>Ga0208183_1000409_pt1 | contig 21109 bp, 29 predicted proteins | sample MalvirDeepMed_51_FD_184251 | JGI IMG/M metagenome (GOLD analysis project Ga0208183, IMG submission 184251) | Marine viral communities from the Global Malaspina Expedition - Malaspina viral metaG DeepMed_51 (SPAdes) (version 2) | ecosystem: Environmental > Aquatic > Marine > Oceanic | place... | reverse complement strand
TGACTCCCTTAGGATTGTCTTCGTGAGCTGTAAAATCGGGGACGATCTTCTGAGCTTCAGCGACGATGGCCTTACCGCAACGTCGAGTTTCTGTGAGTTTGAGGGGTTCTTTGACGTTGAGAAGGTCCATCATGCGAGGGATAGAGTCGGTGTCTGCTCCAGCAAAACCATAAATTGCCTGCTTGTCATCTCCCACACAAATTATACGACGTCCCATCTTGCGGGCGAATTCCTGGCGGACTCGCGGGAGGTCCTGAGCCTCATCGACTAAAAGGAGATCGACTTTGGGAATCGGAAGGTTCAAGACGATGGGCAGCCAGTTCTGGTCGTTCCAGTCGATCTCCTTGTTGTCATCTACTTTGAGACAGAGGTCTAGAATAGCTTTGGTATAGTCAAAGACCTTCCGACGTGATCCATTTAACTCGATATCATGGTGGTTACAGAGCTGATCGAGGTCTTCATCACAGATCGATTCGGAGTTAAATCCGTCTTCTTCCGTCCAGCCTATGAGATTCAACTTACAGAGACCTACGAGATTCTTGACAGCGTTGACCGCTGTAGGGCTCTTTCGGCGTAGCTCACGGCTGTCCTTACCAGTCACCTTCTCCAGAAGATTGACGGTATGCCAGTCATTAGCCTTCTTGAATCCATAGGCTTGCGTAATAATCCGAGACCCTAAGGCATTGACTGTAGCAAACTGAAGATTAACTCCAAGCTCTTGGAGACGTTTCTGCATCCATCCCCACTCCTCTTCGAATTCAGTGACGATCGATTTGTTGAAGGCACAGTAGGTGACGGTCTTAGCATCGGAAGAAAGAGCCATAGCATCCCAGATGAGCTTCTGGGCTTCTGAGGGGACGATTCCATCAGGGGTATCGGTTACCTTGAGGCAGATATCAGTCCAGAGGGTATCGTCTCCGAAGACGTGACCAACTCCTACGATCTGGGTGAAGGTCTTGCCAGTACCAGCACGAGCAATCACGACTTCATGCTTGGCTGCCTTAGATTGTTTGGATTTGAGTTTCTGGGAGAGGGAAGAAGCGTGAGGACCTTTGGCGGCCATGACCTGAACTTTGTCTTTTGCAGAAGTCTTAGGCATCAGAGAATACTCCCGGAGAAAGAAATGTCAGTCAATTCGATCAGTGGATCGCAACCATTCAATAGCTAGGAATTCGGCGTCATCACGACCCATTTGAGGAAAGAAGAATTCCAGAGTGTAGATGTCTACGTAGGCCTGAGCCCGACCATGATAGATCGTGAATAGCTCCCGAATAGTCCACTGGTGGCGGGGATTGTCGGCGTGAACCGTGAAGTAGACTCGTTCACCGCTACGATCAAACCAGGTCTGAAATTCGCGGGTCTTAGACATCGGGTATCTCCTGGGAAAGCTGGGGGGATTGACTATCTCCAGCCCTTATTGATTCGAGCCAGCTCTTCTTCGTGCATTCTTTTGGATCGTTTGCTCTCCTGGCGAATCATCATCCAGGCTGTGCCAGCTCCGCTGATAATGGTCCCGATGACGTACCAAGTGATCATGCTTGTGAGAAATTCCATCAGAGTAGCTCCCAGGTATTTGGTTGTGTAGTTTTAGTTTATGGCTGGTACAGGCAACTGCGATGCTTGAAGTATATCTACAACAGATGATGACAATAGACGCTGAGGTGTACTTCCAACTCCTCTTAATAGTGTTTTTGGGATTGCAGGATCGATCGACTTGATCTGGTCTATTCTATTCGCCCACATCATCGCAATGGTGTGCTCTTGGGCTGCGGTTAGTGCTGCTTTATGCTCAGTCCCATTGATCCACTTTGTGGGAGAGTCGTAAACGTGCCAATATGTATTATCTGACTGTGTCCATTCCGTAGACACAAGAACCAAGCTCCCATCAGTACGGACAGAAATTTTTGTCTGTAGGGGCACTGTGTGGTCAATGTTCCGGACTAACAATACATCCAGACAATTTTCCTCCCTGGCAAATCTATTATGAATATACCTGCGGTGACTTACAGGCAGCTCATACTTGTCTCCGAGTTGAGTCTCTATCGTAATCATTGCCATCTCAAATCTCCTTTGAACTAGGTTTCAGGTTTCCTCTCAACAAGGGTATAATAGTCTATGCTACTTGAGAGTCAATCGTAGAAGGCACTATTTTTGAATTTTCTTCAAAGTTTCTTCAGACTCCAGAATTTCCCAGTCAGGGCAGAGGTTATCGAAGTCCAAGGCCCAATCATCGGAAGGGGGCACGAACTCATAGATTAGGGAGAGTCCTATATGAGTTACTGGAACTCCGTAACCTAAGTGCTTTAGCTCTTTCATAGCGTGGATGAAATTGTCGAGTTGAGCACCTTCAGTATTGATTGCAACTACGATCATTTGTCGAATCCCGTGAGGTGATCGAGAGTTTGGAATAGAATCCGGAGAAGGACCTTCGCCATTCATTAGAGCCATCGTGGAGATTCAGTTGTCTCTCGCCTCTCACCGTTCCGGGGTTATTCCGGGCAGTTGACGAGAACCTTATCAATGGGAATCTCTCCGTAGGGTTCTCCATCGGTATCAGAGATAACCGTACAGAGACCTTCGAAGGTTCCTGCAAGCTCTCCTACCCAATAGCCACACTCCTGGGAATCATCTAGGACGTAGACCTTGGAGCCATCGGCAATAGCATTCTCGGATGGTCCCTGAGGCTTTGGAGACTCTTCTTCAGCTTCAGGAACTACGTCTTCCTTGGATGGGTCTCCAAGGTCGATACCTCCAACTGAGGGGATATCCTTGAGAGTCCTAGCTCCAGTATCAGCATCAGTGGTATATCGAGGCTTGAGACTGGCGGCAGTCAACTTCTTCTCGTTGATATGTAGGTTCCAGGCGTTGACTATCATAGAGACTCGCGAGAGGCTAGAACTGTCTCCGTCATCAATCATAGCAGCCATCGAGGTCCGAAGAGGTTTGAAGTCTTCAGACGTAGCTACCAGAGTCCAGAATTCTTCAGCCTCTTCAGTCAGAGTGAAGTTGATAGAGTTCTCTTTGTAGCCTGCCTCTCGATACTCCTGAGAGTCACTCTCTGAACAGGACATAAGATACATCAACCCTGCGGCTGATCCTTGAGAGAGTAGTAGACCAATCCGATTGTCTCCGTCACCATTTTCTTCATGGATGTGCTTAACGCACTTGATGAGGCCAGGATGACGATTGATGAAGTCAATAGCTTCAGCGTGAGTACGCTTGGGAGCATAGGCTTCAGAGTCTACTCCCGTACGATGCCAAAGGAGACGGACTGCGTAGTCCAGGGCTCTAGCTACCTTCTTTCTCTGGGAAGAAGAGAATGAGGAGAAGTAGCCTGCCCGATAGATAACGTCTGCGAGAGATCGTGGCTTACAGGTATCCATCGTGTTGACGGTGTCGTCGTCTTCAGAGACTCCGAAGGCCATTGAGGTTTCCATCGTCAGAGGTCCTTCGATGTCGTATTCATCCTTGTACCATTCGGCGTTGTTCTCAAGGAGCTGGCAGGCTAGGACAAAACCTATCAACCGATGCTGGCCGTTGAGGATTAGGCCAGTGAGACCGATGATGATGTTCTCGCAGTTAAGCCTCCAGCGACTTCGGAGAAGTTCCTGGCTGTACTTATGGGCGTCAGGAAGTCCTAGAGGACGATTGGAAGGATTGTTGGTACAGACAATCTTCTTTCCGTTCTGGTCTTTGAACTGGTAGTCCTTAGCATCATCTGAGGCTTCGGACCATCCGAGAAGTTTCTTGGCTTGAGCTACAGTCAGAGCAGTTTTTCCTTGACATAGTTTGAGTATGATTTTGGGGTAGATAGTCTCCCGACTGTCATTGGCTGTGTTCTTTGTTGTACGTGGCATAGTTTTGCTCCCAAGGATTAAAGTTGAACAGTGTCTTCAGTGGTCTCTCCGACATCGACTCTCTCAGGCATCACCATCGTTACTACTACTTGTACTTTCTCCTCCGGCTGGCTCCTTTCTTTTGGAATTTCAATGTCTTCAATGGGTCTGGCATAGCGGCGGCGGTGATCCTCACTATCCCAGGCACCTCTGACAAGACTGCGACAAGACTGTGGGACTCTAACTTGCATAACCATAGCGTATCCTTCTGCTAAAGTTGGCGGGGATGCTAGGCCTAGCGTACCCCAGAAGGGCGAACTATAATAGGCTCCGACGAATCCGTAAAGCCTAAAACTATTATATTTCGGAGGTTCAAGATGCTCTCAGAAACCGCCACTATGCTAAAGGCTATCCTACACACTAGAAGCCATAAAGATGGCTCTTGTAGGATATGGAATGGTTCCTGGGGAGGAGCTGGCTATGGCTACATAACGATCAAGGGACAGCGAGTGAGCGTCAGGAGATTAGCCGTCCAGCTATCAGGCAGGTCTATCGGAGAAGATCAGACGGTAGTGAGGCGAGTGAAGCTCTGCTCTCACGTACGCTGTATCAATCCTTCCCACCTTGAGGTTAGAGATAGAGCGAAGGGAGGACGTTCCAGTTAGCACCTACTTACCTCCCTACTAGAAGTAGTGAAGAAGTAGAACATCCCGCCTCGATTATATACTCATTTCCGACTTCGTAAAGGGAGTAGAGTGTGACGAAATACCCTTGGAAGAAATGGTTCGCGAGACGTCGAAAGTTTATCCTCAGAAGAGGAGAGCACTTTGATTGTACTCCTAAGGTCATGGCTCAGCAGTTTCGAACGAGATCAGTCATAGAAAATAAGAAAGTGTCTATACAAATAGTTCAGGATACTCTGGTAGTGGAGATCAGAGATGCCTAGAACCAAATCAAACAACTTCTACATAGGAATTGATCCTGGAAAGTCTGGAGGTCTTGTATGTATCCACGAATCTGATAGATTTGTAGATTACACGCCGATGCCAGGAAGTGAAGCAGAAATCTGGGACTGGTTCATACCCTACACTAATAGACAGAGAAGAGTATTTGGAGCCATAGAACGTGTCCACTCTATGCCTAAGCAGGGAGTGAAAAGCATGTTCAGTTTCGGTACCAATTATGGAAGCCTGCGTATGGCTCTAGCAGCTTCTGGAACCTCATGGTTTGACGTTACTCCCCAGGGATGGATGAAGTGTCTTGGTATTTCTTCTAGGAAAGATCTTGAAGGAAATGCCTGGAAAGATCACCTCTGTTCAATTGCTAGAGCTATGTACCCAGATTTACCTATCTGGAAAGAGAAGAGAGCCCTTGGGAAACAGAGAGCAGTTGCTGATGCTTTACTAATCGCTGAGTACTGTCGAAGGACTCGCTCATAAAAACTAAACTCAGAAGAAATAAAATGTGGACTCCTAAACGTCCCTGCGTTGTATAGGCAGGGATTGAGAAAGTTACCCGACCGTGCCCTGGAGTTACATAAGGATGATGTAGAATGAAGTCTTCTATCGAAGTGGCAGTGGAATACTGGTTTAATACAAAGATAGAGATTCAGGAATTAGATGAAAAGATTAAATGTCTCATACAGCAGCGAGATAAGGCGCAAGATCGGATTGAGGAAGAAATGGATGGGATAGATAGAATTGGAGGGAATGTAGAGAGATATTTCAGCTTAGCGTCTGGTAAATGCCTGATTCACTATGACCCTAAGAGCACCGTTAAGGTTCGTCTTTTGAATGTTACTCAACTTGGAGAAATACAGCCCCAATGAACTTTGCTTCTTCCATACAAACTGATTTCTCAACCCATAAACTGGTTTGGAAGTCTTGTGAGCTATGCTCTCTCTGCGAGACTAGGAACAGAGTTGTTCTTGGCAGAGGCTCTCGACTACCTGCTCAAGTTCTGTTCATAGGGGAATCTCCTGGGGCTAGTGAGGATGTACTCGGTAGACCTTTTGTAGGTCCTGCTGGACATCTACTAGATCAGATTATAGAGACCGTACAACGAGCTAAGCCATTCTCGTATGCTATGACAAATCTGGTTGCTTGTATTCCTCTAGACCCTGCCACTAGTGATAAGGTCAGGGAACCAGAGCCCGACTGTATAGATGCCTGCGGAGACAGGTTGAGAGAGTTTGTAACTCTAGTTCAGCCTGATGTAGTTGTCTGCGTGGGAAAACTCGCCAGAGCTTATTCTCCAGAAATACTTAACTGGGATGAAAGTTGGTTCAACGAGATTATTCACCCAGCAGCTATCCTGAGGATGGATGAAAGCCAGAAGGGATTAGCGATTCAGAGGACTGTAGTAGCTCTCTTAGACATAGTAGAAGAGCTGCCCTAGTACTCCAAAGAGACTCTAGGTATAATAGTCGAATGCCGATCACGAATAAGAAAAGAGAAGAGTTGTCGAAGAAGCTTACGGCTGAGGCTCTAGAAGAAGGGAGGTGGATGTGCCCTAGCTGTAAAGCTATCCATCATTTCGATTCTGTAAGAGGGTGTTGTAACGTCAAGTGTTCATTCCAAGGGAAGCTTGAAAGGGTTAGATGATGTCTATGTTTCAGATAGATTTGAATAAGGAATCTTGTGCCGTTTTATTGAGGTGTCTAAGTTACGGAGAATCTGCAGTGTCTCAGAAAGAGTTAGAATCAGGAGTGGCTAGCCTTATACAGGTTAATATTGAACTAATAAGGTCTCAAATCTGTAGGGAACTTTCCCGAACTATTATCCAAGAGTCAGTAGAGAACGAGGACTAAACCTATGCCTAGCACTACCAAGAATAAATCCCCATTGTCTAAGAGAGTCGGAAGTCTCAAGAAGAAACCTACTGAACCTTTCTGGAAAGGTCCTGAAGTAGATGGGATTACTCAAAGTATGTTGGGTAATTTCTTGAGCTGTAGGGAGAGATTTCGAATCAGAGTAGTAGAAGGAATTGGTAAGGCTAAAGGATTTGTGAAGGCCATAGAGTACGGGAACATGTGGCATATCTGTGAGGAGCATCTGGCCTTAGGTCAAGACTGGGTGAATCCTCTGAAAGTCTATGCAATGAAGTTGTCTACCAGATATCGAGAATCTTCTGTTGAGGTTGATAAGTGGTTTAACATTTGCCTTAGACAGTTTCCTCACTACGTTGCTTACTGGAAGAAGCATCTAGACGTAGTACATCGTAAACCTTTTCTCTCTGAGGAGAATTTCAGGATTCTTTATGAACTTCCTTCAGGTCGTGTTGTCACTCTAAGGGGTAAGATCGACTCAGCAGATGAAGTAGGAAAAGGAAAAACCCCGAAGATATGGCTCCAGGAAAACAAGACCAAAGGAGATATCAGGGAGGATATTATTGAGACTCTCCTTATGTTCGATATCCAAACTGGATTCTACATGACGGCTCTGGAACAGTATCTGATTATGGAAGGTAAAGGTAGAGAGAGACAACTAGCTGGAGTTCGCTACAATGTTATTAGGAGACCGCTTAGTGGAGGCAAAGGGAGCATTCGACAGAGAGAAGCTACAGCGGGCAGTAAATGTTCTCTTAAATCCTGTAAAGTAACCCCATTCCGAGGTTGTCCTAAGTGCAAGGGTACAGGGAGATTCGGAGGCAAGCCTGCTGAAACTGCTGAGTCATTCTATGGTCGCCTTGAACAATACTTCCGCGATGAGCCTGAAGGGTTTTTCATGAGATGGAATGTACCATTTGCTCCTGAAGATATTGAGAAGTACAAAATTCGATTTCTAAATCCTGCACTAGAGCAACTTTGTGACTGGTGGGAGTTTATGCTGGCGGTGTACGGAGAAGGAGGTACTGGAAATCCTTTCGATGGACTTTGCAAGAACCACTGGCAACATCCTTACGGAGTATACAACGTGATGGATCAGGGAGGGATGACAGATATGGACGAGTATGTTATGACTGGCAACCGAGTGGGACTCGAACGAATTAAAACCTTGTACCCTGAGTTGGAGGAAGACTAGTGGCAACCAAGCTGAAAGGTCTGAAACATGCTGTGTTGAGAAAGAGGGTCGAGAAAACTCCCCAACTAAGAGAAACTCTGAAAAGTCGAATTAATAGAATCTTCAGAGAGAAAGCCAAAGCTAATGCCAAGAGCCAATAAGCAACAACCTACAAAGAAGAAAGCCGCGAGACGTAGGTCAACTACAGGACCTGAAAGGCTCATTCAACCTATTGAGTTTGATGAGGGTGTCAAGATTACTATGTACGGAAGGAGTGGTACTGGTAAAACAACTCTCTGGAGTACGTTTCCTAAACCAATCCTTGCTATCGTTTGTTCAGGAGGAAAGAATGCTGGAGAACTGAGATCAATTTCAAAAGCTGACCGTAGGCAGATAGATCAGGCTCAGATAATGAGTACTGACGATCTGAGAGAGTTGATAGACTACCAGGATGGAGAAGGAAAATATCGTACAGTGGTTCTAGATCATGCTACAGGACTACAGGACTATGCTCTCAGAGAGATTCTTGGTATACAGGACTTACCAGCTCAAGGTTCCTGGGGTATGGCTAAGCAGCAGGAGTGGGGTCAGTGTGCTCTACAGATGAAGGAGATGCTAAGAGCGATATTGAACCTAACTTGTAATGTCGTAATCGTAGCTCAGGAAAGAGAGTTCAATACTGATAGTGACAGTGATCTGATCATGCCCTATGTAGGAGCCGCTCTAACACCTTCTGTGACAGGATGGTTGAATCCTGCGAGCGACTATATAGTGCAGACGTTTATCCGTCCAAGGATGGTAGAAAGGACCGTAAAAATCGCAGGTAAGGCGGTTACTAAACTTGTCCCGGGAAAGGGAGTAGAATACGTTATTAGGACGGGACCTGACGCTGTCTATACTACGAAATTTCGATTGCCAAAAGGTACACCACTGCCAGATGATATTGTTGATCCTGATTACGGAAAAATTCTCAAACTCATAGAGGGGTAGAGACAATGCTAGTTTTATCAAGGAAGAAGGGTGAGAAGATTGAAATAGGAGACGATGTTGTGATTACAATTGTTGATATTCGTGGAGATAAGGTGCGACTTGGAATTGAAGCTCCTAGGAAAGTTACAGTTTATCGAAAAGAAGTTGCGGATAAGATTAGGGCGACAGCTAAGTGATTTTGCGTTTTCCGTTGCCTGTTTTGTTCCCGTCAAGAAACAGAGCAGGTGACTCCCAAGGGTGGGTAGCTCGTTCTCTACTACTGGCGGGCTACCCACTTCTTTCTATTAACCTTGAGAGGAATTTGAGATGCCAAAGAAGTCTGGAAAAGGCCTCGCAGCCCATTTAGGATCAACTCTGGCTAAGTCTGTACAATCCCATAAGGGAGATGAAACTAATCTTGGTCTGGTTGATCTTCCACCTGGCATTAAGAATGGAATTTGTCAGGTAACAGATTGTAGATTCTCCCAGTACAAATCAGGACCAAATGAGGGAGAGTATTTCTTCCTTGCTGCAGGAACTGTCATTACTCCTAAGTCTGTAGCTACAGAAGATGGAGTGATTTCGGTTCAGGGTCTAAGAACGCAGATAATGCGTCCTGTCTGTGACACTAAGAATCAGGCTGGAAAAGTTACTACTACAGATGAGCATGTTAGTTGGATTCTGAACGAGTTTCGAAAGCTAGGTGTAGATACTAGCGAAATTGAGGATGATGATCTGGAGCAGGTTGCAGCTGATCTGAAAGAAGCCAAACCCTACTTCCGTATGAGTACAACTCAAGGAAAACCAACTCCCCAGTTTCCTAACCCCAGGACCTGGGAGAACTGGCACGGGAGTAAAGGACTTGAGGATTATGATCCAGAAGATGCGGATGAGCCTGAGTTTACTGAGACTGAAGAACCTACTACTGTAGAAGTAGAAGCTTCAGAGGATAATGGAGACGTAGATGAGAATGATCTTGATGCTCTCGCTGCTAATGCTCAAAGTGGTAATGAAGTATCGGGAGCCAAACTTGAGGCTCTTGCTGAAGAGCTTAAAGTCAACGATGATGCTGTGACTGCAGCAGAAACCTGGGCTGAGGTGGTTGGTATGATCCGAGAAGCTCAGTCAAGTGAGAAGGACGATAGCCCTTCTGACCTTCAAGCTATTGCTGTAGCAGCCGATGAGGAAGGATTAGATGCATGTGGACCTATTGATGAAGCTTGTGAGCCATTGGGAATTGATTCAACTGAGTATAGTAGTTGGGTAGACGTGCTAGCTGCTATAGCAGAGGCTACAGAAAGTCATGTAGAAGAGACTGGTGGAACTGATGAGGAAAAATGGAAACCTGAGGTTGAGGAAATCTACTACTACAAGCCTCCACGGGCTCAGAAGTCCCACGAGTGTGAGGTTAAGACAGTTAATCAGGCTGCTTCTACTGTCACACTAGAGAGACTCGATGATAAGAAGACATTCAACAAAGTTCCTTGGGATAAACTCTCAGGAGAATAAGACATCCCGAAGCTTCTTGTGAGAGAGAGAAGTGACTGCCAGGAAAGACTAGCGTCAACTCTGAGGCGAAAACTGGATGGGGAGCGAGTGCAACCCCGGGTTCTTGTAGACTTCCCCAGTAAGGGGAGAAACATGAGGGATATGGTGCTGGTACGGAAACAAACAGTGGACCTAATCGAGTCTAGACACACCTAAGTCCCTTCAAACTAAGCCGCTGTCAGTCTTGCAACAACGGTCCGGGCCTACCTGGTGTCCGTAAGGCTGGACAAAGCATCTTAGTGCATTGCTGAGAGGTTCATAAGCCAGAGACTGGCAGTGGTTTTTATCATGAAGAAGAAATCTCTAGGACGTAGATGCATAGCCTGTGGAGGATCAGGAGTCAGCTCCAAGGGACGTACCTGTGCAAGTTGTAAGGGTAAAGGTTATGCCAAAGTCAGGAAGAAAAAATCCTCTAACAAGTAAGTTCAAAAAAGCTCTGCAGAGGGAATGGAAAAGACGACCTGAAGTCCTGCTCTGTCCTAACATCCCAAAACCTATGCACGGGTTAGCTCCTAGAGTAGTTCTGGGACAGAAATGGTGGGATAAGACTCGTCAGGCTGCTTACACTTCAACGCTCTACCACTGTATAGCCTGCGGAGTCTACAAGCATGATGCTAGAGGGCACAAGTGGCTAGAAGGGCATGAGTGGTATGACATCGACTATGCTAAAGGTCGAATGGTCTACGTTGAAACTATCCCTCTATGTAACTACTGCCACAGCTACATACACGATGGACGGTTATTAGCTCTCCTGAAAAGTCGAGAGATCACGGCTCAGAGATATGCTGCAGTAATTCAACATGGGGATAGGGTTCTAGCTGCGGCTGGACTACAGAGGATGACTCATGCTGAAAGGGATGAGGCTATAAAACAGCTAATACTAGCCGGTAAAGTAGCGGACTGGGGACGATGGAGACTCGTAGTTGAGGGGAAGAAATACAAGCCACTCTACAAGTCTTATGAAGAATGGGAGCAAGCTAATGTCTAATGATCAGATCATGAAGATATCCCTTGATACTGAGACTACAGGGATAGACTTTCATCATGGAACCAAACCATTCCTAGTGACTACCTGTAATGAGAAGCTAGAGACTAGCTGGTGGGAATGGCATGTCGATCCTCTTACAAGAGAACCTCAGATTCCGACAGAGGACCTCGATGAAATAGACGCAATTATCCAAGAGGCTGATGAGCTAGTCCTTCATAACACTAAGTTTGACTTCAAAGCCCTACAGAGTGCCTGGCCCCATAGTGAATGGGAATTTCCCTGGGACAAGGTCCAGGACACTCTCATAGCCTCTCACATTATTGACAGCTCTCCCCCCCATACTCTCACAGTCCTGTCTCTAATCCATCTACAACTCAACATAAAACCCTGGGAAGATGAGATTGAGAAGGCCGTGAAGGAGGCCAAGAGAATTGTACAGGACAAATATCCTGACTGGATGGTAGCTAAGGTCGGTCTTTCCTGTATGCCCTCAGCCAAGGAGAAGGTTTGGAAGTTTGATATGTGGCTTCCAAGAGCTGTTGCAAAGGCAGAAGAGTACCCTAAAGATCATCCCTGGTGGCACGTTCTATCTGACTATGCTAATGTAGACTCATCAAGCACAATTCAACTTTACGGAGTATTGAAGAAACTTCTAGAGGAAAATGGTTTGTGGGAGATATATCAAGAACGTCTCAAGCTTCTTCCGATAGTGTACGAAATGGAGACACAGGGGATTACGGCTAATGAAGAGAGTCTTGACGAGTTGTATGAGGACTACAGAATTGAGTATGACGACGCTGGAAGAGCCTGTACAGAAGTTGCTAGTGCGTTTGGTTATGAATTAGAACTACCCAAGGGAGCAGTGAATAATTCTCTGAAATCTTTTTGCTTTGATGAAGACAAACTTAGCCTGCCTGTTGTAGAGAAGACCAAGAAGGGAAAGCCTTCTATGGACAAACAGGTTAAGGCTGATTGGCTAGATATGGATTTGTCAGAGGATCAGAGTAAGTTTGTTGTAAACCTTACTGTTAGAGGTAAGCGATCAACGTCTCTTGGGTATATGGATAGCTACAGAAAGTTCTGGCTGGATACGAGCCAGGGAAGTCCCTGGAAGATTCTGTATAGCTCTCTTAATCCAACTGGGACCTCTACGCTTAGATGGTCTAGTGAACGTCCTAATCAGCAGCAGATCAGTAAGCTGATGGACGAACACGATAGAAATCTCAGGTATGCTTTTGGTCCAGCTCCAGGAAGAGAATGGTGGTCAATAGATTATGATAACCTGGAGTTGAGAATTCCTGGGTATGAGTGTCAGGAACCTGCGATGATTGAGTTGTTTGAAGAACCAGATAAGCCGCCGTTCTTTGGAAGCTACCATATGCTCATTGTCTCTATTCTCCATAAGACGGACTGGAGCCAGTGCGTACTAGATGGAGGGTTAGAGAGAGCAGGAAAACTCTTCAAAGCTAGGTTCCCTTTGAAGTACCAGTGGACTAAGAATGGTAACTTCGCGGATATGTATGGAGCAGTTGAGAAAGACTCCGGATGGGGTACGGCTGATAAAGCTTATCATGTACAGGGTGCTCAGAAGATAATCAGGAAGAAATTGACTAGAAAAGCTCAACTCAACGATGAGTATATCAAGTTTGCTCAAGAGCATGGATTTGTAGAAACTCTGCCTGATAAGACTGTATGTCCTGAGAGGGGTTATCCTCTTCAGTGTGTTAAGAATGCCTGGGGAAAAGTCAAGCCTACAGTTCCTTTTAACTACCACGTGCAAGGCACTGCCTGCTGGGTAATAATGAGGGCAATGATCAAATGTCAGGTTCAACTGACTAGTTGGCTAGTAAACAACTTCAAAGCTTTCATGACTATGCAGGTTCATGATGAACTCGTTTTTGATCTACCTTACGTACCCCATAAGAGAAACCTTCCCAAGATCAGAAAAATTCGTAAGCTGATGGAGTCCTGCGGAGACGATATTGGAATTCCCCTTACCTGTGGAGTATCTTATCACCCAGACAACTGGAGCCAGTCAGTATGAACCTCGAAGCATTGAAGAGATTTATTTATTGGATAACTGAGAGAGAATCTATCAGGAGACTCAAGGAAGAAGGGAGAGAAAAGCCCTGGACTGAAGATAAGATTCTCCAGACCTACAGATTCTGCAACGTACGTCGAATGGATGACAAGGTCTCCCAATGGCTACTCAATAATTGGTATGAACCTAACTTCGATCATCCTAATGCTCTAGTTGCCTGCGGACTTGCGAGGTTCATTAATCTCCCGGAGTCTCTTGAGTTGATTACGTCTCTTGTCTTTACCGACAGTGGTAATCCTAAGTGGGCAAAGATCAAGTCTGTATTACGTAAGAAGAAAGCTGTCGGAGATAAGATATTCAATGGGGCCTATATGGTCCGTGGTAATGACGGTCAGGACAAGGTTGAGAGTGTGGTAGAGTATTACTGCAATCCTCTAGCCAAGATCAAACCTTACACCGACTCAATGGAAGAGACCTGGAATAGAGTCCAACAATCGTATGGTATGGGCTCGTTTATGGCGGGGCAGGTGGTCTCTGACCTAAGGTGGGCGATGGGTGGAGCCTGGTATGATTGTACCGAATGGGCTCCAATGGGGCCAGGCTCAAAGAGAGGTATCAACCGCCTGTATGATCGACCTAAGAATGACCCTCTCAATCAAAACGAGTTTCTCCACCGCCTCACTCAAGTCAAGACTAAATGTTGCCTGAAAATCCCTACGGAGATTACTACTCGACTGGAGATGATAGACTGGCAGAATTGCCTCTGCGAATTCGATAAGTATGAAAGAGTCAGACTTGGAGAAGGCAAACCCAAATCCCTATACCTTGGGGTCTGACATGGTCATTCAAATCAGAGGGACAAGTGGTAGCGGAAAGACCTGGGTGATGAGACAAGTGATGGAGTATGCTCTAGGGGGTAGTCTACAACCGCAGTACGTGGAAGGTAGAAAGAAGCCTCAACACTACTGGATAGACGATGAGCTTGGAAATGAGTACGTAGTGTTGGGACATTATGAAGCAACTTGCGGAGGGTGTGACAACATCGGAAGTGCCCCCAAAGTGTTTGAGCTTATTCAGGAAGTAGAGAGAATCTACTCTCATGTAGTGATATTCTGTGAGGGACTCCTACTAAGTGAAGACTCAAAGTGGACTCCTCAGATGGACGACGTTCGGGTGCTGTATTTGACTACTCCCGTAGAGAAGTGTATTGAACAGATTAAAGCTAGACGGGAAGCAGCCGGAAACACTAAGCCTCTGAACGAATCGAATACCCGGAATAGGGTAGTCGTCATAGAACGTTCTCGGGTAAAATTGAATTCTGCCGAAGTCATTACGAGACGGTGCCCTAGTAAGCAGGCTCTGTCTGTGATACAAGGCTGGATTGAAGATTTTCAAATCCCCTTCTAGGGAGAAAATAAATTGAAACCCTTAGGCGTAACGATGGGTAGTGGTCAGCTCATAGTAAAGAATGTAGATAACATAAACGTGAGGTTACCAGAAGACTCTTTTATTATTAGTGATCCGCCTTATGGAATAAATTACAGGAGTGGGTCTAACTCATCCAGCTCGATTAGTTCAACTGGAAAGAGATTCACGAGAAAAGTCTTAGGGGACGACAAACCATTTGATCCTTTGCCATGGTGTACCTATCAGCAGGTCGTGTTTACGGGAGCCCAGTACTATTATTCTCTGTTACCTAGAGGCGGAATGATTCACTGTTGGGACAAAAGGGGCAACTACAAGCCTCTAGACCAGGCTGATGCGGACCTAGTGTGGATAAAAAATCCCAGTAAACCGTTTAATAGATCAAGGGTCTTCCATCTAGCTTGGAGGGGTATATGTAGACACTCAGAAAACAGAGACAAAATACTCCACCCTACTCAAAAACCTGTAGTTTTAATGGAGTGGATGATAAAAATGAGTGGGGCTAGGCCTAATGACATAATTGTTGATCCCTATATGGGTTCAGGAACAACTGGAATAGCTTGTGTTAATTTAGGAATGAGGTTTATTGGGATAGAGGTTGATACTGACTTGTTTTTAATAGCTTGTGACCGTCTGAAAACACATTATGCAAGGAGCTATAATGCAAAGTGAAACCGATTGGATCGGAAGAATTGATGAAGATGAAACCAATGGAGCCGCTGAACGCTATCAGTATTTTATGCGGCCAGAACCAAGAGAAGACCTTGGGCCGATTGAAGAGGTAGAGGATGAGTATTTAGGAAAGAAAACCAAGGTCAGAAGTATGGCCGTTGGTATGGTTCGCAATGCTAAGGACGAAAACAAGAAGCAGGTGAGAGTCTACTTACATCCGTTTCCTCATATCCGACTAGACAAAGGAAAGCCTCTTCAGGGTTGGTACAAAAGTCTTCATGAACCTAAGGGGGTTAGACCAAGGCCATGCTTCACTGAGGCTATTCTGACTGAACCTTACGGTGGGTATTGTGCTGTTGGCTGCGCATTTTGTTATATCAATTCTGGGGTTCGAGGTTATCGAGGTACTGGGCTTATTACTGTACCACTCAACTATGGAGAGCAGATTAAGAAACAGCTGGCTAAGACTTTCCGATCAGCGGCAGGATACTTCTCAAGCTTCACTGACCCGTTTACACCTCTTGAGACTTATTATCACAACACACAGAATGCAGCTCAGGAGTTTGTTAACTTAGGTCTTCCAGTCTTCTTCCTGAGTCGGCTCCCATACCCTGAGTGGGCTATCGATCTGCTCAAACAGGACCACTATAGCTATGCCCAGAAGTCTATCAATACTCCAGACCCTGATGACTGGAGGCTTCTATCTCCTGGAGCTATCTCCCTTGAAGAGAATTTCGATGAAATCAGAAGACTCCACTCTGAGGGTATCTACGTTTCTATACAGGTCAATCCTGTAATGGCTGGGGTAACTTCTAACCGACAGATTTGCGAATTATTTGTAAAGCTCAAGGAAGCTGGGGCTGATCATGTTATCGTTAAGTTTGTTGAGGCGGGGTACAGCTGGGCTCCCGAAATGGTTCAGAAGATGTACCGTCGATTTGGTAAGGAACGTGGAGCTGAATTCGAAAGACTCTTCACAGAGAACATTGGGGGGCAGAGAACTATTGAGGAGGATTATCGACTGAAGGCTCATCGACTCTTCCGTGGTCAGGCTCGTAGATTAGGTCTAACTTATGCTACCTGCTATGAGTATAAGTATGAACGAAATGAGAGTGGAGATGTCCTTAACAAAACTGGAGTTTCGATAGGTCGAGAGTTTACTACTGCAGATCAGTGTCATGGACAGAAAGTTCCGATGTTTCAGAGACGTGATGCGAACGATAGATTTCAAGAGGTAGAGGAATGTCCTCCAAGCGGATGTCTCCACTGTGCCGCAGAGAACGCTGGAGAGCCTCGATGTGGGGATGAACTCGCAGGACAAGCTCAGGCTCTACAACTCAAGGACCTCAAAGTAATGTTCGAGGTCTAGCATGGACTACAACATCTATGCGTTCGCAGAGGAGCTTATTGACACTGGAGACCTCGATCCAGTCTACATCCTTCTATGGGAGGCCGATCTTGAACGCGAGAAACTACGTCGATGGCTGTTGGCTTATTGGTGCTGCTATCACGTGGGAACGTCCTCTTGGGTAGTTGACCAGCCAGACTACTGGACAGCTCTAAGGGCTGTAGCAGGTTCGAAGGAGTACCCAAGATGTCGTGAGAGACGACACTGGAGAGGAGAGAACGCAAGGAAGTCAGTGGAGTGGTTAGCTGAGAGAGGAGTCCAATATCTCTTCAAACCCCTCTGGCAGTCTTCTACTGCTGAGGACGTAATGGAGTGGGTCCAGACGTGGGTAGGATTTGGACCTTGGATATCCTTCAAAGTCGCAGATATGGTAGAGAGACTCGCGATAGCTCCGCTGAAATTCTCTCCCTCAGTTGTTCTGTATGATTCTCCTAGGAAGGGAGCAGCAGAGATGTTCAGGAGAGTTAATCTAGGTAAGCTAGAGAATAAGGGACCGCCGATAGATTCTGTCCCAGAGAATCGGGTGGGGGAATGGGCTCTAGCATCGATTTTAAGGGGTCTAGCGTCGCGTCTAGCACCTCCTAGAGGAGAACGAGAGGTATCCTACCCAGAGGCCGAAACTGTCCTATGTAAGTGGAATGCGAGCCTTTCGGGACATTATCGTCTGGGAGAAGATATTGAGGCCTGTCGCAGTGGTCTTCTCAGGTTCGCTAGATCGAAAACATCACAATGTCTCCTAAGGGGAGGCAAGACTGGAGGATTGTGGGATGCCTAGAGCAAGAGGCAAGTTGATAGCTCAAGGAATGTTGAGACAGAATACTCCTGTAGAGGACTACAGAGATGAGTATGGTCTTTGGGTAAAGAGGGAAGACCTTTCGTGCCTACCGCCTGGACCTGCTTTCTCTAAGACTAGAGGAGTATATGCGAGGGTGGCTTCAAGAAAGGAATCTGTTATCGGAGTTCTTGATACTTATCATTCCCAGGCGGGACACGCTGTCGCTAGAGCCTGTCAGATTCTGGGTAAGGAGTGCGTGAACTTCTACCCAGAATACAAGAATGAGCCTGGGCAGAGGCTCCCTCAGAATGAGGCTCAGGCTCTGGGGGCCCAACCTTATGGTCTTCAAGCAGGTAGGTCTTGTATTCTCTTTCATCAAGCTAGGAAGATTGTAGAAGAATGCGGAGGCTACATGATGCCTAATGCTCTCAAGCTGGAAGAATCTGTAGAGGAGACGGCCAAGGAAATTCCTAACTTGGACGTTGAGCAGGTCCTTGTTCCTATCAGCAGTGGAACAATAGCAGCAGGGGTTATCAGAGGGTTCAGAGAGCAGGGTAAGTACCCAAAGTTCTTTGTACACCTGGGATACTCAAGGTCTCATAATCAGGTTATGTCCTATCTAAAATCAGCTTCTGGATTCGACAACATCGATGTAGCTCTGATTGATGAGGGATACTCCTATAAGGACAAGTCAAAACCTGGAACGATTCCACCATGGCCTTGTAACGAATACTATGACGTCAAGGCTTTCCGTTGGTGGCTAGAAGTGTGGAAAACTATCCCTAAGCAACCTTCAACCCTTTTCTGGAACATAGGGTAAGAAAATGACTGAGGTGAAAGAGTTGTTGATCACTGGCTGTGGAAGATCAGGTACCAAACATACGGCCAATTTTCTTCGTAAGGTAAAGTTCAAAGTCAAACATGAGCAGATGTCTGATCAAGGAACTGTTAGTGGCCCTTTTGTTGGGTATGGAACTGATGCTGGAGATATTGTGTTTAGGCAGTACCAGAAATTCGGACATAAATCTGGAGAGTACGCTAACCAGTTTGAGTTCAAGAGAGTTTGGCACCAGGTTAGGCATCCATTGAAGGTTATAGGTAGTCTGCGTGATGTTATGTTGATGCCAGTCAAACTATGGTCTCAAGCTGCATTTGGCCAAGATGTTGGGCTAGGCAAACGTGGAGACCTAGCATGGGCCGTTGAACATTATCTAATCACCACCAAACTAGCAGACAAAGCAGCTCACTGGATGTTTAAGGTTGAAGAGTTGAGGGAAGTGTATACATCTATGGCTGATGATATGGGAATACCAGTTCTTGAGATGCCTGATGTGTCCACAACCATGAATAGAAGTCAACGCACTATCAAAGTGTTCAGACCTGTGGCTGAGGTGTACGCAGAAATTCAATACCCAACAATACAGGAAATTTCAGATGTTGCAGGAAAGTCCAAGGCAAATTCCGTTACTAGGAGAATAGAAAAATATGGATACGTCTAACTGGACCTATGGTTGTGAGTATGAACTAGCTGACTGGGATACTGGAAAAGGGTGGCTAGAAGAGTTAGGATTTAAGAGAGACCCTGAACCCAACATTGGAAATACCAATGGAATTGCCGCTGACCCATCTTTGAAATCTTACCGATTTGGGGGAGAGATAAACACGCCACCCTCTGACACTCCTGAGGAGCAACTGAAGTTGCTTGACCAGTTCCTCAAACTGCATACCAATGCTGTCCCGACGTATCGATCAGGGTTGCACGTCCACATCAGAGTGCCAGGGCTAACTAGGAAAAATCGACTGCCTTGGCTAAAGAAGATTCAGAGATTTATTAGTCAGAACATTGAGGTGTACCCACTGATAGACAGTATGCCAGAACCAATGAGAGATGAGTCTGGAGAAGACTATGTTGAAGAAAGAAGACGATGGAACTGGATGAAGATGAGCCATTGGACAAAGATACCTCTGAACAGAGTTGAAAGACAAATGTGTGCTAAGAGTGTAGATGAGTTCTTTGAGTTGGAAGTTCCAACGAGTAAGGATAGAAAGAAGGTACTGTGGCACGCACAACCTAGAGCAGCCATCAATCTCAGGCAGCTAAAGCAGACTGATACCATAGAGTTTAGACACTTCACCATGTCTACTGATTTTGATGAAGTTCTTACAGCTATCGAGTGGTGTCGAGATTATTTGGAACTAGCATTGAGTGGAGGTGGAGCGGGCGACGGAGTGAAGCTCTATGAAAGTCAGTATGCAGGGAGGAGATTTCCGACTCTCTCTGACTATCCGTTTGCAGCATGGAAGGAACGACGTTGGAGGGCAACGTCCATAACTAAAAATAGCCGCCATGTGGTGAATACCAACATAGCGGCTATACTCAATGGAGAGTTTGATTTACAGTGCCTTAGCTCCTGAGGCAGTGATGACGTAGTGGAGAACGTCCTTACCTTTGATGTCGTGAACTTCCATTTTTACGAACTTACGATTGAGGAGGTTGCCTGCGTGTACTTCACGGGAGTTTATCTCAGGATTTTTATAGCCTGCAAGGTTACCAATCATTGTAGAATTGATTTCAGCTTTTGTGGCAAGGGCCTTGGTTGTCAGTCCGTTCTTTAGCCCTTTCAGAGCTTTGAGGATGGAAACCTGCCCTTTGCGAAGCTCTCCGTTCGTACTCGCCTTAGCTTTGGCCTTGGGAGGCTTAACGGCGACCTTCTTAGATGAATTGGCTTTGGTAGACTTCTTAGCGGTGGTCTTAGGCATCGTAGTAGCTCCTAGAAAAGTGGTGATTGCCTTGCGGCGTGAAACTCAAAGTTTAACCGATTACATGTGGCAAGAAAACTCTCCAGCCTGAGTTTGCATCCATTCATAGAATTTTAGGCGTTCATCGACAGACTCTGCGAAGAAGTCTTCACGAGACGTCTCGTAGGCCATGATTCTCTGTTGGAGACGATCGAAGTGCTCCCAGATTACATCCCAGTCGATACAGGTGACCAAACCCCGAAACGTAGTAATCTGGATATCTCCGCTGCAGTCGACGTAGGCGATAATGCAGCTCTCGGAGTCGTGTTTTCTCGCGGTGATCGTAACGAAGTCACTAGTACTGATTCGGACTTGATCGCCAACCTTAATCTCGCTGAAAGTTCTTTGGATCGTTTTCATCGGAAAGTCTTTTGGATTAGGAGGAGAAGGATTAGGAATTAGAGCAGAACTCTCGAACTCCACTTCGGAGAGTGTCCCAATGAGCCAGTCCATCTTTTACAGCAGATTTAGCAATACTAAGCTCTGTCGGAGTCATCTGCTCTTCATCGATACCGTCCAGCATCCTCAGGACCATTTTTGTTGTTTCGTTCATCGTTTCTCTCCTAGTCAGGGTTTCGTTTCAGTCGTTCGCGTCTCAACAAAAGGGAGTATCGGCGATAGCCTTGAAGAAGTAAAGGATATAATAG
>Ga0208183_1000388_pt1 | contig 22048 bp, 34 predicted proteins | sample MalvirDeepMed_51_FD_184251 | JGI IMG/M metagenome (GOLD analysis project Ga0208183, IMG submission 184251) | Marine viral communities from the Global Malaspina Expedition - Malaspina viral metaG DeepMed_51 (SPAdes) (version 2) | ecosystem: Environmental > Aquatic > Marine > Oceanic | place... | reverse complement strand
GAGACATTTTTTTTTAGTTTCGTAAGATTTATAAAATTTGGAAAGTTTTCTTTCCCGAGGTAGCCTATATTAAACCATAAATTCACCTAACAAACAAGAAAAATCTTCTATAAGTCTAAATCTAACAAGAGGAAGGAAATTCCCCCGGCACTACTCACCAATCTTCTGGGGGGCTTTAAAAAATGACTCAGCCATAAAAAAATATGACTGAGCCAAAAAGTTACAAAATCGAATCTAGTAAGACCCAATAACCTACCCCTATCGAAATAATTTCAACAGGAGCAAAAAACAGCATTATAGATAGACTTCCCTCCATCTCAGAAAAATAACCTATTCCTTTTTCAATAGCAATTAAACTTTCATCTAACCTGTTTATTAACCAAGACTTACAAATAAGTAAGTAAAAAGCATAACAACCTAGACAAATAATTGCCGTTTCAGGAGGAAAAAATCTATTAACAATAACACTAAAGCCTAAAAAAGAAGGCGTATATTCGAAAATTAGAACACAAATAGTGTTCATTTAAGCAAAATAATTTCTAGCAAAATCTCCTATACTTACTTCATATTCCGAAAGATTATCAACAATTTCTAACATAGGGGATAAGACAGTGCTTTGATACACTTTTCTTTCACCAGAAGGAGAGGATATACCTAATATATCTTCTCCCGCTGTCTTACCTCCCTTTTTATTTTCAACAAAAGAATAAAACTTGTGAACAAGAGTTTTAACAAAACCTTCTAAACTTTTGTCTAAGTATCCAAAAAACTCTTTAAATCCTAGTTTTTCTTTGCCTTCCATAAGCCAATCAGAGAAAACACTTTTAAAAGAATTAACACAGGCTACTAACACTTCCTTGTTCAAAGGTTCTTCTTCATAGAAATTATAAATCAAATTACTTCCTGTAAAAATTTTATGAACATTTATATCGTTAAAAACAGAAAAAGCCATAAAAATTCCATCAGGATTAACAATACTATTCACGGGAACTTTTATACCTTCCCCAACTTCCACTATTTCGATAGGTTTTGTTAGAAAAGAAAGTCTTTCTAAAAATAGACGATAATATAAATTATCCTCTACCCACTCTTTCTTATAGTTTTTAAAACCTACCTTGTTATGTGTAAAAACATCATTAGCATAAATAAGGCTTACATTTCTGTATTCCTCCAAAATACATCTTAATAAACTCATTAAATATGCTATTGCCGCAAAAGGACAATCTTTTAACGCTTTATAATCCCCACTAATAACAGGAACATCCTTTAAAGAACCCCTAAAATTTTCAAAAAAGTGAAAAGGTTCTGTAAACTTTAACCCGGAAAAAATATCAGAACACCAAAAAGAAATAGAAAAAACATGGTCACTATTTTTCCCAAAGTAGATTCCTTGTTCAGAAAGTTCTCGCTTTAGAGAAGGAGACATAACTAAATCAAAATTATTTTTATTTGCTAAATAATGTTTTTCAATATTCTTTTCGTAAAAAGTAAGAGTTCTAGCAAATCGAACATTAGACCCTCCTCCGCGAGAACAAGATTTTTCATTGTTGTATAATCCTACAAATCTTACAAAATCTCCCATCCCAGGAAGTTTCATAGATTCTAAAAAAGAATAAACAGGTAAAGAAGAACCTCTATAATAAAAATTTGTTCCCTGCTGTTTTTCTTCCGCCAACCAACCTATTGTTGAAAACAAAAGTTTCTCATCCTCTCCTAATTTTTTTAGTGCGTCTCTTTTTAGAGAAAAAGGATAAATCATTGTGGCTAAATTTTCATAACAACAATAATACTCCCCATACTTAAAAGGTCTTTTCTTAGCCTTAATAGATAGGGAATGCTTTACATCTACTTCTCTAACACTTCTATTAAAGGAAGATAAACATTTTGCCTTCTCCGTTGAAACAGAAAAAGGTGTATCACCAGTTTGTATTTTCATCTTTTTTAAATTTTCTTTTTAATTTTTTTAAATAAATCTTAAGTTCAGACGCAGAAATATCCAATCTGTCTGAAACATATTTGTAGTTTATAGCACCATCTTTTCTTACAGTTTTTGAATCATTAACAAACAAACTAACTATCTCTTTCTCTACTCCTTCAAAGACAGATACTTCCACCCCTAAAAAGAAAGAGACTTTATACTCATCTTCCTCAGATTCCATAAAAGTTTCTGTTTCAGAATCCACAGACAAAGAAGGTCTTATCTTTAATTTTGTAGATATAGCCTTTCCGACTTTATTCTTTTTGTGCCATAAAGCAGTTTTTAAATACTGGGAAAATACGACCGAAGTTATGTAACCATATCCTTCCGCATCTTTTTTTGATATTAAACCTTTAGAAACAGCATCGGGAAGTTTATATTTTTTAAAGGTTTCTACTGCTTCCAATAAAGTTACCTGTAATTCTTGGACTGAATCTTCAAAAGAGAAGGCTATGGAATCTAACCCTATAAAAGTAGAGATTCTATAAATAAGATTTATAAATTTATTTTGTAAATAATTCCACTCTTTCTGAGAAAGGGTCATTCTTCAGAGTTTGGAAATATAGGTTCTTCAAAAGAACTAAATCCAGAAATTGAAAAATACACATCACCTGTATAACCTCCCGCTTTTTGTTCATATAAAAGAGAAGTGTGTCCAACTCCTAAAAAGTTATTATGTCCGTGATAGTCTCTAGCAGAAGAACAACTTCTTACCGGCAATAATCCCCCAGATATTTCACTACAGGGTAAAAGATATCGTAAATCTCCACTCGCCCATAAACATTTGTAATAAGAAGGGTATCTACCATTTTCACAATTTGTGCTAGGAGGATAGAAGGAAGAACTTACTGCTTGTTTATAAAAATGTGGCTTCGTATTTTTCAAAAGAGAAAAAATAGAGTGTTCGTCGGAAATCTTTACCGAGGCAACATCAAAAGGTGTAGAAACTTGCTTACACGCATCCTTTAAAAATAATTCTATATTTAAAAGAATGAATCGAGAAGTTCCTTTGGCATCTTTATACTCTTCTTTCGCGAATTTCTTATCAAAATATTTTTCAAGTTTAACATTCATTTTTTTGTGTCCTCTATGTGAATTGTAAAAGAATCCAAATGCTCGCTAACCAAAAAAGAAGCAAATAATCCTGCCGCAGTTTTGCTATTTCCCTGTTCAGAATTCCCGTAAACTATTTCCAACATCATAATATTCTTTTTCGCCATATCTTTATTTCCAGATATTTCTAAATCGCTTATAGAAGTTAAAGTAGTGTCTCCCTTCTGAATAGAGTTAAAATTACACAAATCTTCTTCGTTTAAAGTATCCCGTATAAATTCTTCCCCAAATAAAATAGGCATAACTTTACAGAGAGCGGAAGGAATAGATATAGTTCCATCCGAATCCGTTAAAAATACCTTAGAAATAATATCACAAGCCAAACGAGGATACGAAAAAAGTTCATCTCTTGAAACAGGAGTAAACTCCAACTTAATTTTTACTTCAAGTTTATTTTTTTCACTAGGTAACACTTGTCGTAATAATACAGTTTTACCATGTTCGTAAGGAGGCACTAAAAATTTTCCAGACATTTCTTCAAAAAGATAAGAATAAGAGGAAACTACCTTTGATAATTCTAGACTAGTAGTCATTCTACAACTCCTTTAACAACTTTTCTAATGACATTTTCTAACCTAATAGCAAATTTACTATCGCTACAAAAAACGGGATTAGGATAACCTAAATCCCCCTCTGATTTATAACTTCCTATCATAATAGAGATAAAGGGAACATTTTTAAAATGAGTCTTTATAGACCTTTCATTGCTAAAAGTATCAAAAGACCCCCACCATCCTTCATAATCCTCAGACATTCCACAGTAAGTTCCTCCGTCAGTAAGATTAAATATAATATAATTTTTTGTAGAAATATAATTGTTCAAAAAATATTTAATTCCCTTACCTAAAAGCATTTCAGGGGTAGAACTTCCTTTAACATGTTTGTCTTCCTTTGAAATAGGGGAACTATATCCAATACGGTCAATTATATCTGTATCCAAATCTTTTACAAAAGATGAATACACTCTAGATAAAAAACCTGGATTTCCATAATCATCAATCGAAGTTTCGGCACAGGCTTTTAAAAGAATTTCTACTCCAACTTTCCCTTTCAAAGTATTCTTAAGAACATTGGAAATAGCCTTCGTAATAGCCTTTGAAACATCCAGTCTGGAAAGATATTCTCTAGTAACTCCTTTACATCTAGAACTCATACTTCCTGAAACATCTATTAAAAATACAAAAGTTAAATCAAAATCAGAAAATTTATCCTCAGTCTTTTTAAAGATTCTAGAGTCAAATTCATACCTATAAAGCCTAGACCCTGCCAATTTTCCTCTCTTAGAAATGTTAGTTTTACTTTTAATGTCTGCCTCTAGATTTTTAAATAACTTCTTAAATCTAGTGGTTAAAATTTTAACATTGGTGTTGTAAACACTATCCTTCGCAACAGTAACTTCCGCAGATTCTAAGGGATTAGTAATAATATATTTGTTCGACATTTAATTAGTTCCTAATGTTAGTAAAATCAATATAAAATATGTTAAAAGAAATTTCTTTGGTTTCTTTTCCATCTGTTTTTGTAATTCCAGTAGATTTAATAATCTTGTAGTTACCTTGTAACATAATTTCTTCAAATTCTTTTTTTGTTAAAGAATACTTTCCTGCTTCCGAACACCTAGCCTTAAAATTATACTTAACATCAATACCTTCAACTAAAGTTTCCCTATCCGATTTTTTATTATTTTGCTTTACAATATGGTCTAACTGTAAAGTAAATTCATGTTTTCCAAACATAATTTAATCTCCTAGAGATAAAACAGACATTATATTATTTTCCCCATACAAAAGAGGAGATTCCACAATAGAAACTCCTTTAATTTTTTCCTTAAATTCTTGTCCAGAACTAAAGGTTAAAATACTACTAGCGGGAAACGAATTTAATATATTTTGAATTTGATTATTTAAAACAGGTTCAAAATACAGATAAGTTTTCACTAGCAAATCATCTTTAGAAACTGTTGTTAAATCCCATAACTTGGTTTCCTTTAAAAAGTTTAAAACAAATTTATCAGAAACTGTATCATCGAAAATATAGTGAAGCGCAAATTCTGTAAAAATTTCATTAAATTCAGAATTAGCAGAAATCATACTTTCCTGTAAGTATGCTTCACAATATTTAACAACATTCTTAGATAAAAAAGAATAGGAATGGAAGAAGAATAAACACGAAAGAACATGCTCCAGCGCAGAAACACTTTTGGTTAACTTTTTGGTAACAGATTCAGCATTTTTTATATTCTGTATTAAAGAAGTAACAGAAAAATCTTTTTTTCCTTTAATTTCCTCTACATTTTTAATTATTCTGATGCTCCCACTTTCTAAAGGAATTCCACAAAATTCTCCTCTGAAAAAATTTCTAGCATCGACTAAATATTTTTCCTTTAAAAATTTTCTTAACTCATAAATTCCTTCTTCACTTCCGTCTCTTTTCAATACTTTGAGAGTGGAATTACTTAATTTTTGTGTAAGAAGTGTGCTTAATTTAGATTTTTTTAAGGAATCCTTTGCTAAAACAGAGAACATTAACTCACCAATAGTAGAATCAATTTTTCCTTCTAAAATGGAGGAGACATTAACAAAAACTGTATCAGAAGTTTCAAAAAATTTAGAAGAATTTTTTTCTTTCTCTTTTTCTGTTAAGAATTCAATTTTTATAGAACCATCTGATACAACATAGGAATACTTTTTAAGTAAACAAAACAAATCATAAATATCTTTAACATTAAGTCTCTCAATTTTACTCCATCCTTTAAAGTAAGGAGAGTCCTTAATTTTAATTGTTTTTGAAAATCTAGACACTATTTAATACCGTTAGAATCCATAAACATACGGATAGTATTAACTTCACTTGAAACAGAAGTATCTTCTTCAAAGTAAGATACAATCAAAGTATTAAAAACATCTGTAAAAGAGAACTTACGGAACAAATCTACACAATTAATAATAGTTCTAGGAGAAATTCTAGTGGAAATCTCATCATTATTATACAACTTTAAAACAAAATCATAAATTTTACAGACATTAGTTAGAGATTCTTCTTGCTCAGGAAGTATATCAAAAATGGTGTTACAGTATTCTTTTAATTGTTTGCCAGAGATATAATCCAAACCAAACATTAAAAATCTATCTGCTAAGGCTCGGTCAATTGACCTAGTAGAAGAATATTCTGAACCTATATTAGCAGTAGCAATAAATTTAACTGTTTTTGAAACAGAAAAAGTATCGCCTGTTTCATCAACCTTCAAAGATTTTCTAAAGTCAAGCAAAGGAAACAAAATATTATACGCATCATCGGATGCTCTGCTTAATTCATCAAAAATAATCAACACATTTTCTTTTTGTATTGCTTCAATAAAAGGAGAGTAAACAAAATTAGTTTCTCCTTTGATTAACTCATAACTTCCTAACAAAGTTATTCTAGCATCCTGGGTGGAACCACAATTAACAATATAAGGTTCCATACCTAACGATTCCGCCAACTCTAAACAAAAACTTGTTTTACCAGAACCAGTAGCACCAGTAATCATTACATTTTTACCAGTTTTAATAAGTTCTTCACAAACATCCCTTTTTAAATCTTCAATAACAAACATTTTTTACTCCTCCGAGTTATTTTCTTCTTCCGTTTCCCTATTCCAAATATCAGTTTTAATATTTTTTTCTATTTTACCCTCTCTATCTTTTCTTTTCTCAGGGTTGATAGCATCAAAAATATTATTATTTCTAAACTCATCTTCATGATAAGTTTTTACATACTCCTTGAATTCTTTATACATCTTGGGATTAATTTTAACCCCAATAGGTTGCCCAATCTTAAGGAATGTTTTATAATTCATAAACTTGAACACATTTTTATACACTTCGTAGCAAAAATCAAAGAAACCTTCTTTATCTTCAAACAGAATTTCAACCATATTAAAACCGTTATGTAAAGAAAGAACGCAACAGTTTATAAAAAGGTCAATATCTCCTGTTTCCATTTGCTCTACTAGCAAATCAGAATCAGATTCTTCTATAATCGCTAAAACTTCTAACTGTTCATCAGTTAAAGTTCTTGCTAATTTTTCAAAATTGGGAAAACTCATTTTTTAAATTCAATAAAAGTGGCTACACCAGGAAAACTATACTCTAAAATTCTAATACCTTTACATTCTGTTATTGCTAAAACCGCTCTCTCCAAACGAGATTCATTTGTGTTTAAAAATTTAAAGGTATTTTTTAAAGATTCTTTAAGAAGTTTTTTGCTATTAGAATCCTCCTTTCCCGTTTTCCATTGTTCGACATATATTTCTAATTTTCTAAAATGCTTCTGAGCCGAAGCCAAAGTAGCATAACTTCCAACTCCTACCGAATCATCTTTTATGTGCCTCCAAATAAAAATATCAGTATGCTTATCATACACTTTAGTATTAACTATGTAATTACTTCTAATCATAACAAAATTATAGTTCGACCTCTTTCAGAGATTCTTTGTTAATATTATCTCTAGTATATCTCCGGTAATAACCTTTAACAAAAGGATATTCATTTGTAAGATTATCCCAAACAGTTTCAGAATTACTATTTAACACACATTCAATCAAACTTTTTTCTTCATCATCGGAGGAACTATAGAAAAGATTAACTCCTTCGATAGTATTTTCAGTTTCATTTAAAACCAAAACTTTAGGAACTGGACAGTTCCCAGAACTATATTCAAATTCAACAACTTTTACTTTCATATTAATTACTATGTTTTTTTCTTTTAATGGGAGTATAGTTTCTTACCCATCTTTCAATAGAGTCGGAATAAAGTATCCCTTCTCGTTTCCATTTTCTAATAGTTTCTAAGGCTTCTGCCTGTGAAACCAAACCTTCTTTCAAAAGTTCTTTTAAACCAAATTTACTTTTTTCTTTAGACATTTATAACAAACCGAATTTAATTTCATTTAAAAGACTAGTTAAACGCTTAACAGTTGATTTATAATTCACTTTATCTTCGTTCTTAACCCTTTCAATATTGTTTTCTAAAAACTCTAAAGCGTAACTTAACGCTTTAGAGTATTGATAATCTGAAAAACTAGAGATATAACCATCCATAGACATACTAATTTTTTCTTTGGTCATTTTCTTCCCTGTCTCACCACACTTCTAACCATAAATCTTCTCTTATCTTTTCCTTTCCAACTTCTAGTAAAAATAGAAAAGGTTTTATCAGAATTTTTTTTAACAAGTTTCTCTAATACTTTTTCTGCTTTTCTAGAAGTTCTAAAACTTCCGTGGTAACAAAATTTAGTTTTCATAGTTGCTCTACTCATTTTCAATAGCATCAGAAATATAAGGAACACTATCTTTTGAATATTCGTAAACATTAGTTTTAATTTCTTTTTCAGTAATTCCACAGGAACAAAGAGAAAGAAGAAAAATAACTACGCCAACAGTTCTTATTAAAGCCATAATATTAATATATTCTTCTAAGCGATATTCAATTTTTTCAAGATATTTCATAATTTTTTAAAACATTTCAATTTCGGATTTTGTTTCAATCCAGACTCTTGCCCCGCAAGGCAAAGGGTTATCAGGAGAATAAATAACTTTTGAATCTCCTTTGATTTTTACTTCATGGCAATACTCATTAGACTTATAAGTTTTTACTGTGATAACCGGCAAAGTGGTTCCATGCTTTTTGTTAGCACGAATTTTGTGCTGGTTAATATGAATTCTTTTTAGCATTAATTTCCTTTCGAAGTTTGTATCTTTTATACAAATCTGCGCTCATTCCTAAAAGAAGCCCAATGGACATTCCCGTAAAAAAGAATGCGGCAAAATATAAAACAAAAGTAGCGGTATCCGTCATAATTTTTAATTTTTGTAAATGGCACAGGTGATAGGAGTCGAACCTATAACTTTCAGGTTAGAAACCTGATACTCTATCCAATTGAGTTACACCTGCTTTTTTTTTGGTAGGAGCGGCAGGATTTGAACCTGCGACTTTTCGCATATAAGACGAAATTTCTTACCAACTGAATTACGCTCCCGAATTATTTTCTTAGTAATAATAAAGTAGGCTAGAAACTCTTTGTATAATTCTCCAGCCCAAAAAAATTTTTCAAGGCTGAAAGAAAGTTCCCTTTGGGGGGTCTTTTTTCCACACCTCGACCTATATTAAACCAGAAATTCACCTAACAAACAAGAAAAATATTTTGAAAGTTCAAATCTCGACAGGGGAGAGATGTTTTCCCGGCACTACTCACCAATCTTCACTCAAGTCTGAAAAACTCAACATTAAACATTTTCTTTCGAATACCAGAGAGTTCCGTAAAGAAAAATATTAGGAGTTGCTTCAGTAGTGCTAAGATATAAACCTAAATTCTCCGAAAGATGAATACCGTAAGAGGAAAAATTAGACATATTATGTCCTCCGTTTCCGTTTATTAACCCGGCTATCAAAACATCAGCATTCCCAGTAGTTTCTGAGCCGGAAAGAGTCCCGTTTGAAATAAGAAATCTGCCTAAACTTGATGAGGTAGTTCCTAAGAAAGTTAGGTTGTAACCATGAACAACCAGTTTCTTACCCGCACCCGGAGCATTTACCAACAAGGTATTTGTTTGAGGGTTGCCTCCTACGGTATCCTCATCAATAAATACAGATGAAAGAGTAAAATTACCAGAAACACCCAAATTTCCGTTTACGGACAGGCTAGGATTTATAGAAGAAACTTCTAAAGCACCAGAAGGATTAACATTGACAATATTACCACTGGCATCTACTCCTCCTAAAACTACAACTTGACGATATTCATCCCCAAAAACATAAGAATCAACTTTAAATTGATCAGATGCTCCAGATACAGTAACAAAACTATCAACCCCAGATGTCATAAATTATTAACTCCATTCATATTCCCGATCAAAAGACTCATGAGTAAACTTTTCACTATAAAAATTAACAGTTTGACTTAACTCTTTTTCGAATCTTTCTTTAGTATATTCTCCTACTAATTTATCTAGTTTTGTGGAATTAAGATTATATGCTAAATCATGTCCAGGTCTGTCGTAGGAAGAATCTAAAAGACCCTTATTTTCAGATTTTTGTATGGCTGTCATTAATTTATCTATTAATTCCAAGTTCTCCATCTGGATCCCTCCTATATTGAATATCTGATTGGTTTCGATAAAAGTACCTTCTACTGCTTTCATAAGCTCTATTAAACATTCAGCATGACGAGCAGAAGAAACCCACTGTCTTAATTGTTTTCCATCTCCGTACAAAGGGAAAGAAATACCTAAAATCATATTTTTAAGGAACTTCGGTATCAATTTCTCTATGTGCTGAAAGGGACCGAAGTTATTACACGATCTAGTGATAATATAAGGAAAGTTCCATACTTTGCTGGCGGACTTTACAAACATCTCCGCGGAAGCTTTAGAAGCAGCATAGTAAGAGGTAGGATTGTAATCATTATTTTCTAAATAATCGTCAGGAAGACCTGCTGTTTCTTGTCTGAAGTTTACATTATAACTCATTCCATAAACTTCGTCCGTGGAGATCTGAAAGAAGCACTTAAGTTCAGGATGATTATTTCTCATATACTCCACAAGATTATATGTACCTAGAATATTACTTTCTACAAAAGGAGTGCCATCTTCATTAGAATTATCCACGTGGGATTCCGCCGCAAAATTAAACACATACTTTATGTTGTGTTCGTCTAGAACCTTTTTCCAATATACCGCTATATTTTGTATTTTTTGTTGGCATATTACTACCCTTTTTTGCTTATGAAGGGACACTTCTTTCCAAAAATCCTCTTCATTGGCAGCATAAGTCATTGCATCTATACAAATTATATTATAATCTGTCTTCTCCAGAGCTTGTTTAAGAAATTCCAGACCCATAAAACCTGCGGCACCTGTTATAACAATACTTTTCTTTGACATTAAAATTCTCCAAACCAATCTCTTTTTTTCATTTCAGTTGAGCAAGAAAGAAGAGTATCATAACTTCCACAGTCAGACCAAAAATCTTCTTCATGCATAGGTATAACATAAAGCCTATTGTTTTTAAGATATATGTTATTTAAATCCGTAATCTCTAATTCCCCTCGTTTAGAATAGTCTAGGGTTTTGATTAGTTCAAACACATTGCTAGGATACACATAAATTCCTGTAACAGCATCTTTAGAAGGAGGAACCCCTTTAGGTTTTTCTATTATCTTATTAGGCTTGTTACCTTCATCGTATTCTAATACTCCAAACTTCTCTGGAGTATTTGTTTCCTTTGAAAAGACAGCTGCGTACTCTATGTACTCCCTGCCTGACATAATTCTTATATCTGACAAAAGTTTTCTAGTAAAGATATTATCTCCTAGTATAACTAATAAGTTCTCTCCATCAGAAAAATCCTCTGCTAAACTTAAAGCTTCAGCAATACCTCCTTCCTCCCTTTGATAAGCGTACTGCAAATTTTTAAATCCAAACTCTTCTCCGTTACCTAGCACAGTTATAAAATTCCCCGCAAAGGGACCTCCAACGACTATCATAACTTCCTCGATGCCAGCGTCCCGCATAGCCTTAAGAGGATAATAAATCATAGGCTTACTATAAACAGGAAGTAAATGCTTGTTAGTAACTCTAGTTAGAGGATATAGACGCGTACCTAAACCCCCAGCTAAGATTACGCCTTTCATTACCTTATTATAGACTGTGAAAGCACCTTAGAATTATATTTTTGAAGGGGCTACCTGTCAGCACTCAACTAGTTCTATATTTCTTTCTTTCAGAAAAGATATAACATGCTTAAAAATTCTACTTTCTCTGCCTACTAATTCCCCGGGAAATATCCCGGGTCTGCCCCATTGATTAGACAAAATAACTTCTGCCATAGCACAGCAAGTATATCCGGTAGTCCTAGACATAGAAGATAGTCTAGTTTTCTTATCTGTCTCATCATAAAGCTCCCAAACATGCTTCTCGTTATCCCCTTTTATAGTAACTCTCATAAAAGTAAACTCATCATCGAAAGGCAGTAATTTCCACTTGTCAAATAACACTTTAGAAGTGAACTCCAAATTTTCTTTATTAAAAAACCCTGAATCACGAAGAAATATCATCTCTTCCCTATGCCCAACATACCTTAAAGTCTTTTCCTTCATATTAGGTATATGCTTCATGGTCTCTAGAAGAGATCTTAATCCGTCCGTATTAAAAGATTGTAGAACTAGCCCTTTAGCAACAACATGTTGAGGATCTGATAAAGCTTCTTTTGTTATAATCTTTCCTTTTTCGATAAAACGTGCAGGTCTCGTGTACTCCTCTATAACATCTGCTGGAGAAAAGGGAGCTTTGTAAGTGTACTTTTCTTTAGGGAGCCCTCCTACTAAACACTCAAAAGATTCTACATTTAAAAAGGAATCGTAATAGCCTAATATTATATTGTCTAGTCCGGGGGCAACTCCCATATCGACAAAAGCCGTTACTCCATTCTTTATAGCCAAATCATTTAATTCCAGAATATTTTCAGGAGAAAATGAAATATCAATAACATCAACTTTTGACTCCAGGAGTGTTTTTAAAACTTTAAACCCAACAGATCCCGGAACAGCACATACTACTAAATCAAAATTTGGAGCAATATTTTTTATAGTTTCTAAATTATTTTTTATATAAAAAGTATTTAAATTGGGAAAATAATTTAAAGCTTCTTTATTAGTGTCTGCAACGGTTACAGTATGGCGTTTATCCAAATCAAGGGCTATAGTTTTTCCTACTTTACCACACCCTAGAATTAGTACATTACTCAAAATTACCCTTAAATCCTACTTCATTATAGACCTTACGCCCTAGAGAGGCAGGTTTTTGAACCACCTTTTTTAATAAAATTAGGAGTAATTGTGTCGAGAAATACTGTATCCAGGAAGTCCAAGTGAGGGTCTCCCCCATACGTCAAATAATGCGCCTAGATATCCCAATCTAGCTCCCCAAGAATCTAGCAAGGCTATTAACATCGCACCAGCATTTGTTTCTTGATTTACACTATAACTACCCGGAAGAGTATAATCCGGTGATCTCCACATGATAACGTCAGCAACCTCATCTAGATCCCCCCAAGAGAAGGAAGCAGATCCGTTCTCTCCTAACCAAACTCCATAATTAGCAAAACATTCCAAAGCATTTTTCGCAGGAGGGGCAGTCATATTCGAAGCTGCACTTGAATCAAAAGCAAAATTGAAGGCACCGGATACCTGTTGGTCAACTACAGAATCAACCCCAGAAACCCACAATCTCCGGGCATACCATTTTTGGGTAGTAAGAATATTCCCTCTAGGACCCAAAGTTCCCGACGTAGCATCCAAAATTCCGTAAACATCTCCGTGGTAATCAGCAGATACAGGGAATGCAGTAAATTTCTGGGGTTCTTGATACCCGCTTACGTAATAGTCATACGATTTTTCTACATTGTACCTAGCTGAAATATTTACTATAAAAGCTGTTTGCAAAAAAGTTCCAGATACAGGATCTACTGCTGACAAACTAATATCATTATCCCCTAAAATTTCTCTAGAAACAGAAGGGACTCTTTCGTAAGAAATATCCATCCATTGACGTTCAATAAACCAAGGGCCACTAGCTGTGGAAGAAACCCCCATGTCTCCCGAAGGAGGAGAGATATTGGTAACATTTCCAGTAACAGAGAAGGAGGCAGTGGGGATAGGAGAGGCAGGGGAAGGAGTCATATTTTAATTTAGTTTCTATTTTATTTAGAGATACTTATCTATCAATCTCCCTTTTTTTTTTCTCAAAAAATTACTTAAGTACATTCGACAATTGAATACTAAGGAGCACCGTCATGTTGCCATACAGGATTTGGAGTCCAACCATCACCGTCATTAAGTTGGAACCTTTGACCTTTTGGGATCCTCGTCGATCCGTACATAGAACACTCTTTAAGCATAAATAAAGGAAGCCTCCAAGGACTCAATGTGTGAAAGTTAGTAGACTTCTTTCCTTGTTGAGCCCACGGATTAAAATTATACTGTCCGAAAATTCCTTTTCTGTGCCCTATCGCATGTAAAAGGAATCTTACGAATTCATACCCCAAGCCATTTCCTTGCCCTCCATTAAAAGAGGGTCTAAAATGACTTCCTTTTATTTGTAATTTTTTTGGTAAAGGCGCATCCATAATAACATTATTAGTCCATATATTATCCACTAAACCAGGGAAATTATAAGCATTAGCCGGAGTATCCAGTAAAAGAGGTCTATGATCATAAGCCTCAGGACCATTCCAATTATTTCTGCCTAGTTCCACAGGAGTATTTGTGCGATAAGCATCAAAAGAATCGCCCCTATTAAAAGGCCAAAAAGCTGTCCACTTATTTTTTAAAGGGGGATCAATTTGATTAGGGTTATAACACTGTGTACAAAAAGGAAAAGAAGATTTTACCGTACTCCACCTATTAGCAGCACCCCCCCAAGGTACGCTAGTATCCTCAATCCATCTTTTTTTCTGAAATGCTCCCCAATTTTTTTCATTTATGTAATAGTTTCTTGGGTTGGTAATAGCAGGAGTAGGAACACCTACCCCTCCTCTGGTTTTGCCGTCCGTTATTACATAAGTAGGTTTTGCTAATTGAACCCCAGCTACCGAATCTCGTTTTGACACAAACCAACCATCCTGAAATTCTCCGTCTCCAGTAGGCCAGTTAGGAGTGAAGTTAGCACCGTAATAGCAAGACATCATAGACCCTAAATGACCAACAGGACCATCCACATGATTTCCGTTAGCATCGTATGCCTTTGACCAGACACCAAAGTTACCTCCATGTTTAGGAATTTTATCAAACCCCCCAGACCCTCCGTATAGATTAATATAAGCATCAAAATATGATTGTAGGTAAGAATATGAGTGCCAATGATTCCTTGTAAACCCCCAGCTAATGTCATGCAACATGAGGTACCAGGGACCTCCTCCGAGAGTTAATTCAGGAGCAACACCACTTGCGCTCGTTATAGAAACCCAAAAATTAAAACTGAAGCTCCAATGTTCAACTGGATCTTTTTCCGTACAAATCGCGTCCGGTTCTGGGTGTTTCTGTGGCGAATTAAACGGGTCCCCTCTAGCTCCCCCTGTTGACCCCCCTGGAGGAAGATTTTCAACTGCTGTATTTCTAAGTTTTCTCCATCGAGATAAAGAGGTTTCCAAAAGATTTTGCTCCCCAAAAGGAATAACCTCTCCTCTTACAAAGTCTTCTTTCCTTTCTTCCGTTAAAAAACTAAAACTTTTAATTAATTTAACCTTGTCATAAACGCCCCAATTAGTAGAAGCTCTAAAAGATCCTTCCCCTTCTTCAAAGTACTGCGTGGAAATACCTCTAGGAGGCGTGTCCCCCACTTTTGCTAACACAAATGCCCAGGGTGAATACTCTGGAGAAATCAATCTATACAAAGTGTACATCTTCAATTACCTTCTTGGGTACCAGAAACGACCTTTTCCTTTATCCACTCTATGTCTTGAGCAATCTTGGCTTGTTCAACCCTAAGAGCCCAAACTTCAGAATTTAAAGAGTGTAAAACAGGAAGGATCTCCTCTTCATAAGAGGAGATCCTATTTTCTAAAGATTCTATTTTACTTGAGGTAGACCCATAAACCGCACCTACACTAACTAAAGCAATTACCAACGTTGCAATATTTGATATAATTCTACTTTCAAATACACTCTGACCGTTGTTTTTTCTTGTCATTTTTCTCTGTAGGAAGTATATTTATCTCGCCTTTTTTTAAGGATATCTTAAAGTTATAGTCCTCTCTGTTATCTAGGCCTACTTTTAGAACTGAATCTGCAACTTTTATCAAAATATTGGATAAAATAAATCTGTGTATATTTCTCGCTCCGTAAAGAACACTATACGCATTTTCCACAATATACTCCAAGAGTCTCTTTTCCACCTTTAAACCATGTTTTTTCAGCATTATAGAAGCAATTTCAAGAGCATCCTCTTCCGTTAAAGTATTAAAGTAAACCCAACTGTCTATTCTATTTCTAAATTCAGAAGAAAAAGTTTTCTTTAATTCTTCTTTAATTTCTTCTTTAACTTCCTCAAACTTTTTGTCTTTAAGACCTGAAAATCCTATGTCTGAAGAGCCTACATTATCAGAAATACCCGTGTTGGAAGTAAAGATAAACAGTGAATTACTGAAATCACATACGTATCCAGTAGAATCCGTTATCTTGCCTTCGTCCAAAAGATTCAAAAGAATATTGAATAAACTTGTATTAGCCTTTTCAATCTCATCAAAACATATAACCCAACTATTCGACTCTTCAGCCTTAGTTCTTAATATACTTTTCTCAGCGTGACCAACATAACCTGGTGGAGAGCCTATTAGTTTAGCATACTCATGGTTATTGGCGTATTCACCACAATTAATTTTAACAAGGTTAGATTCGCTTCCGTACAAAGACTTCGCCAATACTTTACAGAGCTCTGTTTTTCCCACTCCAGTGGTGCCAATAAAGAATAAAGATAAATGTTTAGAGAAACCAGTAGTAACCAATTTCAAAGAATCAATAATAATACCAATAGCTTCTTCCTGTCCAATTATATCAGTTTCTAACATTTTCCTGATATTTTCTATAGATTTAATATCTCTTAAAGCAGCTAGAGAAATATTTGTACCGTCTTCTTCTTTCGTAAACTCAAACTCAGCAGACAATTCTTTTTCAGAATCTTCATTTACAAACTGATTAAAACTCTCACAGAAATTATCTACACCGAGTTCAGGATATAAGTCAGTTACTGAATCAAAGATAGAAGCCAGAATAGATTCATCTTCAAGTATATCCCCTTTTTTATTTTCTAAAAGTGCACTAAAATCGGTTACTACTTCATTAAGAATGATAATAATATACGATTCTACACTAAACTCGCAAGACTTGTCTTCAACAAAACTTTCTAATAACTTTTCTTTTATATTTAAATAATCTTCTCTAGTTAATTTCTTAACTCTGAAAAAGGTTTTTGTAAAATTATTGTATGCAAGGTAACTATTGGTCATTTATATTCTCCAAGAACGAAGACAGTATTTTACTATCGACATCGGAAACATCGTCGGAAGTAGTGCTATTAGCACTCTTTGAAAGAGAGTCCAAAATCTTAACGATTTTTTCAGTTGATTTTATTAAACTATTAAGGGTTTTTGTAGCTTCTTGCAATGCAGAAACCTTCTCTGAGTCCTGCTCAAACTGCTCCATAAGCGTTGTGTAATGCTCAAATGCTAATTTCCTGTCCTCATAGCAAGTATTTATTAAGTCCTTAGAAGCCTTTTGTATGCGTTCTGGAGTGAAATATGGAGTTTTCGGGTGGTAAGTAGTTACCATAGCGTCTATTAATATATACTAGACTTTATTCTTCTTCTTTTATCGTTTTATATTCGACGATTTCAAGTTTATGAGGATCGTCTTTAGAGGAGTTTTCTGTCTCTTTTAAAAGTTTTTTGGCTGCTTTTTGGGTTTTCTTGCACCCAACATACTCAAAACAGTCCTTTTTGTCATCTTTTTCATCTCCTTGAAGATAACGTCTTATGACATTAAAACCTTTTTTTAGATAGAAGCCTCTAAAAGTGTTTAAATTTCTAATTACTACTCGTACTGACATCTTCTTCAACTTCAAGATCTCCAATACCAGCCTTAGCAATAGTTTCTTCTAAATCCTTCAATAAACTTTCAAGTTCCAGTTCCTCTTCTTCATTAGGTTCCACTGGTTCAGTAAATTGAATGTTTTGAACAGAAGGCATTTTTTTTCCTTCTTCCGGCTGTTCTAATAAAACAGGGCCAGTGAAAACTCCCTTGCTACCGTCTGATAGCTCAATAAATACATTTTGATATCTAAGCATTGTTAAAATTAATTGTTTGATTTTCTGTAATCGAACTTGGACTGATTTTTATAAATTTAGAAAGTTTTTGAAAACTTCTTATATCGTGAGCACCTGTGTAAGACATAGCACTTCTTAGCCCTCCCAAATAGTCACTTACTATATTCTTAACGTGACCTTTATAAGGGACGGAAAAAGAGACCCCTTCTGCCGTAGCAAAGCGACCTATACTTACTTGAGCTTCTTTTGAAGCCATACCTCTATAAGTATGCTTGTCGATACATTCTTCTGTTCCAGCAAAGATTCCCCCTGCCATTACAAAGTCTGCTCCTGCGGCAATTGCTTTAACAGCATCTGCGGGTTTTCTAATACCTCCATCAGAAATAAGGACAGCTTCCTCTTTAACTTCAGCACAGTCCATAACAGCCGTCAATTGAGGAACACCAACCCCTGTCATTAATCTAGTACTACAAATAGAGCCAGAACCAATACCTACTCGAACTCCTTCAGCACCTGCTTTCTGAATATCAGCAAAACCTTTCTTAGTTGCAATACTTCCCGCTATAATCGGGAGGCCGGGACCTTCATCGTCCATAAAATCTTTAAGTTTTTCTACCATTAATAGAGAATTTAACAGATGACCGTGAGCAACATCAATACAAACACCCGCACACTCCACTTCATTAACAATAGCCTTTGTTCTTTCAATTCCATCATTTATACCGACAGCAAACCATCTGCGAGAGTCAACTTCTTTTAACATTTTTATTTGCTCCTTTATAGAACAAAATCTGTGAATAACAGTTATACCTCCGCAAGAATTTATAGCATTAGCCATAGCAGAACCAGCAATAGTATCCATGGGAGACGCTATAAAAGGGATAGTTGCCCCAGAGAGGGGTACTTCCGGGTCAACACACACATCAGAACGGCTACACACCTCGCTATAACGAGGTACCAGCAACACATCGTCAAAGCTATAGCCTTCCCTTATCATACCCTATTATAGACAGGATGTGTATTTGGAGCGTAAATTACTGAAGAGGATTATCCCCGGTCGCAGACGGAATGCGGTTTTCAACATCACGGAAGATCTTGGCTGTTGCCAATAAATGATACACTCCGTAAACTTCAAAACTAGCTTCCTGTACTTCAAAAATTTCAAAAAATAAATCTTGGAAGATAGGCTTTATAATATCCCCAGGAATTAATCTCCTTCCAACAGCTCTTTCTACGTCAGTTTTATTAAAAGTAAACACTTGATCGTTTTCAAGTTCTAACCCAAAATCAGTTAAAACTTCCTCTACCGATCTAGGTTCATAATGTCCAAATACCTTAATAGGAGCGGGATCAATTACCTTTTCTCTGTCTTCAGCGTAAACATCATCTTGAGACTCGACTCTATGGTACTTATAAATAAACATTTCAGAGCCAGCTAACTTTAATAACTCCCCATCAATCAAATTAAATAACTCAATATCAGGATTGTCAAGTTGAAACATGTTAAGACCATCCTTGACCGTGTAACTAAAAATATCCTCAGCTAAAACAGGTCTAGAAGAATCTCTTCTCTTAAACCTATTACTACCTTCACTTATATGCTTTCTTCCCACATAAGTATGTATTCAACTTATCCATATTCCTGCTGGTGTCTTCTGGGATAAATTCATTACTAATTAATATCCCTTCCCTGCAATCGCTTCTTTTACTAAACAAGAAACTAAGGCACCTTTTCTTCCTGTCACGAGTGTTTTCATTTAAATTCTGGGTGCCACCAATCATGTCCGACGAAATCGTTCCAGGTGGTTCTTTCTTCATCTGGTGTATGGGAAGAATACTCCTTAGTAACAAAATAAAGCAAACCACATGATTCGTTTCCTAAAGGAGTTATTCCGTGCCATTCTCCTGCGGAGATATGCACTAAAGCCGGGTTATGTTCTCCTATAAAGAACTTTTCTGAACCCTTCTCTTCAGAATAGACTCCTACTTGCGCCATGCCTTTTAAAACAAAAAAGTAATCATCTTGGTGTTTGTGCCTGTGCCACGCCTTTACTATTCCAGGATGAATTAAAGAATAATTTATCTGGTAATCAAAAGGTCTTTTATCGTCTTCTGTTGACACCGTAAATTCATCAAATCGTAGTGCTTTCTTGGCTTCTGCATAAATATCATTTACACTCCAGCCACGGGAATCAACAAACTTATTCAAACTTATGAGTTTTGCCATTTTTCCATTCTTCGGGGTTAAACGTTCTGTCATCTATAAATAAGTCATAGAATGGCTTATCCATTCTCAACTCGTGAAATTTAGCTCCCCAGCAAACCAGCTGAGAATGCGTTAAAGGTCTCCAGTTAATTTTAGTGAGGGATCCTCGTGCTGTCCAATAGACAATCTTATGACCTTCGTCGTACAACTTATTAATTCTATCGATATTATCCTTTATAGGAACCGCTCTTTCGTAGTCTCTCTCTTCTACAGTTTGAGGGCTGTCATACTCACAAATAGTTTCGTCTATATCGACATAAATTATTCTTAAATTTTTCATATTAAATAAAATTTTATGCTTTTAGATTTTCCTTAACAAGTTCTAAATTTAAAGAAGAGTCCTTCTTACAAATACTCTCCAAAGAATTCTCATTAAACAGAACAGCCATAGTCACTTCTCCTCCTCCTTTTACAGGATCTCTGTCAGGAAACAAATAAAAATTCTTTTGTAAATTTTCCAAAATAGAGTTACATCCTAATTTTTCTAAATTAAAAGAATAAGTAGCGTTATTCAAATAGTAGTCATCAAAAATTATAATTTTTGACTCTTTAAGTTTTTCATAATCATTAGAAATAGTTTCCACGCTATGTCCCCCGTCAATAAAAGCTATATCAACAGAGTACTCTCTTAAAGTTCGTTTTGTATTTCCTTTTACTAGTTCAAAAGTAAAATTTAAATTGGTTATATTTGTGTAAATATACTCCTGGACCTGTTCCACGGTGTAGTGAGGCTTTACATTAAATTCTTCCGTGTCTGTGTCAATAGTTGCCTCCTCAAATAAATCATAACCTATATAATGAATTTTATTCTCTAGACTATTTCCTATAGCGACAGCCTTGTTTCCATTCCATGTACCTACTTCGCACACTGAAGTAGGTTTACACTTTTTTATTAAAGATAATAAAGTATTATATCTTGTAGGTAGTTTCATCATAAACTTTTTCTAGTATTGAAACGATTTCTTCAGCAGACTCCTCCCAAGACACCCCAGGGTTGGCCAACTTCGTTATTATAATCTTCAGTTCCTTAATTGTGGAATATTTGATAACAGGGAAATCCCAACACCACCCTACATCTGGAGCTATAATTGGCTTCCCGCTCAAGAGACTTTCCAAAACAGGGACTGGTCCTCCCTCTATAACAGATAAAACCAATAAATAATCTATAGATTTATAAAAAGAAACTAATTCATCTTCGGTCAAATCTCCCCCCGTCACCTTAATATCTACATTTTCTATACCAGAGAGAATAGGTAACATATTAAGACCCTTTCTCCCGCTAGGATAATTCTTAGATACAACCCCAAGCTTTAACCTCTTTTTTAGGAATAAAGTTGTGTCAGCTCCTACCGGGCTTATTAAGGAACGTTTTTCTCTCGGTAAAATATCATAAGTTTTTCTGCTCATCCCTATACAATGGTCCACTATAGAAGCAACTTTATCGAAAGGTTTTGCAGGTTCTCTATGTGTGAAATAACCTACGTCCAAGGAACTCTTTAAGCACCCTAACACATCAAACAAATGATAATTAACATAAAAATTAACATCAGCAGTGTCTAAAGGACCGTAAGAAACAGAACAATTTTTAATTTCTTTTGCCCAACTTTTAGAAATTTTTGGAAGAATCCAATTATCTTTAACAGTAACTATGTTAATTTTTAAAGACGAATCAACCATTTGCAAATAGACTTGTTAAATTTAAAACATCTCTTACGAACCCATTTTTAACATGCTCTTCGTATTCTCGCGTAGTAATAACTCCAGCATCAATAGCTTCACTAAGACCTTTTACCCAAAGCTCCTCGTGAGGGTGTCCGGGATATAACCAAGGCTGA
>Ga0208183_1000381_pt1 | contig 22479 bp, 21 predicted proteins | sample MalvirDeepMed_51_FD_184251 | JGI IMG/M metagenome (GOLD analysis project Ga0208183, IMG submission 184251) | Marine viral communities from the Global Malaspina Expedition - Malaspina viral metaG DeepMed_51 (SPAdes) (version 2) | ecosystem: Environmental > Aquatic > Marine > Oceanic | place... | reverse complement strand
TTTTCGTGGCCGTTGCACCGCTCGCTCTGGCGGCTTGCGGCGATCGGGCCGATGAAGCGCGCGGCGTCGATCACGGCGAGACGTTGCTGTCCGTCAGCGCCAGCGGCCAGGCCGAATCGCGGCCCGATCAGGCGCAGTTCCAGGCCGGAATCGAAACCTTTGCCGCCAATGCCCGCGCCGCCAGCGAGGCCAATCAGGACAAGATCGCCGAGATCGTGACGGCCCTGCGCGCGCTCGGCGTGGCAGAGAAGGACATCCAGACCCGCGCCGTCACTGTCAGGCGCGTCGAATATGGCGACCGAAAGGGGCAGTATCAGGCCGCCAATGTGGTCGAAGTGACCATGCGTAACCCCGATCGCGCGGGCGAGGCGGTGACGACCGTGACAGAAGCGGGCGCGAACATCGTCTCCGGCCCCTCTCTGTCGATGACCGATCCCGAGGCGACCGCCAATCTCGCCTATGCCGACGCCTACAAGGCCGCGCGCAAGAGGGCCGAAGCCTATGCCAAGGCCGCGGGCATGGAGGTGAGCCGAGTGCTCTACATCCGCGATGCGGGCGGCATGCAGGGGCAGACCTATCTGCGCGGGGCGGAAGCCATGAGCGACGCCATGGTGGAACAGTCCGCTGCGCCGCCGCCCGTTGCCCCGCCTCCGCCGCCGCAATCCCGGATACCCACCCGCTCGCCTTCGATGATGGTCGGCACCACGCGCTCCGACGTCTATATCCAGGTGGACTTCGCGCTGCGCGAAACCTAATTCGGCGCGCATGAGAGCGCTGACCCTGTCCGTCCTGCAATTGCCGCTGGCCCGGCCCGAGCCTGCCGACAACATCACCGCCGTCGCCGAACTGGTCGAACAGGCGGCGGACGAAGGCGCGCAATTGATTCTGCCGCCCGAACTGTTCGCAGGCGACTATTTCTGCCGCGAGGAGGACGAGGCGCTGTTCGCCCGCGCACGTCCGACGGAACAGGACGAAAGCGTCGCCGCGATGCGCGAGCTTGCCGCGCGCCACAAGGTCGCCATTCCGACCAGCTTCTTCGAGCGCGACGGGCACCATTATTACAACACGCTCGCCATGATCGGCCCCGATGGCGCGATCATGGGCACTTATCGCAAAAGCCACATTCCCGACGGCCCGGGATACGAAGAAAAATACTATTTCCGCCCCGGTAACGACGGTTTCAAGGTGTGGGATATCGCTTGCGAGGGCGGGACGGCGCGCATCGGCGTCGGCGTGTGCTGGGACCAATGGTATCCCGAATGTGCGCGGGCGATGGCGCTGAAGGGGGCCGAAGTCCTGCTCTACCCCACCGCGATCGGGTCCGAACCCTATGACGCCGATCTCGACACCAGCCGCATGTGGCGGCGCGCGATGGTGGGCCATGCGGTGTCGAACTGCATGCCCGTCGCCGCCGCCAACCGCATCGGCCACGAAGGCCCGGCGGATCGCAGTCAGAGCTTCTACGGCCACAGCTTTATCACCGACGAATGGGGCGATTACCTTGCCGAATACGGCAGGGACGAAACCGGCGTGCTGACCGCGCGGCTCGATCTCGACCGGGCGGCGACTCACCGTGCGGGCATGGGCTTCTTCCGCGATCGCCGCCCGCAGCTCTACGGGCGTCTCTGCGAGGATATCTGAGCGCGCATCGCTACCTTGTCGCGCTGGGATCGAACATGCGCGTGCCGGGCATCGGCGGCCCGCATGCGGTCATCACGGCCGCGCTCGAAGCGCTCGGAGATGCGGGCATCGCGGTGGAGGCCGTGTCGCCCATTCTCTCGACCGCACCTATCGGCCCGTCGCAGCGCCGCTACGCCAACGCCGCAGCAGTGGTGTCGAGCGATCTGGACCCGGAAAATCTGCTGTCACGGGCTCAGACTATCGAACGCGCTTTCGGACGCCGCCGGCAAGGCCAGCGCTGGCGGGCCCGCCCGCTCGACATCGATCTGATCCTCTGGGACGGCGGCGTGTTCCTTTCCCATCGGCTGACGATACCCCATCCGGCCTTTCGCACCCGCCTCTTCGTGCTCGCCCCCGCAGCCGCGATCGCCCCCCGCTGGCGCGATCCTTTTTCGGGCCGAACGCTGCGTCAGCTATCGACCCGCTTGACCGCCCCGCGCCCGCTCCCTAGGGCGCGCCATACCAACCGCGTCGAAGCCGCGCGCGTGGGCCCTTAGCTCAGTCGGTAGAGCAACTGACTTTTAATCAGTAGGTCGCTGGTTCGAACCCAGCAGGGCTCACCATTTTTTCCTCTTTATTTTCAATAACTAAAGGAAACAGGAGAAGGCGCAACTCCTCTCACTTCGGTTCCGAAAACCGAATAAATACCGATAACGTCACCAGTTGCTGTTCCTTCTTATATCCTTATGACGGACGTAAGGGGAGTTTTTGTGACTGAGAAAAGTGATATTGTCGAAGGCCTTCGAGCACGAATGCCTTATCAGGTCTCGCGCCCGCTGCTGAAAGAGGTTGGAGTGCCTAGGTCCCACGGGTGGGACGCTACCGCCGAGAGAATTGTCGAGGATGACACCGTAACAGAGGAACAGGTTTCGGAACTGGGCGAAGCGCTGAGAGCTCATGCACTTACCGGCGAGAAAATCTGCCGTTTCTATCGTATCGAACCAGAGACGATAGAAGCAATACGAGAGCAATTAGCCACGATTGAGCCTACCGGCGGCGAAATGACTGATGCCTATCCAGGTGTCCTGTCAGAAGCTGCTCTCGAGGCTATCGACCCCAACCACAGAGAGCTTGTGGCCGTGGAGGATACCGGCGATGGTATAGCAGCGGTATTTGCGTCAGTACGCGAGCGGCCGATCCGACACGAGATTGAGGCCAGCGATCTACCTGGCGAGATGGCTGAGTATCTCGAGGATTATGACCATTTCGTGGCCTACCGTATCGAACGTCAACAGGCGATGGATGTGGTCTGGGTGCCGAACGAAGGCACCGTTATCGATGTCCGCGTCGACTTCCCAAAGCACACTGAAATTGAGCGCGCCCGACATGCGCAGCACAGACTGACCACAGGTTTTAGCGACCTCATCGACGAAGAACCCTTTCTCGATCCAATTAATTTGTTTCCAATCATAAAAAATATGTACGAGGCTGATGACGAGGGCCGTGTCGTAGAACTTGCTTTCGGTACAACGACTCGTTCGCTGAAACATGAAAAAATGCGTCGGAGCCAAGACTGTCTTCGGAGCGAAACTTACCACATGGGTGGCAAGGAGGCGCTCGCGACGGATTTAGACCTTTACCGTGTGAGCATTGCTTACTCATACCAGTTTGGCCCTGACTTCGTTTCTCATCCCGAGGTGAACCTACACACCACGAGCCTTGTGGCAGGGAACGCCTCACCTCAGCTCTATGACGCGGTCATTCGCAAGACTATTGGGTTTGAGGATTATGATTTTGTGAGACAGCGCATCCTCCATTTCGCGCAGGATGGCTGAGCCCCATGTCGCTTCAAAAACTTCAGGATGAAATTTGTCGAGGGTGGCCGGATCTAACCGCTACTGACCTGTCCCTGAAGATTATTGAGTTTATGGCCCCGCTGGATGAGCAAGAGCTTCGAATGCTCACGATTCCCACGTTGCTCAGAGCTAGTGGTCGCGACCGTATTGATCGAGACTTTCTCACAGCTCTCGCAATTTTGGCCGGCTCATCAGTTCATGTTTTAGACGCAAGAGCGATCTTGACTGACGAATCAGAAGAGGAATTCGACCTTGACGGCGAGGAGCTTGCCACAGCTAGGCGCGAAGGTTCGCTGCCACACCCCGAAAGTGGAAAGTTGATCGACGACTTCGAAGCGAAGATCATCCCATACTTCCAGTCTTCCGATCGATTTCTTAAGGTTAGAATGGATGACTGAGCGATTTTCGCTGAAAGAACTAAATCTACTGACACGAGGATCTCCCCCTTCAGAGATCGCATTAGGTTTAATATTTGCTCAATCCGCTTTGGACTTTCTGCCACTGGTCGATAAAGCGGTCGATTGGATTGCAGATGAATTCGCGCGTACGCCAAAGGAGCGTCAAGACCGATCAGAAGACGGCCTTTCAATAGACTTCGTAACAACTTTGAAAGCACTCGGCTTTGGGGCGAGCCACGACACTACCGTGGGCGGTCACTGCGACATCGTCATCGAAGAGAAGTTTGGATTTCTGTGGCTTGGAGAAGCGAAAAAACACAGAGACTACGATTGGCTTCTGAGCGGATTTGAGCAGCTGGATAAACGATATACCACTGCGACTGCGGCTCAAGATCAAGGAGCGGTGATTATCTATTGTTTTGGCAAGCGCATCGACCAAGTCATGGGCCGATGGAAGAAGCACCTTCAAGCGAACCGATCCGACCTCGATTTTGCTGATGACCCGGTAAATGATTTGGGTTTTTTAACAACTCATACACATCGACGGACTGGGCGAGACTATACTGTCCGGCACCTGCCAATTTCGCTGCTATGGGATCCAGAAGACAATCAACCGGATCCTGCAAAAGAAGTAATCGCACGCGGCTAACGAAGCGAAAAAAATTCGGCGGGATGGCACTGCAGTGCCTTGGCTATCTTACCCATAACATCCACTGAAGGGTTGCGACGACCTCGCTCGATCCCGCCGAGGTAGGTCAGGTCGATTTCGGCGTCATGGGCGAGCTGCTCCTGCGTCAGGCCACGCTCGACCCGCAGCCTCCGCACGTTCGCAGCGACGATCGCGTTCCAGTCCATCGGTCAGCTTGGAGACCGGAGGGACTATAATCTCTAGGGACTATAGTCCCTTTTCGTTTGACACCGCTCGAGGGTCGCGCAGTGTGCCGCCATGTTCGATCTGTGGGCCCCTGAGCACTCGGTGCTGCGCGAGAAGGTCGTCGAGCATATTTTCCTCGCCGAGCTTTCGAAAGCTCTTCTGCTCGCCCTGGGCATGCCTTTCGACATCCTCCGGGCCGAGTTCGATGCCAACGGCTACGATGTGGCAATCGAAGCGAACGGTCTCCTGCGGCACGTTCAACTCAAGACCACTGCCACGGTCGGGCGAACTGCAAGCGTCAGCGTACAGACCGCGCTCGCTGAGAAGCCGGGCGGCTGCGTTGTATGGATATTAGTTGACGCTGAAACGCTGGCGCTTGGCCCGTTTCTCTGGTTCGGCGGCGAGCCAGGCAGGCCTTTGCCGCCGCTCGGCGACAGGGCGGTACGGCATTCACGGGGTGACGCCACCGGCAAAAAGAAGGTGCGATCAGGATTGCGCCGCCTGCCGCGAGGTAAGTTCACCCGGATCGAGACGATCGAGGAACTCGCGCACGTCATGTTTCAGGGCGCGGACCACCGGGCCGCGCTCGAACGCCATCTCGCGCGTCGGTCCACGCTGCCGGAGGTCGGGGAACTGGCTGAGGGATTGACCTGGAGAGATTCGGCTCCGCTCGCATATATGATCGACGGCTACGAGTTGGCGCACGAGGTGGGGATCGAGGACCCGGTGGCCTTCGCTGATCGGTTGCGGACAGAAGCGGAGAATGGGGGCCACTGGCGAGGTACCGCGCTGGAGTTGTGGCTTGCGCTGTTCATGGAGCATCGGCGCGACCACTTCGGTGGCCCTGTCGGCATATCGATTGAGATTGAACCACCGACCATACTGGACGAACTTTGCCGATCGCTAACCATCTCACTCAGGTCGATGCGGCGCTGATCGCACGCCTACCCAGCAATCATCAGGCCGGTATCGACCGTCGAGGTGGCCCAACATGATTGAGGCCCGACCGGGGATACCGGACGGGCCTCATCGTCAAAGTTCGCGGAGGGAGCGATGGAATGCGCGCCTGCGCTCTCGCCGCTCTTCCTTCTCCTCCCTCGTCAGCCGAAGCTCGGGATCGCGTCTAAGCGGAATGCCGACATAGGATCGGGCCTCGCCCGTCTCCCTCGGCCAGACTTCCTCGCGAACCCAGACCGACATGAAATTCGCATTCAGGAAGCGAGACCGCTTGCGCCGCTCGTACCCCAAACTGTGAAGCCATCCCGAGATCGTCCCTAGCTCCTCGACCGCGAAGTCGTTCGGATCGCCGCCGAGCAGCCCGTATACCATCGCGGGGACTATCAGTGGGCGATCGCGAAGGAGGTCCCGAAGGGTGTCCTCTTGCTCCCCGGTCACGCGTTCAGCGCGCGGTTGCCGCGCGTCCGGTCGGGCCAGGTGCCGTTGCCGGGCTTGCCGACCGGCAGGCCCTGAACGGCGACAGGATCGATGCCAGCGCCCACCGTCACCGCGGACCAAGCGGCGATGCCGGGCGCGCCGATCATCGCGGTGGCGGAGGCCCGCGCCGTCGCCTCGTCAGCGCCCTCGGCGAGCACGAAGCCGATGCCGTCGGCGCGGCGGTCGGACTGGTTGGCGGGATGGAAGATGAATACGGCCATGGCCTAGTTTCCTTTCGTCATTTCGTTGGGCTGTGTGGAGTTCACTCGGTCCGGCTCGGGTGCAGGGTCGCGGCGAGCCTTCAGTCCGGCGGCGATCCGTTCTTCGCCGGTGAGCGTAGCAGCGGGCGCGCCCTTGGCTCCGTCCTCCTCTTCGTCCTGCTCGTCATCGACGGGCGCGGGGGCGCCGTACGCCCCGATCTCGACCTCGCGCTTCTTCAGCATCGCGATCTGGAGCGCGCGGTGCGCGTTACCCTTGCCGGTCTCGAACTCTTGGTCAGCTTGCAGCGCTTCGAGCACGCGACGCTCCGCCTCGACCAGGGCCTGCGACAATTCGCGATGCTGCTCTCCGAACATCACTTCGGCCAGCTCGCCGGCGTTGAAGGGGCGGTCGTCGCGCTTCATGCCGCTGACCCGACCGCAGAGTGCGGCAGCCAATTCCTTGTCTCGGGTGGCGGCGGCCAGCTCGGCGAGGCTCGCCAGTTCGACCGGGCCGGACTTTTCGATCTGGGACTGGATGCGGCTGCGGCGCTCGCCGCCCAGGGTATCGGGAGGTATGAGGTCGCTGCCCCGAACGCACCGGCCAGAAGTCGGAGCTCAGGCTCATCAAATGCCCACTTCGGGTCCGCACCTGCTTCGAGCATGGACGCATAGTCCGGGCTCTCTTTAATCGGCTCTTCCAAGTCCTTCCAAGCGGCTGCCATCGTCTCGTCGGTCACGCGGATGACCACGTCCGTAAAGTCGTCCTCGGGCTTGCGCGAAAGCGCCCTCACTCTCTCATTCGGCATGTTCATTCTCCTGCATCAACGGCCTTGATTGGCCGCGGCGGGAGACCATCTATGGGTAGCGGAAGTGTTTGAAAAGCCATGTGAAAAACGCGACCATGGTCATGTTTCATTTCGCGGCCAAGGCCAGAAAATGCGATTTCTGTTTGCCTGCGGGCATTTAGTTTATGGCGAAAAAAGTTATCCACAGGGTCTTCGGAGCGCCCGGTTCGGTGCGCGGTGCGGTGTTGGGCGCGACCCACTTACGAGAACGCTTCGATCGCAAGGACTTGGCGGGCCGCAGCCGCCGATACCAAATCAGTAGGTCAAGGGCACGAGCTCTTACCCTCGTGCCCTTTCATGTCAGATCGCTGCCTTAACCCGATCGCGTTCATCTACGGGAAGCGAACGAGACACCGCGATGAGCAGGTCCGCGATCTGGCGATCCCGAACCCCTTCGTCACCTGCAAAATACTCGGCCAAGTATTCATTCGTGACGTTAATGCGGACAGCAGTGCTGGGCGGCTTATCGTAGTGGCTAAGGAACGCGGTCAGTTGCTCGTTCAATTCATCGAAGAGCTCTTCGTCCTCAGGGACCACACTGAACCAGTTCTGGAGCTGCTTTTCCGTGCGCCGACCATCACGAGGATCATCGTTCACGTACTCTTCGGCAGTCATGTTCTCATAGCCGCAGAACTTAGAGGGGGCGAAGGCCCATTCGCCATCCTCATTCAGGACCGCGTACCATGCCCTTGCGTAGGCCAGTCGCCTTTGGAGTTCCGAGCTCTTGTCGAGCTCTGCCTCGAAGCGAGGAATGTTGTCGAGCGCTTGCTGCTTGTGTGCGACGATGGTGGACACATCACTCTCCTGTTTCTTTCCGCATCAATTGCAGGAACAGGATGCGATAAAGCAGGATGATTCTTCTTTGTCAACAACTACACGTTGTTCACGCACTTGATGCTATCTGCCCGGCTTGACCAGCCGCAGCCCCTCGATGCCCGCCGTCCCCTCGTGCGGGCGACTTTCCCGCCTCGCGCTCTCGGCCCGGTCGGCAAGCTCGTCGGTGACCTCGACCGGTTCCTCCCGGAACTGCTTCTGCTGTTCCGAGGCGCGCGCCATCCAGGTGTCGAGGCTCTCCATGCCAGGGACGACCAAAACGCCGCCGCCCTGCACCACCTGCCCCTTGCCGTCGTCGCGGTCGCGCCAGCCGTACTGGCTCTTGCCCAGGAAGATGGCGGCCACGGTATCGCCCGCCTTCGCCATGCCCATTAGGATGTCGCGCAGCTCCGCCTCCTCGGCGTCCTTGCGGGCCTCGACCGCGTCCATCAGCGCCTCGCTGCCGTCCACGATTCGCTTGAGCGTCTTGACCGTGGTGCCGAGCGCGCGGGCGATCTGGTGGCAGGGGTAGCCCTCCGACAGCGCGGCAGCGATCGCATCGAGCGCCTCGGCGGTCGGCTGGCCGCCGTCGAAGGCGATCGGCGCCAAGAGCGGGCGCGGCGCCGCCTCGTCCAGCGGGTCGGCCATCGCCGCCGCCCTCTCCCGCCTCGCTCGCTTCTTGGGTGAACCTGCCATACGCGGGTACATGCCGCGCGGGCGTGGACGCGCGACGCCAGCGATCAGGCGACGACCGGAACCTTTACGAGCAGGTAGGAAAGCGATCCGGTCGTTTCGGTCCATTCGAACTTGTAACTGTTGCGCAGCCGGATCGGCGGACCGTGCTTTCCGTCATATACCATCTCAAAGCCGGCTGAGTAGGTACTACCATGCCGGAAATCGAAATCTGCCGTGCTAGGCTTGTACTCTTTCCAGTTGATATAATGAGGATGGTCGGTCCCTACGATCATATACCCGACGTCAGCGACCTTCTTGCTGTCTTCCAGTCGTTTGATGTCCTTGAATACGTCGTATCGGTTGTTGGGTTCGCGCTGATTAGCCTTCTTGAAAAACTTGAGCTCGATCGCGCAGCTTTTGTCCCGCCCATCACTGTCAATGAGCTTGAACCAGATGTCTATGCGACCTCGGCCCCCTGCGGGTTTCTCAAGCTCCAGTGTGAATGTCTCCCCCGCGCCCACGGTCTCTAGGTCGGCCACGCTCGCCACGATCCGACCTAGATGCAGTTGAAGGGTCGCCTCACTCTGACACGTCACCCTACCGCCCACGATCTGGGCGAAGAGGTATCGGACCGAGGACCGGACGATGCGGTCGATGCGTTCTTCGAGCATCCCCTTCCAGTGAGACACTCGGGAACCCAGCAGGGCTCACCATTTTTCTGACCCCGTCATCACGAGAAGTGCGTCGCAGGTTTTACGAGCCGCTTCACGCTACTACGATAGCCGACGGGCCCCCTCAATTCACCTGGCCGTTAGATCGCGGGCCGTCAGTCCCGCCTGATCGATGCGCCCGCATAGGGATCGTAGGTCGCTTGCGGCAGCGGTTCGCGCTGGTCGGTGGGAACGGTTTGCGGCGCGGGGGGCGGGGCGGATGCCGTATCTTGCCAGAACGCCGACAGGCCGCTCGCGATCACGGGCGCGCCCAGCAGGATGAAGCATCCTCGCGCCTCAGGGGAGAGCCTCCCTGTAGAACCAGCAGCACCAGCTGTTCGATGGCGCGGTGGGGGCTGTCGGCGTGGATCGTCGTGATCGATCCGGGATGGCCGGTATTGACCGCGCGCAGGAAGGTGAACGCTTCCTGGCCGCGCAATTCGCCGAGGATGATGCGATCGGGCCGCATCCGCAGGGCGGCGATCAGCAGGTCCTCCGCGCTCGCATCCGCTTCGCCCAGCTTGCCGCGCACGGCGATCAGGCCGACTGCGTTCGGATGCGCGATCCTCAGTTCCTCGGCATCCTCGATCAGGATCAGGCGCTCGGTCATGGGGACTTCGGCGAGGAGGGCGTTGAGGAATGTGGTCTTGCCCGTAGAGGTGCCGCCCGAAACCAGGATGTTGCGGCGCGCCAGCACTGCATCGCGCAGGACCGTCTCGGCTTCGTCTGACGCGATCGTGCGGTGCGTGCGCCCGGCGCAGGGTTCGACTTCGGCGCCGCCGGTCAGCGCGGAAAACGCCCCGCTATCGGCCCAATCGGCCAGCGCCATGTCGGAAGCGATGTGGCGGCGAATCGCGAGCGCATGGCCGCCGCGCGTGGCGGGCGGCGCGGCGATCTGGACGCGCGATCCGTCGGGGAGGGTCGCGGACAGCAGCGGATGGCTGCGATTGATGCCCTGCGCGCCGAACGCCGCGATCTGGCGCGCCAGCCGGGCAAGGTCGGGTTCGGCGAGGCCCGTCACCTCCTGCCATTCGATCCTGCCGCCAAGGCTCTCGATCCAGATCTCGTTCGGGCGGTTGACGTAGATGTCGGTAACGTCGCTTCGCGCCAGCACCGGTGCCAGCGGTGCGAGGAAGCTGTCGAGGTAATAGCCGGTCTCTGCCGTCACGAATCGACGCTCGAGAAATCGAGGTCGCGCGCGACGAACACGGAAACGCTGGTGCCGTGGCGGACCTTGAGGATTGGCTTGATTTCCTGCGGTCCGCTGCGCCCGGTGACAGTCTGACTGCTTCCGGGAAGCGCCACCACGACGCCTCCCGTCGCCTCGCGGGTGGCGACGCCGACGCCGATATCGAGCACCGACTGGAGGATCGCGCCGCCGAACCGTTGCAGGAACTTCCCGTCGACCTTCCCCTTCACGCCTGCGCGTCCGAGCGGGTCCGACGCGGGGGAATCGAGCGCGATCGTCACGCCGTCGGGCCGGATCAGCCGGGTCCAGCGGATCAGCGCCCGGTTCTGGCCCTGTTCGATCCCGCCTTCATATTCGCCGTAGAGGCGCGATCCGCGCTGGATCAGCACGCGCGATCCGTCGAACGAATGGATGTCGCGCTGGACGAGTGCGCGCACCGCGCCGGGCCGGGTGGAATCGAGTGCGGTCTCCAGCACGGCGGGCAGGACCGTGCCTTGAGGCACCGTGAAGGAAGGGTTGCGGAAGCGTCCGGCCGTGATGCGATCGGCGGCCTCGCCCGAGGTATTCACCGGGGAATCCGGCGGTGTGGGTGTGGCCGCGGGCGCAGGTGGTGTCTGCCGGGGCGCGAAGGCTTCACGATAGGGTGCGGGATCGGCGGGGCGAGAGGGCAGCGGCGCAGGAGGCGGCGCGATAGTGCGCGGGACCGAAGGCTGCGCTGCAGGAGCGACCGGGCGAACAGGGGGCAGGGGATTGCGCGGTATCGCACGGATGTACCGCGTATCGTCGCTGTCAACATAGTCGGGGCGTATGGCGAGAGGCGGCGGGGCGACGATGCGCGCATTCTCGCTACCCACTGCGGTCACGCGCGGTGCCTGCGAAGCTTCGCGGCTGGCGCTCATCGCGGAGAAAAGCCCGATCCCCCCGGCAAGCAGAATCGCGAGGAAAATCCACAGGCCGGTATTGCCTCCGCCGGATCGTTGGACAATCGGCATCGGGTCCTGTGGGTTGCTCGCGGTCGTCATCATCGCGCAGCGTCCGCTTCCTTCGCACGGCGCGCGGTCGCCTTGTCCTTGTCGATGCGGAAAACCAGCCGTTCGTAGACCCGGTCGATTTCGAACGCGTCCCCGCGCATGTACCCGTTGACGACCTCTTCATCGCCAGTGGGGCCGATCGCGAAAATTGCGGGTAGTGCTTGGCCGGGCGCAAACAGGATGCGGGTGCGCGTGCCGTCGTCCCCTATCGCCTGCGGTCGCACCGACCGATCGCCGCGCAGGCGATAGGTCCGCATTGGAGCGGTAGCGGGCTGTGTAGCGACCGGGGGACGGGGAGGGCCGAAGTTCCGTGCCATCGGCTCGGCCCCACTATCGAGCACCTGCACCAGCAGCGCGGCGTTGAGATTGTCCCCGGTCTGGAGCGTGAACAGATAGTGCCGCCGGTCGGTCGTCACTGTGAGCGCGCTCTCCGCATCGGGAATGCGCGGGGTGACGTGAAAACTGTCGCGCTCGGGCGAGATGCGCCGGTCCCACTGTTCGGGAAAGGCCAGGCTGTCGGCGACGATCCGTTCGCCCGGCTGAAGCACGACGGTGAGGCCGGTCATGGGCAGGGCTGTCAGGATGATGCGCTGTCCGTTCTGCCAGGTCACGGTCTGGAGGCGCGGATTGGTCGGGCCGGGATCGGGCAGGATCTGCGCGGTCGCCGGCAGGGCGAACAGGAGCGTGGCCGGCAGGATTGCGAGGCGCATCATTGCTCCGTCCCGCCCCTTTCGCCGGGCACGGCGACGACCGTTGGGACCGCTTCGGGCAGAGTCTCGGCATCCTTGCGATAGCGCGTCACCTGGAAACCGAGCGGGTTGGTCAGGCGATCCTGTGCGCTCATCTCGGCTCCCGAATACTGCCAGGTCACCACTGCCGCCCAATATTGCGGAGCCTGATCGCGGCCTGCCGGATCGGTGCGCACGGTGGTGAAGCGCACCAGCGACCGGTCGGCGGCGAGGGAGGAGACGCTTCTGATTTCGACCTTTATCACTGCGCGGAGCGGCAGGTCGCCGAAAGGATTTTCGGGCGAATTGGGTTGCATCAAGCGCAGGTAACGCTCGCGCGCTTCGCCTGCCGACCAGAGCGCGACGCGCGTATAGTCGCGGGCCAGGCTGTCGATATCGTAGCTTTCGCGCGCGATCACATACTGGACGAGGAAGGACCGCGTCAGCGCCGTATCCGCGCTGACCGTCTCCACATCGAGCGGGGCGAGCGCTTCGACATGACCCGTCTGGCGATCGACCAGAAGGGTGTAGGGCTCGACCGTCTTCAACGGTAGCAGGACGACCAATGCGATCGCCAGCAGCAGCGCTATCGCGGCGGAGACACTGGCGACGATCCAGGCGGTGCGGCGCGATCGCTCGATATCCTGCGTGACGCTGCGCGCCCAGCTGTCCTCGATGGCGACGTCGGCGGTGTGGAAATCGGTTTCCAGTCTGGTCATCGGTTGCGATCCCGTTCGCTCGCCGCGCGCGATCCGCGATAGGCGCTGCGCCGCCAGCTATTGCCGAGGCGGTCCGAGGATGGGGTGGCAGCGGACGGAGCAGCGCTGGCCGGGGCGGCGAGTTGCCTTATGTCGGTGCGGCTCGACGAGCTGGTGGACGTCTCGCGCCTCAGAGTGGTTTCCATGCTTTGCGATATCCGTTCGGCACGCGATGGCAGCGCCTGCGTGTCGCTGGTCGACCCCGCCGGAGCCGGCATTGCTCCCGGCCCGCGCATGTCGATCACTGGAATGGCGGGCAGAGTCAGCCATCCGCGCTGCCAGGCGATCCGGCCCATCAGCCAGATCATCCCGAGCTTCACCAGCGCAAAGGCGAGCGTCATCGCAAGCAGTTCGGTCGGCGCGGAGGGCGCGGCATATCCGAGCGTGCGCAGGCGCAGCGCGTCGGCCAGCCAAGGTTCGAGCACGGACAGCTCGACAGCGGTCGCGATCGTCACCGCGACCATGCCCGTCAGCGCGAGCACGAGGCCCCTAATCCAGCCCGAAAAGACCCCGCGCGTCGCTTCGAACAACAGCAACGCCGCAGCAAGCGGAGCGAAAGCCAGCAGCAAACCGCCTGCGATCCGCAGCAGAGCAAGCGAGCCGATCAGTCCCGCGATCCAGACGACGCGCGCATAGCCGAAGCCCCCATCGTCCTCGATCGCCACGCCGCCGAAGCGCGATCCGGGATCGTCGCTATCGACGAATTGTCCGATCTGTCGGCCCGTCCCCAGCTCGGTCAATCGCACCATGGCGCTGTCGGCCTGTTGCAGTCGATCGGTCAGCCCGGCGTTCTGCGGCGCGATCAGCGATCCGCCCATCGTCCCTGCGATTTCGGCGGGCGCGTCCAGCACCGCGTCGTGGATCACCGTGCGGAAGGCGGGCCAGGAGAAGGCGAGCGTCAGGACGATGCCGATCTTGAGCACGTCCAGCACCACGTCGCGCGCCGCGGGCGTTGGGCCGAACAGCAGGCGGATGCCGAACAGCGCGACGAACAGCGTCAGCAATCCGGTGACGACCAGCGACGCGGTCGAGCCGGGCTGGCCCAGCGCCTCGTACCCGTAACTGCCGAGATAGCGCGACTGGCAGTCGATATGCTCGATCAGGCGCGAGACGAAGCGGTCGCCGGTGATGATGGCGGGACAGGCCATGATCTATGCCGCCCGGTCCAGAAGCGGGCGCATCCAGTCCGCTGGATCGGTGCCGTGCGTATCCGCGATCTCGTCGAACAGGCGCACCGTGGCCTCGCGGCCCGACAGGATCGTCAGCAATTCGCTCTCCCCCGTCAGGTCGAGCCGCGCGACCACGCTTTCCTTGCCGTGGCGGATCAGGAAGCAGTGCGAGGCGTCGGGCAGGGTCCGCACGAGGTCGTATTCGTGGCGGCTGAGGCCGAAGCCGTTGATGTAATCCTCCGCCCGCGCCTTGGGATTGATCATGAAAATCTGCGTCGCCGCCTGTTCGATGATGGCGCTGGCGATCCGGCTTTCGAGCGCGTCCTGCGCGCTCTGGGTCGCGAAGCCGACGATGCCGTTCCGCTTGCGGATGGTCTTTTCCCAATCCTTGATGCGCGCAACGAAAATATCGTCGTCGAGCGCCTTCCACCCCTCGTCGATCACGATCACGGCGGGCGTCCCGTCGAGGCGTTGCTCCACCCGGTGGAAGAAATAGAACATGGCGGGCGTGCGCGTGGCGGGATCGTCGAGGATCGCGGTCATGTCGAAGCCGACGGTTTCCTGCGCCAGATCGGTCGCATCGCGGGCATTGTCAAACAGCCAGGCCCGCTCGCCCGAACCCCACCACGGTTTGAGCCGCGCATAGAGATCGCCGCCATGCGGACGGTCGCCGCCACGGAACAATTCGACCAGATGGCGCAGCCGCCGCATTTCGGCAGGCTGGAGGAAGCTGGTCTCCACCGCCTCGCGGATCTGCTCCGCCTCCTCGCCATCGACGCCGCCTGCCAGCAGGCCGAGCCACTCGGTGAGGAAGGTGCGGTTGGCGGGCGTGTCTTCGAGTTGCAGCGGGTTCAGCCCCGAAGGCTCGCCGGGACGCAGCCGGTCGTAAGAGCCGCCGATCGCGCGGATGAACAGTTCCGCCCCGCGATCCTTGTCGAAGAAGATCGTACGCGGGCGGAACCGCCTTGCCTGGGCGAGAAGGAAATTCAGCACCACTGTCTTGCCCGATCCCGATGGGCCGATGATCGTGAAATTGCCCAGATCGTGCTGGTGGAAATTGAAGAAATACGGCCCCGCCGCCGTCGTCTCGAACAGAGTGACCGCCTCGCCCCAGTGGTTGCGCTGCGCTCGACCGACCGGGAAATTATGAAGACTCGCGAATCCTGCCAAGTTCGTCGTCGAAACGAGGCCGCGCCGCGCGATATAGCGGAAATTCGCCGGAAACTGCGCCCAGAAGGCAGGCTCCAGCGCCATGTCCTCGCGCACGGCGGTGATGCCCAGATCGGCGAGCAGCGCGATCGTTTCGGCCACATGGCGATTGAGCCGCTCCAGATCGTCCGCATGGATCGCGATGGTCGTGTGATGTTCGCCAAAGCCTGCGCGCCCCGCCGCGACCTCGTCCTTGGCCAGCCCAAGCTCGTCGCGCAGCGATACCGCCTCGTCCTCTGCCGAGCGCATCCGGCGCAGCGCCAGATTCATCCGCCCCAGTGCCTCGCGCCGTTCGACGAAGGCGAAGCTCTGGCTCATCGTCATTTCGAACGGCAGCCGCGTCAGCTCATCGAACATTCCCGGCATGGTGAGCGAGGGCCAGTCCTTGATCGAAACCAGCGCGACGAAGCCGCGCTCCAGATCCCCCGCAGGCGCCAGCTCCACCGTATCGCGCCCGAAGCTGATGCGCCGCGCGGGCAGGTGATGGCCGATATCGCCATGCGGGACGACCATGGGCCGCATGGTGCCGTTGACGAGGTAGGACAGGAATTCGAGCGGTTCGGACCGCACCCCGTCCGCGCTTTCATACGTGCCGAGCAGGCGCGGATCGTAAGCGCCCAGCGCCGCCACCAGCGCATCGCGCGCATTGTCGAGCGCCTGTTTCTCGCCCGCGATCAGCGCCGCATCGCGCTGCGACGTGCGGGCGAACCAGCCGCGCATCCGGTCAGCTATCCCGACCCGACCCTGCAGGGGGCGGCGCACGATCGTCAGAAACAGCTCGTTGACGTAGAGCTGCTTGCCCGCCAGCCGCGCGCGCCAGCTCTCGTCGAGCCGCTGCGAAAATTGATCCGGAAAGGACCCATCTAGCTCGGCATCGGCGCGGCGGCGGACGAGATGGTGGTAGATCGCGAAGCGCGACGTGCCGATCGCGCGCAGCATCGCATCGCGCAATTCGGCCCGGTAATCGAGCTCGTCCCCATCCGCCGTCTCAAACAGCAATCCGCCCAGGCGCACGGTCTGCATCAGCAATCCGTCGCGCGTCTCGATCGTGTGCGCGTCGATATGCCGCGCATAGGGCAGATGCGCGCCCGCCGGCATCTCGCGCGCGGCCACCTTGGGATCGCGGGTCAGGGGCGGTAGGAATTGCATTGCCACAGATCGTGGTTCTTGACGCGCGGACAGGTGCGCATCCGCGTGATCCAGAGGTCGAAGAAGCGCGGCTCGTTAAGGCAGGCGAGCACGCCCACCCCATGCACCACGAGCGCCACCAGCAGCACCCACCAGGCGCGAAAGATCAGAAACAGCTCGACCGCGATCACGGCGTTGATGACGAAGAAGCTGTAGGTCACGCCCGCAAACATCTGCGGCCGCGTGAGCGCAGTGAACAGCGTATCGCGACGTATCTGCTCGGCCATGTTGGTGCGACGACCCTCCCGTCAGGTGTGGACGTTGGTTTCGGGGAAACGGGCGCGATTACAAGCGAGGGCGGGCGCAGATGGGTCCGAATGCGATGTTTAGGTCGGGACCAATTTAGCCGGATGTGGCAACTGATTGACCCGGTAGTGGCGCGGAAAATACCACTCGCCAAAATCAGCCACACCAAAATGGCTTCTTCATGTTTTACGCGTTAACCCACTGTCTGCGATGATCGCCCGGGTTTTTCTATTACGAAGATGATTGGGTAATTGTCTCGATGCGCTCAGTGAGGGGCATGCGAGTCTCGATCGCTCATTTCCAGCCGGTCTCGTAGATGGTCGAGCCAAAAGTAAAATGCGAAGCCACCAATAACGATGAACGCAACGTCCCAGACTCTCACCCATAACCAAAGTCCAACCAAAATTAGAAGGTACAAAGGAAAATAAAGCCACTCGTTGGGAGCTTTCCATTCCCCTGATTGAATTCGGATTATTAGTCTATTCCCGATTAGCATAAAAATAATCGTGATAAACAAAAACGAACCGCTCCAGTACAAACCCTGTGCATCAACTATCTTTCCAATGGCAACGGATGTGGCCACTAAGAAAAAGGTAATAAAAAAGTTAGCTTTCCTCATTAATCCACCAATCCCTGACATGCTTCTGAATTGTAAGCTGCGACGCCACCAGTGACGATGGCCACACCAGCCATTGCGGCTGCATACCCTGGAATGAAACGTTTTGCCCCTCTTACCAAAAGTTGTCTACCGGTCATTCTAACATTCGAGCCTGGAACAATCGTAGCATTTCCATTGAAGGTGCCAGAGGGGCGACCACGGGCTGAATTGCGAGCGTCTCCAGTAGTTCCGCGCGCGGAGTCGATTAAGCCGCCAGCAATACTTGCTAACTGGCCTTTCGGGTCTTTTACGCCTTCCCAAGCTCCCGACCCCGCGTCAGCTAGACATTGAAGGAGGTCGCCTTCTTCTTCCGACTCCTTGTCTTCTGGCGGATTTTCGCGACCACTTCCACCCACACCAGTGCCGCCGGGCTCACCACCCGGGCCGTCTCTGCCACCTCTCCCACCAAGTACTAAAGCTGCTACGCCCGCCTGGGACAGAGCTGCAGGCCTTTCTGCGGTAACGATGATTACACACATTGTACCGCCTTCTCCGTCCGGAACCTCTTGCTCTCCTTCGTGACACAGCCCCGTCGGATCCGTAAAGTTCACTGGGTTCGAGCGTACGTAATTGTACATGTTCATCCCATCGGCGTAGCCGATCGGGTCGGTCTGCATGAACCGGCCGAGAGTGGGCGAGTACATGCGGGCCTTGTAATAATAGAGGCCAAGCTCCGGCAGCCAGGTCTGTCCCGTATAGCGAAACCGTCCAAGTCCCGCGCCGCCCGGAATGCCGTATTCGTCGTAGCTGTTGATGCCGAGGAGCGCGCCCGAGGCGTTCGAGACGGCGGTGACCGAACCGCGCTCGTCGGTGTGGAGATAGCGGCGGTCGCCCGTGCCCGCGCCTTCGTACCAGACCAGCGGATTGTCGACGCCGGGCCCGTGGACGTAGCGGCGCATCATCTGGTTGGCGCCGTTATATTCGGCGATCATGTCCACCCCGTCATAGGCGAAGCGGGTGTCGGTCGAAGGGCCGGTATAGCGATAGAGCCGCCCGATCGGATCGTAGACCAGCTGGCCCGAGCCGCTGGGATGCGAGTAGCTCGTGAGGAAGTTCTCGCTCGAATAGCCGAACGCGTCGCTGCCCGAACTCGTCAGATTGCCGCGCGTATCGTAGCCGAGCGAGACTCCGCCCGCCTGCGTATACTGGTTGAGGCCGTTCGCCGTATAGTAGCGATCGGCGTTCGCCAGCTGGTCGAAGGCGTAGCTGTCGTTCGACTGGGTCGTCTGCGCGATCTGGCCTGCCGGATTATAGGCAAAGCCGCGCGTGTTATCGCCATTGCTGCCCGCGATATTGGTGACCAGCGAGCTCAACCGCCCGACCGGATCGAATGCCATCGATTGTGTGGTGCCGTTGGCGAAGGTGATGGAACTCGGGTCGCCGGCGCTGTCGTAATTCCACGTCGCGAGCGCAGTGCCGCCATATTCGCGTAAGTACCGCATCGAGCCGTCCGCGAGATAATCGTAGGTGACGTAGAACCCGTCCGCCCAGGTCATGCGCGTCCTTCGTCCGGCGGCATCGTATTGGTAGCTGGTGGTCCCATAGGGGCCGGACTGCGACGTGTTGCGGCCAAGCGCATCGTGCGCGAAGCTCAACGTCTGGCCGTTCTGCACGGCCTGCGTCAATCGGCCCATCAGGTCGAAGGCATAGGTGGCATCGGATTCGCTGCCGGGCAGGTTCTTCGAGGTCAGGCGACCGAGATTGTCGTAGCCGTAATAGATCGTCTGCCCATCGCGCAGGCGGCGGCTGGTGACGTTGCCCGCATTGTCGTAGCCCAGCTGTTCGTAATCGTTCGGGTTTGAGGCGTTCTTCGATCCCGCATAGGGGAACCGGGTTTGCGAGAGCCTGTCGAACGTGTCGTAGACATAGGTCGTGCGGTTGCTCTCCCCATCGGTCAGCGTCTGGGTGCGGCCGTTCAGAGTGAAGGTCGCGACGTAATCGTTACCGACCTCGGCCGTGCCCACGCCGCTTTCGACGCGCACGATCCGGTCGTCGCCGTCATAGTGATAGCGGGTGATGCGGTCCGGCCCCTGCGTGCCGGTGGTGGCCAGCGTGCAGGCGGCCGGAAGGCTCGCATAGGTCGAGGGGTTCATCCTGACCGCGACGCATTGCAGGCGGTTCTGCGCGTCGTAGCCGTATTGCGTCAGGCTGTAGATCTGGCCGCCCGAGACGAGCCGCTGCTGCGTGCGGCGCCCATTCGCGTCGAAGATGTTCTCGACCCGCTGGCGCACGGTCATCCCGTCGAGATTGCTTTGCGCAGTGCCGGTCGTGGTGCCGACATCGGCATAGAGGACCTGTCCTGCGTCGTCATAGGTGTAGCGGATGGCCTGTCGCGGCATGGCGCCCGATCCGTCCGGGTCCGGTCCGATCGTGCCCCGGCGCCGGTCGCGCTGGTCGTAGAAATGGTAGCTCGTATCCCCGCTGCCCGACAAAGGCCCGTCGACGGTCCGGATATTGCCGCGCGCATCGTAAGTGAACTGGCTGGTCGATGCGATCGCGCCATTGCCGCTCGCCACCGTGACCGAAACGGGATAGCGGCCCCGCGAATCGTATTGTAGCGTCGTCACCCGCTCATTCGCAGAGCCTGAGCAGCTGGCCGCCGAGCTGCATTCGCGCTGGCGGGTCAGCTGGTACTTGCCGTCGATCGCGGTGTATTCGAAATAGGTCGTCGGACGCTGGCCCGATGCCGCTGCAGGGCGGCGGACTTCGGTGAGCATGCCGTGCGTCGTACTGTAGTAATAATCGGTCTGCTTGCCGCGCGCATCGATCGTATAGGTCGGCTTGTTGCAGGCCTTGGGGTTCGACGAACAGGACAGACCGAACTCTGCATAGGTGTTGATCTCGCCGCCTGTCTTGCCGACGATCTGCGTCCGGGTGACATTGCCACGCGCATCGCGATAATAGTGGACGTAATTGCCTTCGGGGAAGGTCGTGCGCTGGAGCAGCCCACTCGCGTAATAGGTGTTGGTCTCGCTAGCGCCGCGCGCGTCGGTCACCGTGCCGGGGCGCCCGATACTGGGATTGGTGACCACCTGTCCGTCGCCGCCGCCCGCATCGCTCTTGGCGACCACCGTATTGCCGCCCGAAGAGCTCCAGCTGTAATTCGTGGTCGCTCCATCATCGGTGACCGAGGTCACCTTGTTGGTCGTATCGCGCGTGACGAAGAGCGTGTCGCTCGAACGCCCCGGCTTGCGGATCGCAAGATTGGCGCCATTGGTCGTAATCCGCCAATCGCCAGACTGGCTGTTGGATATCACGAGCACATTGCTGGCAGGCCGCTGATACGTGACCGTTTGCGACCCGGCGCCGTCCGGCCCGTTGGAGGTGTCGTAGAACTCGACGGTCTTGCGGTTGTAATAGCTCGGCGGGGGGAAGCCGGCATTATAGCTGGCCTGATCGCTGTCGTAGCTGATCGCCATCGTGTAACCGGCGTTGCTCGAAATGCGGTCCAGCCGGAAGGGCGAGAAGCACTGCTGGCTGCCGCCGCCGCCGAAGCCGCCGCCTCCCAGCTCCCCACCGCCGCCAAGGCCTCCGCCCGGAATTGCAGGCTGACCGTTCTCGAAGCATTCGGTCTGCACCATCCAGAGAAGCGAATAGACGACGCCATTGGGACGGCGCACCTCGACCGGAAGCCCGCAGCTGGTCCCGTCCGTGCTGCAACCCGGGCCGCTATATTGCGCCTGGACTCCCGGATACATCGACAGAGACGAAGGCGATTTATAAGTGATCTCCACTCCCTCGGACGAGCGGTAGGTCCACGCGCCGCCGCTTCCCGTCAGCGTGCCGCCATTCGCCTTCGCCGACACCCAAGTGGAGCCTGAAAGCGTGAATTTCTCCGACACCTTGCCGAGGCTGACCGTCGCCACCGTGCCGCTGTTCGTGAGCTGGAGCGTGCCGCTCCAATTGTCCTGAAGACCGTTCTGCCCGTAATAGCGCACGAGCGCGATCGCCCCGTCGCCCGAGCCGATGCTGCCTTCGAGGATGTCGAGGTAATAGCGCCCATTGGTGAGATCGACGCCGTTCTCGTCGGTCGCGACCCATGGATCGACCGGCGCGGCGGTCTGCTGCGCCATGGCGGGTGCCGAAAGGCCTGCGCAAAGAATGGTCGATGCCAGCAGGCCGATCTTGCCTGCGCGCGCTCCCAATAGGCTCATGGAAAATCCTCCCCGAATGAAGACGATCGAAGCCGAGGGCCAACCTCTCCTGCGAGGCGCCCGAACATTGGCTTGCGATCGGTTTTTAAGAAATCAGCGGCCGGTGGTGCGGACCCGCTTGCGATTGTCGGCTTTGTCGTGCTCGTAATCGGTTGCCGTGCCGTTATTCGTCCCGCCCGAACGCTGGACCTTCACGAGCCGACCCTTCGCATCGTAAGTATAGGTCGTCGTTTCGGATGCGTGACCGGGGGACACAAAGGAAAGAGCGGATATAGCCGCGACGGCGAAAAATAATTTCATGATGTAACCCTCCAATTGCCTAAATCATGAGCTTATCGGGCCGAGGGTCAAGCATAGAATAGTATTTGATGTCGCGATTAATTAGATTTAATCTCTAATATATATTCGCTGACCTTAAAAGTTATTAATCACTTTCATGTTTATATTTAGAGAGTTTCGAAATCAGTCGGGAGTTGCGCGCTTGGCGCGAGCCAATAGTCTCGTGGCACGAGCGACAAGGGGAAGCTTCGGCGCAGTCAATGTCCGCCCCATAGTGTGTCCGCCAATTGCGGACGGCTTGTGGCGCGACGCGGTTTGTCAGCTTCTCGAAAAATAGTCCGAGAGGGCTGCCACCGCCGTGTCGGTCAATTCGAGCCAGCAGCGGCGGCCATCGGAGGCGTCGTTGGTCCTGCGGCACCAGCCCCTGCGCACCAGATCGTTGATG
>Ga0208183_1000379_pt1 | contig 22597 bp, 23 predicted proteins | sample MalvirDeepMed_51_FD_184251 | JGI IMG/M metagenome (GOLD analysis project Ga0208183, IMG submission 184251) | Marine viral communities from the Global Malaspina Expedition - Malaspina viral metaG DeepMed_51 (SPAdes) (version 2) | ecosystem: Environmental > Aquatic > Marine > Oceanic | place... | reverse complement strand
CTACTGTCCCATCAATGGACGGCGCAGGCCGGGTGTCGGCAGCTGCTCTGGCCGCATCCAGAACATCGAGGCGCGCGGCGACCGCTTCGCCTTGGGGTGAGTGAGCGACCGCGTTTCGGACGGCCTCTTCTAGGGTGAACGTTTGGGCTGATGCCGCGTTCGCCCACAGCAACGTGGCCGCCAAAAGGGCGGCACGCGTGGACACGTGCATGATAAATTACTCCTGATCATCTGAACGAAAAGCAGCCCGAAAACCGGGCCGAATTCAGAGATCAGGCTGAAGGCGGTTGCGTCAGAGGGGCCGACGGATAGCCGACGAGGGGGGCAGATTCGCCAGGACGCAGAAGAACCCTCGAAAGCGTGCCATTCGGCACAAGCGCAGCGTCATCTGGCAAAGTGATAGAGCCATGCGAGTGAGACGCAGCATGTGGGACAAGCTCGTCCGAAGCAAATGCGTCCGATTGCGGCTCAACCTCGACCACATCTGCGGATCTGTGGTCATGCGCGTGCGCTGCACTAACCGTATCATGCGCATGAGCCGCTTCGAGATGCGGAATCGCCCCAGGCAGCCCGCCATGCGAGACTACCAGCAGTATCAACAAGAACAGGAAGCGAACCTGGCGCATCGCGCTTGCGGTATACGATTGTGCGGCGCGAAGCAAGCGTTGGAGGGCTGTGATCTGCATTCATTTTACATAACCGCAACAACCCCAGAATTCCCTGCGTGCGCACGTCGACTTTCCTCGGCGTCAATCATGTCAGGAGTCGGGTAGTATACCGTAGCTATATTACCGGACGAGCGTGTCCGATTGCCTAACGCGACAAGCCCAGCCATCTACGTGGCATGGAACTGGAAGCAATGGCGACGGCGGGAGCGGTCCTCGATATCGAATCTCTAACGGCGACGCATGAGCGGCTGTGCCGACGGCTGCGCAAGCTCGATCGAAACGCAACTTGCGGCATGGTCGCAGGGCTTATGGTCGATCCCAGCCTTCAAGGCGGTATCCTTCGACTGGAAGTGCTCGCCCACTTGGCGGCTGCACACTGCGGTGGACAAGAAAAACCCTCGGCTGCGCGGATCCGCGACTTCCTCAATAATGACCTCGCGCGCGGGGCCGTATGGCGTCTGGAGGATCCCTCCGAAGACGTCTTCGTCTCCAACATTACCACAGGGGCCGGCGACTTCCGCATCCTCGAAGGAACCTGGGAAGCGAACGCCGCCTATACCCAGAGCTGTCTCTCTGCGCTCAACAGCGCAATCGCAGATGGTCACGAATGGGCCCAGCACGGAATGCGGCAGGCAAACGCGTTGTTGGCAATTGGCGAGGCGGTGGCGGAGCGAGCAGGACTGCGACGCTACCAAGCTGGTGAGGGCAAGGCGCGCGACCGATTTCGGTTCGATACCGCGAAGGCACTACGTGCATGCGCAGCTGTCACCTTCACCGAGGCGGAACTGCGCGCGATCGGTGTGGAACCGTTCGACCTTCTCCCTTTCGACTTCTCGCGCATCGATCCGCAGCTCTTGCGGAACGAAACCATCAACTGGACAAGCCTCGAGCGGTGGCCCGTCTCGCGAACGGAAGATGGCATCGTGGTGCTGCTTCCCACGGCAATTGGCGCGGCGGTCCGCCGCCGCGCACTGGAACTCGCGAGGGATAACCAAGCGGGGGATGCTTACGAAGGACATCTAACCGAACATCAATTCTTGGGGGCGGTAGGGGACGCTGTGCGCGGACTCGACCTGAGCCCTGCCGCTCCACCCTGGTCGGATGTCCAAAGTCACTGCGTGGTCCAGTTATGCAGGTTCGATGCGGGAGCCTATTGTCAGGTCATATTTGTGCCGGACCGCCCAGATGACGTAATCGCGGAAGGCTTCCGTTCGGTCCAGGACGTTTCAGCGCCTGTCCGAAGGCTGATGAGGCAAGCAGCGGCAGAGTGCAGCGCGCGCGATGACTACTTGCGCGGCATGACGCTGCTGGTCTTCGGTGGACAGGGCCGCGGTGTGGTCGCCGATCACGGAAGACCTCCAGACTGCTGGCAGATCGTCGGGCTTGGTTACGACGACCTTTCGCTTCTGGCATCCGCCGGGGAGATCGATGCATTGCGCATTTTCAGGGTTCTCGAGCAGGAGGATCAACTCGCACGGCGAGGCATCCAGCTGTTCAATCCGAATGGGTTCATGAACCTCTACGGCATGGTCGAAGAGCAGGATTTCACGCTTCTGCCCGAGCAGGTCGATCACTCGGCGCCATCCATGATCCAGATGGGAACCGATCATCTCAGCAAGCTGCGCATCCGGATTCGGCAGGCGCTCGACAAGCATAGCGTCGCGCGTCCTTCGAGAGGCTATCGGGCGGAGGTGCAGCGCCCTTCCGCGTTGCCCTTGTTCGAGGCGGCCAGCACCGAAAGCGCGTTCGTAAGCGTTGACGATCTGCGTCATGGCCACCCTGCAGTCGCAATAGAGGGCAGCAGGACAACGTGGTGGCTGACGGTAGAGGCCATTGACCCAATCACTGCCGGATCGCTCCCCTTTCGAGTATGGGACATGGCACAGAACTGGCTCATCCCGCTTGCGCCAGAACTCGAAATCCATCTGGGTGAAGAATTGCCGAGACATATCGAGGTAGTCCTGACATTCGGACGGATTGATGAGCAGGAACTGCTGGCAGAGGAAGGAAAAATCGAGCCGCCCAATGTCTCCCTCGGCGGCGGGACGATCCGGATCTCCTGCGCGGAACCCTATCTTCGTTCTTTCGGCCAACCGGGTAATCAGGGCGACCGATGGATGGTGCGGGCGATCGCCTCGGGTGCCGCCGGCCTGGCAAACCAAGACCCGTCTGCGTGCGCTGATGCGGTGGAACGCGAGATAGTCAAGGATGACGCAGCGCGCCATCTTCACGTGTTCAACGCTGCTACGATCACGCAGATGGTGATCGCCAAAGCCGTCCATCATCCGCTTCGGAAGGTGCAACCGGAGGTCCGGGCGTGGGCCGAAGTCGGACTGGCAAGCGTCGGTGCCGACGACGAAACGAATGTAGTTCGCGGCCTCGAAGCAACCAAGTTCCTCGCTGGTTTGGTGGACGATCTATGGGCCAGTATCCGAACGAGGCTTAAAGACCTGGACAGGGCCAACGTTATCGAGATGGCGCTTCGCCATCATCATGCGGTGGACAAGGACAGGAACCGATGGCGAACGACGGCTGCGGCGGTTCTCTCGCTCCACCTCCCCGAAGAGGGTGTCCGGGTCGCCATCAACCTTGAAAGCGAGCGAGCCGAAGCGGGACTGTGCTCACGGGTCCTGGCTGAAATGGCGCTGTGCACCTCGCCTACGGAGCATGGGCGCAAGTGCTCGGTCTACGACTTCGATCAGATGATGGCGGAAATCTCCTTGATGAATGCGATCGCGTCCCGAAGTGACGAGATCCACCATGGCTTCGCTTCCGAACTCGCGGTGATGCCGAATGGCACACTCCGCTTCGAAAACGATTTCGCCGAACAAGTTCATACCCCTTACCTGCGTGCATCGTCCCAGGAGCAATTCGAAGCCGCTGCTGGCGATTACGCTGATATATATCGACGTGCAGAAACATTGGAGCGGGACGAGTATGCGGAAAAGAGGGACGCGGCATTCGATGCAGCGTTCCTGGCCGAATACGGCGTCGATCCCTTGGGCATGGCCGACATGGTGTCATTCGTCGGTCTGATCGCACTCGAACGAGGCGGAGACATCGTGCGGATGCGTCGTTCCGAACTGGTCCAGCTAGCCAAGGACAAGCTCGAAATCGATCGAGACGGAATTGGTGCTCTTCTCGATGCATGGTCGCTGCGACCTCGGCCCAAGTGGGACGAGAAGAAGCCCGAGGGCGCGACCGCCAGGGACTGGTGGCCGTGGCGCCATGCGCGCCGCCTCAGCCTTCTGGCGCGGCCGGTCATAAATCTCGACGGTAGAGACAATCCCGAACTTGTGCGGTCCCCAATCCTCCTGGACCATGCCCTGACCTACGCTCTGCGTGCGCATTCGGGCGGACTGCCCGTCGATTTCTATCGCAGTGATGAGATGCGGAGCTGGATAGGCGCTGTCATTGACGAGAGGGGGCACGCGTTCAACCAGAAGGTCAGAGACGACCTTGAAGCAATGGGGCTGGAGGCAATCGCCGAGGTCGATATGACGCGGCTGGGAGGCACGAAGCGAAACGGCGACGTCGATGTGTTGGCCTGGCGACCCGCTGACGGCCGCGTCTTCGCCATAGAATGCAAACGTCTCCGCGCCGACCGGACGGTCGGCGAAATCGCCGAACGCCTCTCGGAATATTCACCGAGGTCGGCGGAGGGCGCAAAAAGGGGGCCGACGGTCAAGCACACGGACCGCATTGCGGTGTTGAGGGATCATCTCGAAGACCTAGCGAAAGTCACCCGCCTGGAGGCCGGGGATGTCTCTCTGGTATCCGCGCTCGTCACGTCGTCACTGGTCCCGATGCAATTCAATGCCGCCTTGCGACAGGCCTTCGACGTCATCACATCGGTCGCGGATCTCTCGCCCTTCGTCGCTTCTCGACGCTGACGGTGAAACCGGCTCGCCATTACGCGGATAGCCCGCTTCCTAATGCCCCTTGCCAGTCTCGTCGGTTGTCCCTGCAGAGCCGATATGGATTGCACCGCCCGCCAGGTATTCGGTGGGGAAACCAGCTGCCGCGACGATGTCGCTTCCGTTTCGCCCAACAGGCGTCGCTTCGAGATCCAGCGCGGTTGCGATCATCGTGATGATACCGAGAAGTGCCCCAGCGTCCCGCCAGAACAGCGATTCCCAATTTTGGTAACACGCTTCGTAGCGTCGACGATCACCGATGAATTGAAGGGTGATCCCGTGCTTCGAGCTCAAAATCTCGTCTATCTCGCTCCGATTGAGCGAGACGGCGGTTTCGAAAGAGGAGGAGCTCCGAAGTTCGTGTGCTTCAGGATCATATAATCCGCACCAAGGCGAGCCGTCGATGGGAAGACAGGCGATGCCGAGCGAGTGGAGACCCCCTGCGGACGGGGCCGCGCGGCTCTCCCACTCGCCGAATCTCGAATTATTGTTCCGTTCTCGAAGAAGCATAGCATGCCACAGAACAGAGGACAGTTCGCGCTCGCTGACAGAACCTCCCAGCGCGGAGCCGCGCCTAGCCAATACCTCGAAGAAATTGTCAGAACCGGTCAGGATCCGCCGGGTCAGAGGAATGACGTGCTCGAACGCCGGCCAGGATCTCGTCGGAGCTTCTACGCCCGCGACCGGTCGAGGCTCGTCAAAGATCCCCATATACGTTCGCGATCACTTCCGCGTTCTTGTAGCAGCCCCTGCAGTCGCCGCAGGCCAGATCGCCCCTGTGACAGGAATGCGCCCATGCCAGGACGGATCGCGGAACCTTCGACTTCACGATCAGCTCTTCGGTGGACATCCCGATCGCGGGCGCTGTCACGTTCAGGCCTCCCTCTTGCCCGGACATCAACCGGTCCAGGTCTTCGAAGAACCGGGGAAGGCCATCGGCATGCGAACCGTCGCCTCGAACCGCTCCGAATATCAGCTCCGTTACGCCCAATTGAACGGCTTTCATGCCGGCCAATGTTGCCAGCAGCTGATTTCGGAATGGCCACCATTCGGGAACCGGCGCCAGTTGGTGCGGCGCGTCGCCCGCCATGTCGCCCGAGCCAAGCTCGGGACATCTCGCTTCGATGACCGTATGCCCGATGCCCAGCTCCTCGCATACCTGACGCGAGGTTCGCGTTTCGGCGATCGCTGCAAGCTGTCCGTAATCGACGGTGATGGCTTGCTCGGGCCTCAGCCACCAAGCAAGCGCAATCGAATCCATGCCGCCCGAGAGAAGCAGTCCCTTCATGCCAGCGCCCAGATCGAATGGTAGATGGCGGTCACGAGATCCGATACGATCAGGCCCCCGCTGCCCTCTGGCATCTTGGCATCCTCGTCGCGCATGTTCTGGGCTAGGCAGATGACGGGCTTGCCTTTCGCCACCGCATATCCAACCTCGAATATCGTCCCTGGATCTGAACCGCTGAGGACTGCCAACACGACATCGGCTTGGTCCAGTCCCTCGAGGTCTCGCAGCGCGACCTCCTGCGCCGTTCCCAAGCCAACATCGTGCAACGGCGAGAAAACGCCAACGCCCATGTCGAGCAGACGCTGCCTGATCTCCTCGACGAGCCAGAGGTCAGCCAAAGTGAAGAACGGTGCTGCGATGTAAACCCGTCCGCTCGACGGCGTGACGGGCGAGAGGTCCAGCGCCGCGAGTTCCTTCTTCGCGGGGATCGGCAATGAGCGGGTCGATGCATATACGGATACCGACCTCGAAGCGAGATCGGCAGCTTCCGTGGGTTCCAGGCCATCGCATGCCCAAAACTTTGTGAAAGCAGCCGAGAAGACATCCCCGGCGCCCAGCTTCCATACCGTGTCGCTGCGGTAGGCAGGAACCCGGGTTCGCGAAGTTCGCGTCGCGACTATCGCTCCATGACCGCCAAGCTTGAGAACCACGATGCTGGCATCCTGCTTCTCGATCAATGCTTCGACCATGCGTTCGGGCTCGGTCTCGTTCGTCAGCCGCCTTGCCTCGAAAGCGTTGAGGATGAGGGCGAGCTCGTCTGCCGTGGATCCATTCTCGTGGAACGGCCGGGGATCGAAGGCCGATTGCGGGTCGTAAACTGCCCGGCGGGCTGTCACCCTCGCATCCCCTTCGAGCATTCCGAACCGTAGAACGACGTCGCCGCTGACTTCGATCGGTGGGTGGACGCTAATGGAATCGGGCCGAGGTGCGATCCTGGGCTCATCGAGAGAATGGATATATCGAAAACTCACCGCATCCCGGACCTCGGGGCCTTCGATCGGGAAACCATAGATGGCCGACAGGTTTTCCAGCCCATCTGCCAACGCCGATGACCGATAGGTGACGAGCTTCAGATCATCGCACCAGCCCGAAAGCGCGGCTGCCGCGCGGCCGCCCGACCCGTATACATCGTTCCAGAACGGTTCGAGGCATTCCTCGGCGTAAACACCGCCGACGACAGCGGTCATTTCGGTTCGATCCTCAAGGCAATGAGGGCGCCCGTCTTCTGGACGACCGTCGCCTTGTAGATGTGTCCGGTGCCAATGCACTGGATGATCTTCAAGTGGCCGGGGTGTGTGAGCGAACCTGCAGCTTGTCCGCCCGCGGTGCTCACCACCAAGCGATTACCGGAGGGAGTATTCTGAAGATCCACCTCAAGCACATCGCCGACCTTCAAGCCCGAAACGACGGCTGGGACCGGACTGGAGAGAGGCGCGGTCTGGACGAAGAGACAGTCGTCAGCATCGGAGCCCCCACCCGCTCCGGATCCGCTACCAGGTGAGCCACCGCTGCCGATCGAATTGCGATTGTGATCCGTTCCCGAATCCGGCCCTCTTCCAGACATTATACTTCTCCCTTGAAAGGAAGAATGATGTCCGGTGCGCACGCGCGTCAACCGCGAACATGTTCATTTCAGCGGAATACTCAGTTGACCGAAGCAAAGAGAGGAAGATCGGCTGTCGGTTCCAGCCTGCGATCGATGACTGGCTGCCTGGCCAATTCACGCATGACGTTCCACATGACCGAATCGAGCAGCGAGGGGCGCGCTCCGATCAGCTCCGCAAAAGCGAGGAATGCTTCCTCCATGGCGAGATAGTGACGCTCCACCGTCCAGCCGGGCTCGAAGAGGCCCATATGTTCGCAGGCGCGAACGATATGAATATCGAGGATGGCGACCAGGTCGCTGTCCCGCCAGTTGCGCACGACCCACGACGCCGTCTTCGGGCCAATTCCCTTGAGGGTCATGATCCCGTCGCGCAGAGCACGATCGGGAAGACCCTGGTCGATCTCCGGCAGAGCCTGAAACGAAGATGCCAGGAAGTGCGCCTTCTGCCGCGCGAACCTGTAACGCACCTTCCGCCCCCTGACCTCGAGCGGCCTGCTCAGCAGATCCAGCACAAAGCCCTCATCCGCCAGGGCCTCATAAAGTCCATCGCATTCGGATCTAATGCGCTCGTAAGCGGCGATACCGACTTCGGCTGGAATGCCGTAGCCACCCAGAAGGCAAGCGATTATCTCGTCCTCCAGAGAGTTGCCGAGCTTGTAATGCCCTGGTGCCTCCAACCCCCACATCCAGGATTGCGCCGCCCAGTAGGCCGGCGTCTTGGGATGGTCATGCATTCCCCATTGTAACTCCGAAATGCCGACCCCGGTGGACGCGGGAGGCAAGCGCAATTCGAGGAATGCCTCTTCTTTCAACGCGTAGACGATCTGGTCGGTTGAGAGGGCTAAAGAATGCATATATGCATATTATATGCATTCCGATTCGGCAGCAAGAAGTCTTCTGGAAAAGATGGAGCGCGCCCGCCTGGCCCGTCGATTCACCCAGCACGCGGTCGCGGAGCAGCTCGGAATAACGCAGCCGCATTACAGCAAGGTCGTGCGAGGAACCGCAGCTCTTACGAATGGCATGCATGACGCTATTGACGCATGGCTGAACCAGTATCCTCCGCCTCCGGTGCAGCGCGCCGATGAACTCATGCGTCTCACGCGTCGGATCGAGCGCGACGTAGCCAAGCTTAATCGGTTATTGGCGCAGGAGGGGCGTCGCCCGCAACGCCGCGCGCTAGCGTCGGAAGAAGGACCCTAATCGGCCCGTGACAGCCAAGCGCCTGGGGTAGTTTAGAAGGTTGCAGGGCCGCCGAACTCAGTCAGCTGCTCACGTCGCCGTCGTCCCGCCTTCGGCGTTTCACACATCAGGGAAGGTTTCCGCCTCCCTCGAAATCGGTCAATGCGTCACAATTCATGCAGTGATACATCCAGGATGCGTCCTGGAAATGCATCCCGCAAAAGCAACCGCAGAACGGGCAGCATTCGTCGATCTCCAAGTCTGCCCAGTCCCAGACGCCGACATACTCGGGAACCGCATCGCGGTCGTAGCCCACAATCTCGAACGCGTCCGCGTTCTTGGCAACGAAACCGAAACGACCCGCGTGTGCGAGATCGGCAAGAATATCGGCCGGTTGCAGGTAGAACCATTCCCGCGCCGCGACCTCGCTACCTCTATTCACATTGGCCAACGCATACTTGGCATGCAGACGAGCCTCCATCACAGCGTCGGATCCGTCATCAATCCAACCGACCAATTTGAGCTGCCGCGAGTTTCCGGTCTGCAAGGCGCGACCGCGACCCTGCGGGTTGCGTGATCGCCCGATCTTCATTCGCCAATCAGCGTCGTTCTCTTCCAGAATGAAATAAACCGCCATTCGCGCCATCTAGCACACAACCAGACGTCTGCGAGCCGTGACCGCAAGACGCGGCTAGCAGTTCGCTTCCCTCGAAGGCGACAGCGGGCTCGCCTTGGGAAATCGTAGCACCTTCGACGCGCTCGGCGTGCTGGGCGGTCAGCCTTCAGGCGTTTTCGTCATTTTTCGACTGGGCGACGCCTGGATCTAGCCATCGATAAACCGAGGACTGTTTTTACGGAAATTTCGGGATTGAAGTTCATCTTGGAAAGGAAAACAAAGAGATGGAAGATATGGCCCGTAAGATCGATGCCCACGATGTCGCAGACTGGTTTATCAATCGGATCGACCGAAGGATGGGTGAAGTCATCACCACCGACGTTGTCCACCGGCTCCTTTACTTCGCACAGGCCTGGTATCTGGCCAATACCGGGCACGAAATGTTCGAAGAGGAATTCGAAGCCTGGGGCACAGGTCCCATAATTCCCGCGATCTACGAGCGCTTCGAGCACATGGATGTCGCGAGCCTACCGGACATCGAGAACAGCCGCACGATCAAGGGTAGCAAACTCGAGATGCTAGAATGCATCCAGAGGGATTATGGCTGCTACATGCCGTTCAAGCTGGACGAACTCGCCAAGGAGCCGGGCGGCCCCTGGCACACCGCTCGAAAGGGCCTCGCACCTCTGGCACCCAGCGACAAGATCATCCCCAAGGCCGCCATGAAGAGCTTCTACAGGGAGAAGATCAAGGATGCCGCATAACTCCGAGAAGGGCCGTATGCGCACCGACCGGCAAGATCCCCGCCCATCCTTGGGGTCATTAGGGTCCGGACCCATAAACGGGATTCACACCGGCGCTGCAATGTGATTCACGTGCCTCCAGCAAGGAGGCTTGGTGAATGGCGGATTTCTTCTGGTTTTCGGATGATCAGTGGGCGCGGATCGAGCCGCTCTTGCCGAACGATACGCGTGGGATGCCAAGGGTCGATGATCGGCGCGTGCTTTCCGGGATTGTCCAGGCTCTGAAGAGCGGTGGTCGCTGGGGCGATTGCCCGGAACATGTCTACGGTCCGAAGAAGACGCTCTACAACCGCTTCCGGCGCTGGGCCGAGCGAGGTGTGTGGGAACGGATCTTCGCCCAGCTCGCCGGGGTCGATGGCGTCCCTGAAAGGCTCTTCATCGACAGCAGCTGCATCAAGGTCCACCGCACCGCCGGCGGCGCAAAAGGGGGGCCTTGGCTCATGGTATCGGCATCACCAAAGGCGGACGCAACACCAAGCTCCATGCCGTCTGCGACGAGAAGGGCCGCCCGCACGTCCTCTTGCTGACGCCGGGCAACACGCACGATGCCAAGGTCGCTATCCAGACGATCAATGCCGTGCCGCCATCCGACTATCTGGTCGCCGACAAAGGCTACGACAGTAACGCTTTGCGTTCCTGGCTGATCGAACGCGGCACCATCCCGGTCATCCCGTCGAAGTCCAACCGCAAGGTGCAGATCGAGCATGACCGACAAATATACCGCCAGCGCAATGTCGTCGAACGCATGTTCTGCCGCTTCAAGGACTGGCGCCGCGTCGCCAACCTCCGCGAACCATAGCGCATGATAAATCACCGGACTTCGGCGAGGTGCACCATGCGCCTGTCCGGTCACCTCCTGCAGAACCGGTCGAAACACATCGCATCGGAGGACCCGCTACGAGGACATGACCGTGGCGCCCAGTGCCGGTGGGGCGGCCGATCAAGTCGACCAATGCGTCGCGCGCCACCATCGCATCGGCTGCGGGGCAGGGGTGACCATCGGAACAGGAGCCGTCGAGCTCGCGGGCTGCAATACCGGCGAACCGGATACGAGGACCTTCCTGGCACCATACGGGGCCATCGCCGTCCCACACGGCTTCGGGGGTGCAGGTGAAAGCCTCGCCGGCCGGCACACTGCGGCTGCGAGAAGAAGAAGTGCCGACATTCGAACTTCTTACCGGACCTTCCGATCCATTCAATGGCCGTCGCATCGAGGCGCGGTGAACGCGCGCGGTCGCAGACGCCCGACAACCCTCTTGGGGTGGAGGGGAGTGGAATGAGCCAAAGTTTGCAGTTGTAATAGTTAGGAGTGGAAAAATGCCTGAACCGGACTTTGCCGGTATCGAGCCGACGCGCGTGCCCGAGGCCAAGCGCAGGTTAGCCGCCATAGACAAGTATCTGAGCTTGCCGTCTCCGACCGGCGAGGATGCCATTCGCCTCGCTCGCTCGATCGGGATAACGCGTTACCAGTTTCAGCGGCTGGTCAAGGCATGGTGCGAACACCGGAATGCGAAGATGCTCGTAGTGACCAAGCGGGGAAGAGCGACGCGCAACTACGGCATCGACCCACGTGCCAAGGCGATCGCGACCGAAGTCATCGAGGCAAGCGGCGCTGATGCGCAACTGACGAAAGTGGCGCCGATCGTCGAACAGCGTTGCGTCGAAGTCGGAGCCAAGCCACCGTCCCGCCCAACGATCTACAACTGGATACGCCAGCGACATGCCCAGGCCGCGAATGCGGAGGGCGCTCCCCGCATCGTGGTTGGCCGAATGTGGCCGCGGTTGGTGGTGAAGGCGCATCCCGATGCCTTTCCACTCGTCCTTGTGGCTGTAGCGTTGCCGGAAAAGTGCATCCTCGCCCATCGTGTCTCCTTTGACCCGGCACGGCCGGCCTCTGTCAGGGACCTGGTCGATGAACTGCTTCGTAAGCGTTCGACGAAGGCGATGGCCCGGCCACTGCTTTTAAGTCCGAATGACCTAAACGAGGCACGCCCATCACTGGGCATAGATGGCCTCGATGACTTGAAGAGCCACCCGCGGTCGCTCCAGCGGATCATGTCGCAGACCTTCGGAGGCGCGCTGGCGGATATTCGCGTCGTGTTTCAGATCCAGAAGGCGTTGAAGACCTCCGCGGCCAACCTCTCCCGGCAGGACGAGGCGATCAGTGAAGATTTCGCAATGGCGACAATCGACCAGGCCGTCAGCGATCACAACCGCCGTTGCGGATCCAACCAGGTTTCCTTCGACATTACCGTTGGCTGAGTCCCAAGCGAAGGCCGTCCGGTGTGAGGTGCGATTCATTGTAGCTCGGCAACCATCTGAAGTAGTTCGAGCACATCCGCAGGGATCTTGCTCAGGGCGTCGGAAGCTAGAGCCTGCTTCTCTCGCATGACCTCATCATTATACTCCGCTGCCTTGATGGCGAAATGGGCCTCAAGCTCCGAACGCGACCATGGGGTCATATCCCCGTTCGGAGGCAGGGCATCTCCGCGCAACGTCCTTGCCGGTGTCAGGGTCAGGAGACCAAGCTTGCCGCCCACCAGCTTCTTAAAATATCGACCGAAGCGAGCGTCGCTGTCTGCGTGTTGGACATTGCCGGCAATGGCTGCGTCAAGGCGCTCGACAAGCTTGGCAGTCGCTTCCTTGTCGAGCCCGGACTTGATTTCCACCTCGGTCAGTCGCGTTGCCCAGATCGGTGGGGACAGATCGTCAAGTTTCGCCAGGGCATCGCGAGCCGCTCGCTGATAGCCTGGGAGCGCTACGGCGCTCTCCGCGACATGCCAGCCGAGTATCATCCGCGTGCCCACGTCGAGAACGACGAACAAGATCCAAGGCCGACCATCCCCCTGCGGGGCGCTGATAGCCGAACAATCGAAGCGCAGAGCGTGACCTGCCTCGCCCGTAGCCTTGACGCGCCGAATCTCTGTCTCGACGATACGGCGCAAGACCATTGGGCTCGGCACGGAGGTTGGATCAACTCCAGCTGCTTCGACCATGTGGCGGGTCAACTGCGCGACAGACGCATCGGCGTGGGCGCGAACGACCTTACCAACAACGGCTTGAAGAGCGTTCACGACCTCGCCTTTGGACGGTCGAGCCCGAGCGGACGCGCCTGACCCTCGGCGCACCGCGAGAGATCCAAGCGATGGGTGGTCGCGCCAGGCAGCCGCAAGCCTGTAAAAGCGACTGATGCTCACGTTCGCAGTTCGGCATGCCTCTTCAATGTCGAGTTCACCGTCGCGCCACCCTTCTATCGCATCGATCCGACGTCGCGCCAGATCGCGCCGGGAAGGTGATAGTAGCTTCCACTCCTCTTCATCAGTAGCCGGGAGCGAGCTGGGCAGCGACACCGATGTGCCGCCTTTCATGTCTCGCTTGCCACCATATGACAGTGGCGGGCGAGCGAAAATGCTGACGTCAGTTTTTCATCCATACCTGCCGGGGTAACATAAAAATTCTACATGCCAATGCGAATCTCCTTGCTTTTCTAAAACGCACTTTCTAAATGCCAACGCACTAAGGGAGTTGTGTGTATGAGCATTGAGATCGAACCACCGGCGAACAAGAGGAAGCCGAAGGGTGAATGCCCGTTCGCTGATAGCGAGCATTCAGAGCGCGATCATGATCGCGGATCTGCCGAGCGGAAAAATGCGGAACATGGGCACACGAACTACGTTCGGGCGGATCTCACCGCTACGCGAGTTGGTTCAGCCCGCTCCATCCCGCCGATGCCGCGATGGAACCGACACCCGAGCATCTCGGCGATGCGTTCGCGGCGCACCTCCCCTTGGCGGTGGACCCCGGTCAGCGGGAGGTCCGTGTCGTGACCATCAGCCATCCGCAAAGATCTCAGGCCATCCCCGATCTTCGGGATGAAGCCCAGCCAGCGGACGGTCGCCGGCTTGTTCGGACCGGCACTGGCGAGACCGATAATCCTCCGCTCGGCCACATCGTGGTGTTCCGCCACGGCGGGACGGAGAGACCAGTGGTGACGCGCGGAGGTCTCCATCTGCGTTTCCGCATGCCTTCGGTGAAGACCGGAATGACGGAAGTCGGCGAGGGAAGGGGAGAGGAACTGCTCGCCATGCAGTGCGAGGTCGATGGCAACATCGTCCAGTTCAAATGCCATCCCTACAAATTCGACATCGCATTCGGCGGGCCACGTTTCACCTATCGTCCCGATCTCGCGATCCTCTACCGCGATGGTCGGATCGAGATCGTCGAGGTCAAACGCACTCCGGACGATCTCAGCACCGACGACAAGGTCAGCTTGGCGAGAGTTCGGGAATTCGTCCGCAGGTGTGGCTGGGAGTTCTCCATCCGCTACCTCGAGGATATTCGCGGTTCGAGATGGCGTGAACACAACGTCGCCAACATATTCGGACGTCGCGCGATGGCGCTGACCCACGATGAGAGTTCGCGAGCGCAGGCAGTCCGAGCGAAAATGCAGCAGGTGAGATGGGGCGACCTGATCAGCCTCGTCGCGCCGCATGATCGCAAGCACGGCAATGCGGTCGTCGAGCGTCTCATCGCCGGCGGACTGTTCACCGTCGACTTCGATAAGCCATTCCACGACCGCACCATTCTAAGTCCCACGCCGATCGTCGCGTCGCGAGCGCTGCCGGGATTTGAAGGGATAGCAGCATGACAACACCTCTCGCCTACCTTCAAGAGAAAGGGGATCCCGTCGAGATCCTCGCCCGCGATTACTACTTCGAACGCGTCGATCCCGACCACGCGGTCACATATCGTGCCCCCTACGGCGCTTCCTATCCCGACTTCATGGTCGATGACGATAACGGACATCCCCGCAAGCCCACCACGGCTGAGATGAATGCCATCTTCGCACAGGACGGCATCATCTTCCGCTCGAAGCCCTCCAGCAACGAAAGCCGGCGGCTTGCGCGAAACATGGAACTGGACGCCGAGCAGTGCCGGACGATGGACGCGAAATCGCCGCTGCGGGTCGCGATCAGCCTCTTCTGCGACGACAACTGCGGCTCCCTGTCCGACGACGCCATGTTTCCGGTCATCCGGCGAGCGATCGCCCAGCCGGAAATCATTGCACTGAATCCCACGGGCTGGGTTCCGCATCCCACAACCGTGCGCGAATGGATGCGAGAGCGAGGGGAGCCAGGGAGACGCAAGCCCCGCGATGGCGTGTCGATGGCCGGTCGCTACCTGCGCTCGATCGTCAGCAGACACCCGGTCGAGCTGATCCTCTATCACATCATGTCCGCTTGTCTCGCGAACGATCAGAATCAGATCCAGAGCTTCTACGATTGCTACGTCGCAGACCTGTGGAAGGTCAACAATGGTAAACCACTCGACCGTCCGATGCTCATCGAAGGCGAGGACGGAGCCTGGAGCGTCGGCGACGAGGCCGCAGAATATCCCAGGCCGTCGACACCCTATAAGGCCGTTCACTACACCACCTTCTGGCGCCGGGTCCGCGATATGCGCACCCCGAAGCTCTTCGGCCTCGCGACTACCGAGAGGGGAAAGCGCGCTCGCTACGGTGGTGGTGGGTTCAGCGAGCGCCCGTCCTTCGGTTCGCTGTGTGAAGCCGACGAAACGCCCGTCCCCAACGTCTTCCTCGTCGATGACGACACCGGCATCGGCATGGGCTCGGCCACGATGTCACTGATGGCCGAATGCAGCACAACGGCATTGGTCGGATGGGATCTGTGCGCCGAGGCGGCTTCGAGCGCCTCCCTGCTGCGCACCGTCAGGCACGCCAACTCGATCAAGGAGGTTCCCGCTGATCTGCTCGAGAAATTCCCGGACCTGCCTTTCGTCAGACTCCGTCCCGACCGCATCAAGGTCGACAATTCCGCAGGCGCGCACTCCCGTCATTTCGAGGACGCGTGCGCGGAAGCCTACATCCAGGTCAACTTCACCGGGAAGGAGCATCCCACTCACAAGGCGCTCATCGAAAGAACCATCGGGACAATGCTCCAGATGCTGTTCAAGAAGTTGCCGAGCCACAATTACGACATCGAGCTGATGCGCAAGTTCGGATTTAATCCGGACAAGCAGATCCTCTGCACAATCTCCACGGCGCGCGACCTCCTCGATCGGGCATGCTTCACTTACAATATCCAAAGGCACGAAGGCCTATGAGCCGGCAACCTCTCCTGATGTGGCGCAAGGCCACCGCTACTCGCGCGCCCAATGTCATCGCGGATCTCGACGAGTTCGATCGCAACATGGGCTGCGTGAAGTTCGACGCTGCCGTCTACGCGACCGGGGTCGTTTTCATGCACAACCGGTATTCGTGCCATGAAATGGGTGAGATCGTCGGGCTCTTCGAGCGCGGCGCCATTCCCGAAGGAGACGTCACACCGAAGCAGCCCCGCAGGAACCAAAATCCGCACCGCAAGGTCACCGCACGTGGCAAGCTGAAATTCGATCCAGATAACCTCGGGGTAGTCCATCTCTGGATCCCATTCGGCGAGCACAAGCGCTGGGTAACGCTCAAGTGCGACAATCCGGACATGGAAGGCGTTCCTGTCTGGTTGCACGAGAAGTGCATGGAGCTGGCGAACATCGAGGCCGACGAATTCTGCTCTAAGGAGGAGCAGGCGGTTTTCCGCGCCAAGCTGTTCGACATGATCTCGAACGTGAATGAGAAGGCGTCGGTGAAAAACCGCCAGCTCCTCGGCCGAGCCTTGGCGGATAAATCGACGGCGGCGTCACTGCGGCGCTACGTCGAACTCACGCCCGAGGAAGTCGAGGACACCGCCGCCGTCGCGACCCGGACCGATACCGACTCCCAGGACATCCACCCGTTCGAGCCGGACGCGAGCGTCGTCGACAATGCACTTGCGGGAAGTCGGCGCAAGGACGCGGGAGACATGACCCCGCGGCCCAGGAAAATGGCGAAGCAGACGCCCAAGACGTGGGCACAGATGCAGCGCGCGAAGAAGAGGGGTGTCCCGGTCCGCGCGCGCAATGAAAACGGCAGAGCGAACTCGAGAACGCGGCGAGAGGCACCGCCGCGTCGATCCTCGGGAAGAGGCCTTACATGGAAGGAGAAGTGATGAGCAAGAAAAGCGAAAAGGCCGAAATCAAGGATGTCACTGAAGCTGATCAGTTGACCATCTCTCCGGCGATCAAGGATGCCTTCCGGTCGCTGCGCGACCAGAAGGTGGCCATGCGCTCGACTGCTGCGACCCGGGCGATCGCGGCATTCAACACGATCCGGCTGCCCTATCCCCGCCAGCTCGAAGCCATGCTGACCTTTCAAGAGGCTCAGGATCTTGGACGTGCAATGAAAGGACGCAGGCAGACAGCGATCTGTGTCTTCGACCCGCCACACACGGGAAAGACCACCGCGGCTGAAACCTTCGTGGACGTGGCTAACGAAGGGGCCGAGGAAGGAATTCGGCCGGTCGTCTTCATGAGTTTCGGCAGTGGTGGCGGGCCGAGCGACATGTATCGCGCGATCCTGAAAATCCTCGGCGAAGGCTTCCCGGCGACAAAGGACCTCGAAATCCTCCGTGATCGCGCCTGCGAGGCGATGCGACATGCCCGCACAGATCTCCTCATGATCGATGAAGCGCACGAGGGAGGCAAGGGATCGGCCTACGGCCCGCGCCTCACGGCGGAGCTCAAGACGCTGCTTAATGGCGGACACGTGGGGATCGTCCTGCTCGGGACCGAAAAGGCAGAAGAGATGATCAGCAAGGACCAAGAGTTCCTCATGCGGACCATGGCCCCGTGTCGTCTCGGAGCACTCGACTGGGCAGTCGACGAAGACAGGGATCTCTGGATCGGATTCCTGTCAAAGCTCGATGAAGAGATGATCCGGATCGGCATCATTGCCGAACCGACCGGCCTCGCCGATGAGGAACTGGCGTTGGCTCTCTGGCAGGCATGCGACGGGATCATCGGCCAGCTCATGAGCGTGGTCAGACAGGCGCTGCGCATCTCGATCCACGACGACCGCGATTTCATCTCTGTCGACGATCTCGTAATCGCAGTCGATGACTGGTCGATCTCGCTCGGCCTGTGCGATACCAACCCGCTAGAGCGCCTCCTCCTCGAAGCAGCCTGAAGCATGCTCGCTCTCGCCGATATCTCGCAGGAACTGCTGCGCAGGGAACGTTCGACAGACGAGGCTCCTCGTCGGCTGCTCTATCGGGACAGGGTTTCCTTCTCCTTCAGAGACGGGGAATCCCTGCGAGGCGGCATGGCCCGAGCCTGTGAACTCGCCGGCGCGCCGAACAGCTGGACGGTCCTGCGGGAAGTCGGGCTCAAGCACCGAAATCGGGTGCTGGTGTCCGAGGATCCCGACATCGATATCGGCGCACTCGCGGAGGCGCTGGGCGTCACCCGCGAAGAGGTAGCCGCCAGACAATATCCCGAAAAGGAGAACGGAGCCCGGGAATACTTCGGAATGATCGTTTCGGCAGGCAGCATCGAAAGCCGTGCAAGGAGATATTCGCCGACGTTCCTTCGTGACCGTGGATATCATCTCGCTGCTTGGGAGCTGAAGTTCCTCCCCTTCTGCCCGGTGACCTGGGACATGCTGCTGCAACACTGCGATCCGCCTCCATCGAGCTTGCAAAGCCGTCCAAAGCTGGCCGACTGGTCTGGATGACATAGAGTTCAGTGCGTCACCCACAGGCCCGATCCTTCCGCCGCTAATGCAGACCTACGCAGCCTTGGGGGCAGAGTCGGCTATTGATGCGGCCGAGGCGGAATACGCGAGCATCAGGGCAATGAACCACTCAACTTGTGGCGACGAACTCGATCGGATCGTCGGGCTAAGAGAGGCTTCTGCGATTTCAGGGTTGGAAGACGACACGCTTCGCGCCGCGTGGGAAGCGTGCCTGATCACCCGGAGGTATCGCGCTCATGGTAATAGATTGCTTCCCGCTTTCCAGGTGCGAGAATTGCTGGCATTCGCTGAAGCGTGGAAAACCCGAGTGAGCGCATCATCGGTTGCCTCGCGTTTCGGGCTTCCGACATATGCCATCGAGCAATGCGTAATACGGGGGCACCTCATCCCCACCGCGCTCAGCCTGCCGGGATCGGGCTACTTCTTCTCTAAACAAGCCGCCGATCGCTTCTGCGATGAGACATCTCTGAAGCAGCCCGCACCTCACGTTGCGACGGTCGCTTTATATGATCTGATGCGACTGGTCTCGGGTAGACTGAAGCCCTGGGGTGACGTCCTGAGTGCGGTAGCGCTTGGCCGAATTTCGGCAAAGCTCGAGCCGGGAGATGATAATCAGTTAGCCAAGCGGCTTCAGATCGACGAAAGTTCCGCGAAAGATCTCATCGGAAAAGTGGCCGCCAAGGGGGCGCCCTCTTTGTGCGGCTTGTCATCTAAGATCTGCCAATCCGATGCTTATGAAGTGTTGAATTGCTCGGCGACGAGTTCCGGCATGCTGGACGGTATCGCCAGCACGGGCATCAATCCAAAGCTATTTCCCCTTGAGCTTGTCGCCAAACGTGCCGGAGAGGTCGTGGCAACCTCGGAGATAGCGAAGCATCTCGACCTGGATCCGACGCGGACCTCGCGCCTCCTGAGTGCCGCGCGGGTCCGAGAGATCGTTCCGGGTGGTTGGGACCGAGTTCATGCTTTCGAACTGATCAATCGGGCAACGCTGATGCGCGACGCACAACTCTCGTTGATTTTCTAACTTACCCCTTGGCCACGTGCCTCTGCGGCCAGCCGCCGGATTCCCATTGCCTCCCCGATAGATGGCGCACTTTGGATGCGGAGGGTGAGCGTGTATCTGCAGAAATAGGTTGATCTGAGGGAAAACTACTGCAATCGGCCCCAACGCGGTTGTGAAAACATCCTTTGATTCCAGTTGGAATCTGAGGGGTTCTCAGTGCAATCTGATAAATTTCCCGGTTCATGCCGGGCTGGAATGCCGCTTTAGCTCAGTTGGTAGAGCACATCATTCGTAATGATGGGGTCACGTGTTCGAGTCACGTAAGCGGCACCACCTTTTCCGCCATTTTCAGCGAGGTACAGCCTGACCCCTTTGGTACAGGCGTACTTTAGAACTCTGTCGCGGCACTCGCGCGGCGCATATAATCCGGAGAATATCGGGCATAATAGGCTTCCGTGATCGCCGTCTTTGTGTGGCCCAGGTACTGCGCTATTTCCGACATCGGAACGCCGTCGTGAGCCATCCAAACCGCGCAAGTATGGCGAAGGACATGCGGCGAAACCTTGATGCCTGTTTTGGCGGTCAGGCGCTGAAATGCCTTCTTCACCGACCCGACCGGCTTCCCGCCGAACTCGATCACGTGATCGGTCAGTCTGCCCTTGTAGGCCCGCTCTAATTCCGCGCGAAGGCCTTCGTTCATTGGAACGACCGTGCGGCGCTTGTTCGTTACCTCGCGCCCTGCCGGACGATAGTCGATCGTGCCCGAATCGAAATCGACGCGGTGCCACTCCAAATCCAATATCGCGCTCGCCCTCGCCCCGGTCGAAGCTGCCAAGCGAATGAACAGGCGCACATGCGGCGTGTCGGTCGCTGCGAGCAATTCCCGAACCTGATCCTTTGTCAGCCAATGGTCGCGCGGCGGGGAGGCTGGAGGAACCCATAGGTTCGGCGCACCGGCCCCGTAGCGCCATCGCAGGCAAGCGCGGAGCAATGCCAACTCGGTCGCGATCGAACTGGCGGCATAGCCCTTGCGCTTTCGCACCTGATGATAGGCGCGGCAGTCCTCCCGCGTTATCTCGCTTCCGATCCGCTTGCCAAAATGTGGCGCCAGTCCTGCCCAGATCGGCCCGAAGCGGTCTGTTAGCACTCCATCGGCTTTGCGGTCTCGGACATAGGCGGGCCATAGGTCTTCTACCCGTTCGCTTCGCGCAGCGGTGAGGCGTTGCCATATCTCGCGCCCGATGGGTTCGGCTTCACGTTCGTCAGCCTTGCCAGTCGTGATGCGTCGGCGCGTTCCGTCTGCGTCTCGATAGGTGACGGCCCACTTTCCACGGTGTCGAGTGAGGGTGTAATCTGACACTCGTACCGCTCGACCTCGTTTGCAGGGATGCGAATGAGCTTGCCGAGACGGAAACCGGGCAGCTCGCCCGATCGGTACATACCGCGCACTTTCTCAGCCGAGCAACCCCATCTTTCGGCAAGGGTCTCTGGCGAGAACGGTTTAGCCTGGGCCGTCACTCCCCCTCTCCCACGATAGACCGGGATAGGTGGGCGGGTGCTTCGGGTAGAGGTCGCCAGTGTGTCGGGTTCTGATCGCAGAAATCGAGATTGTTATACCAGCCTCGACGCCCGCGTTGCTGCATCCCGGCAAATATAAAGCCGCCTTCGTCGTGAGGTTCAAAGCACCAGACCAGTTCGTTATCCGGCGCGCTTTCGATCGGTCGCCATTCCAGCCTATCCCCCTCTCTATCGGTAGGGGATTGCAGGGCGGCGGACAGCGCGCGTGCTTGGGCGCAGATTGCGTGCCAATCGCTTGGGCGAACTTTGACCGACTTGGCCGCTGACATAGTGCCTGCGTATTCCTCACCGCGCACCACAGAACGCTCTAGGCGCTTCGCAAGTACGCTTTTCTCTTCACGGGTGGTCTGGTTGGGGGTGGTGGTCATGGCGTTGCCTTTCGGATCGTCTCTGGCGATGGCAGAATGCAACTGTGTGCGCGGGTCCCGTCTCGGCCCTACGGGCTTCAATCCCTTGCGCGGTCATCGCAGTTGCATCTGTGCGCGCTTCGTCGCGTTGGTAGTCCGCCAGGCTTCAAACCGCATTCGTTTCGCTTCCGCCTGTGCGCGTAGGGTCTCGGCCTCCATCGCGGCGGATTCCCAATCGGCGCAGGCCAACTCGTAAACCGGATCAGCCTCGGCCATTTCGGAACTTGCACCAATCGAATGCCCCTCACGCTCCGCTTTTCCCGGCTTGAACGACAGCGAAAACCCATGCTTCGAGAGCACTGGCGTCACCACTTTGTTGATGTTCGGCCAATCGGAAAACTCCGATATGACGTTGCCTTTGTGGACGATCTGTCCGTTGTGCGATATTGAGGGCAGCTCCGGCTGCATATCGGCGAAGGCTTCGCTAAACGCGACTTCAGCGGATCGATCCTGAACCCGCTCTTGCATCTGCAAAAGCCGCTCCATTTTATCAATGTCCACATTCGGGTCGCTGGCGGCTTTCGCGATGACTTGCATGAGGCTTGCGCCATAGTCAGCAACGGCGGTGCCGGTGGTCTCGGTCTTAGCTACGGCGTTCATGACGGTCCTTTCGTTCGGTGGGGGTGCGGAGAGACTTGCGAAGCTGATCGAGCCAAGCGTTTCGGCTTTCGACGCGCGAAACCTCCGCCGCGTGTTCGCGGGCATGATATTCGATGTCTTTGGCTGCTTTGGCGAGGCGCTCGGCCCGCCAAGTCTCACCATTGCGAGTAGGTTCAGCGGAATTTGCAGCACCAAGCCATTCCGAATCCTATAATGCGCGTGACGCGAAATCCTGCGCAGCGGCGATCCTGCGCCTGTTGGCGCGGGATTCCGTACAGTTACGTTCCGCAACCCTGGATG
>Ga0208183_1000375_pt1 | contig 22858 bp, 23 predicted proteins | sample MalvirDeepMed_51_FD_184251 | JGI IMG/M metagenome (GOLD analysis project Ga0208183, IMG submission 184251) | Marine viral communities from the Global Malaspina Expedition - Malaspina viral metaG DeepMed_51 (SPAdes) (version 2) | ecosystem: Environmental > Aquatic > Marine > Oceanic | place... | reverse complement strand
AAAGTCGATAATGGAAGTGAATTTATCAGTAAAGTATTGGATAAATGGGCTTATGAAAACAATGTCGAATTAGACTTCTCAAGACCCGGAAAACCTACTGATAATCCCTTTATAGAAAGCTTCAATGAGTCTTTCAGAGATGAATGTTTAAATACAAACTGGTTCTTCTCTTTGGAAGATGCTCAAGAAAAGTTCGATATTTGGAGGGAAGACTATAACGGGTTTAGACCACACAGCTCATTGGGTGACATGTCACCCAATGAGTACATTGAAATCAATGAAAATAGCCCAGATTCTCTAGTTATGACCAGTACCTAAAAATAGGAGGAGGTCAGTTTAAGTTCAAAACTTACTTTTTAGTATTCCTTTTTTTGGGTAGGGAGGTTTGTTGTCTTTCATCTTGATCCTCAATCAAATGATTGATTTATGATCAACCTATTTCAGGAAATGACACTTCTCCGCATTACGCACAACGTTTAGTATATGAAGCGTAGCGCCCGAATGAGAGCTATGATTTCATATACAGTGTTATGAGTTTTTTTTTTACATTCTTCATTGTCACTGGAAAATTGTCCATGCTTAAGTCTTTTATCTCCATTCCAAGGCCCCTTATTTAGTTCCACATTTACAGTGTAACAAAATAAGCCAAAATGAAATTTAAAAGTTTAATCAAATTAAGTAGCTTAGTTCTACTTCTAGGGATAACAATTCAAACATTTTCTCAATCTAAAAAAAGTAATATTATGGACAACACAAAAAATGAAAAAATCGGATTATTAGTAATCATGAAAGCGAAAGAAGGTAAGGAGCAAGAAGTGAAAGAGTTTCTTCTAGGTGGTTTATCATTGGTAAATGCAGAACCAAAAACTGAATCTTGGTTTGCATTTCAAATAGATGAACAAACTTTCGGAATTTATGACACATTTGAAGCTGAAGAAGGCAGACAGGCACACTTAAAAGGAGAAGTGGCAAAAGCCTTATTGGCCAATGCTGGAGATCTTTTAGAAGGTTTTGATCCTAGCAAAGATATTAAGACCGTTGATGTTCAGGCAAGTAATCATAAAGTGGGTAATCAGAATAACGGATTGTTGGTGATTATGAAAGCCAAAGAAGGAAAGACATCTGCAGTGGAGGATTTCTTACAAGCGGGCAAGTCATTGGTAAGTTCTGAGCCTGCAACTTTATCTTGGTATGCTTTTAAAATTAATGAAGAAACCTATGCCATTTTCGATACGTTTGCAGATGACGCTGGCAGAGATGCTCATTTGACAGGGAAAGTAGCAGCAGCGTTGATGGAGAATGCGCCTGTAATTTTGGAAGACTTTGATGCTTCAGCAATTCAAAAAATTAACATTCTAGCTTCAAAATAACTATTTGATTTAAGAAAGGAGTGCTTTTGGCACTCCTTTTTTTTTTATTTGAATGAGCTCAAAAGAAAATTTAGTATGGCCCAAATAATTATAGACAAACAAAACGGGGAACTTGCGTTTAGATTAGAAGAGTTCAACGACCTAAGCCAGTTTGATCATTTACAAAGAAGAAATTATTATTCTATAGTTTTGTTATGTGGAATTAGCTATGAACTAAGCGTTGATTTTCAAAGTTTTGAATTGCAAGGAAATCAAATGATTTGTTTGGCTCCGTATCAACCTTTCATGATACGTTCTGAAGAAAAGTGTCAGGGTTATTTATTGAATTTTCATCCCGATTTTTTTTGTACATATAGACATCAAAATGAAATAGAGACCGAGGGATTCCTTTTTAATAATTTCCATGGATTACCCTATTTTACTGTAAACGAGCAAAGCCTATTTCTTAATTTGATTGATCAAATTTCGAAAGAGATGGACAAAGACTCAATCGCTCAGCATGAAGTTCTTGTGGCATTTTTAAAAGTGTTTTTAATAGAAGCGGTCAGACATAAGAAACAATTTGATCAACAATTAACTCCCAGATTGTCAGATTCAAAAACAGAAATTTTACAAAATTTAGTCGATGCAATTGAGAGTAATTATTGTAAATTCCATTCTCCCCAAGAATACGCAGATGAACTAAGTGTAAGCCCTAAAACTTTAGCCGGTATCGTCAAGAAATACCTCAATCAAACGACTTCATCCTTGATTTCAAATAGGATCATTATTGAGGCGAAACGAGAACTTTATCTAACTTCTAAACCAGTGAAACAAGTTGCTGCTTTTTTAGGTTATGAAGATGAATTCTATTTCAGTCGTTTTTTTAAAAAGAAGGTAGGAGTATCACCTGATATTTATCGTAAGACAGTTGGTTTTGCTAAACTAGAGTCAAATTAATTGCTCATAACGTTTCGGGTATTGCCGAAGGCGGGGATTTTTAGCACAAAAGTTCAATCGAAGCCGTTCAGCACCGCTTTTGGCAATACCTTGTTAGCCGTTCGTCTTTTATTTCAGGTACTACTTTATTTTCAGCACAATCGATGTTAAAATTTGATTACTATTTTCCCAATTGTAGTTCTCGATTCTAATTGTTCGTGTGCTTCTCTTAAATTGGATACCGTAAACCCGGTTAAAACTCTTCCAACAGTTGATTGAAGCATTCCTTTGTTGAACCAATCTGCAACTTTATTTAGGATATGATGTTGGGCAATCATATCTTCTGTCTGAAACATAGAACGAGTAAACATTAGTTCCCAATAGAAACTAACACTTTTGCCTTTTAACATTCTAAGATTTATGGGCTTTGTTGGATCACTAATAGAGCCTATTTGACCTTGCGGTTTGATGAGTTTAGCAAACGCTTCCCAATATTGATTTAAATCAACAAAATCAACAATGATATCTACTGTTTCAAAGCCCAAATTATTAACATTTTCTACGAGGTTTTTATGATTAACAACATAGTCTGCACCCATTTTTTTGCACCAATTTATCGATTCTTTTCTTGAAGCAGTTGCTATTACTGTTAATCCCAAAATTTTCTTAGCAAGTTGTATTGCAATAGAACCCACACCGCCTGCTCCACCAACAATAAGTATGGATTTATTCTCATCTCTTTCCTTACTTAATCTCATTCTATCAAAAAACAACTCATAAGCTGTAAGTGAGGTTAAAGGCAATGCTGCTGAATCTTCGTTGCTAATTGTTGGGGCAAATCCGACAATGCGTTCGTCAACCAATTGATATTCTTGGTTTGAACCACTTCTTGTGATGTCGCCAGCATACCATACCTTATCCCCTTTTTTAAACAGGGATACGTCGTCACCAACCATTTCAACAACACCCACAGCATCCCAGCCTATTATTTTTGGAATATCCTGTACCTTATCTTTGAGGCTACCTTGGCGGATTTTATAGTCCACGGGGTTTACCGAAATAGCTTCAACCCGTACTAACAAATCCCTGTTTGTTGGTAGGGGCTTTTCTGTTTCAAATTCGATAAAACTTTTTGGATTGCTGATGGGCAACGATGTTTTAAATCCAATTACTTTCATTGTTTATTTTTTTGTTAATGTTTACTATGATGACGGCTAACGGTCTCAGCTATGATTAGTGGCGTGATTTAAGTACCTCACTTAGCAAATAAAAACCGAATAGCAAATTTGCGAGGATTTTCAGAAGTAGGCGATAACTAGCCATTAATTATACACATTAACCTGTAGGCTTTGTTATTTTCTGTATTGCGATGGTGTTTGCCCTATATGTTTTTTAAACATTCGGCTAAAATAGGTTGGGTATTCAAATCCTAATTCGTAGCCAATTTCGGCAACTGTTTTGTTAGTTTTTTGCAATCTGTTTTTTGCTTCCGAGATTATTTTTTCTTGAATAATTTCAGAAGCTGTTTTGTTTGTATGATGTTTAATCAAGTCGCCAAAGTAATTAGTAGATAGATCGAGTTTTTCTGCAAAAAAATTCACATTTGGCAATTCATTTATATTTGATTTGTAGTAGGTGTTGAGTAATTTTTTAAATTCTACAACTATTTTATTGTATAAGGGTTGACGTGTATTAAATTGCCTTTTATAGCATTTGCCAATATATGTAAAAATTAAGTTGCAATAGGCTATAAGTAAGTCTAATTCATAATTATCTTTTTGGTATTCTTCGTTGATTTGCTGGAATAAGGTTCCGATATGATGCTGTTCGGCTTCTGTTAAAAATAAAGCTTCACTAATTTCGTATTGAAAAAAACTAAAATCGATATTGTATTCTTGCAACAAAACTGGTGACACTAAAATATGATATCCCTTCCATTGTTTTTCAACGCTCCATTTATAAACCTGTTTTGGCTGGATAAAGTATAAAAATGATGATGATGTATCAAATTTTGTGTTTCCGTACCATTGTAAATCGGTCATATTCTGCTTAAAAGCCATCATATAAAAGTCTGATGTTAAGCCATCACAGTGTAAGCGTAGTTTGTCGTAATCATTATTATTTACAATATCAATCAAATCTTTTTTTGGTGACTTATAACCAATGTATTGATTGTATTTTTTTATGGAATTGAAATGTTGCATTATTTTATTTGAATAAAAAAGGCTGTAAAGTATGGAAGTACTTTACAGCCAACTTATAACTATAAAGGTACAATGTAAATTAAAAATCTTGTACTGTTGGACGAATTACAATTTCGTTAACGTCTACATCTGCAGGTTGTTCAATTGCAAAAGCTATAGTTCTAGCTATAGAATCTGAAGGAATTGCACTTTTATAGAATTCACGTACAAAATCTGAACTTTCTTTATGAGAACTTCCGTGTTTCAATTCAGAATCAATAGCTCCTGGTTCTATGGTTGTAGTTCTAATTTTTCCACCCACTTCGTGTCTTAACCCTTCTGAAATTGCTCTAACTGCATATTTAGTTCCACTATAAACTGTTCCACCTGGACTAAATACTTTTACACCTGCAACTGATGATAAATTAATGAAATGACCATTTTCTTGCTTTCGAAAAACTGGTAATGCGGCAGCAATTCCGTATAAAACACCTTTTACATTAATGTCTATCATTCTGTCCCATTCATCTACCTTGGTCTCACTCATTGGTGCTATAGACATTAATCCAGCATTGTTTAGCATTACATCTACTTTACCAAATTCAGTCACAGCTTTATCAACTAATGATTGTACCTCTTCTTTTTTGGTTACATCTGTTTTTACAAAAATTGCCTTTCCGTTACCTTTTTGATTGATTTCATTAGAAATATCTTCTAAACGATTTTCACGACGTGCACCTAAAACAACATTGGCTCCTAATGAAGCTAAATGACGAGCTGTAGTTTCACCTAATCCACTACTTGCTCCAGTTATCACAACTACTTTTCCTGAAATATTGTTTTTTAAATTCATTTTATTCTGCTTTTAGATTATTAAATAGTTTCTAATACAAATTTACATATGTAGTTAAGGTTTAGAGTGAAACAAAAAAAGGAAAGGTTGAAACAAATTACAGATTTAAATTTTTAAAGGCTGTTTTTCAGCTTACAGGTAACGGTCTCGTTTATATCCAGTTGGCGGAGTAAGAGACGCGGATTTGTCGGCTTAGTATTGGTTTGTTGGTCAAGTTCATTATTTTCTTACTAACGGAGCCGCTTATTAGCGATGAACCGTTGTTGTGCGCAGGCTTATTAGTATTAATGTTTTAATTATGCTTTTTCACATTATTTTGGTTATCCGACAAGCAGCTTGGAAATATTGGTAATAACTTTTGCTTTTGTTCTTCAATTCCAATTTTAATAATCTCGATATATCCCGCTTGAGTGAATTTCACTTGAATCTTTGCAGTTGAACATTTATAATACTCTTTAGTCAAATCAAGATATTTTACTGCCATTTCTTTAGAATCTGCTAAACATTTTTCCGTTAATATATAAGCGCTTTCATTTGTACAAACTTGGTTTTTCGGTTCAGCCAATACAGGTATTATTACCTTAGAGGAAAGAATTGGTAGGAGACATTTGAAGAAGCAGTTGGCACGGTGGCATTATTGATCTAATAATGGATTGAGTAGGTGGAATGGTAGGAATTGCCAATTTTATTTCTAAAGAAGATAAATTAGCAATTATTGATCTTAGAATTGATTATTTACAAGGTGTAAAAGCATTTGATCAGTTGAAGATAATCTAGTACATTTATGCAATAGACTAATGGTAACAAGTATGCAAACTTTCCAGGAAGGTCAGTTGGTTGCTGAAGGAAAAGTCGTTTACAATTTCATTAAAAGTAAATCCTTAAAATTGAATTTTTGGAATATTTTCTAAAACACCGACATGCTACTTGGCTCGAACTATTCTTCGACCTTGTTTTTGTATCCAGCATTGGAGTAGTAACTCATTCTCTGGCGCATACTCATGATAACCATTTAACTCCTGAACAGATTTGGCTATTCCCTTTACAATTTATTATAATCTGGTGGATCTGGATCGTACATACCTTATTTTCCAATCGATTCAATCATGATAATAGGACTGAAAGAATCTTTAGTCTTACAATTATGTTCTTGATGATAATAATGTCTACATTTTTTGGAGATGATCTCTTTCAGGATTATCCTGCCTTTGTATGTTTTTATGCGGTTATAAAGTTAATATTGGTGTTTTTATTTTTTAGAGCATCTAATCAAGACCGGCACTCTGTAAGTTATGCTAGGAAAAGTGGTTATATAATTCTTTTAGGCACGGGAATTTCAGCTATTTCCATTTTCATGCCCCCCCCCTTAAGGGAAATTATTTTGGTTTCCGGAATTCTAGTTGAGATGCTCGGTATTTATCTTGTAAGTACACGGAATTTGGAAAAACCAACACCAGTCCATCGCGAACATCTGGTAGAACGAATAGGATTACTTTCAATAATACTTCTGGGAGAATCTATTATAAGTCTTACAGGCACTTTAAGAAATGTCAATTGGGACATTTTAAGTATTGTGGCAGCAGTTACGGGTTTTATTATGATTGGCCTTATTTGGTGGATATATTATGATAGTTTTCCTATCAATGAACGGATTAAATCTATGACCAACGGGTTTCCTATGTTGTATTCCCACTTGTTTTTAGCTATGGGTTTTGTGATCTTGGCAAATGTGATTCGACATGCTATTTTAAATGATCTAAATATGAATGAGTTTAGAATTCTGGCGATTACAGGAATGAGCTTTTTTTATATCGGAAAACAAACTGTTTATGTTGTTTTTATTCCTCCCTTCCGTAAAAGCATGATAATTAACACACTAGTATGTGTTTTTATAACCATAGCATCTACCTTTTTGCCAAAAATAGAATATGCGCTTGTTGGAATTACAATGGGTATGCTGTATTACACTTTGGCCAATTTCAAGTTTACCCTAACCAAGGATGTATCTGAGTATGTTTCGAAAGAATAAAATATATAGGCTTGCGTACAACGTATTTGTGGGTGAGTAGTAGCGAAATTTTTGCGATCACTTTCGGAAAGTAATTTACAAAATAAAAATGAATAGCGACTTGAATTAAAAAACCAAGTCGCTATTACTAATACACGTTATTGTGAGTAGTTTTTACTTTAACTTTTCTAGTAATAGTTCGGCAACTGGTTCTGAAGATGCAGGATTTTGTCCAGTTATTAATAAACCATCTTCGACCGCATAAGGACTCCAGTCTGCTTTTTTAGTGTAAATTCCACCATTACTCTTTAACATTTCTTCAACCAAAAATGGAACAACAGAAGTTAGTTGAACAGCTTCTTCTTCTCCGTTTGTAAATCCAGTTACTTTTTTCCCATTAACCAAAGATGTCCCATCCGTATTTTTTGTGTTTTTAAAAATTGCAGGAGCGTGACATACAGCAGCAACAGGTTTATTGTTGTTATAAAAATCTTCTATTAAAGCAATTGAGTTTTCATCTTCAGCTAAATCCCATACAACACCGTGTCCACCAGGATAAAATACTGCGTCATAATCTGCTTGATTTACAGTTTCCAATTTTATTGTTTTAGATAAGATCTCTTGAGTTTCTTTATCATCATTAAATCTTATGGTTGCTGGAGTTTGGAAATCTGGTTCATTACTTTTTGGGTCAATTGGAGGTTGTCCACCTTTTGGAGATGCCAAAGTAATTTCAATTCCTTTATCTTTTAATAAGTAATAAGGTGCTGCAAATTCTTCAATCCAAAAACCAGTTTTCATTCCAGTATCTCCTAAATCTTCGTGATTAGTTAATACAAATAATACTTTTTTCATTGTTTTGCTTTTTTTTGTGTTAATACTTAATTTTTTTCATTAGAATTATTTTCTTTTGTGTTTTTACCACAAGAGGAAAATTAAGCTAAAGCGATTATAATTGTTGTTATTCTTTTGATTAGAGACAAAATTACTGTCAAATTAAGTACTGAAAATTGATGTATGGTAATAAAATCAATTATGAGATATTTCTTTTCTAATTCTACTTAAGCTTTCGGTTGTAATTCCTAGATAAGAAGCTATATGGTAATTTTTTACAGTCTGTTCAATTTTTGGGTAAGTGCTAGTAAAAGAAACGTATCTTTCTTTAGCTGATTGGGCTAAACTTGCTAATATTCTTTTTTGAAAGCTAGCAAAAGCTCTTTCCATTTTTTTTCTGAAAAAAGTTTCTAATTGTGGAATCTCTACAAATAATTCTTCCATACTTTTTTTGGAAATTTCATATAAAGTTGCTTCCTGAATAGTTTCAATATACATAATCGCTTTGGATGCCGTGAAGAAAGCCGTATAATCGCTTATCCACCAATCATTAATGGCGAATTGCAAAGTATGTTCTTTACCAGATTTGTCAATAAAGTAAGTTCTTAAACATCCATTGTAAACATAATATTGACTGTTCACTTTATCATCTGCTTTTAATATTGTAGTCCCTTTTTTTAACTTGAGTTTTTTAAGTTTACTTTCAATAAGATTCATTTCTTTTTTTGAAAAAGAAATGCCTTTAAAAATTTCTAATATTATTAAATTTTCGATGTTCATTTAAATTACTCACAACGACAGTCTGTCTCAAAACTGCCAGTTTATGCTTTAAAAGTAGTTGAAGTAGCTGCGATATCCAACAAAAACTGAATAAGGGGTGTTTTGAGTTTTAAGGTGTTACTAAAGCTTAAGTCTTTAAGCCCTCTAAGAGCTTTAAAATGCGTAAGAAGCTTCGTTTTAGTGCTGTTTTGAGCCCTACTTTAAGCTTGAACAATCTTTTAAGATTGTAAGCCAGCAGTATAAGGCCTAAGTCTGCTGAAGCAGCTTGTAGTCCTCTTTTGGTCAGGATATGACCAAAACCCCTCTAGCTTTTGATGGTGCCGTAGGGATGCTCTACCAGTGCTTGCCGTTTTTTGTACAGGTCACCGCATTGAGCAATCCGTTTGGCATTATCCTGAATGTTCTGCGTATACTGACTGCGCTGTATCACCTTTCCATTGACTTTTGAAGTGGTACAGTTCTCCTGCACCGGACAGGTTTTACAGGCTTTGGTTTTGTATTGCTTAAAGGTATAATTACGAGCTTTGTACCGGGTCCCGTTAGAGGTTAGTGTATGTCCCTGAGGACAGGTATAGATCTCATTCTTTGGGTTATAGTTAAAAAGCTCTGCGTTGTATCTGGGGTCTGGAGCCTGACTTTTTCTTCCAATAGCAGGTATGGCAACCAAGGTAGCAATGCCTAAATGATCTGCCGTGTAGAACTCACTTCTGGTGTGATAACCCTTGTCATAAAGGGCTGTGAAGTCGTTGCTGCGTAAGATGGTTTTAGCTCTGGAGAGCATACCACCCATTGCTTTTTATCATTGGCGTTGGTGAGTTTATAATCGATCAGGATTTTATTTTGAGCATCTACGGTGGTTTGTGCAGTGTAGCACACCTCGGTAACGGTCCCGCATACGATCTGATGTCTGCTATCTGGGTCAGAGGTTGATAATTGGTGATTGGGAGAAGAGGTATCCTGCTCCAATTGGTTTTGTATTTGCTGGTATTTTACCCGTTGAGCTTTACGCCTGTTTATTTGCCGCTGCACTTCTTCTTTGCTATCACCATCAGCGTTGGCCAGTTCGTGATTATGTTCTTCAAGCTTTTTATCGATATACTCTAAGTGGCGCTGTATCTTCCTTTTGTTGTAATTATTCTTCTTGCTGTTCTGAGCTCTGAGTTTAGTAGAGTCACGGGCGATGAGCGTAGCCCCGATCAGATTGAAGTTACGTGCGAGTTGCACGCTTTGGCGAAACACGCGCTTAATAGCTTTGGGTTGTCTTTTCTAAAGCGGGCAATGGTATTGTGATCAGGTTGTAGGTTTTTGATTAGCCAGATGACCTCAATATTGCGCTGGCATTCTTTTTCTAAGATACGAGAAGAGCGCATCCGGTTCATATAGCCATAAATGTAAAGCTTCAATAAATTTAAAGGATCATAAGGAGGTCTACCTTGTGTGGCTTTAGATTGAAAGCCCAGCGCTTGCAGATCTGAAAGGTTTACAAATTGATCGATCAGACGAACACTATTGTCCTGAGGGATCATATCATCTAAACAGGTGGCGTACAGGGTAAGTTGCTCGCGGGGTTGGCCTTGTTGATATTCCATTTATGAAATTAATCTTTTTAAATGAAATATTCTAGGTTTTGAGACAGTCTGACGGTGTCGTGTATGATTAGTGGCGGATTAGTTTGCTAGGTTTTGTCCGCTTAAAATAAATTTAGCTAAAAACATTGAATATCGATTAAGTATTTAGCCGCAATTGTCGTTAGCATCTATGTAAAAGCAGCCTGTCGAGTATCTTCAAGATTCACTAAAATCAAAAAGATATGGAAACTCAACAAACTGCTTCGTCTAAATTATTCATTGGTATTGATATTCACAAGCGTAGCTGGAAGATTCATTGCGCTACTGATCTGTTTTCAGGTAAGACTTTCAGTATGCCACCTCGACCTGAAGTCTTGAAGGATTATATTGTCAAGTATTATAGCGATTATGAAGTAACCACTGCATACGAGGCCGGGTGTTGTGGCTACCACGCACATCGCTGCTTTGAGAGTTATGGTTGAAGCTCTTTGGTAGTAAATCCTGCAGATATTTTAGAAAGGGTAAAGAACGCTTTACAAAGACTGATCGTATTGATGCACAACTGATCGCTCGCGAACTCAAAGATGGCAGGTTAACAAGTATATGTGTGCCTGATAAATGCCGTGAGCAATTGCGCAGCCTCTTTCGTCGACGCAATGATCTGGTTAAAGATATGCGTCAGATCAAGAGTTATATCAAAATGCAGTTGTTGTATTATGGTATAGAAATACCACCGGAATATGACAATGATCACTGGAGCCATAACTTCAGATATTGGTTAGATGACTTGAAGTTTGAATATGATACAGGTACAGAGGTTTTACGCAGTCGTATGCGTAGTTTTCGGTTTATAGATCAGGAGTTTCGGGATGTATCTACTTTACTTAGAAGACACACTAAAACACATTTTAAACACGATTATATGCTATTGCGCAGTATACCGGGCATAGGTTCTATTGTGGCCAGTGGTATCCTTAGTGAACTTGGAGATCTGCGACGCTTTAAAAACATAAAGCATCTGGCGGGTTATGTAGGTTTAGCCCCAGGTATTTATCAAAGTGGCGATACGCTAAGACATACGGGTGTGAGTATGCGAGCGCACCGCTTGATACGCAGTTATTTTATTGAGGCTTCTTGGCAAGCGATCAGAACAGACCCGGTAATGCAAACGTATTATCGCAAACATCAAGGTAAGAACGTAAAATCAATAATTGTTAAGGTAGCTCGTAAATTATTAAGCCGCACCTTAGCTGTAATTAAAACAGGAATTCCCTACGAGATAGGGATTGTAGAATAATAAACCAATAACAAAGCTCAACATAGAAGTAGTAAAATCTGGATCACAAAACAACGTAGGTGATCCCGATAGCTATCGGGAATCACATCGGTTAGCAAGTGACCAGATTTATTATAGCTTATAATCATATCCCGAAGCTTCGGGACTGGTGAACCGCCAAGATGCGCGTATCACATATAGAGCCTGTGCTGAACTTGTTTCAGTAATGCCGAGCAAGTTATATAGGTATTGAATGATTGATAATCCTATCGGAATTATCAACGATTCAACACCCCAAAATCAACATTATGAAGTGATTAAAAAATAAAATACTAACTTTAAAGAACTGGACTAGGGCTTTTCATAGGATACTATGTTGGCAGTAGTGTTTATTATCTTTTAAATGATTCTCTATATTCAATTGGTGACGTCTGGGTTTTATTTTTGAATAACTTATGAAAGGATTGTGGATGTTCAAAACCCAAATGATAGGCTATTTGCGATACTTTGAGTTCTGAATTGACCAATAATTCTTTGGCACACTCGATTAATTTTTGTTGTATATGCTGTTGCGTACTTTGTCCGGTTATCGTTCGTAATAAATCGCTTAAGTAATTTTGAGATAAATTCAATTTTTCGGAAAAATAGGAAACACTTGGAATGCCTTCGGCTTCGGTCAAATCGTTATCAAAGTACTCTTCAAGTAATTTTTCAAAATTCACTAAAAAATTGGTATTGGCTTGGTATCTGGTAAGGAATTGGCGATGATAAAACCGATCACAATAGTTTAACAACAATTCAATTTGTTTAATAATAATGTGCTGTGAAAACGAATCTGTTGGTGCTTCACTTTCTTTTGTAATCGTCATCAAAAGTTCATTAATGGTAGATTCTTCATCTTCGGAAAGGTGCAATGCCTCATTGACCTCATAGGAGAAAAACCCAAACTTTTTAATGTCTTTTACTAATGGAAAGCCAAGTAAAAAATCAGGTTGAATCACTAGCCATAGTCCATCCAGATCCCAATCATCCCTAATTTCAGTAATGACTACTTGATTTGGCGCAAAAAAACTCATTATGCCTTCATCAAAGTCGTAATACTGCTGCCCATATCGCTTTTTACCTTTGAAATTGTGTTTTATGGCAATACAGTAGAACCCATACGTAACAGCTTCTAATTTTTGGTCATCGTAACATTTGATTTTTGAAAAATCGATTACGCTGATTAACGGGTGTTTGGGTTTAGGCAACTCCAAAAGCTGATGTAATTCTCCAATGGACTGTATAGCGTATGGTTTCATCTGTGTATCTATATTTGATTGTAAGAGAACGAATGCTCTTCGGAAAGCTAATCAAAATTAGTAGATAGGGTTAAGTGCTTCCATTGTTCAAATTCTGCGTCTTCTGCTTTTCTTTTTGCAGTTACCAGTTCGTAGGTGTCCGGGCCTAAAAGTAAATGTAATGGTGGCTGATCCATTTCAGTGATTTTTACAAGAATCTTCACTAGTTTTTCAGGATCGCCAGGTTGTTGACCGCTATACTGGCTCCACGCTTTTTCTGCTTCGTCAATACCATAAATATCAATTCTGTTTTTTACGTAGTTAATAGAATCCATAAATGCTGTTCTAAACTGTCCGGGTGCCACTACGGTAACTTTTATGCCGAAGTTGCTCAATTCCTGATGCAATGCCTCAGAAAGACCGATGATTCCAAATTTAGCCGCATTATAGCTTGTGGCTTTTTCAAAACCAACATAACCGGCATTTGAGGAAATGTTGATAATATGTCCACTATGCTGTTTGCGCAAATACGGCATCACATTCCTTAGAATATTAACGGTACCAAAAAGGTTAACGTCCATTGTTGCCCTAAATTCTTCATCGGTCATTTCTTCCATACTACCAACTAGACTATAGCCTGCATTATTTACTACCACATCAATCCTGCCCACTTTCTTTACAATAGCATCAATTGCTTGTTTTACATCAGCATCCGAAGTAATATCCAGTTGCAAAGGATAAATATTGTTTTGGTTTTCTTTAATTTCTTCGATCAGTATATCTGTATTTCTGCTTGTAGCTATTACTTTATGTCCTAATGCTAAGAGAAGTTTTGTTAAGTGCAGCCCCATTCCTTTTGAAGTTCCTGTTATAAACCATACTTTTTGATTTTTCACACTCATAGTTTTTTTTCTATTTCGTTTATGACTGCAAAATTCAGGAAGATTCATTTGCTGAACGTGTCCAAATTACTGAATATGGTATTCCAATTACGGATTCGTTTGCATTACTGCCAACGGTTGGTATATGAAAAGTAGGCGATTTCGATGCACAAAACTTTCGATTAAACGCAAATTTCGATACGAGTCAAAACCTTTGATTTTATTGCTAATTCGCCTATTTTTTTATATACATTGCTACCTGCTAGCTTTCCATTTTTGATTCAAAATATTATTCAGTAAATCAAAATAACCCCATCCGATTTTTCTTGCGGAAAGTAAAGTTAGACTATCTTGGTTTTTTCTATGAGGTCTTGATGGACCAGTCATATTAGGTTTCATATTTAGGTCAAATAAAAAGTATTTTCCTTGTTCATTTGACCTACAATCTATTCTAATTGGTGCTTTTATTCCGATTAACTCGGCTGATTTGATACAATGCTCATACACATCTTGAATTTCAGATGCCTGTAACTCATCATTGCTCAAAACTTCACTATTTTCCATCACAGCTACAATTCCGTTGTAAGGTGCGATTCCGTTATTATGATTAAATCGTTTAACCGCTGGTAGACACCAAGGTCTATTAAAATATTCTTCGTTGTCATTTATTACGTAATTTCCCTTTGGCATTACAGTGATTGTAATTTCCTGCCCGTTTAAATACTGTTCAACATAGACAACGTTCCCGTAACTATTTTCAGAAAAAATCTTGTTTAGATTTTCTATAAGTTCATCGCTATTGTCAATTTTGGTAACACCTTGACTTCCTCTTCCTCTAATGGGTTTTAGAACCAATGGAAACTCCAATTCTAATGACAAATCATTGTATGTTTTAAAAGAGATAAGCTGATTTTCAGGGATAGGAATACTATTGAGCTTCAATAAGCGATTGGTAAATATTTTATCATCATAAATATCAACCGATTCAGGAGTTTGTCCAACAATTTCTAAATCTTTGTCAAGATAGCTTTCAATTGTATGATTTTTATACAGAACCGTATTTAGCCATAAGATTTTTGCACCTTTCTGTAATGCTAGCTCAATTCCATTTTTTGTATCAGGAAAAACCCAATCCTTATCATTATTTTTATTAGGATTTTGGATAGGGGTTATTATATCAAAGTTGTTTTCAAATAATTCATATGCAATATCAGCTCCGCTGTCTGAATAACCTCCTGATTTCATAGGTTTTTGAATTCCATCTTTTGCAGGTGGGAGTTGAGCTTGGTAGAGTATTGCTATTTTGTTCATTTTTTTAGGTAGTTACTATGTTAAGGTTGTAGCTAGCGGTCCGTATAACAGTCAGTTACGGGTTTATATGCGTTAATTTTCGGTTTAGCACAGACGTTAGCAATTCCGAGTGGATTCGGACGTAGTCGAATCCGCCGTAATTGCGGTTAGCATCTATGTAAAAGCAGCCTGTCGAGTATCTTTAAGATTCACTAAAATCAAAAGATATGGAAACTCAACAAACTGCTTCGTCTAAATTATTCATTGGTATTGATATTCACAAGCGTAGCTGGAAGATTCATTGCGCAACTGATTTGTTTTCAGGAAAGACTTTCAGTATGCCCCCTCGACCTGAAGTCTTGAAGGATTATGTTGCCAAGCATTATAATGATTATGAAGTGACCACTGCATATGAGGCCGGGTGTTGCGGCTACCACGCACATCGCTGCTTTGAGAGTTATGGTTGGAGCTCTTTGGTAGTGAATCCTGCAGATATTTTTAGAAAGGGTAAAGAACGCTTTACAAAGACTGATCGTATTGATGCACAACTGATTGCTCGCGAACTCAAAGATGGCAGGTTAACAAGTATATGTGTGCCTGATAAATGTCGTGAGCAATTGCGCAGCCTCTTTCGTCGACGCAATGATCTGGTTAAAGATATGCGTCAGATCAAGAGTTATATCAAAATGCAGTTGTTGTATTATGGTATAGAAATACCACCGGAATATGACAATGATCACTGGAGCCATAACTTCAGATATTGGTTAGATGACTTGAAGTTTGAATATGATACAGGTACAGAGGTTTTACGCAGTCGTATGCGTAGTTTTCGGTTTATAGATCAGGAGTTTCGGGATGTATCTACTTTACTTAGAAGACACACTAAAACACATTTTAAACACGATTATATGCTATTGCGCAGTATACCGGGCATAGGTCCTATTGTGGCCAGTGGTATACTTAGTGAACTTGGAGATCTGCGACGCTTTAAAAACATAAAGCATCTGGCGGGTTATGTAGGTTTAGCTCCAGGTATTTATCAAAGTGGCGATACGCTAAGACATACGGGTGTGAGTATGCGAGCGCACCGCTTGATACGCAGTTATTTTATTGAGGCTTCTTGGCAAGCAATCAGAACAGACCCGGTAATGCAAACATATTATCGCAAACATCAAGGTAAGAACGTAAAATCAATAATTGTTAAGGTAGCTCGTAAATTACTAAGCCGCACCTTAGCTGTAATTAAAACAGGAATTCCCTACGAGATAGGGATTATAGAATAATAAACCAATAACAAAGCTCAACATAGAAGTAGCAAAATCTGGATCACAAAACAACGTAGGTGACTAATTGAGTTTAGATCACATCGGTTAGCAAGTGACTAGATTTATTATAGCTTATAATCATACAGATGCTGGTGAACCGTCAAGATGCGCGTATCACATATAGAGCTTGTGCTGAACTTGTTTCAGTAATGCCGAGCAAGTTATATAGGTATTGAATGATTGATAATCCTATCGGAATTATCAACGATTCAACACCTCAAAATCAACATTATGAAGTAATTAAAATTTAAATATTAACTTTAAAGAACTGGACTAGGGCTTTTCATAGGAGCCATTGTTGTAAGTAGTTTTTTTTAGTTTATAATGTATTTGTTATTTCCTTTTCGTAAGATTTTCCTCTGTCGTCAGTCGCAATTACTTTTGGTTTTTCTCCATTGTTCCAAATTAGTTCGAATGATTTTAGAGAGTCAAATTCAACGTTTTGTGATTTAAAATGCTCAAATATATTGTCAAACCAATATTCAATTGATTTAGTTATGCGGTCAGAAACCATTGCCTTTGGTTGGAACCCTTTAGTTTTCCAATCAATTTTTATGTTGTAATTCTTTCCGCTTATTTTGTTAAGTTCATAAATTACAAAATCAGAATCGACATAATTTTCGTAGCTTAAAAAGCTATGGCCAAAATTGTGAATTGCTGACGGAATGTTCTTGTACTTCATATTCTATAAAGTTTTTTAGATTTTACTAATTCAGTCAGTTTATTAATTTTTTTTTGATCAATTTCTTTCCAGTCAGTTTTGTCAAATTCCAACGTTTTGAACTTTTTTAAACTCCGATACATTGGTAAAATCACAGATTCAAAATCTTCAGTCAATCCATAAATTGGATTTCGTTTTTCCGTTATTCCACTAATTTTTGAAATATTCAGTTTAATTCCTTTTCCGATTTGCTTTAATTCAAAGAAATAACATTCGGGTTCCAAATTCCAGCATATTTCTTTCGATTCCGCTGATTGCTAAAATCAGAGATTCACAAAGTTTGTCAGTCGGATTTACAGGAATATTTGACGCATTAAATTCCAATTCAAATTCCGCTGATTTTAATTCAACTGGTAACCATCCATTTTTTGGATTTCCTAAATTCAGTTCTATTTTCGTTTTTTCAGTCAAATTACTTACAACGGTCTTGTATATGAAAAGTAGCGGATTTTAAACAACTACTTTTCGGTTTGGTACTGACGTTAAATTTATGAAAACCGTTTTAGATTAAGCACTTAAACCGCTATTTTTTATATACGTTGTTACCCACTGGCTTTTTTCATTCAGTTTGTCAATCAGCGTTGGCTGAAAGCTCTTTTGGTTTTTGAGGTACGAGAAAAGCAAATGTGCTTGACATTAGCGTTGGCTATTTTACAATTTCGCTTGGATATGTCAAAAATAGTAATTAGATTTGCATACTATAATTAGCACTTTAATTAATGGGTAGATTTGAAAAAATATTGGTAAATGAAAACGGAATCGATAAAAGAGATTCAGGGTATTATTCTACACCAAGTTTCGTTTCTGAATTTATTAGTAGTCAATTATTAGAGTTAAACCCTAATGGTAGAAAAGTTTTAGACCCAGCTGTTGGTGATGAAGAATTACTCAAAACCTTTTTCATTCACGGAAAAGAAATAGATAGTTTTGATGTTATTGAACACGGCAATATTCAATATTCTAATTTTAAAAAGCAGGATTTCATTGAGTTTTACAGAGAGCAAAAAGAATCATTGTTTTTTACTAATTCTATTGATTTAGATTATGATTATTACATAGCAAATCCACCTTATAATTGCCACGAATTAGACTACATCAAAGTCAACAAAATAGAACTTAAAAAGTTATTTGGTAAAGTTGGGGTACACAATATGTATTCTATGTTTTTATCTGCTATTGTTGATTGTGCAAAAGAAGGTTCTCTGATTGGTGTTATTGTTTCAGATTCTTTTCTGACTGCAACAATGCACTCTGGTTTAAGACAACAAATTTTAGATAGTTGTACAATTCATCAATTAATACTTTGTCCTAATGATTTATTTTGGTCACAGAAAGCAGATGTAAGAACTTGTATTTTGCTTTTACAAAAGGGTAAGAAATATCAAGGCAAAGTTAAAATTTCTAATAGACCAAATAATACCCGTGAATTAGAAGAAATACTCGAAAACAGAAAATTTAGTGAAGTTGAAATCGATGATATTGTATTAAGTAAAAAAAAGACTGCAAATCAATTTATAGTTGATGTTGATAAAGATGTATTGTCATTATTTCAAAATCCTAGAGTCGGTGAAGTTTATAAATGCATAACAGGAATTTCGACTGGAAATGACAAGAAGTATTTGTCTAAAGAAAAAAAGGATGGCTTTGAGATTCCTTTTTATAAAAACCCAGGGTCGAGGAAATTTTCAACAACAGAAGATGCTTATTTAATTAACCATTTTATGGAAGAGTCTTTAATTGTTAAAGATTTTATGGTCAGAAATAAGCAATTTGTTTTTAAAGAAGGTATTACTTGTTCGTCAATGGGATTACCATTTAGTGCTTGTTATTTACCAAAAAATTCAACATTTGGTGTAAATCCTAATATTTTCACTCCTAAACAAGACCTTTTTTGGATGTTAGCCTACCTAAATAGTCATTTAGTTACCTATTTAGTTCGAGGCGTTTTGATAAGGTCAAATATGGTGACATCAGGTTATATTTCTCAAATACCAATAATACCATTTACAGAAGAAGAAAAAAAGAGATTAGCTACTGTTTCAAAAAAGGTATTGGAAGACAAAATTAAAACGGAAGAAGCTATTTTAAAGATTAATTCTATTGTTTACGAAAACTTGAATTTTGATGAGTCTATTATTGAAAATATCGATGATTTCGCTCTTAATTTATCTAAAAGAGTGTAGGGTCAATTTCATCTCCATTTTCTTGAACTTCTTTCCATCTTCCTTTTATTTTTTTGTAATAATTTCCTTCAGGTTCTTGAATTATATCTCCTGCTTTTGCATCTTTTTTACTTTTTGCAAACGCCAAAGCGTTAGTGAATAATTTATAAAAATCTGAATCAGAACGTTTTACAGCATCTTCAATATTTTTATAATATTTTGATTGAAGATTTCCATTGTTACTAGGATTTACATAAATATCTTGTATCCAAGCAATCGGAAACACGACAGCTCTGTCAATTTGAATTGTCATATCCTCATTAAAGTCTATAAAGAATGTACCAACAAAGAAGGTTTTATTATCATCCTCTTCATAAAAAGCTTTTAATCCATCGCCTTTTGATATATCATCTTTTTGACTTTTACCACCATTAACAGATGTTTTAATATTTACATAGGCTGTGTTTTCAATTCCTTGAAGTTTGCACTCAAAATCAAAAATACAAACTTCAGATTCCGCAACTGCTATACTTTGAAGATTGAACTCTTTAAAATAATTTTCAAGATTTTGAGTTACAACTTCTTCAACAATTCTCCATACAGTTCTACCTTTACCTGCATTTCTCCATCCATAAGGGAATTGTTCTTTTGTGCCGATTTGAATTTTGTCAATTTTTTTGACTAGCAAATCAAAACTATTTTGCAAACCTGCTCTTAATTCTTCTATTTCTTCTATTGTCATATCAACTCTTTAAGATTTACTTCGAGTGCATTCGCAATTTTTTCAATATTTATAAGAGTTATATTTTTTTCTGCTCTTTCAATCATACCAATATAAGTTCTGTGCAAATCAGCTTTATGGGCCAATTCCTCTTGGGAAAGTCCTTTCTCCTTTCGGATTTCTCGAACTCTTTCTCCAAATTTTATTAGTATGCTTTGTTTTGAATCCATTGCTAATTAAAGTATGCAAAGCTAACTTTAGTATTCAGCTTAAACAACAGACTATAATTAGCATTATTAGTCAGAGGTGGGAAAAAAGCAATGTGTGCGATAGCACTCTTTGCTTTTGTGCGGCTGGTTTTTCAGCTTGTGGGTAACGGTCTCGGCTATGAGTAGTTGCGTGGTTTAGCGGTTAACTTCGCAAGTACGCACCAAACTGAAAATCTGCGAAGATTTTCAGAAGTATGCGAGAACAAGCAATTACTTATAGCCATTGTTAGCTGCTGCCATTTTATTCTTAATATCAATTTTGTTAAACGAATTTAGTTGTTCTACTAATTTAGGTAAAAACAATTCAAATTTCGGATATTCTTTTCTGTTTGTTTCATATTCAATAATCAATTGTTCCGCATCTGGTATTAAAATAAATCCATTTTCTTTTATATTATAATTTCTCATCTCTTCTAAATCATCAGTTCCCATTTTTTTGGAAATTCTTATTTCGCCTAATCTAACTAAATGTTCATTTACAAAACTCCACCAGTTATCATAGCCTTGTTCAGTCATTAGAGAATCGAGTTTAGGTATAAATAAAGAATCTGATTGGTTTATTTTAGCTTTATATTCTTCTTGTTCTATTATTGGCGTTATAAATGAATGGCAAAATTCGTGAACAACTAAATCTCGATAATATTCATTAGCGTCGTTTCCTGAATAGCCAAATTCCGAATAATCATCTGCTTTTTCTTTCCACTCGATACCATTGGCAGGTGCAAGAATTTGGTATAAGATTTTCTCTTGTCGATTTTCAACATCTGCACCAAAACCCATACCGAAAGGTTGGTTAGGTGCAAGGATTACGCTATAGTGGTCATTTGCAGTGCCGAAATAATTCTCCATAGTTTGAATTAAATTCGGTTTTATATGAGATTTAGCTTCAGCTATTGCTCCGAGATAAAATGCCTTGTGTTGATTAATAAATTCGTATACATTGGCTTCTACGTAAAATTTTTTTAACAAGTTTAAATATTCGATTAGCTTTTCTCTATTCTGTTTCCAGTCTGGTGAGTTTACTTCATAGATTAATTCCACATTTGGAAGCTCTTGTGAATAGAGTAATCCTTGTAAAGTAACATCAACCCCAAATTCTTTGATTATTTCTTGTGTTTTATGCACCGCAATATGTCCTCCGTAATTTTTGAAAAATTGTCTTGAAAAATAAACTAAAGGATTGTCTTTAAATTATGATTTTCTGTATTTGAAGTGTGGGTCGTTGTCATCTAATGACCTTAAAATCATAAAAGTTTCTATCGTATGATTGATGCCAATTTCAATTTTTTTGGATTCCGAAACTTTGATGTCTTTTTTCTTGTCAGAATTACAAGAAATTAGCAAAAAAGAAATGATTACAAGTAGTATTCTGTTCATTTAGAGATTCGTTTTGGTTGCAGCTAACGTGTTTGTGTATGATTTCGTTGCGTGTTTAATCACTAAATTTAGCAAATAAATCACAGATAGAAAGTCCGCGAGGACTTTCGTAAGTGAACTATAACTAGCAATGAATTATACACGATGTTGCCAACAGTACTTATTTCCACTTTTCTATTAATTCTATCACACCTTTTTTAATTCCGCTATAAAATTCTCCGTTTTTAAATTCAGGTATTATTTTTTCTTCAATTACTTTTTTACAAATTTCGTCAGTCAAAATCAATTCGGTTCCAGTTCCTGTTGCAATTCCGATTTGTCTGCAAGGATTACACACAACAATTGTCAATCCGTTATTTTTTTCGGCAGTTCCAACTCCCCAAGTTTGTCCTAAATCCGTTGCGTATTTTTGGATGTCGTTATAAGGTTTTATGCTGTCAATTGTAACCACCACAATTTGTCTTGTCGTTTCAATATCGTAATCATAAAGAATTTTTGATAGTTCAGTTCGTTCTGATTCCGTAAAAATTTGTCCGTAATCATTTATAATTCCAATTGGTTTCGGAATAGAACTTTTTTCCTTGTCCGAAAAATCAATTTCAGTTGTCGGTTTTTTAGTTTCCGTTTCTTGAGCAATTCCTTTGCAAGAAAGAAAATTTAAAGTCAAGAAAAGGATTAATATTTTAGTTCCGATTTTCATTTTTCGTATTGTTGGCAACTCGTTATATCAGGATAAATATACCTATTATCCCTTTATAACTATCGGGATAACAGGAACTATTGTTCCGGTTTATCAATAGATGGAATCATGTTATTCTTTTCAATATATATCAGTACACAGAAAACTACAAGCTCTTTGCGTAAGGTAGGTAATTAAAGATTTATTAAACTGTATAGCTATTTCAGGACGGGTCAAGATGCCTACTCCAGAAGGATAATGGGGTTTAGCTTCCGTCAGGATCTTTCTGCAGAAGGATGTTTAGATGCTTTAAAGATGGCTCTAAATAACCGATTATATGATCAACCTCTAATCCATCATTCT
>Ga0208183_1000357_pt1 | contig 23512 bp, 32 predicted proteins | sample MalvirDeepMed_51_FD_184251 | JGI IMG/M metagenome (GOLD analysis project Ga0208183, IMG submission 184251) | Marine viral communities from the Global Malaspina Expedition - Malaspina viral metaG DeepMed_51 (SPAdes) (version 2) | ecosystem: Environmental > Aquatic > Marine > Oceanic | place... | reverse complement strand
GTCGTTGAGGGCAGCGAATGGGGCGGCGGCATTAGTGATGTCGGTGAACTGTCCGATGATTACGATAGTTTTGGTTGGGAGTAATGGCTTGGTGGTCCAACAGCGGATGAAGCTCAATTTGCTGGCTTCTTCGGTAGCAACGTTGCTAACCTAGGTAGCGGCCTTCCAGATGCTAGCAGAACCCCGGCAATGACCGACTTCCTAGCAGATGAATTAGGTGGAGATGATACCGAGGACTCAGGCTTCGGCGCCGGATTTGGCGGCGGCTTCGGAATGGAGTAGAGCCACAGCCATGACCATAAGAAAAGTAAAAGGCGGCTATAGGCTTCTTAGCAAGACAGGCAAAAACCTCGGAACCTCGAAAACTCTCGGCGGCGCTAAAAAGCGTGAAAAGCAGGTTCAGTTCTTTAAGCATAAGAAAAAAGGTAAAAAATGAGCGGCGCAACGAAAGAACTTATCGACAAACTAGAGCTTATGAGCACCGAAACTGCGGGGCCGCTCGAAAAGCGCCTCGTGGACATGGCTGTGTGGTTTCATAAGAATAAGGATCGCATCCCACGGAATAACGTGGAAAACAGATGTGACTTCCTAATGAAGAGCCTTGATATCCACCTAGAGCTTGTGGCCCTCCTAGTTCAGCGTCTCGAACTGGTTGAAGGGCGGCGACACTCGCCATTGTGGACACCGGCTGGGATTAGGGACAATACAACTGGGGAGCTTTACAGGCCGTGACTATACACATAAGACATAAGGATGGCTCTCTGGAGGAGTTTATAGGTCCGCCTACGGAGTTCCAATCTGCGCGTAGTGAGGCAGAAAGCAGAATGCCTTTCCTTAAAAGCCTTAGGAACGTTAAAATAGGTGACACCGTCGTTCCGCTAAAAGGTGGCAAGGGTGAGTTCTTTGGGGAGGGTGAAGCTGGAAACCCATTCCCAGGCTTCCCTTCTATTGCTATCGGCAAGAATGTCAGGGGCCAAGAAGGTGGTATGGTCAGGACTATAATCAACGATATGGTTCACGCCGCCGCCATGTTTAGTCCTGAGTTCAAGGCTCTTAAGAGGGAACTAAGAGATAGCCTTAGCCCCGGCGAGATCGACTTTGCTAAGAAGCGGTATGAGAGCGAATATAAAGGTAAAGCAACTGGCTCTAATTTCGCAACGTTTGATAATTTCCTAGATACTTTCTGGATTGATGGAATGGTACAGCACCTTCTAGATCCTGTTAATTCCGAGATAGACCAGATCAAGGGGGGCAATCCGCGGGCTGTTCCAGTACTTGAAAAGATTAAGGAGTTGTTTTTAGGGGAACCTAAGAGGACGATAAGGAAATGAAGGAACAGCCCGATAGGATCCTTCTCAAATTGCTAAAAAGACGTTCTAATATTAGGTTGAAATAACCGTGACTATAATGCTACAAACTGCCAGGGGGCTAAAAGAGATCCTCCCCGAACAGCTCTTTGACCTCAAGGCGCTGGGTGTGACCAGGCAGCCTATGCCTCCAGTGGTTCCACCAACAGATCTGCTTCAACTAGCTGCACTTAAGCGGCGTCCTCCTGGTGGTACACTCGGAGAGAAGCTTGGAGAATTTACTGAGAGTGGTGCTGGTGCGGGTGCGAGAGGACCTGGGCCGGTAAAAAAGAGTGGGCCACTTGGGCTTCCTCGGCGCATACATAGACCTCCCCCAAAAAAGCTAGAAGGGAAGGCGCCCAGTAGCAACATCCCACAGGTTGGCAAGCGCCGAGTTGTTGACGTAACGCCGAGGGGTTCTAAACTTCAACCTAATAGGGCACCCGTTAAAGTAATAGCTAATCCAACCAAGGCTGACGTTCAACGTATGCTGGCCAAGCCCACAATAATCCAGGGACGGCAAGAGCCTAGTGTTTTACGTTACGCAGTTAATCCTGACACCAACGAAGTGTTTGTTGCAAACGCCAAGGAGTTTGTTCACCAAGATTTCCAAGAAGAGTTTAATACCCCGCGTCTCGGTCCAGGAACAGGGTGGATAGAGATAGTAGATGGGAAGGTAACGATCAACGACGGCTTTGGTCGGGCTATAACAGATCCTAGCAATCCTGTCTTAAAGAGGTTGTTACGGGGAACCATCGGTGAAACTTTTAGCGTCACTTCGGACCTTATTAAGGAAGTGGGAACCGTTGGCTCCATCTTCGACTTCCCCGGCGAGAAGCCTGATGCACCCGGAATCGAGGCGTTCAAACCCAGCGCCGAAACTTCTAGCATAAGCATTAAGACTGACAGAACGGCATTTAACAGACTAGTAGAACGCGGCTCTGTGGAACGTAAGCCGTTTGACTTTGATTTTACTTATTCCCAGGGTCGCTCTCATGAAGAGTTTGGCCTTCCTAAACCTAAGTTACGTTTTGATAAGCGAGGCGGCGACGCTACAACCTTTAACCTACTAAAAGACAAATCACCCATTCCGCCTGGCTCACAAAAGAGCGGCTTCTTTGATCCTCCTTTCCTAGTCCGTAAAGCTAAAACTGGTGGGGGTAGAATAATCCGTCGCTTTACGGCTTTTGACACTCCAGAAGATGCTAAGGAGATGTGGTCAGCAGGTCTAAAGGCTGGAGCCAAAGCCCTTGAGATTGGTGGCACCTATGTTGTTAAAATCCAGGATTCTGTCCCCTCAACTGGTCCTAAGTTGAAAGAAACTGGAAAGCGTGCGCCGCTTAGGGCTACTCAGTTTATGATTGACGAGGCTAAGAAGTATGGGTTAGAGTTGGTGGACAAGGTTAGTAATACCGTGACTAACCCACGACCTATACCAAGAGTAAAAGAACGTACCGCTATAGTTAACTTTTTAGTGTTTAAGAAGGAAGCGTTCGCTACTAGACGATTACTGGCTACTCCCAAGCATATCATCGAGGCAAATAAAAAAGTCCCGGTTCGTGATGAGATCTTTGATGAAATCTTTGGTGGTATGAGAAGTAGTGAGACTGGTATAACTCCCGACGCCGATTTAATGCGCCTTAAGGGTACAGTCAAACGCTTCTGGGGTGGTGTATTTGACGTTCGTGATGGCAAGATTCTTGAGGTTGTTCAACACAAGACTGCAGAGCAGGTAGATTTTCACCATTCGCACTGGGTTAGTAATAAAGCAGATCGCCTCATAAACAAGGGTGATGCTGACGTATTCTTTATGAGTAGTAAGGGAGATATAGAAGTCACATTTAAGCAAGGAAAAGTAAAGCCTAGAATTATAGGGCTTATAGAAGAACAGATCGACAAACTAAAACCACCTAAGAAGGAAGCGTTCGGTCCAAAGATGACCGAAATAGCCCATTCAGTTGAGACTCTAGACGAGCTTCAGGGCATAAGAAAGAAGGGGCTAAATCCCAGTTCATCAGTTGAACTTGCCAGCAAGAAGGCATTTGCTTCTGGCACCTTCCGCCTTATATTCGACGAGGACGTAACTACCTTAGGCCGCGAGGTCAGCCGTTCGTTTGCTCCAGATATGCCCTTCATCGAAACCGGCCGCCGTGTATCTGCAGATAAGATAAAGCGGATAGAGGTTGATGTTGATAACCTGCCAGAGGCACCAAGAGATGAGGACGCAGCACAAAGGGAATTCTACAGAATACTTAATAAGATTGAACGTCTAACACCACTATTCGACGAGAGTAATCCACAGGAGTTTACTTTGTTATTTACAGAAGGTAGGACGGTTCACTCAGCAAACGAAAAGATAAAGCCTCTTGCTAGACAGCTAGAACGTGCGTTGGAGAAGTTAGATGATGCTATCCAGGAACGTGGTCCCGACATTCATATCGGGAATTATAAGAAGGTTCTGGAAGAAGTCTTTGGCCCTGGGATTAAAATCAGGGATATAAAACCTAAGAAAAAGGAGTAAGAACATGGCAGAGAACGTAAACCAACCACTAGACGACAGCCTCGGCCTTTTGCACGGCGGAACCCAGGCCAGGATGGTCCGCAACTTCACCGAGGATTGGGTACTGGAACACGAAGAAGATGTTCTTGTAAGGGCAATAACCAAGTACCGCGACGGATCATTGACCGACACAGATGCAGGCCGTACAATCGCTGAACTATCGGGCCTTCGGGCTTTTAAGGAGGATATGCAGACTAAAATCCGACTTGGAGTGGCGGCGGCAGAAAAGGAGTTAGGAGCAGATGGCTAAGAAAGGTCTTATCAAGCGGGTTACAGAATACCTAGAGGGCGACCGTGAGCCTGGCGAGGAGGCACCTGCGGATGACAGCCATATAAAAACTGGTAATGTCGAACCCATCCGAGGTCATGGAATACCAGAGGATAAGCCAGAACCTGAGTCTGAGGATCAGGAGGAAGAGTATCAGGTCGAAATAGGTGGTACAATGCGCAAAGTGAACGAGGAAACCTATAACCTGGTCATGGAGGAACGGGCTAATCGTCCTGAGCCAGAACTAGTTCCTGCCCCTGAGCCAGCACCAGAGCCAGAGGGCGAGTTCGACCAGATCGAGTTCTTTGGCGATCCTGAGCCTGTTCTCCAAAAGATCAAAGAAGATGCAGTATCTGAGGCTACACAGAAGATCAGTCGGCAGTACGCCGTAGATAAAGCGCAGAACGAGTTCTGGTCTGCGTTCTACCAAGAGAACCCAAAGCTATCTGGCGAGGAGATGCTCGTTAAGCTGGTAATGGGACAGAACATCCAACAGCTAAGAAACCTCTCGGACGGCAAGGAAGGCCGTGACAAGCTCGCAGAGTTGGTCGAGGGTGAGATTCTCAGAATAGCAAATAAGCAACGGAGCTACAGAAGGCCGGATGGTACGTCCCGGCTTGAAGGCGGCTCCGCACCCGAGCCTACCCCGGCAAGCTCTGATGTCGATCAAGTTCAGAGTGAAGCCGGACCTAGACCTCCGTCAATGGGCGATGCGTTAAAATCGCGAAAACTAAAAAGACAGCGTGCCCAGCGCGGGGAATCGACTCAACTTTCGTAACCAACGGAGAGTAGAATCATGGCCCAGTTCACATGGGAATTTGATGCTCCTACTGGTGTTTTCAAGAGCCACGCTATGTCCAAGCGTTTGTACATGGAGGCCCTTGAGAATACAGTATTCATGGACTTTGTTAAGCCCGTGGATGGATACGGTAGGAAGATGGGTGATACTGTCACCTTGACACGCATCGCCTCCATCACCGAGCCTACTTCTGCGAACCTCTCTGAAGGTAACAGGATTCCCGAAGATACCTACTCGATCAGCACTACGTCCGTGACGGTGGTTGAAATCGGTCGTTCAGTTCCCTTCACCAGCTTCGCAGAAGATCTAACCTTCTTCGATTTGGAAAACGGAATTCAGCGTCGTCTGCGCGATCAGATGGGGCTGGTTATGGATACCAAGGCGGCGGCCGCGTTCCAAACGGCCCAGGTCAAGTATATCCCGACCGGACTCTCTGCTGGCACATTTGACACGGACGGAACGGCGTCGACTGCCGCAACGGCCAACTGGAACGTGTTCCATGTTGAGGAAATTCGCGACTACCTCTTTGATACCCTCCGATGCCCGCCGTGGGAAGGCAACGACTATATTGCCGTTTTCCGCACACTGGGCCTTCGCGGTATCAAAAGAGATCCTGATTGGGAAACGTGGCACAAGTACACGGATCCTCAGGCCAAGTTCAACAACGAGATCGGACGGATTGAGAACATTCGCCATATCGAGACTAACCACGCAAACGCCCTACAGCTCGTAGGAACAGGCTCGGTCCTCGGTGAAGGAGTTGTTTTCGGTGAAGATTCTGTTGTGATGGCTGAAGTGCTGACCCCCGAATTAAGGGCAGAAGTCAAGGGCGACTTTGGTCGTGCCCGTGCAGTTGCATGGTACGGCATCCTTGAGTTTGGCATTATCTGGGATACTGCGAATGCTGGTCAGGCTAGGATCGTTCACGTCACCTCCAGCTAAGTGCTGGCGCCCAAGACAGTTTGAAACAGCAACTTGAGGGTGTAACTTTCGAGAGGAAGATATGGCTTATACTCATAGCCGATACGAAGTCGAAATGATCCACGAAGCCGGTCCTACGGCTGGTCCTACTATGGCCGGAGCTGTGGGAAGCGACTTGTCTGTTACAACCGTTGTTGCAGCTTGGGGACCCGGCTACGTTCCCCATCGTGTACGTGGAGCGGCGGTTGTAATGTCTGCATCGAACGTCGGATCCTTTACGGGTGCCGCAGTAGGTATCCAATTCGGCGCCGATATCTCGACCCCTGGCACTGTCACTAACACCTTTAACATCTCTCTTCCTTCGTCTGGTGTTAATGGCGTTGCCGTTTACTATACTCCCACATACGTTATAGAGCTTCCGCCTGGATCACGGATGGAGGCGCACGCAACAACTGCGGCTACCGCAGGAGTTCGTGCCCGCCTAATGCTCTATGTCGAGCCTCGTTGGGAGGAACCCGCGAACGTGACCACCATGCGAGCGGCTACCTAACCATTAGCCGACCGTCCTAGCGTTTAGTAGCCCCTGGTATCCCGAAAGGGGGAGGGCTAATAGGAGGGTAAAGGAGAATACTATGGTTGTTTTAGGCCCCACAGCCTTCAACTACGTGGTCTTGCCCACAGCGCTTGCTGTCGTCACCGGCGCTGGAGTTGCAGTTAACTCCGGTCGTGGGCTTGTCCACGGCAATATCATTGGCAAGCAGAGGGAACAACGCCTGATGCTTACCCTTGATAACAATACTACCGATGACGCATATCCCACCTCTGGAGGTATTCAACTTTCTACGGCTGCCTCTGACTGGGGGATGAAGCGCAACATCGACTATGTAGTCATGACTGGTTATGGCTATCACTCTGGTCCAACTGGCCCTGTAACTTTGGCCCCTCTATGGGTCCATAATAGACCGCCAACTGGTCCTACTCCCGGCTTTCTACGAGGCTTTGCGGCCTTAGCAACTGGCGCCGGGGCAACATCGATGGCCACCATGAGGGCAGGCTTTCCAGAACTACCAACTACCTGGACGGCAACTCTCAGTCCACGAACCCACGCCTTTTACTTCATTGCAAGAGGCTGGTAAGGCTACCCACTAATAACCTCCGATAGGAGAAATAAGTATGGCTAAGGATAAGAACCGGGATGTAGTTCCCGTAATAAACCCTGGCGGCGTGGATTATGGCCCACTCATGACCCGCCCGAAAAAGGTAGCGATTGTTGCCCTAGGTCCTAGTGCTAGAGTCTTTATGCGGCGATCGTTAAGCGAAGAAGGTGTTAAGAATCCGTATGATGAAGTGTGGACACTAAATAGAGGGTTTCGAGGGTTTCTTCATGACAAGTGCTTTATCATGGACGATCTTAGGTGGCTCGACGAACATAGGAGTAAGAATTACACCAAGTTCCTTCGTACGCACGAGATGCCTATCGTTACAAGCACTTGCTACCCCGAGTTCCCAACGGCGTGTCCATACCCACTCAAGGATGTCATAGACTTTCACGACGACGACATCTTTGCGGTCAACACCGTGGCTTACATGATCGCATACGCCTTGTTTATCGGAGTTAAGGAGATGCACCTCTATGGCGCTGATTTTGTCTACAGGAACGGTGTCACTGTTGAAGAAGGAGGTATGGCAGTTGCCTATATGCTTGGTAGATGCAAGATGCACGGTTGTACTCACGTTCTATCGAACGAGACAACTATGCTTTACGCTAACCAGGTTGTGCAAAGGGAAGATGGCTCGATTGGCCGTGAACCCTATGGTTGGCATCGCCTAGCGGAAATGAAGACGTTGCAGCTTGAAGAGGATAAGCAAGAGGCTCAGCGAGTAAAGTCTAAGAAACTCATAAAACAGCGTATGACCCCAAGTGGAGATGTCTAATGGCGTTACAACTAGAAAAGGTCCATGAGATGGAGAGGGATGCCGGAGGACGGGACGTACTCGTTAAGAGCAACCCATATGTCCGCTTTGTTGACTCCACCCACGGACAGATCAACGTCCAGGCCGGTCGCTTCTACTCTAGCGGCTTAGGTCAACCCGTTATTCCTTTCAAGGATGTCCCTGATTGGGCCTGGAAGGCTTTGAGGGCTATGAGTCCAGAAGGTAGACTGAGTATTGGGATGCCGGAGGATGTTGAGGGTATAGCAGAGCTTCCCGAACCAGAGCCCGAAGCCGAACCCTCTAAGGATGCCCAATCGTTGGGCGATGTAGAGGAACCGGGAAAGACTCTTGTTGACTACATCTATGAGTTGGATCACAGCATCGCAGCTCATTGGACAAAGAAGGGCTTGCCCGACCTAAACGCCTTGACGGAACTCACGGGGAAAAGGGTATCCCGTGGAGAGGCTGAGTCGGCGGCACCCGATTATAGGCGAAAGGAGAGCTAAATGGTTACAGCAGTCCTAGCCCTTGTAGGCACTGGTAGCTATGTATCAAAGACTGTTCATGAGCAGAGCTGGACGGCAACCGTGTCTGGGAGGGGCAACTTCCTGGACGCCGCGAACCTGCCTGACAAGACCGTCCAGATAGGTGGACCATCAACGGCCGCTGGAACATCTCGGATAATTATCGAGGGAACTAACGAGTCGTGGCCTACAACCCCTACTGCTCGATGGTCAACTTTGACCAGTCCCACAGATGGAGTTTTCGACTTCACTGCGATGGCGACCACAGCTATCATCAGAACCCTACGGGAGAACCCTCGCTACATACGTCCTTTCTTTCAGGTCGTAACTGCGGGCGAAACCCTTAGGGTTACGATTATAAGCAGATGAGCCTCTACCGTCGCCGTACTCGCTCATTTAGGCGGCGTAGGGGTGGCAAGCCGGTTGCGGCTCCAGTTCTTGTGCCGTTCCACGTCCATGACGATGCGGGACTAACTATTGGCATTGAACCCTATATGTGGTACGGCTCAAAGGCAGAATTCGAGACACGCTTGTTGCAAGAATACTCAGAGGAACCAAATCCACAGATGGAGCGCATCGAACTTGAAGCGCGCGTTAGGATAGCGGTGGGATAATGGCAAACTACACTACATCCCAAGATCTTGTCAACGACGTACTCACTCGTGGCCACGAACTGAGCGACGGGACCAGCGACTTTGATACCGATGTTGTCACCTATTTGAATAGGGCGCAACTGGGCATCATCCGCGGCGGCGCTGAGCTTGACCCTGAGGTAGACGAGGCGTGGTGGTGGCTCAGGGCTGACGATCAGGCTGTCTTGACCCTGAACCCTTATATCACCACGGGAACCATTAACGTCACGAACAACTCAGCAACCGCAACCCTGAGTGCCACACAAGCCACCAGTATGACTGGAAGACACTTTAAGGTTGACGATCATGCAGATGTGTTTATCGTAAGTGCCCATACTGGTGGATCTGATACTGTAACCCTTGAGAGCGTTTACACAGGAGACACGGATACGACAGCTAACTATAAATTCTTCCAACTAGACTACACCCTCGCCACGGATCTCCTTTATATGTCTCAGCCAATGACCCCATTCCAGGATGGCGGGAACCAGATTATTGGGATTGACTTGGCAGAACTTACACGAAAGTGGCCACGTCAAACAGCAGGCTCAGGTGTACCTAAGAACTTTGCTATGATTAGTGACCAGGCTGTGCGATTCTCACACTATGGAGGAACAAGCGCAACGGATTTAATTAAAATAGATTATGAATACATGAAGCTCCCAAGTGATCTAGCAGATGATTCGACCGTCCCCACGATCCCTAGGGAGTACCTACCTATTTTGGCCGACTGGGCCTTGGCCTTCCTATATGCAGCCAAGGACGATGCTAAAGCTGGGGATGTAGCGGCCCTTGCACAGCGCGGCCTTAGGGCTATGGCTAAAGAGAACAGACGCAGAATGGTGCGTCAGGGTGGCGGTGCCTTTGGTAAGATACAGCCTCGCATGAACCAGGTGCATAAGATGTTGCGCCCCTTGAGGACAGAAAGCGGGCTGATAATTAGCGGATAGCAGATGGTCTTTTCAGGTGAAACTGCAGAGTTAATCGTAGGTCTAGATGGGTTCACTGGCACTAGAAACCAGGCTATAGTGACCCCACAACAGCTTCTAGTTGCAGAGAACATCACCTATGAGAATGGAACCCTACAGAAAGAGGGGGGTTCCAGCAAGTATTCGTCCGAACTATCTGGTACACCCACCATTCAGGGTGGATGGGACTGGCATCCGACGGATGGAACACAGCGGGGTATTATCCTTACAAGTGCCGGCGCCCTCCTAAAGGATACTGGTGACGGCGCTTATAGCGTCTCCCTCAAGACTGGCCTAACAGTCAGCGATGTTGTCGGAGTGTTCGTGGAGGGCGGTAAGGAAGCTGCGGCCAATGATCGCAAGCTGTTCTGCATCACCGGGAAGAATGTCGTCCAAGTTCTAGCCGCTGATGGGGCAACTACCAGTAACATAACCTCCCCTCCGTCGGACTGGTCGGGCACCAATCAGCCCACAACAGGAGCTATCCATGAGAACCGCTTCTGTGCGGCCGGAAACGCTAATGATCCGCACCGAGTATATATGTCCCTCGCCACAGATCATGAGGACTTTACAACTACGGCCCTCTCGTTTGCTGTATTCCCCGGCGAAGGAAAAAAGATTGTACAGATTATCAGCTTCAAGGGCCTTCTGGTGGTGTTCAAGTATCCAAGGGGTATTTATCTGATTGACACGACAGACAGTGATAATACCAAGTGGAAGATTCAGAAGCACTCCACTAACATCGGTGGCGCTAGCCCACTAGGCGCAGTCCAGATAGATGATGATATTCTCTTTATAGACCATACTGGCTCATTTCATCTGATTAGTGCCATCGAGCAGTTTGGCAACATCGGCTCCAGGAACCTGTCAGATATAGCTCAATTTGACGTTTTCATCCGGGACGACTGTAATCTAGCTGAGCTACCCCGTACCCAGGCGATCTACTACACTGCTAAGCGACAGGCTTGGTTTGGTGCATCTTCATCCGGTACTGCGTATGATCGAAAGTACGTAGTGGACTTCAACCGTATAGACCTCCCACGGTTTGCCGTATCCACGAAAGATACAAACCGTTCGCTCTGGCTTAAGGAGGACTCCAGCGGTATTCAGCGACCTGCTAGCGGTGACGATGCGGGGTTCGTCTGGGATTTAGATCAGGAGAACCGTTCCAAGGATGGTTCTGGCTACAACGGTAAATTTCAGTCTCCTCAACTTGATCTTTCACATTTAGATCCGGCCCTAGGAGTCAGAGAAAAGAATGGGAAGTTCCTAGAGTTAGTCGTTGAACCTGCAGGTAATTGGGATCTGTCGGTGGATATTCTCTGGGACGATAGCATCTCAGAAACTGTAACCTTTAACATGGGGACTTCTGGTTCAACCCTTGGCTCTTTCGTACTCGATACGGATAAGCTAGCCGGTGCTAATTTAATCAATAAGAGGAGACGAATCCACGGCGCTGGTCGGCGCCTATCTATTGTCGGCCGAAATAGCGGCGATGGACAGGACTTTTCTATAGCCAAGTTCTATATGCTATTTACAAGAGGATCAGACTTTGCCGGACCTAGATAGAGAGGCCAGGGATAGGGCCTTGAAGAAGGCTGATAAGGCCAAGAAGAAGCTAAGGGGCTTCAACTATATGGAGGAGAAGGGCCGCTTTGGTGTTTGCAGTGTCAAGTGCAAATGTGGCCAAATACTCTGTGAGCTTCAGCCTGTTCCTGAAATGCAGGAAATACAGCGCACTAAGGGTCAGACTATAATTCGTGAGCGCATTGCGATGTTTACCAACTCTGCCTATAATGAGATCGAGATAACCTTTGCTGACGGCTCTAAGCATATCACTATGGCCTGTGGAAGTTGTATCCAGAAAGGATTTGAGCTAGAAGATCTGGACAACATATATGCAGCCGATATGGCGCGTTGGGCCGACGAGGAAAAACGAGGAATGGGCAAGGTTCACTGGGCTATGAACGCTGATCGAGAGGCTGTTTCGTGGCGCAGGATACCATCCGAGGAAAGGTTTAGAGACTAATGGGCGCTGGATTATACTCACACACTACACGGGCCAGCGGTCTAACGTTGACTGCGGTTATCTACAATGCTGACCACCAGAACCACATCGACAACCATAATACTACGCAAATCGACGACTATTCTTCGAGCGTAGCGGAGATGCAGACTACTACTGACCCCTATGCTTCTGATAGTGAGAGTCAAGCCACTTCCCTAGCAGGGGAGATTGAACGAATAAGGTTCCAACTCGATCAAGCTATAGGCCAAGCTCGATGGTATCACGACCCTAACATCAGTTTGGCTGGCGAGATCGTTATATTTCAGAGGATGATGAACTAATGGGTACTTACAGCAAGATCGTACTAAGTGGTTCGACAGACGGTAGGCCGATTATCATAACAGCTACTGCTCCGTCAACTGCTAATCTTATCCACACCTGTGTTACGGGTTCGGCAGACAGCATCGACGAGGTATGGATCTATGCCCAGCCACAGGTTACTACTGCGTTACTATTTAGCCTTAGCCTTGGACCCACAACTGTTACGGCACGCATCAGGCACACTATCACCGCGGACGATAAGAAGGGTCTAGTCTTAGTAGCCCCTGGCCTAGTTGGTAGAGCCAGCGGTGTCTGGGGAGCCTGGGTAACTACGACTAGCATTGTCGAGGTCTGGGGCTTCGTAAATAGGTATGCAAGCTGATGCCTTTCAGATTACCTCATGAAGTTGGTCGGCGAATTGAACTTCCTGGTGCGCCCAGGTTTGTACACCCCTCAGAGATAACGCAAAGGATGGTTCCTGGGAAACGTTTCAGCCGTGTTGATGAGCTAAGCGGTCCGGTATCAGTTGGTCCTGTAGTCGTAGAAGGCACAACAACGAGCGCCAGTAGCGGTACGCAAACGCATTCAGTTAGTTTGCCGTCTGGCGTAGCTTCCGGTGATTTGTTGTTGGCTTTTTTCCTGATCTCCCAAGGAGCGCCGGATTCAATTGATGCTCCTCCGTCCGGTTGGACTGAACTCTTTACGATGGGCGAGGCGTCTGGAAGCGCATGTGGATGCTTTTATAAAGTAGCGGCGGGTGGCGAAACAGCCGTGACCGTGACCGCTCCAGCGGAAAATCGGAATGGTATCCATGTCTCGTATCGGCTTTCCGGCGCTGGCGGCACTCCCGAAGTTGCGACGAATGCTTCTGGTATTGATCCTCCTAGCATCACGCCTTCATGGGGAAGCGCGGAGACTTTGTTTATCGCCTTTGCCGTGCAGAAAGACGACAACTTGACTGGCATTCCGACTAACTACAGCAACGAGGTGCGTAGGGAGGACACAGGGGATACTACCGAAGTAAGTACGGCGCGTCGTCTGCTTACAGCGTCGAGCGAAGACCCAGGAGTATTCGGAGGGACAGGTGATCGTTCAGCCACGATAGCAGTTCAACCAGGTTAGGAAAAATTTCAATGGATATCCTAATAGAAACAGCGACAGGAAAAGAGATTAATAGGTGGGGCGATGGTCCCGGTAAAGTCAACATCCCCGGCACAGGTGATGTCGTCTTCCCCGGCGATAGCCCCCGGCCTATTGATATCGGCCCCGACCACTTCCTAGCCACGGAAACGGTTGTCGATGAGGATATCGGTAACGGCCAGAAGCGCGGTCCCGAGGTTGTCTCTGTTGTCGGCACCAGCGCATCTGACGATCAATCGTCAACCGTTTCTGGGAAAGCCATAGCCTGTACGTTCAATAACACCCCGGCTAATGCAACAATGTCGTTGTGCGCTTGGGACGCGGCTTGATAAGGAGATAGAAAATGGGCTTCTTTGACGACATCGTAGAGTTCTTTATAGGCGACGACGATGTTGAGGTTCCACAGCTCGCCCCTGAGCAGCAGAGGTTGCTTAATCTCCAGACTGCGCAACTAGAGCAGCAGAGCCAGCTCTCCAACATCTTGCTACCTGTCCTCTTAAGTGAGAATTTCAATGTCACTGTGGACGAAGCTGGAAGGGTTATAGATGCCACTCCTAAGGATCCGACCCAGCTTGAGAAAAGCACCGAGGAGATACAGAGTCTCTTAGCTCAGGAAAGCCTTAAGTTCTTAAGGGGGGAAGGCGAAGTTCCAGAGCAGGTTAACAGGGATTTTGCCGAGGCTAAGGGGATCCTAGAAGAATCTCTGCGCAAGAGCCTAGGTCCAGACTTTATCAGTTCAACTCCTGGTGCCGCTGCGATGGAGGACTTCGAGAAAACCCGTATTCAGACACTTGAAGGAATTAGGTTCGGCCGGTTGCGGGATGTTGAAGCTCTTGGCTTAGCGCGTGAGGCTTCAGGTAGGCAGAGAGATGTGACTGATAGATCGCTCTTAGAGTCCGTTCTAGGTATTCAGCAGAACCCTTTAGCAGGTCTTCAATCGTTTGCTGGGCAAACTCAGTTCGATAGAGCTTTAGGCTTGAAGACTGATGCCCTAAACCGGAAGACTGGCCTTCTCGGGCATCTGTTTGGATTTGGTGGCCAGGTTGTTGGTGAAAGTGCTACTAGAGCTTTAGTTCCCAAGATTACGAAGTGGTTAGAGGCGTAGTATGGTTGACCTTGGTGGTATGTTTGGGCAGGGTCTGCAGAGTGGTGCAACTGCGGGCATAAAAGGCCTGAGAAAGCAGGAAGAGAGGGAATTTCTCGCCCAGTCTAGGCTAGACGAGATAGATCGCCGTGCCAAATCTAAACAGGAGGCAAAAGAACAAGAGGCCAAGTCTAAGGCATATCTTAAGAGTATAAAGGACATGGGAAAGTTCTCTGATATTGTAAAGCTAATGGAGGGCGAAGTCGGTGAAGGGGGTGAGAAACTTGACGATCCCAAGGTCAAGGACAGGTTCAAGAAGCGTCTCACGGCTTTTTTCCTAGCTCGTAATGGTAACAAGATGACCCCCTTAGCCAGGGCTGAGATTGATACCTTAGCTGATAGGGAGATAGGCCAGCTTAAGGCCTTTGCCGCAGGAGCTACAATGTCTGCAGGTAAGGGTAACTTCAACATGAGAACTTATCTTAACCTGCTGAATTCCAGCGAACCCACGGCCGCCGAGGATTACCTAGAAAAGACGGTCCTTGAGGATGTAAGGGATGCAAAGAGTAGTAAGGACTTGGCGTTAGCAGATAAGGCGAGAGCGCAAGCAGATAAGGCAAGGAAGGAATCTAAGCTAATAGATCTTAAGACGGCGATCATGCATAGGATAGCTAAGAGGCTGAAAGAACGTCGAACTGGCCCTGGAGATGACTTGGGCCTGGCTAGGGATCTTGCCCTTGTAGATCCTCCCGCTTCTAGAGCTTTCAGAGGCATCGTGGGGGAAATGCGACTTCAGCCGCCAGGTGCTGTAAGAACGGGAATAGCTAAAAAGATGGGTGAGGCTATAGGAGAGAATAGAAAGCCCCTTCCTACAAGGACTATACAGTTTCTAGGTCTTGATCCTGTGTCAGGGAAAATAAACCCCTCTGCCGCTGATCTTGCACGGCCTAGCGAAGGGCGTCCCCGTGGAATCAGGATTCCCACTGAGAAGAATATAGACATCTTGCTCAAAAGGGAATCCGCCGCCAGAAAGGTATTTGATGAGATACAGGAGATCATCAAGCTAGCAACGAACAAACCCCAGCTTTTAACAGCCCCTGGTGCTATTTCCCGCGGAATTACTACTATAGCCGGAGCGTTCCGTGGGTTTGCTAACCTGCTCGGAGCCGACAGCTTCTTGCCGCCTGCTAGTGCACAGAGCCTATTAAACTCCCTGCCAGTGCTACGAAACCTAGGGGAAACCGCAGGAGAGAGTGCGAAGCTAAACTCTATGATCAAGGATCTAACGTATAAGGCGGCTTCTCTAGTTGATCAAACTGGAAGGGCTCTTTCCGACAGGGACTATGAGATCATGGCCAGAACTATTGCTGCTGGAACTGGTGACCCTAAAGTAATGATAGGGGTTTTACGGTCCTTTGCTATGCTCACAAACAGGGCCTTTAATATTGATTTCAGGAGCCAGACCCGCATAACGAAGTTTATTGGTCTGCCAGACTCCAGGCTAAGTGCGCCGTTCAAGGATATGTCAACTAAAGAACTCAGTGGAGTTATAAAGCCAATTCTAAGCGGTGCGCAACTTGATAACTACTTAGCCGTCCTCAAAGATAGAAGGAGTACACGCTAGTGGGAACTGAAGCGGAAGATCTCCTTAACAGATTGATAGACGAAACCGAAGCTGAACGAGCTAGGCGTCGAACGGCTGATGCGCCGGTCCACACACAGACTGAGGGCGACTTCTTGCCCGAGGCGAGGAAAAGCCAGGGCGTTCAACAGATGCTTATTAAGGACGCCCAGAGGCGTAAAGTCCGTGCCTGGGTTGAAAACCAAACCCCGCTGACACAGTTTCTTATTGGGGCAGCTCCAGCTACAGTAGGCGCAGTGTTCGGATCACCTCTTGGCCTTGTAGGAGCTATGGGTGTAGGCGCCCTCGGTGAGGTTCTCGGCCAAGATATAGGTCTTACCCCAAAGAGTGATCTAGGTATCGGCTTAGCGGCTGGTGGCCCACTAGTTGGTAGAGTCGTCGGTATTGCTCTCAAAGGACTACGAAAGGGCGTTGCTAAGACAGCCGGGGCGCTTCCCCCGACAAGGGCGGCTCTTGCCAGGCATACGATGCGTAAGGCAGTTGATGAACTCGAAGACGTTGCCACAAAGATCATGGCTAGCAAAAAGGGCTTTATTAGGTTCAAGGCTTCCCGCTTGTATGAGGTAGCGGAGAAGAGCGGCGTCCGTATTCCGGCATTTAGGACTACATCAACTAGGAAGGGCTTCACTGCACTTAAACGCGAGATCAACCTGCTTCCTAAAACCCCACAGTCAAAGGCGTTTCTTAGGCTTGTGGATGAGGTGGAGCAGACTATGAAAGGTAGCTCAGTTTCGTTAGGCGACTTAGTGGCTGTGCGCAAAATTATAGGCGGCGGGATTGACCATCTTAAGACTAGCGTAAAGAGCTCTAAGCTGGGCCAGGTGAATGGTGCGAAGAAAGCCCTGTTCAAGGCCATGGCTGATGACCTAGACCACCTAGCAGGCCTAGGCGGGAGAACTGGTAAGCACGCAAAGATTGCTGTCGCCGCTGTACAGAGAGCCAAGCTAGACTTTGCTATGTCCGACTTCAAAGCTGGTGTCGCCAAGTTCACAACTTTTCTTGAAGGTAGCAATACGACTGTTATAAACGTACAGAACCTTCGCAAGTGGATGCTAGATAGGACCAATCCTAGCAGTGCCTTCTACAATAAGCAGATGGCAGAAGCGTTTGCGGATGATCTTCCTATGATCATGGAGAGCCTACGTAAGCTAAGCCGCTTTGGTAAAGCCGCTAGTCCTGGTGGCGTTGGCTCGTTAATTATCCGTGGAAAGGGAGCTGGTGCTGGTGCTGCTATCGGCACTGTAGTTGCTGGTCCTATAGGTGCAACGGCTGGTACGCTTATCGGCGCTGCGAGCCCTGAAATAGCCACTGCTATTCTATCTTCACCAGCGGCCGTGGGCTTTCTTGAGAAGGCCGCTGGTATAGGTGGCAGAGAGATTTCTAAGAAGGCTTGGGATATAGCTGGACAGATAGCTATGCAAGGTGTGAAGTTCGAAGAACGTCAGAGTCCTGGTGCAACTATGGGCAGAGCACGAAAAGCCGTAGACCTAGGTAGGCTAGCTTCTGAGCAAGTAGGTCAAAATGTTGTTGACACACTTACACTTAATTTCTAGCTAGGATGCCCAACGATTGGGCAAATGCAGATGAAATGGCTTCTAGCCCTATTAATAACAATAATACCTATGACTGCACGTTCTCACGCGATTACGTGTTTCGACTATGGGCTGTTCGCAAATCAGTTGAGAACTGTCTATGGTGAGGAGAGGACACATACTGGTGTTGCAAAGTCTAGAGAGATGTCTACAGTTATAGTGGAGATATGGGAAAGCAAGGATCATAATACATTCTCTGTTTTAGTAGTCTACCCTAATGGTGTAGCGTGTCTTCCAGTTAGCGGTGAGAATCTGAAGTTTGACGAGGATGCTTTTAATGAGCCAACATGAGAACAGTGCTAGAAGTAAGATAACCCGCCACCTAAAGGATAACTGGTATATTTTTGTCTTTCTAGTACCAATAGCCTGGGCACTCATCACAGATCATTTTACCATCCAGGCGTTAGCCGCGGATCTAACGAAACTAGATATAAAGGTTACGCAGCAGATGCAGAAGCAGGAAGTCCTTCAGAAAGAGATAAACGATCAGCTGACGAAGCAGGCCAAAGTGAATGGCTCAAATACGGCCCTATTAGAAGTCATTGCACAGCAGAATCGCATAATACAAGAGCAGCTCTGGGATCTGAAGAATGGAAGAGGCGAATGAAGCTTGACCATAAACAAGGAGCTCGTATTCGCGGCCTAAGGGCTGAGATACTCTGGGCAGTCTGCGTCGCCGATAGAGTGTTTGATGAATACAATGCTGAGGTTGTTATAACGTCAGGGATGGACGGAAAGCATTCTAGAGGGTCTATCCACTACTCAGGTGGCGCGGTTGATCTTAGGATCTGGGATATTGACGAGAATAAGAGGGAGCAGGTTGTTATCGACTTAAAGTATGCTCTCGGGCCGGACTTTGATATTATACTAGAGTCCAACCACATCCACATGGAATACCAGCCACACGAAGAATGAGCTACATATCCCTCATAAGTGGTATCGTCAAGGTTGTTGGTCTAATAATGGAATGGGCACAGCGCGCCAGACTAGTTAGCCAAGGACGGAAGGAACAGGTTAATGCAGATCTTCTCGAATGGCGCAAACGTGTCGACAGTGCTACTGCTGCTAGGCGTCGTGTTCCTAAGTATTTTGGCGGCTTGCGAGACAAGCACAAACGTGATTGATACTTCTTGTGCTGCATTTAAACCAATAACGTGGTCGTCCCGCGATACTGCTGAGACTATCCAGGAAGTTAGACAACACAATGCAGCTTGGGAAAGCCTATGTGAGGTAAGATGATAGAGATATCTATAGCCTGTTTACTTCTTGGTGCCGCTTGGCAGTGGTGGGACGGCCACGGTCGGCTTTATGGTGGTATGCCAACCCTTGCACGACTAGCCGTAGCTGGCCTGATCGTGAGCCTAGCTTTATGGTCAACCGGACTTCCTATATTGATATCCCTTATTTGTGGGGTGGTTGCCCTACTAAACACCCATATGGGATATACTAAGTGGGAGAGCTATAAGTGGATGGTTCCTAGGTTTGGATCTCCTGCTCTTATAGTGTTCCTACTAACTGGCTCGTGGCTATACCCCTTGCTATGCGCAACAGCAGGGGCTATTTATCCCCTCTTATACAATGTAAACAGGGGTGAGGAAATGGCTAGGCTTTCTAGGGGCGCAGCTATACTCGGCGGCCTAAGTCTTATCCCCTATATGAGTATAGCGCCGATCATTATTCTCGGATAGTATCGCAAGGTCTATCTTCTTCATCGCTGTTAGGACGTTGATAATAGTTTCCAGGGCCTCCTCCGAGATGTCCCTATACAAGTGATTTAAAAGCTCTGAGCGGAGGCAAGAGCCTCTCCTCTTAATGTAGGACATAACGATCTCTGTTTCAGCCACCCACTTGCTACGCCCTATCCCGCTAAAGACCATGTGCATATTCTCTTCGGCTTTTAACAGCAGGGTGATGGCCCTTTCCAGATCCTCAACATGAATAACCATTTCGTCGCTTCGTGAAGCACTCATGCACATGGCTATCTTCCGTACATGAGTCGGGCGGCGAGAAGCATAACCCATTAGGGATGGGTCTCCCAAGTGCATCTTTCCACTCTGTAGCTTTTCCTCTTCCACCTTGTACCAGTTCATGTAAAACTCTCTGGCATCAGTGCTTAGAGCTGCTTCCCCAGAAAGGCACATCATAAGCTCAAGGTCGTGGATGAGTGCCTCTCGCAGAGCGGGGTCTGGTCTATTCTTTGTAGGATCGAGTACAGTTTTCCGTTTCCTCTCCTCAACAACAAAGATACATCTGCTAGTAAACCCCCCTCCAATGGCCTCCCTAGTGAGTATTCCAGGCAACCAATCTGGAGCGGAGGAACCAAGAAGATTAAGGCAGACCCCAAGAACCTCCTCACTCGTCCCCGTTTTTGTCCGGCGCGCCCACTTATAACGGCTGTCATACCAATTTGTAAGATATGAGAGAAATTGGACATTCTGATAGCCCAGCATTACTGCCAGCTCTTCAACTATCGAAGTAACTGGGGATTGATACACCCAGTTTCCCGTCGTCTCATCCAGGAACTGGTTCTCCGCTTTTTTCATATCCTGAATAAAGGCTTCTGGCGTCGGGTTCTCACTCATTATAACAACGTTGGTTTCATCAACCAGGTCGCGCGCCACTTCAAGGGGATGGGCCTTACGAGAGCGCCCACTTGGCCCTACTAAAATAATATACTGGTTGGCAAATATTTGCGTCTCCCAGTTCATGTAAACCCTTCGTTGCAAAACCGAGGAGATACACGAAACCCCTGCCCATGTGTGATATGAGAGGGGGGACTCCGAGTTCTCAGTATATTTCAAATGAGAAGTGAGCCAGTCGTCAAGTCTGCGCTCCGCCACGTATCTCGTCCAACACCTCGTCTACGGCTTCCGCCGTCGCACCTATATCATCGGAGAGTAGACATTCGTGCATCCCCCCTCCGCCCCAGTTTGTCCCTAGTTTCATGGTGGTTCCGATCTGGAATTCTTTTTGGTTGTAGGTGAGTGTTGGGTTCATATAGTCGAGGCCAATTTTCACTGCGTGGGGGGCTATGTCCTTGCCATTCTTAACATCGTTAAATTGGAAGGTTAAGCTGTCGTGGGTCTGGGCTAGTAACTCTATCTTGCTCATCTCTTCGTCGTTCTGCCAGCCGATCATTCCAACGCGAGTTATGTCGAAAGTGGTACTTTGGGGGATGAAGCTGTAAGCTGCGTCGAACAACTGTGGCCCCCAACCGTCCATGAAGCGGCGCTGACGGCCGAAGCAGTTTGTCAGCATTCTGTTCTTCCGTAGCTGTTCCTGTATCTTTTGATGCCATTGCCTAATTCCAGGATATGCCTGGTGGTAGCGTTCAACCAGGTCGCTGGCGTCACCCTCTTGTATCTCGTTCTCGAGGGCGAAGCGCCGATACTGCATATCGTAATTCAAGCCATGATTGGACTTCTTAGCCGCCTGTCGTATAGACATAGAACGTGGGAGCCACCACTCGTTGTCCATCTCCAAGTCGGCGCGTAGGTTGCTGATCTTGATGGGGTCAGTACTTAGCCCTACGACTTTGTTCTCAAGTTCAACAAATTCCTTGTTAGAGTATGAGATTAAAACACCAGTTGCAACGTGCGGCGAGAGTCCAGCCTCGATCACCTGGATCATGGCTCCATCGTTTGCGACGTAGGCCACTATTACCCATTCGGCGCCGGCTTTGTCTAGCTCAACTAGCAGGTTCAATGCCTTGTCTCCGATCCCTCGTCGATATAGATCCTGTTAATCTCATCTTCCATGCTCTCGATGATACCTTTGGCAATCATGATAGCGGTTGTCGCACAGGCTCCTTCCGGCGCCCCGGTATCTTTTCTTATATGATTAGAGAGATTATTCATTATCTCCATGAAGGCATCTAGAAACTCTTGTGGAGTCCTATATTTCTCAATACGAACAGTCATGTTGCCACCAAGAAGCCTTTAAAGTCTGGGTGTAAGTTTTGCATATTTAATCCAGTTCCGAAGATGGTCTTACTGCTGGATAGTCTGCCAGTGGTTGCTCCACGGGGGTTATAACTGCATCTAAGCATTCCGTCTTTATCGAACTGAACCTCAAGGTAGGTGCCTTGTAGCTTGTTAAGCGCCCTGATTTCTTGAACCAACTTGGCTTCTGGTAGGTTGTATCGACGGTATATTCGAGACATAGCCTTATCGTCAGTTGTAGGTCTACCTGTCGTTCGCGAGATATATGGCTTGATTCCTTTGTGGATATAAAAGTACTCCTGACACTGCTTGGGCGACGCCGGGTTAAACTCGTGGTCAGCCACCTTAGAAAGCTCATCCTCCTTCTCCTTTATCTTTTCCTCCACCTCTTTCTTTGTTGCCTCAAGGCGGTCTTTGTCAATCCCAAAGCCGCGTATCATCATGTAGAGTAGTGAAGGGAACATCTCTACAGTGTCCAAATAGGTCTGCATGAAGCCCTGCTTCTCGGCTTCCTCAGATAGGCTATTCCATAGATCAAAAGCGGCAACTGAGTCCTTAGCATTGTACTGCCAAAAGATCTTAATGTCGCCACCAGCTCCTCGGTGCATCTTACCGTCGTCCTTGTAATATGGTATATCAGTGTGCATTGAGCACAGGAAGTCCAGTCCCTTTGGGAAGTCTGGAAACATTATGTGGTGTAGTATCATAGTGTCCCCAACTGGACCGGATGTATGTATGTTCATCTGTTGCAGGAGGAAAGAGATGTCGAATATTAGATTCTGGCCTATCTTCATAATCTTCGAGTCTCGCAATATCGCAGTTATCGCCATCCATATCTCTTCTTCTTGCTCAAGTGAGAAATAGTCGGCGCCGCTATCTTTTACAAGAGGAACTGACATACATTCGGTAGGGCTTTTTGCGAATGATATACAGTGGACTTGGTGGTTAATCACCTCGATGTCAAAGGCCACCGCGGGAAGCTCTAAGCAGTCTTTCAGGTACGCCATAACGTCGCTGAATGACGGTCCTGTTATGATGTTCCTCCGTAGTAGGTTTAGCTCCGGACTCTTGCTCTCCCTCTTCGCTCTATCCAAGTCCGAGATCAGAAGGTGACGCCATAAGTATTGGCCCCGGAGACACGCCGCTGGATGAACAGTAGGGACAAGTTTCTTTTTCGCTATGTGTTCGCCCCCATTTAAGATTGATCCCCGCCACTTGAGAATCCTTGAATCTCCAAACACGCATGACAGTGCTGTGCCTCCAAGTGGTACTACCACATTCGCACCGCAGTTCGATAACCGCTGGAAAGCGTGTTCGGACATCTCTTGTCCCTTTAGAGTCAGTCCGTCCTTCTTCGTCCATAGTATGTCTCCTCCTTCATCCCTTACGGTGTTGCCAGTCTTGTCCTTGACCACCTGGACCTCAAAGATGTTGAGAAGATAACATTCCCGGCGAACCATCTTGGCGCTGTGCATACAGGTTTCTAGTAATTGGCCACTTGGTCCAACCAAAGGACGGCCGAGGCGAACCTCACTCCGCGCCGGGGCCTCACCCAGTATGCAGATCTTACTTTCAGGATTGCCTTCTTCGTAAGGTGTGGTCATTCCTCTTCCACCTTCATATCCCTATAAACTGCATTGATAAACCGCGCTTTACATAGCTCATCCAAGTCCCACCCAAACCCCATACACTGGTTTAAGTATGTAGCCCTGAGTGTGACCCCAGAGCCAAGGAATGGAACGCAGACCATTTGCTTAGGATAACAGAATGTCTCCATTATCTCTTGCATCAATGCAATAGGTCGTTCAGTGGGGTGGGTCTTGTTTTGGGG
>Ga0208183_1000356_pt1 | contig 23574 bp, 20 predicted proteins | sample MalvirDeepMed_51_FD_184251 | JGI IMG/M metagenome (GOLD analysis project Ga0208183, IMG submission 184251) | Marine viral communities from the Global Malaspina Expedition - Malaspina viral metaG DeepMed_51 (SPAdes) (version 2) | ecosystem: Environmental > Aquatic > Marine > Oceanic | place... | reverse complement strand
GGTGGCGGTGCGGTGGGGCGAGGAGGTTTTTGCTCCGGACGGTAAGGGGCCGCTGTGGGCATCTCCTGCCGCTCTGATGGACCGGGGTCGGGCGTGACGACTTCAACTGAGGCGGGCGCGCGTTGAGCGGTCTCCGAGGTCTCGCACCCGACGAGGATGGTCGCCAAGACCATCAAGCTGATAGTGAGTGTAACTGGCCGCATCACCATCCCCCTGTTTATGGTTAAGCAGAACCTACACAGTAATCAGAGGGATGCCAATCAAACCGACCGCAGTTGAAAACCATAAAGCATTGGATAGTGATCTGATCCGCATGGGCGAAGGCGCCGGATGGTCACGAGGTCGAAGTCCCGTGTCACAAAGGCGTGGTCCAGCGGCCAAGCCAGGAAAGGGTTTTTCGCGCCATAGGAATTGTAGAGACCACGTCCACGCTTGGGATCGCAAAGGCCGGCATGTTGCTTGAACTCCCGCACCATCCAGGACCAGCCGACTTCGTTGAAATCGCCGATCACCAGAGCAGGTCGCTCCTGCTCGCGCAATTCATCGGCGACGATCATCAACTCGTCATCAAGATGCTGTGTGTCGTCGCGGGGGCGTGGCGGGCGTGGGTGGATGCAATAAAGACGCACCTCACTACCAGCCATGTCGATGTCCATCGTGAGTGACGGCACGTGATCCTGACAGAAATAGCGTTCCTGGGCCTGATTGATCGGGTAGCGTGAATAGAACAGAAGGCCGTTATGGTCTTCCTTGTCCAAAAGGTAGGTGTGGGGATAGTCCTTTTCGAGGTCGGACAATGCATCGCGCCAGCGCGCATTGGTTTCTGACAGGAAGAGAACATCGGCATGGCTGTCGCGAATGCGGGAAATGACGGCGGTGTGGTCCTCATTCTCCTGCAGCACATTTATCAGCAGAATTGAGAGCGGCGTACCGTTGGCACCTGCTTTCGTGCGGCGCAGTTCGCGTTTGCGGCCCGGTAGGTAAGGCTGAATGTCTGCGGCGCAGATGAGGAAGGCGACGGCATAGGCCATCAGCAGGCTGGCATTGCCGAGTTCGGCGGCAGGGTAGAGTGAGATGTAGAGGGCAGCTGCAGCGAGGAGAACAAGGCAGGTTTGAAGACGACCATAGACCCAGACACGCATCCACCAGATTTCCGTGCGCAACTTCGGCGCGATGGCGGCGAACAGACCCCATGCGCCGATCAGGCCGAAGACGGGTTCGATCAGGGCGAGCATGGTGAAGGGGCCTTTCGGGTATAGCGGGGTTTCTGGGTGGGTTCGCTGAAGTTACGCGTGAAGGGCAGGGGAGGTTGCGGGCATGACTGTGCGCGAGTTCGCCTGAGGCGCGAAAATTGAATTTCACCGGGCGCAAAAAAGGTGTGATCGCGGACGATCACACCTTCTCTGGTGTTTCGAATCAGACTACCGAGACACTGTGCATGCACTCGTTGTCGGTCCTCGATGGACACCGGGTTCCAGATCAGGCTCGCGGAAGCGGGCCTTTTCTTTTGCCCTTTGTCAGGATCCGGTCTGGTCGCCGCCACATTCTTGCGAGCGGGCATGCGCCCAAGGCCGTCTCCCGGATCAGTTTCAGACATGTAATCGCACGGGCGAATTACGTGCTGTTCTGACCTAACCGCCGGTAATCCCAAGGGATTTTCCTTTGGTCACGTGTTTCGGATCGCGCTCCGGTCACGCCTCACAGCCCTTCGCTCCGGGGTCTAGCTCCCCTGATCGAAGACATCGCCTGCTTTGTCTCGCGGTCCTTCCAAACCCTTTGCGCCGCTGCTCTCACAACCTTGCTTCTGGCCTGGCCCTTCCTGCGAGGGCGACGTACTTGCCACCGTTCCTGAAGCGGGTCTGCTCCCGCCTGGATGTCGTTGGCTTACCGAAATGATTCCCCAAAAACGGGCATGAGTCGAGTCCCTTCTGAGGAGAATTTCACAGTTTTGTGATGGCGGCCTGAATCCGCGCATTTCTGCGTCACATCCCGGCTTGCACCTCTCGATGCACGCAGGGCGCTGGGCATCGGGCGGCGAATGCGCTTAGGTGAGGGGCTTGCACACAAGGAGGCTGGGCCCTGGAAATCCTGACTGTATTGCCGCCGGTATTGGCGATCCTCGTCGCGCTGGTGACGCGCAATGTCTATGCTGCGCTGGGGCTCGCCTTGCTGGCTTCGGAGACGCTGATCGCCAGCTTCCATCCCGGCATGGGCGCACTGGGCGCGATCGACCGTGCGGTCGGTGTGTTCGAGAGCACGGGCAATACGCGCGTCCTGCTGTTTTGCCTGCTGATCGGCGCGCTGATCGCATGGATGCGCGATTCCGGCGGCGTCGAGGCGCTGGTCAGTGGCCTGATGAAGCGCGGCCTCGCCTCGACCCCGCGCCGCGCGGCCCTCGCGCCGGCGGTTGCGGGGACGGTTATTTTTGTGGAGACCAATGTCAGCTTGCTCAGCAGTGGGGTATTGGGCCAGCGCCTGTTCGACGCGCATGGGCTGAGCCGGGAGCGGCTGGCCTATATCATCGACTCCACGTCGGCGCCGGTGAGCACGCTGATCCTGCTGAATGGCTGGGGCGCCTACGCCCTCGGCCTGGTCGAGCCGTTCGGATTCGAGAGCCCGATTGGCGTCGTGGCGGGCACGATCCCGTGGAATTTCTATGCCCTGCTGACGCTGGTCGGCGTCTATTTCACCGTGTTCACAGGCCGCGTCTTCGGCCCGATGAAGACCGCCGGGCAGGGCCGCAGCGTGCTGGCCGAAGACGAGGAACCCATCGCCCCGACCCGCGCGATCTACATGTGGCTGCCGCTGGCCGTGATGATCCTCGGCGCGCTGGGTTTCATGGCCTGGACAGGCGGCGGCAACATCTTGGCTGGTAGCGGCAGCCAGTCGATCCTGTGGGCCATCTGCCTCGCCATGCTGGTCGCGGCCGTGCTGCTGGCGCTGGGCAAGGCCTTTCCCAAGGGTGGACTACAGGAACGGGGCTTTGCCGGCATTGCCGAAATGGTGCCCGTGGTGACGATCCTGTTCCTGTCGATTGCGCTGGGCGACAGCCTGCGCGTGCTCGGCACGGGCGCGTTCCTGTCAGGCGTCGCGGCGCAGTTTGTCTCGCCGATCATCGTGCCGGCGGTGCTGTTCGTCGTGGCGGGCGTCACCGCCTTCATGACCGGCACGAGCTGGGGCACGTATGGCATCATGATCCCCATCGCCATGCCGCTGGCCGCCGCGCTGGGCCTGCCGCCCTCGCTGGTGCTGGCGGCGGTGCTGGGCGGGGGCGTGTTTGGCGACCATTGCTCGCCGATTTCCGACACGACGATCATCGCCTCTCTGGCGGCGGGCTGTGACCATATTGACCATGTCCGTACCCAGATGCCCTATGCGCTGGTGACGGGCGGGATTGCGGTGATCCTGTACCTGATAGCGGGCGCGGTAACCGGGGGATAAGGCGCGCCGTTCGGGCCCCGAATCTGGCCCATAAAGAGCCCATAAACTGTCCATAAATGGTACCGAACTGGCCCAGAACCGGTCCAGAACTCTGGGCCATGTCCGGGCAATGGGGGAGGGGCGCGCCGCTATCCCCTGCCTCTGGGGGCGGGATCGCCCGCCGCGCATGGCCTTGCCCCCGGCGCAATCCGATGGGGCCGCGCCCGTGGCAGTCTGCCCCGCATGAGTGATGCGCCCAGCCCCGCCAAACGCCAACGCCGCACAACGGCGAGCCTGACTGCCCTGCGCCATCTGGCCCGCGAGGCCGCAGAGGCGGGCGAGCCGATGCGGGTAATCGCCCGGCGGCTGGACCTGCCCTGGTCAACGCTGACCAAATGGGCGCGCGAGGATGGCTTTCGCCACAAGGACATTGCCGCCCGTCAGGCCGAAGCCGCCAAGGCGCAGGACGAGGCCGACCATATTCGCCAGCAGGCGGAACTGGCCGCGCGGCGCACCCTCTTGCGTGACGAGGAAGACGAGGAAGAGAGCGATGAGCCGTTCACGCCGCGCAGCCAGACCGATGAGGAAATCACGCTGGCCCGCGCCCGTGTCGGCGCGCTGTTGGAGGCGGGATATATTCCGGAGGCGGAGCAGGACATGCGCGCGGCCCGCCGCCTGACAAGCCTGCAGAGCTTTGCCGCCCCGGTGCGCGCCGCGACCGAGGCCGCCAGCCAGCAGATGCGACAGGCGCAGATGAATGCCGCGCTCTACCGCGCCGCGCTACAGGTCTGCGCCTGTTGGGAGGAGGGGGACACGCCGCCGGACCATCTGCCCTGGATCGTCTCGGCCACCTTCCAGAAACGGCTGGCCATTACGCGCGAAGTGGTCCTGGCGGTGGATCCGGACGATGAGGGCAGTGATCAGGAGCTGACGGAACTCCTCCTCCAGCTCGCGGCAATGGGCTGGTTCCGCAATTTCCATCCGCTGCTGCGCCAGGCAATCACCACGCTGACCCTGCAGGGCCATCACGCCCTCGCCGAAAAGGTCGGCGGCTTCCTCAAGGCAGAAGAAGCGGCCCTCCCGACCCTCATCCAATGGTGCCACGCGAACGGGTATGGGTATCATGGGGAGCCGTAGCGATCAGAAATCGCACCGCGATTTCCGCGAAGGCTGCCCAAGCGCAAGCGCCGGGGTGGGGACGAAGACAGAGTGAAGCGCTGTCGACACAAACCAATGGTTGCTGAACGTCTCTGAGGTCACTACAAAACCAGTGGAGACCTAACTGGGGATAGAGATGAAATCGGCAATCTGGGGTTTAGTATTGGTGTCGTCACTTGCAGCTTGTGCCACACCTGTGAGTCACGAGAATGTTCCGATGTCCACGTATGATAAAGACACGGAATACAACATTACGGAAAACGATACTGGATTTGGAATTACGGTTTTCTACTCACGCTATCAAATGATTCCCGAAAGCGATGCAGTTGCTACTGCCTGCAAATCGCAGCTCACATCCATTGCATGGGAGCATGCCGATAAAACAGGAAAGGTAATCGAGCCCATCAATGAGCAAAGAATTCGCATCTCTATGGGGCGTAATGGTCTTTCAGGAATAACATCGTGTCAGGCCTCAGCAAAGGCGGAGTGGTCGGAGTAGTGCGGGTTACGCTTCGCTAAACTGCCCTACGGCATCGCGGAGCGATGCTTTGCTATAGGCGCCGAGTGATTAATCGGGTCACAAGGTCCTCGTACACTTTCGGTGACAATTGAAAGCCATCAAAGTGCTCAAACAGGTTATCGCAGGCTGTTTGAGTCAACGCCCAGATCATGTCGTCTGTAACTCCGGACGAAAAAGTTAACTTGCTTTCCACAGCGTCGGTGTAACAGAATCTTCCATCTCCAATGTATCGATCTCGGTTGGCCCAGGAGGACAACTCGCGTTCCATCAATCCCGACCACCTGAACGTAATTTGCAGTTCTAGTTCAGCTTCTTCATACAAGTTGCGAGAGAAATGGCGTGTAAGGTATATTGCTTCAGCCGCTCGTAAAACCGCTAACCCAAAGTCCAATTTGGTGCCGGGCTCAAAGTTTCTGAATTCTGCATTCAGATCGTCTTCCAAGCCGCGGAAGTGATAGAAGAGACCCGGTCTAGAGATTCTCCAAAAATCAAAGTGATTAAACCAAGCATCCTCACTTTTGCGCATGAGTAGTGCCTGCCACCCACCGTTTATCAATCTTGGGGCTTGTTCTCTTTCGCTTCTGTGTCTTGTATCTAACCATAAGGGCCAGCCTGTCAGCCGAGGGTTGGATGACAGCACTCGATCGCGGAAAGCTACGTTTGAGTAGTCGGACTCGGGGGCATTTAGGATTGCACAACTTACTTCCCGAGCTCCCAAAAATGAGATGCCGAACCTCTCGGCAAACCCTTTTCGGGGAGTGACCAAGACGTCCTCAAGCGCGGTGAGGGAAGTCTTCATAAAGTCTTTGGTGGTTGTCGTAAAATCCGTACTCGGAGGTGTGGCGCCGCTTGCTGGTTCAATCAGTTTGCACCCGCTTTGCTTCAAAATGTCTGAATCGGAGAGGTGCCGCTTAATGAAACGCGCAATGTCTGCCTCTCTGGCTTCAAAACATCTGTCCAGCAACTTCACTAGGTCGCCGGCCTTTGCTTCACTGGAGCTGTACGTTCCGTTCGACGAGAGAGTGCGAACAAAAACGGTGTTTGCTTTGACCAGTTCCTTGTTCTTTCCGTTAACAGATGCGACAACCGGTTTACTCAACACAAATGGGTACTGACCACAGGGTTCTACAAATATCCCAACCAGTTGTTTGCCGCCATGGTCAACGTGCACAATTTCAACAACGCAATCAGTTGAAATGAACTGCGATATTTTCAGTTGTACTGAATCTGCATCGAATAGCGCTTTCCAATCGGGTGGTAGATTTCCTGCATCAAGGTTTCCGTCCTTCGCGACACCAACGACTAATTTACCGCCGCCAGTATTGGCCAGTGCGGCAACGGCTTTGATGACTTTTGAGCAGCCATGAGCCGACGATGGGTCGATCCAACCCTTGATCTCAGTCGCGACCGATTCAGTGGGGTAATCTGCGATTTGCAGGAGTTCTTTTTGTTTATCCGATAATATCGAGCCTAAGCCGAAATCGTCCACTTCGTCTGAATCGCTCACAAATTCCTCAACTAACAGTACTTCTAAAGCCCCAATTCCTCTTCCCTCAACCGCTTCACCTCGTCCCGGAGGCGCGCAGCTTCTTCGAACTCGAGGTTCGCGGCGGCTTCGCGCATTTGTTTTTCCAGGTCCGCGATGGCGGCTTTGAGATTGTGGCCGGATTCACCGGCAAGTGGCAAGGCTTTTGTCTCGGTGACGCCGCGTGACTTGGTCTTGTCCTTGCCGCGGCCGCGGGCTTTCGGGACGCCGTCCTTCTTCTCGCCGAGTTCGCCGAGAATGTCCGCCACGGCGCGCTTGATCGTGGTCGGCGTGATGCCGTGTTCGGTATTGTAGGCGACCTGTTTCTCGCGGCGGCGGCTGGTCTCTTCCATGGCGCGTTCCATCGAGCCGGTGATCCGGTCGGCATAGAGCACGACGCGAGCGTCGGCATTGCGCGCGGCGCGGCCGATGGTCTGGACCAGACTCGTCTCTGAACGGAGGAAGCCTTCCTTGTCCGCATCAAGAATGCCGACGAAACCGCATTCGGGAATGTCGAGCCCCTCGCGCAGCAGGTTGATGCCGACCAGAACATCGAACACGCCGAGGCGCAGGTCACGGATGATCTCGATCCGCTCGATCGTGTCGATGTCGGAATGCATGTAGCGCACGCGCACGCCATGCTCGTTGAGGAAGTCGGTCAGGTCTTCCGCCATCTTCTTGGTCAGCGTCGTGATCAGGCTGCGATAGCCCTTGGCGGCGACGTCCTTGACCTCGGCCATGACGTCATCGACCTGGTTGGCGCCATCCCTGGAGACGGGGCGGACCTCGACCGGCGGGTCGATCAGGCCGGTGGGGCGGATGACTTGCTCTGTGAACACACCGCCGGTGCGGTCCAGTTCCCACTTGCCGGGCGTGGCCGAGACGTGGACGGTTTGCGGGCGCATGGCGTCCCATTCCTCGAATTTGAGGGGGCGGTTGTCCATGCAGGAGGGGAGGCGGAAGCCGTATTCGGCCAGCGTGGTCTTGCGGCTGAAGTCGCCTTTGTACATGGCGCCGATCTGGGGCACGGTCTGGTGGCTCTCATCGGTGAAGACGAGGGCATTGTCGGGCAGGTATTCGAACATGGTCGGCGGCGGGTCGCCGGGCTTGCGGCCGGTGAGGTAGCGGGAATAGTTCTCGATGCCGTTGCAGGAGCCGGTGGCGGCGAGCATTTCGAGATCGTACTGGGTGCGCTGCTGGATGCGCTGGGCCTCGAGCAGTTTTCCGTTGGCCTCGAAATGGGCAATCGTGGTCTTCAGCTCCGCCTTGATCTTGTCGATGGCCTGGTTGAGCGTCGGGCGGGGCGTCACATAGTGGCTGTTCGCATAGATCTTGATGGCGGGCAGCTTCTGCATGGTGCGGCCGGTGAGCGGGTCGAACTCGGTGATGCTCTCCAGCTCGTCGCCGAAGAAGGAGAGCTTCCAGGCGCGGTCTTCGAAGTGGGCCGGGAAGATGTCGACCACGTCGCCCTTCACGCGGAACGTGCCGCGGGTGAAGGCCATGTCATTGCGGGTATACTGGTTGGCGACGAGCTGTTCGGCGACGCGGCGCGGGTCGATGCGCTGGCCCTCTTCGAGCTTGAACGTCATCGATGTGTAGGTCTCGACCGAGCCGATGCCATAGATGCACGAGACGGAGGCGACGATGATCACGTCGTCGCGCTCAAGGATGGCACGGGTGGCCGAGTGGCGCATCCGGTCAATGGCCTCGTTGATGGAGGATTCCTTCTCGATATAGAGATCGGCGCGCGGCACATAGGCCTCGGGCTGGTAATAATCGTAATAGGACACGAAATACTCCACCGAGTTCTCGGGGAAGAAGGATTTGAACTCGCCATAGAGTTGTGCGGCGAGCGTCTTGTTGGGGGCGAGGATCAGGGCCGGGCGCTGGGTCGCCTCGATGATCTTGGCCATGGTGAAGGTCTTGCCGGTGCCGGTCGCGCCGAGCAGGACCTGGTCGCGCTCGCCCGCGCCGATGCCCTCGACGAGTTCGGGGATCGCGGTGCGCTGGTCGCCCGCGGGCTCATATTCGGAATGCACCTTGAACCGCTTTCCGCCCTCCAGCTTGACCCAGTCGCGGTCAGGCCGGTGGGGCGTCCAATTGTCGGAGGGCAGGGCGCCGGCGGCATCGCGCGCGAAGCCATCAAGCGAGAACACGCTGGGCGCTTCGGAAACGCCCTTGGAAGGAGGAGGAGGAGCCATGCCCCCGATATGGGGCGCGGGCAGGGAGGTGTCTAGGGTGTTCTTGTTGTGTTCGGTGGGGTGGCAGGCCACTCCATAAATCGCCAAACACTCCTGTCCACCGAAGGTTGGGAATCTAGGTTGCCTTCAAAGTTAACTAATGGTTAGCATCTCACATTGGGGGGATGAGGCGATGAATTACACATTCTCGGAAAATGGAGTGGTTGTTGAGCAACTAACCGATCAGGGAATGCATCTGGAATTCGGTAACAGGGATTTAGAACGCTCTGTTGTTTGTTTATTGGGAATAGTTGGTACTTTAGGAGTAGTGCTGTTCCTGCAGTCGGCAATCACCGATCCAGGCGCTCGGCGATTTGCGATTGTATTGGCACTTGCTGTTGCGGTTCCTTGTCTGATTGCTTGTTTTGCTTGCTATCGATCATCTGCCATTCGAAACGCCCGAATGCCATCCAAGAGCAACGAACGGTTGCCTCATAACCATGTGGGCGGAGTGGGTGCTGCGGTTATATTCTTGTTGGCAGGCTTTGTCTTCGTTTCAGCCTATGCAGGGCAAAAGCTGAATGGGGCGATTGTGATTCCAGAGTGGATGGGAATTGCTGTTGTTGTTGCATTCGCGACTGTGTTTGCGTGGGTGTTTTTGTTTTCTCGAGTACTAGAGCTGGGCGGTGTCCGCGGCGTACGCAGACTGATGGAGCGGGCTGCTGCGCCTCTTGTGCCCTTCGGCTATTTTTTTAGCGCAATCGATAGCTGGTTAGTTTTCGTTGTGGCGCCTGCGGTCGGGGCGACGTTGAGAGGAGATATTGTGCGGTACACAGTGTTTTTTACCCATATTGTAGTTGGCTGTATTTTTGCTTGGCATGCGACCGCCCCACTGGGTTTGATCGGGGCAATGTGGGCTTTCATTGCGGTAGTATCCGTAGCCCGCCGCTGGTCTTGGATTGAAACGGACAGGAACCGCCTGATTCAAGATCCCGATATGAAGACCAATTTGCTTCGTATTGGACTTCATGATGACCTCCGCGATGAGGCTGTTTCGGGACTACTTTTGTTGGTGCTGATACTTCCTATAGCAATGCGCCAGTTCCAGCTATTTGACTTTGGGTATCCGGTTTTTCAAGTCGAGACGGGAGCCATAGACAGACTGGATGCTTGGGTAGGATTTTTTGGAGTCGAGTTGCTTAAAGCGCTACCGTTTCTTGATTGGGCCGACATTTATAGCGCAGAGGCGGAAACAAGAATCCATACGAGCGCCCCACTATCAATGCACGTGTTGCTGGTGGCGCGGGCAATTATTGATCTCGTGTTCATTGGTGCGATCCTGCAGGCGTTGGCAATCTCTGTTTCGCTTTCCAAGAATCGCCGCGATTTCTTGGAAAGGCGGGCAGGTGTGGATGCACTCGACCCAAGGATAGAGGCTCGTGAACTCGCTCGGCTGTCTTTTAGGAAAAATGGTGAATGGCGTTTTAGAGAAGAAATACAGCAGTACACTCACTACAGTCCTAGTCGCCTTATTCGCCTTAAGGTAAAAGCGAAAAAAGGGTCCCGACTTCAAGTCGCCGTTGCTGAAATTATAAGACGTTCAGGGCTCGACATAACTCCGCCTGCCGAGTTGCTGCCCCAAGTAACCGCGTCGAAAAGGATTGACCCAGCTGAAGTTCGTGCGGTTTTGGATGAAATAGATGAGTTGAGACAGTACGATCTAGACTACCTCGCCATCGCACGACGCCAACTGAATTGGAAAAGCGGTGTGGAGGCTGAGAGAAAAAGATTAGTCCAGATGATCGTCTCAAAAGTTGACGCCAGTCCTCAGCGGGAGAGAGAGCTTGCTGAAGTGTTGGTTGGAAAGGACGCTGATAGCCTCGCGAATATTCGCGTCCTCGTGGTACAGTCTCTAGCGAGAAATGCTCAGGCAAATCCACAAAACTTAACGCCGCTTTCTCACGCCTTCCATTACGATCGCGCCAAGGTCGTTCGAAATACTGTCGCAGCGCAAATGAGAGCGCGTAAACTAAGACCAGTGAGTGAGAACGAGCTCACCATGTTGGAAATTGGTCGTAGAGTGGCTTCCGTATAAGTAGCTATTGAGAAAAAGAAGCTGACAATGACCAACCTGACTGAAGCCCGTATCGCGAATGTCCGTAACCATATGGCGTTGGAGGTGACGCATGATTGGGATGCGGTGATGGCGACGTTCGCGCATCCCCGGTATGAGATGCATGGCGGCGGGCAGGTGTTCGACGGGGAGGCCGCGGTGCGGCGCTATTTCGAACTGTCGCGCACGCCCTTTCCGGATCAGGACAATGAAATCATCTCGATTGCCGTTGATGAGGCAACGGACAAACTTCTGGTCGAGTTCTGGCTGACGGGCACGCATACCGGCCCGCTACAGGTCGGCAAGACCACGATTGAGCCCACCGGGCGCCGTTTCAAGGTGCGCATGGCGGCAACGTTTGAGTTCGCGCCGGGCAGTGACCGGATTATCTGCGAACGCCCCTATTATGATCAGGGCGCCGTGCTGCGCGCGCTGGACCTTGTCTGATCGTGGCGGCGCGTCGGCCGAGGCGCCCAGATTGCCCGGACTCTCGTCAGGGTAGGAAAAAATGAACCAAATGGGGGTTGGGGCATAGTAGGGGCATGACCCAATTCGTTTCCGTTCCGACCCAGGCCGATTCCGCCCCCGCCGAATTGCGGCGCAGCACGCGCGTTCGCCTGCAAACGTCCGGGCGAGTTGTCCTGATGGATTATAGCGAGGCGCGCAGCATTCTCGTGCAGGATTTATCGGTCCACGGGGCCTGTCTGAAAGTCGGCGACTGGGCCGATCTGCCAAACCGTTTCCACTTGCTGCTGCGCCGGACCCCGTCCGAGCCGCATTTCCAGGTCGATTGTACGGTGCGCTGGCGCGTTGGCCCGGCGGTCGGGGTCGAGTTTGATCGCGCGATGGCCGGTTATATTCTGGCCGAACTGATCCGCCAGCCTGCGTTCCGTCACGGAACGCGGCGTCCGCGCCTAATCTTTGGTGTCTGAATCCTGGCTGCGTTCCTTCGAGCGCAGCTGTGCCATCAGCTCTTCAAGTCTCGCAGAGGGTGGCGCTTTCAGACTCTCCTCAAAGGATTTCCTGAGTGCGTCGCGCAATGGATCTGCGCTTGTGTCCTCTTCCGTGTCTTGTGCGCTAGAAATAGACTGTCTCTTTTCCTGCATATCTGCGTCCCCAAACCCGCGCAGCTACTATAATCCGGTTCGAGCTTGTGGGCCCGAACAAGGGACGGTCTCTAGGAAGTTTTCCCCCCCTTGTCGATGCCCGGATCGAGACCGGAATCGCTCATGTCCGAGCGGGCTTCGATTTTATGATTCGTTGATCCGTCACGCTTGCGGATATTGGCGCTCACGACTGGGGGCCAAAGGGCGCAAGACGTATCCGATCGGGGCTGGCGCGCCTTCCGCATCGTGTTGTGCGCGCTACAGGGGCATGGATGTGAAGTGGGGCGGGGGACACAATCGGCACGAGAAAACCACCGGGTCTGAGAGAAACTTTCAGGTTTTTCACTTTGTAACAATCTGAAATAAACCGTGTGGATGAGCGCCACGATTTTCGCGAATGTCTCCGTGCCGCATGGCCATGGCGGCCAGCTCGAAGGTGAGGCCGCACCCGCGAGAGCCTGCGCGCGCAACGCACACTTCAGATTTGCGTCAAATTTCACCTTTCGATTCAACCAGACTTCCACCTCGCTGTGTCAGAACGGGGCGTAACGATACGGGACGGATGTGTTCCGCTTTGTATCAAACATCTGGTTTCGGGAACGGGCGATCCGTCGGTTCCTTGTAGAGAAGGTAGTAATCGCAATGGCCAAGACGGTGCTTGTAATTGATGACGATCCGACCCAGCGCCGCCTGCTTCAGGCTGCGGTCGAGAAGGCTGGATTTGCCTGTCGCACGGCGCCGGATGGCGAGGCGGGACTTGCGCTTGCCTCTGACCCGAAGGATGGCATCGACGTGGTCCTGCTGGACCTGACCATGCCGGGCCTGTCGGGCATGGACACGCTGGAACGCCTGTCGACCAAGCGCGCTGACCTGCCGGTCATCATGCTGACGGCGACCAGCGGCATTGACACGATCGTTCAGGCCATGCGCCGCGGCGCGGTGGACTTCATCGTGAAGCCCGCCAATCCGGAGCGCGTCGTCGTTTCGATCCGCAACGCCCTGAAATTGCAATCCCTGTCAGGGGAAGTGAAGCGCCTCTCGCGCAAATCCGAAGGCGGCATGAGCTTTGACGACATGATCGCGACCGCGCCGCCGATGCGCCAGGTCGTGCGTCTGGCCGAACGCGCCGCGAGTTCTGATATTCCCGTCCTGATCCTGGGCGAAAGTGGTGTGGGTAAGGAAGTTGTTGCCCGCTGCATTCAGGGCGCATCTGACCGTGCCGGGAAACCATTCGTCACCGTGAACTGTGGTGCGATCCCGGAAAACCTGGTCGAGTCGATCCTGTTCGGTCATGAGAAGGGCGCCTTTACCGGTGCCGTCTCAAAAGCGCTCGGCAAGTTTGTCGAGGCCGATGGCGGCACGCTTTTCCTCGATGAGGTGGGTGAGTTGCCGCTGGATGCGCAGGTGAAGCTGCTCCGTGCCCTGCAGGAAGGGGAGGTGGATGCCGTTGGCTCGCGCCGCCCGACCAAGGTGGATGTGCGGATCATTTCCGCAACCAACCGCGATCTGTCGCAACAGGTTGCCGAAGGCACATTCCGCGAAGACCTGTTCTATCGCCTCAATGTTTATCCGGTTGACATGCCGTCGCTGCGCGAACGCCGTGATGACATTCCGGCGCTGGTCGACCATTTCGTGAATCGCTTCAATGCAAGCGAAGGCGCGAAAGTGACCGGTGTGGCCGACGAGACGATGAAGATGCTGTACGCCTTTGACTGGCCGGGCAATGTCCGCCAGCTGGAGAATGCTGTCTTCCGCGCTGTGGTTCTGTGCGATGGCGACCAGTTGCGCCCGCAGGATTTCCCTCAGATTTCCGGACAGATGCCGGATGTGAGCAACCTGCCTTCATCGCCCTTCAACAAGGCCCCCGATATCGCTGAGCCCGTTCAGTCCGGCGAGAACGGCCCGGTAGCCATTCAGGACGAGGCGGGCGAGCTGCGCACGCTGAGCGATATCGAGCGCGATATCCTTCAGTATGCCATCGACTTCTATGAAGGCCATATGAGTGAAGTGTCGCGTCGTCTCGGCATTGGCCGCTCGACGCTCTATCGCAAGGTCCGCGAATATGATCTCGATGTGCGCCAGGAGCGCGAAGCGAGCTAGGCCAAGGCCAAAGGGAGATGCCGGCACAGATCGGCGACAAAGCCCCGCCCCACCGGCGGGGCTTTTTTATGAGCGGGCAGGCATCGCGTAGGACATGGTGACGTTACACCGCTCATAGCGGTGGCCATAGCGGCGCATGATGTCGTCATCATGCCGGAAGCCGTATTTCTCATAGAGCCGGATGGCCGACGCGCATTTCGAATTGGTCAGCAGGAAGAGGTCCTGGATTTCCATCTGGCGGGCGCGCTTCAGGATCTGCCGCATCAGGAAATCTCCCGCCCGGCGACCGCGCGCGGAGGCCAGAACGCCCATCTTGGTCAGTTCCACGCCGCCATCCGCCATCGGCATCAGCGCGCAGGTGCCAATGATGCCGAGTTCCGGATCCTCGACGAACAGGATGGTGCCGCCCTTGTCGATCACTTTGGCTCGTGGGTTTTCGATCATGGCGATGTCTTCCGCTTCCAGCCGGAACATCTCCTCGACCCATTCGCGGGAGATGTGGTCGAAATGCGGGGCGAGTTCGTCCGAGAATTCCACGATCTTCAGGCCCGCAGGATTGGCCAGGGTCTCGATCCGCACCGACAGGGGCTGCTCGGCGAGACGCGATTCCACGAGGCAGATTTCCGCCAGCAAGTCATGGTCTGGGTAGAGACAGAGTTGCTCGGCGGCCTCCTGAACGGCGGGCCAGAAGCTGGCGCGCATTTCGGACACCAGCGCTTCCCCGGCTGGCGTGAGGAAGATTTCCTTCTGGCGATTGTCGCCCTCAATCGGGCGCGTGTCGGTCAGGCCCATCTTCTGGAGCGCATTGTGGATGCGCGTGATGGCGGGCTGGCTAACGCCGGTGGCCTCGACGGCCGCGCTCACACGGAGCGGGCCGTTGGCCTCAAGCGCGGCGATCAGGGGGAAGTGCGTCGTCTGGATCGGATAGGCGCGATTGTCGAACACGCTCACAGCTTCTGCCTGCAGCCGGTCGGCAAGACGCTTCAGCCGACTGGCCAGGCCCAGATAGCCAACTTGTGCGAGAATATCCTGGCTCATCACGAGATTCCATAATCAGTTATATAACGCGTTATATGGTTAGGCTTGGCCACCAGAACCGTCAAGATGAAATCCCGATTATCAGAGGGGAGGCGGTCTAGTGCCGGGTGGCGGCCTTGACGATTTCACCGATCTTGCGGGCATCGGCCTCGCGTGGGCTGCCGGTGCGCCAGGCGATACCGATCTGGCGGCCGACCACGGGACTGACGAATTCGCGTACGGCGACGTCCGGTCCAATGTTCAGGCCGTTATCTGTGGCGAGTTTGGGCAGGAGCGAGACGCCAAGGCCCCCGGCAATCATGTTGACCAATGTTCCGAGTGAAGTAGCGGCCACCTGATCAGTGCCGTTGCCGGTCTTCATGCGACAGATGGAGAGTGCATGATCGCGCAAGCAGTGCCCGTCTTCGAGCAGGAGGAGGTTCTCGCCCGCCAGGTCTTCTGGCGAGAGGCCGTTCTTCTTGGCCAGCGGGTGTGAAGCGGGCGCGGCAAACAGGAATTCATCATCGAATAGCGGCAGCATCTCGATGCCCGGAACGTCCCAGGGCAGGGCAATCAGGGCGGCGTCCAGAGTGCGCGTGCGCAACTGGTCGATCAGGCGCGGTGTCTTCTCTTCGTGCAGGTAGAGTTTGAGCTGGGGATATTGCTCGCTGAGGGCGCGGACTGCCGCTGGCAGGACGAAGGGCGCGATGGTCGGGATCGCGCCGAGATGAAAGGGGCCCGTGAGCAGAGCGCCGGCGCTCTGAACCGACTGGACCAGGGAATGGGCATCATTGATCAGCGCATTGGCGCGCGAAACCGCCAGCTCTCCGGCATGAGTCAGCTTGGCGCCGCGCGGTTCGCGTTCGGCCAGTTTGACGCCCAGCAAATCCTCCAATTCCTTGATCCCGGCTGACAAGGTGGGCTGCGTCACATAGCACGCCTCGGCGGCCCGAGAGAACGAGCCGGTCTCTCCAAGAGCCACTAGATACTGCAGTTGGCGAAGGGTCGGTATAATCATAGAGACAATCTATACCGGCAATGGGAATTATCAATTTTCCTTTTTGCCGCAACTGCGAGAAAGCACGGCCACCGGGCCCACCGTTCCGGCAGCCTCAACATCTTATCCCAGGAGATCCACTATGCTTGGCATTGGCGAAAAGCTTCCCGAGTTCACAGTCACGGGCGTAAAGCCGAAATTCATGCAGCATGAGCAGAATGGCGAAAGCGCATTCGAGCCCATCACGCAGGATTCCTTTGAGGGTAAATGGAAAGTCATCTTCTTCTACCCGAAAGACTTCACCTTCGTTTGCCCAACTGAAATCGCTGAATTCGCCCGCCTGTCCGGCGACTTCGAAGACCGCGACGCGGTTGTGCTCGGCGGGTCCACCGACAACGAGTTCGTGAAGCTGGCATGGCGCCGCGACCACGCAGACCTCGCAGAGCTGCCGATCTGGCAGTTTGCGGACACCCGCGGTGAGCTGGTTGATGGTCTTGGCGTGCGTGAGCCGTCTGAAGGCGTTGCCTATCGCGCGACATATGTTGTCGACCCGCACAACGTGATTCAGCACGTTTATGTGACCAATCTGAACGTCGGCCGCAGCCCTGCAGACACGCTCCGCGTGCTGGATGCCCTGCAGACCGATGAGCTGTGCCCATGTAATCGTCCGGTTGGCGGAGATATTTTGGAACCAGCTGCCTAGGTTGCGCATAGATAGAGCGCAACGCTGAAACTTCCGGGAAGATGTCTCACTCCCTCCCCCACCCATGAGGCATCTTCCCTTCAGCGTCGCGAAAGGTCCGGCAGGCCTTCCGTCCACCCAGTTCCGGACGTTGGCACTCCCACCCCTCTAGCCTGCAAGGCTTGTCGGACCCATTCGCCCCCACCCCATCAAAACAACGAATTCCGGAAGGATGAGGATTCATGTCTATCGAGTCCCTGAAATCTTCGCTGCCTGACTATGCGAAGGATCTGAAGCTCAATCTCGGCTCGCTGATGAACGAGACCCTGTTGAGCGACCAACAGAAATATGGCTGTTTCCTCGCCTGTGCCCATGCTGTGGGTGAACCCCAGACGCTGACGGCGCTGGAAGCGGAAGCGGACGGAAAGCTGAGCCCCGAAGCGATCAAGGCTGCGAAAGCTGCCAGCGCGATCATGGGCATGAACAATGTCTATTACCGGTCGATCCACCTGATCAGCAATTCGACGTACCAGACCTTGCCAGCCAAGCTGCGCATGAACGTGATCGGTGCGCCGGGAATCGAGAAAGCGGACTTCGAGCTTTATTCCCTTGGTGTGTCCGCCGTGAATGGCTGCGGCATGTGTCTCGATGCGCATGAAGCCGAATTGCGCAAGCACGGCTTGTCGACCGAGCAGATCCAGGCGGGCATCCGCATCGGCGCTGTGGTCAATGCTGTCGCCCGCGTGCTGGCTGCTGAGGCGGTCACGGCCGGCTAGTTGCGCGGCGAATGTTCCAAGACCCATGGAAAGGCCCCGAAGCATTGCTTCGGGGCTTTTTTTGCGATTCGAAGCATTCGCGAAGTGATACGGGGCCGAAACGAACAGATACTGGGCACTGCCGAAACGAGCTGTGGAAATCAGCAGAAAAAGACATGTTCCGTCCCCCGTGCCTTTCTCGTCACAGCAGGGGAGGGCAGCGGCCTGATTCAGAAAGGAAAATTACCGGCCGCCCATTTCGGCCCATTCGACCGTTCCGGTATGTTGCCGTAATATTTCATCTTTGTTCCGGTAGTTTACGGATGTGGATATTTCGATTCATCCACAGTGCCCATTGAGGCCCATACTGTCCCATGATACTCCACGTTAAGACATGGTTTACCCATGCGGGGTTTAGGCAGACAAAGTCAGGGTTGGCGGGTGTTCGTTTCCACCTATGAAAGCGCTATTGATGCAAAGGGTCGGGTTTCCATACCCGCTTCCTTTCGCGCTGCGCTGGGCGGTGGAAACCGGATTTTCCTCTGGTCGGCGCTCGACGGATCCGGTTGTCTGGAAGGCGGCGGTGAGGCCCTGATGGCAATGTATCGGGCGACGCTGACCCGGCTCGCCCCGCACTCCCCCGCCCGCAAGGCCCTGGTCACGCGCATCATCGCGGGTTCTGCCGACCTGAAGATGGACGATACCGGCCGCATCAAACTGTCTGACGAGTTGATGAAGGCGGCAAACCTGACCGATCGCGTCAAATTCGCGGGCAATATGGACAGTTTCCAGATATGGAACCCGGATCGCCATGCTGAACATTTCGACGCCATGGCCGCCGAGGCTGCGAAAGAAGACACACTGGAAGCGCTCGGGCATGCCTATTCCGAAGTGCTGCACCAGCAGGCCTCGGGGAATGCCGCCCTGAAGCTCGTGGATGGGGGCGACAGCTGATGACACAGGACGCGCCCCTCGCTCCCGACCCTGGCCACAAACCGGTCATGCTGGATGAAGTGCTGGAATGGCTCGCCCCCAGGGATGGGGAGATCATTGTTGACGGCACGTTTGGCGGCGGCGGTTATAGCCGCGCCATTCTTGGGTCTTCCAAATGCACCCTGATTGGCATTGATCGCGATGTGGATGCCATTGAGCGCGCCCGGAAGATGGCGGAAAAGACGGAACGCCTCGTACCCTTGCTCGGTCGCTTCGGCGAAATGGACGACATCGTCCGCGCGGCGGGATATGAACATGTTGACGGCGTTGTGCTCGACATCGGTGTTTCCAGTTTCCAGATTGACCAGGCTGCGCGCGGTTTTTCCTTCATGAAGCATGGTCCACTGGACATGCGCATGGGCGATACAGGCCCAACGGCGGCGGATGTGGTCAATATGATGAGTGAGCGCGACCTCGCGAACATCATCTTCCGTCTTGGCGAAGAGCGCCAGGCACGCCGGATTGCCCGGGCGATTGTGCTGCACCGTGATGACACGCCGTTCGAGACAACCACCGAACTGGCCGATGCGGTTGAAAAGGCCGTGGGCGGGCGCAAGGGCGCGCGTATTCACCCGGCGACGCTGACGTTTCAGGCCATCCGCATGTATGTGAATGATGAGCTGGGAGAGTTGGCCCGTGCGCTGCACGCTGTCGAACGCCTGCTGCGTCCGGGCGGCCGTCTCGTGATCGTGGCCTTCCACTCGCTGGAAGACCGTATGGTGAAACAGTGGTTGAAGAACCGTGCCGGCAAGATGGGCGGCGGATCGCGTCATTTGCCGGTTGCGCAGAAAGGCCCCGACTCCACGTTCGAGCTGGCTGTTTCCAAGGCGGTTCTGCCGTCTGATAACGAAGTTGAAGGCAATCCGCGCGCACGCTCCGCCAAGTTGCGGGCCGCAATCCGTACCAGCGCACCCGCCATCGAAGAAGAGGCCAGCGACGGCATGAATCTGCCGCCCCTGTCAGACCTGGAGGATGCCCTATGAGCCGCCGCGCATTTCTGTTTGGATTGGTCGTTGTCGGCCTGCTGATTGTCAGCCTCTATCGTGCCAAATATGGCGCCAAGGACACCGCGGCTGAGCTGATGGCGGTTGAGGCGCAGATCGAGGAGGCGCGCCAGGAAAAGGCGCTGCTGGAAACCGAGCTGTCGCACATGAGCCGCCGCGAATGGATTGAGGAATATGCCCGCACCGAACTGGGTATGGCACCGCCCAAGCCGGAGCAGATGGCTTCCGAGGGGGATCTGGATGCACTGGTTGGCAAGCCCAACAGCCTGAGCGTCCCGGCGCCTGCATCCACCGAGAACGGGGAGGCGCCCGAGTGAGCGAAGCCTCCCGGAACCGGACACGGCTTGCTGGCCTCGCGGTCAGTGCGCTGTTTGTCGTTCTGGCTGGCAAGGCCGGCTACCTGTCCCTTGCGGGCGGGGCGGCACCTGCGCATGCGGCAGGTCAGAAGGCTGAGCGCATCGTGCGGGCCGATATTGTTGATCGCAATGGCGAACTGCTCGCCACATCCGTCTCCGCCTACTCGCTTGTCGCCAATCCGAAACTGATCTGGGATGGCGGCGAAGTGTCCGAAGCGCTCGCGACGGTCCTGCCGGATCTCGACGTGGCGGAGATGACCCGGCGCCTGTCAGATCAGACCCGTGAGTTTGTTTGGGTAGAGCGCGGCCTGACCCCACGCCAGCGCAAGGCCGTGTTTGATCTGGGCCTTGAAGGGTTGCGTTTCGAGGAAGAGAGCCGCCGTGCCTATCCACGCGGTACCTTGGCCGGACATTTGCTGGGCTACACGAATGTGGACGGCCTCGGCGCAGGCGGCATTGAGTATAGCCAGAATGAACGTCTGGCCGCCGGTGGAGAGCCGGTCCGCCTGACCATCGATAATGGCGTGCAGGCAGCGGTCGAGGCTGAGCTGTCAATCGCCGCTGCCGAGCATGAAGCTGAAGGTGGCGCCGCGATCCTGCTGGATGCGCAAACCGGCGAAGTACGCGCCATGGCCAGCTGGCCACCCTTTGACCCGAACCGGTCAGTTGATATTCCGATGTCGGATCCGTCCCGCCTCAATCGTGCGACCGGGGCGGTCTACGAACTCGGATCCATCTTCAAGCCCTTCACGGTCGCCGCTGCGCTCGAAGCCGGCGTGGTGCACCCGACCGAATTGTTCGATGTGCGCCGCCCGCTGGAAATTCGCGGTTTCCGGATTGAGGATGATCACCCATTCCATGGCGATGCCGACATCACGCACATCATTTCCCAGAGCTCCAATATCGGCACGGTCCGGATCAACGAGAAGCTGGGGCCGCGGCGCCAGCAGGATTTCCTGATCCGCGCCGGTCTGATGGAGCGGGTGAAGATCGAACTGGCGGGCAGCTCGGCGCCAATCCTGCCCGAGCGGTTTGACGATCTCTATTCTGCTACCGTGTCCTATGGGCATGGCATTGCTGTATCGCCCATGTCTTTCCTGGCTGCCTTTTCGACCTTTGCGAATGGGGGTGAGCGGGTTCAGCCGACCCTGATCATGAACAATCGGGATCGCCCTGCGCCTGTAAGAGTGATGTCTGCTTTGACGGCAGAAATGGTGAACGTGATGATGCGCGAAGCGGTCGTCACCGGCACCGGCAAGAATGCCGAAGTTGCCGGGTATCGCGTTGCGGGAAAAACCGGCACGGCGGAGAAGCCGATCCTTGGCGGCTATGATGATGACCACAATGTCACGAGCTTTGCGGCTGTCTTTCCCTATGATCGCCCCCAATATGCCCTGATCGTGACCCTCGATGATCCGAAGGCCGGATCAGGGGCCGGCGCCACGGCGGCCTACAATGCGGCTCCGGCGGCGGGACGAATGATAGAACGTGTCGCGCCGCTTCTGGGTCTTGCGCCACGGTTCGAGGATATTCGCCCGGCGGGCGCAGCCCTCCGCTCCGGCCAGGAGAAGAGGAGTTCCTTGTGACCAAACTGAAAGACCTGTTCCCGCTCGTCGAGCAGGGAGACATCGAAATCAAAGGCATGACGGCTGACAGCCGTCGGGTAGCGCCGGGCTATCTGTTCGCGGCGCTGAAAGGCACCGTATCGGATGGTCGGGACTATATTCCGCAGGCAATCGAAAAAGGCGCTGCGGCGATCCTGTCCGAAGGCGGCGTTGCGGTAGATGGTGCTACGCATGTGATCGCGGATGAGCCGCGCCGCGCGCTGGCCCTCGCCGCGAAGCGCTTCCATGTCGCGCAGCCGAAAACGATCGCTGCCGTGACAGGTACGAATGGCAAATCCTCGACGGTGGATTTCTGTCGCCAGATCTGGGCGAATGCAAACCTGTCGGCTGCCTCGATGGGCACGCTTGGTGCCATTGGCCCGAAGGGCAAGATTGATGTCGGCCATACGACACCTGATCCGGTTACCATTCACGAGACCCTCCACGAACTGGCTGGGCAAGGGGTCACCCATTGTGCGATGGAGGCGTCCAGCCACGGCCTGGAGCAACATCGCCTTGATGGTGTGGACTTGTCGGCTGTTGCTTTCCTGAACTTTACCCAGGACCATCTCGACTATCACGCCACGATGGAAGAATACCTCGACGCCAAACTGCGCCTGTTCCGCGACTTTGGCGGACAGGGCATGCCGGCCATCGTGAACGCCGACAGCGACCATCGCGAGGTCTTCGAGAAGGCCGCAACCGATCATGGCCTGCAGGTCGTGTCCTTCGGCTGGCGCGGCGAGGATCTCTGGATCGACGAAATCATGCCGCGCGCGACCGGGCAGGTGCTCAACCTGTTCTGGCGCGATGTCGAATTGAAGCCTTTCGAGCTGCCGCTGATCGGCGAGTTCCAAGCGTTGAATGCGCTGGCGGCGGCGGCGATCTGCTTGTCGCTGGGCATGGACGTCGACGCGGTGATGGACGGCCTGTCCAAGCTGAAGCCCGTTAAGGGGCGACTCGAACTGGTCGGCAAGACCGAGGCAGGCGCGGGCGTGTTTGTCGATTATGCCCACACGCCGGACGGGCTCGACGTGTTGCTCCGCGCCGTTCGTCCGCATACAGCCGGCCGACTGAAAGTCATCTTTGGGTGCGGCGGTGACCGCGATGCCAAGAAGCGCCCGCTGATGGGCGAGATCGCAACGCGTCAGGCCGACGATGTGATCGTGACCGACGACAACCCGCGCTCTGAAGACCCGGACATGATCCGGCATGCCATTCTCGAAACCGCGCCGAACGCGCGCGAGATTGGCGACCGCGGAGAGGCCATCCGGACGATTATCGCCGAACTGAAAAAAGGCGACACGCTGGTGATCGCTGGCAAGGGCCACGAGACCGGCCAGATCATTGGCGCGGATATCATCCCGTTCTCAGATCAGGACACGGCGCTGGATGCGCTGAAAGGCGGCGCCGGATGAACGCGCCGCTCTGGATCTCTTCCGATATCGCGCTCATTACGGGTGGCAGGGCGACGGATCCGTTCTCTGTGACGGGTTCAGTGTCGATCGACACACGCAGCCTGAAGCCGGGCGACCTGTTCGTGGCGCTGACGGACCAGCGCGATGGGCATGATTTCGTCGAGGCGGCCTTTGCTGCGGGCGCGGCGGGCGCACTCGTGTCGCGTCAGGTCGGGCTGGGACCTCAGCTCATTGTGGATGATGTGCAGGAAGCGCTGGAGCAGATGGGTGTGGCCGCGCGGGTCCGCTGTGGCGCGCATCGCACGGCCGTGACCGGTTCAGCCGGCAAGACCAGCGTCAAGGAAATGCTGGCACAGATCTATCGCGCCTTCGGTCCGGCGCACTGGAATGTGAAGAGTTTCAACAATCATTGGGGTGTGCCGCTGACTCTGGCGCGCATGCCGGAAGACACCACGCGCGCCGTTTTCGAGATTGGCATGTCGACTCCTGGCGAGATCGCGCCGCGCAGCCAGATGGTTCGTCCGCATACCGGCATCGTGACCTGTATTGCGGGGGCGCATCTTGAAGGGCTCGGCTCTCTCAGCGCAGTTGCGCATGAGAAGGCAGATATCTTTACCGGTATGGAG
>Ga0208183_1000350_pt1 | contig 23981 bp, 18 predicted proteins | sample MalvirDeepMed_51_FD_184251 | JGI IMG/M metagenome (GOLD analysis project Ga0208183, IMG submission 184251) | Marine viral communities from the Global Malaspina Expedition - Malaspina viral metaG DeepMed_51 (SPAdes) (version 2) | ecosystem: Environmental > Aquatic > Marine > Oceanic | place... | reverse complement strand
CCTGTCGGCAGCGTCAGCGTCACATCCTGCAGGTTGTTGCCGGTGGCACCGGTCAGGCGCAGCACCTTGTCAGGGTTGGCCGGAAGGCGGTAGGGCGGCACGGCGATCTCGCGCTCGCCGCTCAGGTATTGCCCGGTCAATGAGCCAGGCGTGGCCTCGATCTGCTCCGGCGTGCCCTGGGCGACGATCTCGCCACCATGCACGCCGGCGCCCGGACCGATATCCAGCACGTGGTCGGCGGCGCGAATCGCGTCCTCATCATGCTCGACCACGATCACGGTGTTGCCCAGGTCGCGCAGATGGATCAGCGTCTTGAGCAGGCGATCATTGTCACGCTGATGCAGTCCGATGGACGGCTCATCGAGGATGTACATCACCCCTACCAGGCCGGCACCGATCTGGCTGGCGAGACGGATACGCTGCGCCTCACCGCCGGACAGTGTGTCGGCGCTGCGCTCCAGGGTCAGATAGTCGAGGCCGACATTGACGAGAAACTCGAGGCGCGCCTGGATCTCATGCACGATCTTGGCGGCGATCTCGCCCTTGCGTCCCGGCAGGCTCAGCTTGCCGAACTCTTCCCATGCTTCACCGATCGGCTGACGCACGACCTCGGAGAGTGTGCGGTCATCGACATAGACGTTGCGCGCTTCACGACGCAGGCGCGAGCCGTCGCAGCTCGGGCACGGCTGGACCGCCAGATAGCGGGCGAGGTCCTCGCGCACCATGTTGGATTCGGTCTCGCGGTAACGGCGCTCCATGTTGGGCAGCACGCCCTCGAAGGGGTGCTCGCGGGTCACCTTGCGGCCACGGTCATTCACATAGCTGAAGGCGATGTCCTCGCGGCCGCTGCCATTGAGCACGGCGTCACGCGCTTCATCGCTGAGCGACTCCCAGGCCGCTTCCAGCGCGAAGCCGTAATGCTCGGCAACGGCCTGCAGCTGGCTGAAGTAGTAGACGCTGCGACGGTCCCAGCCCTTGATGACGCCTTCGGCCAGTGACAGTTCAGGGTGGCTGATCAGCTTGTCGGGATCGAAATACTGCTTCACGCCGAGGCCGTCACAGGTCGGGCAGGCGCCCGCCGGGTTGTTGAAGGAGAACAGGCGCGGTTCCAGCTCGGCCAGCGCATAGCCACACACCGGGCAGGCGAAGCGCGAGGAGAAGACGAGGTCTTCCTGTTCGCCATCCATGAAGTGCAGGCGTGCGCTGCCGTCGGCCAGATTCAGCGCGGTCTCGAAGGATTCGGCCAGGCGCTGCTTGAGGTCTTCGCGAACCTTGAAGCGATCGACGACGACGTCGATGTCATGCTTCTTGTTCTTCTCCAGCGGCTTGAGGTCATCCAGCTCGACGATCACGCCGTCGATGCGTGCCCGCACGAAGCCCTGGGCGCGCAGCTCTGACAGCAGCTGGAGGTGCTCACCCTTGCGGCCACTGACCACGGGAGCCAGCAGCATCAGCTTGCTGCCTTCCGGCAGGGCGAGCGCCTGATCGACCATCTGTGAGATGGTCTGGGCTTCCAGGTCAATCGCGTGGTCCGGGCAGCGCGGCGTACCGGCGCGTGCATACAGCAGGCGCAGGTAATCGTAGATCTCGGTAATGGTGCCGACGGTGGAGCGCGGGTTGTGCGAGGTCGATTTCTGTTCGATGGAAATCGCCGGTGACAGACCTTCGATATGGTCGATGTCCGGCTTTTCCATCATCGACAGGAACTGACGTGCGTAGGTGGACAGTGATTCGACGTAGCGCCGCTGTCCCTCGGCATAGAGAGTGTCAAAGGCAAGTGATGACTTGCCGGAACCGGAAAGTCCGGTCACCACGATCAGCTTGTCACGCGGCAGTTCGACATCGATGTTCTTGAGGTTGTGGGTGCGCGCACCCCTCACCTGAATCCTGTCCATTGCCACCTCGGGCTGCGTCGATAAAAGCAACGATTATAAGGCGCGGGTGAAACACCCGGCAAAGGCTGCATGCTTTCAAAGCCGCCAAGCGGGCCTTAGAATATGCAGTCCATTGGTGGGCGACCACCGTTGGACGTCACATCTCGGCGACCCACGTGGTCGGCCTCCCTCTTCTTGACTGTCATGCTCCGGAGCCCGCCGCCGCCCATGAAAACCTCTCGACTGCTTGCGCCGGAACGCCGCGCCATCGTCGGCCTTGCCAGCCTCTATGCGACTCGCATGCTGGGGCTGTTCATGGTGTTGCCGGTGCTGGCGCTCTATACCCGTGACCTCGCCGGTGCGACGCCGACACTGGTCGGTGTGGCGCTGGGTGGCTACGGGCTGACCCAGGCATTGCTGCAGATTCCGTTCGGCTGGCTGTCAGACCGACTGGGGCGCAAGGCCGTGATCGGCTTCGGGCTCGGGTTGTTCATTCTGGGCTCGCTGGTCGCGGCGACGGCCGCCAGCATCGAGATGATCATCCTCGGGCGCTGTCTGCAGGGCAGCGGCGCAGTGGCGGGAGCGATCATGGCACTGCTGGCCGATCAGACCCGGGAGGAGGTTCGCACCATGGCGATGGCCTCCATCGGCATGTCGATCGGGGTCGCCTTCGCGCTGGCGATGGTCGCAGGGCCACTGGCCGCAGATGCCTTCGGCCTGTCGGGGGTCTTCTGGTTGACCGCCGTGATGGCCGTCGCGAGCCTGTTCGTGCTCTGGAAGCTGGTGCCAGCTGCGCCCAGGCGTCAACATCAGGATGTGGGGCTTGATAGGCGCCAGCTCAAGGGTATCCTCGCGAATTCCGCATTGTTGCGCATGGATGTGTCGATCTTTGCGCTGCACATGATCCTGACCGCCTGCTTCGTGGCCATTCCCCAGCAGCTGGTCAATTTCGGCATCGCCCCGGCGCATCACGGCTGGATCTACCTGCCATTGATGGGGCTGGCCTTTGTCGCCATGCTGCCGCTGGTCATCGTGGCCGAGAAGTATCGGCGCATGAAGCCCGTCTTCCTGGGGGCCGTCGCGACCATCGCGACAAGCTTGCTGCTGCTGGGAGTCGATGGCATCGAGCATGCGGGGCTGGCGATGTTCCTCGGCCTGCTGTGGCTGTTCTTCGTCGCCTTCAATCTGCTTGAGGCGACCTTGCCGTCGATGATCTCAAAGCTGGCCCCGGCCGGTGCCAAGGGCACGGCGATGGGGGTCTATTCCACCAGTCAGTTCCTGGGCGCCTTCGTGGGCGGTGTCGGGGGCGGCTGGTTGACCGGGCATTTCGGTCTGAGCGGCGTGTTCTTCGCCATGGGGCTGGTCGCCATTCTGTGGCTGGCCGTGGTGTGGGGCATGCAACCGCCGCGACATCTGGGCAGTGAAGTGATCGGCCTGTCTCCCGAGGCCGCGCAATTGTCGGCCGTCGAGCTGCAGACACGCCTGCTGGCGATCGACGGCGTGGAAGAGGCGCTCGTGGTGCGTGAGGAACGGGTCGCTTATCTCAAGGTCACACGCGATACACTGGATGACAAGGCGCTGGCCCGCTTCACTCGCCAGCGTGATGACGAAACTCCGGCAGGCGCGGAAGTGCCTGCCAGCTGAACCCTGACATCGGCAACACATTGCCGGTGCACTCGATACCTTCTCCGGTGCCCATGGCGCGCCGGTCTATTTGCAGGAGTAATCTTCATGGCTCGTGGCGTAAACAAGGTCATTCTGATCGGTAATCTCGGTCAAGACCCGGAAGTTCGCTTCACCCCGTCCGGTAGTGCGGTGTGTAACCTGAACCTCGCGACGACGGACACCTGGAATGATCGCCAGAGCGGTCAGCGTCAGGAACGTACCGAATGGCACCGTGTGGTGATGTTCAACAAGCTGGCTGAAGTGGCCCAGCAATACGTCAAGAAAGGCTCACGCCTGTATATCGAAGGCCGCCTGCAGACGCGCAAGTGGCAGGATCAGAACGGCAATGACCGTTACAGCACCGAAATCGTGGCCAACGACATGCAGATGCTGGATACGCGTGGTGAAGGTGGCGGCGGCAACTTCGCTGGTGGTCGCCCGCAGCAGGCGCCTCAGCAGGGCGGCCAGCAACCGGCTGCAGCACCCCAGCAGGGTGGCCAGTTCGGTGGTCAGCAGCCGGCCCCGCAGCAAGGTGGCCAGTTCGGTGGTCAGCAGCCGGCCCCACAGCAAGGCGGTCAGTTCGGTGGTCAGCAGCCGGCCCCTCAGCAGGGCAACAACTTCGGTGGCCAGCAGCCTGCCCAGCAGAACAACTCCCAGAACAACAATTTCGGTGCGCCGCCCGCGGGCAGCTTCGATGATTTCGATGATGAAATCCCGTTCTGAATAAAGTTTTTCGCCTGTGCGCCGATAGAACGCGCAAGCGATAACGATGAAAAGGCCCTCGTTCAGCGAGGGCTTTTTTTTGAATCAACCATGAGATGTTCGCGATATTTTTTTATGTAAGCGACTGTTTTTCATGAATTATCGCCGATCATGAGAAATGATTCCGAGCGCGACATCCAGTGGCTAGTGCCGCGCGTAAGGGAGGTTGAGCGCCAGTCCATTGCGGCTCATACATGCGTTGCAAACGAGCGTTGTGCAAAAAACGCTTCATGGCCGTATTCTCTTGGTATCTCGCCGTTGGACTGCCAGTGTTGTCGGGTGGCAATCCATGGCCTGAGAAGCCTGTCGTGGTACTCCAGAGAGGGTGCTGGCGACATGACGCCGTTGTCGGATTTCCGCCCCTATCTTGCCGACTGTGGCATGCCCCTGATGATTGAGGTTATTCATGCATGGCAGTTATTCCTACCCACTGGTCGCCCTGTCAATCGTAGTCGCCGTGCTGGCTTCACATGCAGCGCTGCAGTTGATTCGTCAGGTCGCGCTGGCCCCTTCGCGCGCCACCAGCCTCGGCTGGCTGGTGGGCGGAGCCGTGGCGATGGGGCTGGGTGTCTGGGCCATGCATTTCATCGGCATGCTGGCATATGAAAGCCCGGCTTCGGTCACCTATGCGCCCGGCCTGACGGCGTTGTCGGTGCTGATCGCGATGCTGGCATCGGGGCTGGCGCTCTGGGTGAATACGTTGCCACGCCTGACGCCGATGCTGTTGATGACTAGCGGGACCATCATGGGCGGCGGTATCGCCACGATGCACTACACCGGCATGGCGGCGATGCACATGAACATGCCATACCGCTATGACCCGCTGCTGTTCGCGGTGTCCATCGTGGTGGCGGTGGTGGCCGCGACGGCGGCTTTGTGGCTGGGAGGCTTCTTCTTGCGCCAGCGCCGCCCCAATCGTATCTATCAGGCCCTGGCGGCCGGTGCGATGGGACTTGCCATTGCCGGCATGCATTACATCGGCATGGCGGCGATGGAGATGATGCCGCTGACAACGCCCATCATCTCTCCCGCCGGGGCGGGCATGAACTCCGGGCAGAATCTGTGGCTGGCCCTGGCCATCGCGATCGCGACCCTGGCCGTACTGGGGCTGGCACTCCTGGCCATCAGTGCCGAGCAGCGGATGCGTCGCAGTCGCCATTACCGCTCGCGTCTGGATGGCCTGCTGGAGTATCGGACCCGGGAGCTGCGTCATGAGCGCGATCAGGTGGCGGTCATGCTGGATTCCATCGATGAAGGAGTGATCAGCCTCGATCGCGAGGGCCATATCCAGCACATCAATCCCATCGCTGCCGAACTGTGTGGCTGGGACCCGTCGTTGGCCCGCGGGCGCCCCTGGGCGCGCATCTTGCAGCTGCGCCATGAAGGTACGTTGCAGTCGGTTGCCAGCCAGCTGGAAGGGGTCTTGCAGCGTGGCGAAGTGGTGCACATGTCCAGCCAGACGCTGCTGGTGGCACGTGATGGCAGTGAATGTGCCGTGGAGCTCAAGGCCTCGCCCGTGCGCCGTCGCAGCGGGGATGTCGAGGGGGCCGTACTGGTCTTCCGCGACATCAGCTATCGCCAGGCCATGATTCGGCGTCTCAACTTCCAGGCGCATCACGACAGCCTGACCGGCCTGCACAATCGCACCGCCTTCGATGACTCTCTCACCGCGGCGCTGGCCGATGGCGGCTTTCACCAGCTGCTGTACCTGGATCTCGACTTCTTCAAGGTGGTCAATGACACCTGCGGCCACGCGGCTGGAGACACCGTATTGCGCGAGCTCTCCGCGCTGATGCGAGCCCATGTGCGGGAAACGGATGTACTGGCGCGCCTGGGGGGCGATGAATTCGCCGTGCTGCTCTATCGCTGTTCTCGCGAGCAGGCCATCGAGCGTGCCGAAGCGCTGTGCGCGGCCGTCAGTGCCTATCGCTACTACGATGAGGGGCGGCCATTCCAGTTGGGCGTCAGTATCGGGGTCGCGCCGGTCGAAAGTGGTGTCCAGGCCTCCGAAGTCCTGCGTCAGGCGGATGGTGCCTGCTACATGGCCAAGCAGAGCGGGCGCAATCAGGTGCATGCCTACCATGACGGAGATGAGGGGTTCGAGCGCGCCCAGCGCGAGGTGCAATGGCTGCCGCTGCTGCACGAGGCGCTGGAGAATGATCGCTTCACGCTGTACATCCAGCCGATTCGCTCGCTGAGTGATGCCACCAGCAAGCCCTACTATGAGGTGCTGCTGCGCTACGTCAACGACTCGGGCGAGCACCTGGCCCCGGCGCACTTCATGGCGACGGCGGAGCGATTCGGCCTGATGCCCGAGATTGATATCTGGGTCGTCACCCAGGCGCTGCAGGTGCTGGAGTCCGATGATGGCCGCATCGAATCGGATGCCGTGCTGGCGATCAACCTCTCCGGTCAGAGCATGGGTGACCTGCGCATGCGCGATCAGCTGGCGGCGCTGGTCACGCAAAGCTCCGTCATGCCACAGCGGCTGTGCTTCGAGATCACCGAGACGGCGGCCATCAGCAATCTGGCCCAGGCGCGCGAGTTCATCTACAGCATGCGACGGCTCGGCTGCAGCTTCGCCCTGGATGACTTCGGCAGTGGCATGTCGTCCTTTGCCTACCTCAAGGAGCTGCCGGTCAATCAGCTCAAGATCGACGGCGCCTTCGTGCGCAACCTGACTCGCGATAGCCTCGACGCCGCCATCGTCTCCGCCATCTGTGGCATCTGTGCCCAGATGGGCATCATCACGGTGGCGGAATATGTCGAGCGTCTTGAGCTGATCCCCGCCCTCGAGCTGATCGGTGTCGACTTCGTGCAAGGCTACGGCATCGGCCGTCCTCACCCGATCGGCGCCCCGTTGATCCCCATCACTCCACGCAACAACGGGCCTGCAGCCAGTCTGCAAGGTTGATAGAATGACACCTTTGCATCGTCGCCTCTTGCGGCGATGCGCCTGTTTGCTGGAGCCTGCCTGTGAAACTCTTGCTGCTAGATGCCGGGCATTGTCTTGGCCTGGGTCTGATTCGTGCGGCCAGTACGCGCGCCGATCTTGAGCTCAACGCCGTCGAGTCTGACCGTATTGGCGCCGATGACATCCGTGCCAGCCAGGCGGATGTCGTCATCGTGCCGCCGTTCGCACGCCCGGCCGATTCCGCACCTGCCGAGGTGATGGCGCATGCCGAGGCGGTGGAGCAAGTGCTGGCCGCCTGCATCGAGACCGGCACACCGCTGGTGTGGTGCGTGGCAGATCAGATGTTCGAGCAGGGCGGCGAAGGCTTGCTCGACGAGGACGAGGTGCCCTCGCCGATCGATACGGCGCTGCGCCGCGTCATCGCGACCGGTGATCGCATCCGTGCCGAGCTGCCGAATCACCTGATCGTGCGTCTGGGCCCGCTGTTCGGTCCGGAAGGGCGTGATGCCTGGCTGCCGACGTTGATCGAGCGACTGTTGGCGGGCGAAGAGGTGCGTGCCGCCGAGGACGTCATCCTGTGCCCGACCAGTGTCGATGCCGTGGCGATGGCGTTGATCGGCATGCTCCAGCAACAGCGCTGCGGTGCGGATGCCTGGGGGGCCTACCATCTGGCCGGCACCGAGCCGATCAGTGCCTACGCCTTCGTCAGTGTCGTGCGTACCCAGTTGATCACCCGTCTCGAGGGGCTGGGCGAGACGGTGGCCGCAGGCCCGCTCAAGGCGCTGACCCTCAATTCCGGTACGCCGCTGCGGCGTGTGCTCAATTGCCGCCGCGTGCTGGACACCTTCGGTGTGCATCAGAAGCCGTGGCGCCTCGAACTATCCCGCCTGATGGATGACTGGATCGCGCAGCGCGCCTCCGGCTCATCTCGCCCTGACTCGATCTGACCTGTGGAGACTGTGCCTGTGAATGCGCTGCGTAGCGTGCTGTTTTATGTAGGTTATTTCATGGCGTTGCTGCTCAGCGCCGTGGTGCTGGTGCCGCTGGCGGCCTGCCTTCCGCTACAGGCGCGCTACCGTGTCCTGCATAGCTACAACCATATCGTGCTGTGGTGGTTCCGACTGACCTGCGGCGTGAAGGTGCAGGTGACTGGACGTGACGCCTTGCCTGAGGGGGCCTGCGTGCTGCTGGCCAACCACCAGAGCGAGTGGGAAACCATCTACCTGCAGGTGGCCAAACGCCCGCTATGCACCGTGCTCAAGCAAGAGCTGCTGAAGATTCCGGTCTTCGGCTGGGGGCTGAAACTGCTGGAACCGATTCCGCTGGATCGTACTCAGCCGTCCAAGGCGCTCAAGCAGGTGCTGTCAGTGGGCACCCAGCGCCTCAAGGACGGTTTTACCGTGCTGATCTTCCCGGAAGGCACGCGCATTGCGCCGGGGACCCGCAAGAAGTTCAACAAGTCCGGTGCCGCGATTGCCTGCCGTGCCGGCGTGCCGGTGGTGCCGGTGGCGCACAATGCCGGTGAGATCTGGCCCAATGACAGCTGGATCAAGCGCCCGGGCACCATCCATGTCGCCTATGGCCCGGCCATCGAGACGGCGGGGCGCAAGCCGGACGCGGTGATTGCCGATGTCGAGGCCTGGGTCGAGACCAAGCTGCAGGAAATCTCCAGCGTCCAGCGTCCGCCGCTGGAAGAGGAAGCGGCGGCCGATAGCGTCGGCGCCTGACTGTCTGGCGCTTTCTCTTTTGCTCATCTGATGCATCCGGTGCCCGCCAGCGAGCACCGGACAGCCACCAAAAAGGCCGCCCCGAAGGGCGGCCTTTTCGTGTCTCACACCAGCGCATATCTGCAGACTGCATGTCTGCTGAACGCGTGCTGGATCAGTCCTGGAAACGTTCCAGAATCAGGCAGGCGTTGGTGCCACCGAAGCCGAAGCTGTTGGACAGCACACGGTCGATCTTGACGCCATCACGACGGGTCGTGACGATGTCGAGGCCTTCGGCGCGGTCATCCAGCTCGCTGACATTGGCAGACGCGGCAATGAAGTCGTTCTCCATCATCAGCATGGAGTAGATGGCTTCCTGCACGCCAGTGGCGCCCAGCGAGTGACCCGTCAGCGACTTGGTCGAGCTCATTGCCGGGCTGGCGGTGCCGAAGACTTCCTGGATGGCCTTGAGCTCGGCCACATCGCCCACCGGCGTCGAGGTGCCGTGGGTGTTGATGTAGTCGATATCGCCATTCACGGTCGCCATCGCCTGACGCATGCAGCGTGCTGCACCTTCGCCGGACGGTGCCACCATGTCGTGGCCATCGGAGGTCGCGCCATAGCCGGTCACTTCGGCGTAGATCTTCGCGCCGCGTGCCTTGGCGTGTTCCAGCTCCTCGAGTACCAGCATGCCGCCGCCACCTGCGATGACGAAGCCATCACGGGTCTTGTCGTAAGGACGCGACGCGGTTTCCGGCGTGTCGTTGTAGCTGGTGGACAGGGCGCCCATGGCGTCGAACAGGCAGGACAGGGTCCAGTGCTCTTCTTCACCACCACCGGCAAACACGATGTCCTGCTTGTTCAGCTGGATCTGTTCCACGGCGCTACCGATGCAGTGGGCAGACGTGGCACAGGCCGAGGAGATCGAGTAGTTGATACCCTTGATCTTGAACGGCGTGGCCAGACAGGCAGAGACGGTCGAGCCCATGGTGCGAGTGACGCGGTAGGGACCGACGCGACGCAGGCCCTTGGCGCGCATCACGTCTGCGGCCTCGACCTGGTTCGCGGAGGAAGCGCCACCGGAACCGGCGATCAGGCCGGTACGCTCGTGGGAAACCTGCGCTTCGGTGAGACCGGAATCGGCAATCGCCTGCGCCATGGAGATGTAGGCATAGGCCGCAGCATCCCCCATGAAGCGCAATTGCTTGCGATCGATGTGGTCTTCGAGATTGATGTCGACAACGCCGGCCACGTGGCTACGGAAGCCCAGCTCGGCGTATTCCTCTTTGCGGCGGATACCAGAACGTCCTTCGCGGAGCGATTCCAGGACCTGCTGGCGATCATTGCCCAGGCAGGAAACAATGCCCAGCCCGGTGACTACCACTCTACGCATGGGAGCCTCCCGTTCAGAAGTTCGCAGTGGAGGTGAACAGACCGACGCGCAGGTCGTTGGCCTGATAGATGTCGCGACCGTCAACTGTCACTGTACCATCGGCGATGCCGAGGATCAGCTTGCGAGTGATGACTCGCTTGATGTTGATGGTGTAGGTCACTTTCTTGGCGGTCGGCAGCACCTGGCCAGAGAACTTGACCTCGCCGCAGCCCAGCGCGCGGCCACGGCCCGGATTGCCCAGCCAGCCGAGGTGGAAGCCCACCAGCTGCCACATGGCATCGAGGCCCAGGCAGCCCGGCATCACCGGATCACCCGGGAAGTGGCAGTCGAAGAACCACAGGTCCGGAGAGATATCCAGCTCAGCAATCAGCTGACCCTTGCCGTGGCTACCGCCTTCCTCACTGATGTGAGTGATGCGATCCAGCATCAGCATGTTGGGAGCAGGCAGTTGCGCATTGCCCGGGCCGAAGAGTTCGCCCTGGCCACAGGCCAGCAGCTCGTCGCGAGTAAAGGAGTGTTGCTTGGTCACTGAGTCATTCCGAGTAGCGGGATGGTAATGCCGTACGAGGCACCTGAGCGCCTGAATGGGGCTAGTCTAATGGCTGGCACCCCTGAATGCACGTGGGGGCCAGACTAAAGGGCAGCAAGGGCGGGTGCAAATAAGTCCTACAGCTGGCGGGAAAGTGGTCGATAGGAGCTAGTGTGTGATTCGCGCGGGATCCTCTTTGCCGGCATCGGTCGCAATCCGCTGGAGCCGTGCCGAGAGTGGCCTGCTCCCTGCAAATGCAGGATCATCCCCGATGACCCCTTCCACCGAGAGCTGCTTATGTGGCCGCAAGCCCACTTCAATCGGCCCCTGATCATCGGGGCGCTCGTTGCCTTGACAGCGCTGCCCTGGTTGCCGGGGCTCGAGCTGCGTCTTGCCGCGTTGCTGCCTGCCGTTCTGGCGGGGCTGGACATCGCGCGCCAGCGTCGTCGCCAGCTGCTGCATCGTCAGCTGCTGGAAGCCGCCGTGCACCTGAGCAGTGATGGTCTGGTGATCAGTGATCGCCACAATCGGGTGCTGGCCGTGAACGCCGCCTTCAGTCATATCACCGGTTACGCACCGGAAGAGATCATTGGTCGCAACCCTTCCCTGCTGTCTTCCGGGCGCCATGACGAGGAATTTCACGCCCGTTATCGCCAGGCGCTCGAGGTCAATGGCCACTGGGAGGGCGAGGTCTGGAATCGGCGCAAGCAGGGGGATGAATACCCCGAGTGGCTGCGGGCACGCCGTATCGAGCAGGGCGGCGACGTCTTCCATGTCGCTCTCTTTACCGATATCACCCGCCACAAGGCGCGCGAGCAGGACCTGCAGCGCCTGGGGCTGGAAGATGCCCTGACGGGCCTGCCCAATCGCCGTCGGCTGGGCGACCTGCTGGTCAGTCGCCTCAACGGCCTGCGCGCCGGGGAGGCGATGGACCTGGCACTGATCGATATCGATGCGCTCAAGAGCATCAATGATGCCCTGGGCGCGGAAGGGGGCGATCGTCTGCTGCAGCAGTTCTCCCAGCGTCTGACGGCGCTGGCGCGGGGCGGCGTGGTCGGGCGCATCGGCGGCGACGAGTTCGTGATTCTGCGCTCCACGGCAGGGGGCGAGCATACCGTCTGGGTGGATGAGCTGCGTCAGGTACTGACCAAGCCCTTCGAGATCGGCGATCAGGCGCTGCACCTTGCGCTGTCGATCGGCAGCTGCCGCGCGCCGGAGGATGGCGCTGACGCCGATGTGCTGATGCAGCGTCTGGAAAGTGCCCTGTATGCCGCCAAGCGGCATGGTCGCAATACCGACATGCGCTTTCAGCCCGCACTGGATGCTGGCGGCGACCTGCAACTGGGGCTGGCGAATGACCTGCGGGTCGCCATCGAGAGCCAGGGGCAATTGCAGCTGCACTATCAATGTCAGCACGACGCCAGCACCGGCAAGGTCGCGAGTGTCGAGGCGCTGTTGCGCTGGAAGCACCCGCTGCGGGGGGGCATCTCACCGGCCGAATTCGTGCCGCTGGCCGAGCGCCACGGCCTGATGCTGCGCCTGGGCAACTGGGTGCTGCGCGAGGCGGTACAGCAGCAGGCCAGCTGGCGGCGCGCCGGTCACCGCCTGTGCATCTGGGTCAATGTCTCGGCCTTGCAGCTGATCCAGGGTGGCTTTGAGGCCTCGCTGGCGGGCCTGTTGATGGAGTATGACGTGCCTGCCAGCTCCATCGGGCTGGAGCTGACGGAATCGGTATTGCTGGATGAGCGTGCCGGCGACGTCTCACGGCGCCTAGCGGCACTACGCGCTCGCGGCCACCAGATCGCGGTGGATGACTTCGGCACCGGCTATTCGTCACTCGCCTATCTGAAGGACCTGCCGGTGGACAAGCTCAAGCTGGACCGCGCCTTCATCCGCAGTCTGCCCGGCGAGCGTGCGGATGCCGCCATCACCATGGCGGTGCTGGCGATGGCCAAGGGCCTGGGCATGGAGATGATCGCGGAAGGCGTCGAGACCGCCGAGCAGCGTGAATACCTGGTATCGAATGGTTGCGGCTGGATCCAGGGGTTCTACTTCTCGCGGCCGGCACCCGCGGGGGAGGTCATCGAGCGGCTCAATGGCTACGAGGCCGGCAATCTGGCCATCAAGGCCGCCTGAGGCGCTCAGGCGCGCTTGGCATGTCCCTGCAGGCGTGCGATACCCAGACACAGACAGCCCCAGATCAGCGCCTGCGCCGGTAGCAGCCAGTCGGCGAGGGTCACACTGGCGAGCTGCGCCCCGCCGTAATAGGACAGCGGGGCACTGATGGCACCGCCAGCCGCCGCAAGCCAGGGCCGCTGCCACAACCAGTGCAGCGCATGATGGATCGTGCTGGCGAACAGCGGCCACAGACACCACATCCAGACAGGCAGGGGCAGCCAGTGCGCCCAGTCAGGCGTGTCCGAGGTGATGGTGTAGCCGCCGGCCAGTGACAGGCTGCCATCCACTACCATCCCCAACGCCACGAAGGCGGTCAGCCAGCGCAGCTCGCGCAGGCGCGCACTCGTCGGCACGATCAGCCACAGATGCACGGCCAATATCAGCGGCGTGGCCAGCAGGGCGACTGTCGAGCCGCCCAGTACGCAGCAGAACCAGCCGAGCTGGAAGAGCCCGGCATTGAGCAGTGCTCCATAGCGCTCGGACAGCATGTTCAGGCGTCCCAATCCTGAAGTCCCGCCTGGACCGGACGCGCCCCCGGCCCCCCCAGCAGCAGCTGACAGGTGCCGATGGTGCGCTCGCGGAAGCCCCCCTCGCAGTACGCCAGGTAGTAACGCCACATGCGCACGAAGCGCTCGTCGTAGCCCTGCGCATAGACCTCCCCGAGACGCGCCTCGAAGCGCTGCCCCCAGGCCTTGAGCGTGGCGGCGTAGTGCAGGCCGATATCCTCGAGCTGCAACAGGTTCAGCTGGGTGTCCTGCTGCATGGCGCTAAGAATCGCCGCATGGGACGGCAGGAAGCCGCCGGGGAAGATGTAGCGCTTGATGAAGTCCATCTCGCGGCTGGCGGCCACGAAGCGCTGATCGCGAATCGTGATGGCCTGCAGTGCGATCAGGCCTTCCGGCTCGAGCAGGCACTCGAGGGTCTTCAGGTAGGTCGGCAGATACTGATGGCCGACCGCCTCGATCATCTCCACCGAGACGATGCGATCGAAGCGACCTTCCAGTGCCCGGTAGTCTTCCTTGAGCAGCGTGATGCGATCCTCCAGCCCTTCCGCGGCGATACGCGCCTTGGTATAGGCGTGCTGCTCATCGGAAATGGTCGTGGTGGTCACGCGGCAGCCGCGTGTTCTTGCGGCATGGATCGCCAGCCCGCCCCAGCCGGTGCCGATTTCCAGCAGGTGATGCTGTGGCCCCAGTTCCAGCAGGTTGAACAGCTTCTCCAGCTTGTGGGTCGAGGCCGCCTCCAGACTGGCTTCGGGATAGGGGAACACCGCCGCGGAATACATGCGGTGCTCGCGATCGAGGAACAGCTCGAAGAGATCATTGCCGAGATCGTAATGCGCCGAGATGTTGCGCTTAGAACCCGCCAGCGTATTGCGCGCCAGCGCGTAGGCGACGCTCAGCGCCCACTTGGACAGGCGCGACGTCCCGCTGTCCACCGAGTCATTGACCTGTTCGAGGTTGTAGGCGAACAGGCGCACCAGCCCGACCAGATCATCCGTCTCCCACTGGCCATCCATGTAGGCCTCCGCCGCCGCGACGGTGCCACCCAGCGCCATGCGCCGCCACGCGCGTGAGTCATGGATACGCAGCGTGACGTTACGCGCGCCGCCCTTGCCTAGTACGTGGCGCTCACGACCTTCCAGCACCGTCAGGCTGCCACCCTCGAGCTTGTCGAGCATGCGCAGCAGGCGTGGCCGCAGCAGCCGCGTCAGGCGGTCCGCCGGTGCCCGGGTCGTGGCCAGTGTGGGGGGAGCGGGTTCGAATTGGCTCATGATGAGTTCCTCATGATGAAGACGGCGAGCGCGGATGGTCGAAGATCGGCACGCGCTTGAGCGCCAGACGCAGCGCCTCGAAATGAATGCCTGCGACCGTCTTGAGCGTCATCCAGGGGAAACGCAGCAGCAGGCGATGAAAGGCGCGTGGGGTAGCCGGTTCCAGATGCAGGCTCAGGCTGGCATCGAACAGCGAGTGCTGCGCTATCCGCGCCGTATCCCCGGTGAGGGGATGGTTTTCCATGTGCAGCAACAGCTCATCCGCGCTGGGGTCGTTGAAGCGCCAGTGATAGCGCATGCCCATCGGCATGAAGGGCGAGACATGCATGCGCTTGTCGAACTGCGCCGCCTGCATGCGTCGTTGCGGGTCAGTCCGGGCGGCATACAGTACGCGCTCTCCCCAGGGGATATTGGTCACCTCACCGAGCACGGCGCCCAGCTGGCCTGAGGCGTGATAGAGGTAATAGAGGCGGATCGGGTTGAAGCCGATCCCGAAGTGGCGCAGCTGGGTCAGCAGGAAGATGCGCCCCTGCGGCAGCGGTGCGTGATCGCCACTGCGGGCCAGCTCGCGCTGGCAGACGGCGCGCACCCGTTCCTCAAGTGGGCCATCGGCAATGTCGTGGACTGCGGCCGGCAGATGGTCACTGTCGCGAAAGGCCAGTGGCGCGGCGTGACTGGCACTCACCAGACGCTTGCCGGCCATCAGTGCCGGCAACTCATCCAGTGCCAGCCACGCCATGGCGACGCGATAGCGAAAGGCATGCTGGCGCGGCGCGTGGCGACGGTGGCGCAGCGTGCCATAACCGATGCGGCTGGCGGGCGCCTTCAATCGTCTGCCTCGCGCGTACCCAGTGCCTCGGCGACTCGCAGCGCACTCCATACGCCATCCTCGTGAAAGCCGTTGCGCCACCAGGCGCCACAGAAATGGGTACGGCCCACCGCGCCGTCCGCCTTGGCCTGCGCGCCGGAAATCTGCGTGAAGCGTGTCTTGGCGGCTTCGGCGGCCAGCGTGAAGCGCGGGTGGTCATAGGCATAACGGCCCAGTACCCGAGCGGGATCAATCGCGTCGCTGTCATTGAGCGTGATGCAGAAGGTCTCGCGGGGCGGGTGCTCGCGCTCATCAAGGCGTTGCAGGATGTTCATGTCGTAGGTGACGCTGGCCCGCTGGGCGTCGTCGCGCCCATCGAGGCGGTAGTTCCAGCTCGCCCAGGCCGCCTTGCGCCTGGGCAGCAGTGAGGTGTCGGTATGCATCACCACCTCATTGCGCTGGGTCGTGATCGCTCCCAGCACCGCGCGCTCCTGCTCGCTGGCATCGCCGAGCAGCGCCAGTGCCTGCGGTGCATGACACGCCATCACCACCTGGTCGAATCGTTCACGGCGGCCATCGGCATGCTCAAGCGTCACGCCGTCGGCGTCGCGCAGGACCCGGGTGATCTTGCTGTTGAGGCGAATGCGCTCGGCATAGCCCTCGGTCAGCGGCGCGATATAGGCGCGCGAGCCATCGACCAGCGTGAACCACTGTGGGCGGTCATTGACCGACAGCAGGCCGTGATGGCGGAAGAAGCGCACGAAGAACAGCAGCGGGAACTGCGCGATATCCGCGATGCTGGCGGACCAGATCGCCGCGCCCATCGGCAGCAGGTAATGCTCACGGAATACCTGCGAGTAGCCATTGGCATCCAGGTAGCTGCCCAGGGTCGCGCCCTCGGCGAGCTTGCCGTTGTCCAGATCGGCGGCAGCCTGTTTGTTGAAGCGCAGGATGTCGCGCAGCAGGCGATAGAAACGCGGGCGCAGCAGATTGCGCTTCTGGGCGAACAGCGACAGCAGGGTATGGCCGTTGTACTCGAAGTCCTCGGCGGTGGTGTGCACCGAGAAGCTCATCTCGGTGGGCTGATAGGCCACGTCGAGGCGTTCCAGCAGGCGCTGGAAATGCGGGTAGGTGCGGTCATTGAAGACGATGAAGCCGGTGTCGATGGCCCAGTCGCTGCCATCGGCGCACTGCACATCCATGGTGGCGGTGTGGCCGCCCAGGCGCTCGGCTGACTCGAAGACATGCACTTCATGCTTGCGACTCAGGTAGTAGGCCGCTGACATGCCGCTGATGCCGCTGCCGATGACGGCAATCCGCTGGCGGGGTAGAGACGCTGTCGCGTAGGTCGTTGTCGTGTTCATGCCACTCCAGAAGAAGAACGCACCATGTCGTCATGAGCAGAAGCGTTGCCGGGTATTCGGCGCGGGCAGGTCTCGCCGGTCTTGTCTGCCGCGCACTCAGTCGCGGGTCATGCGTAGACCGATGCTGCGTCGCAAGGGGGCGGGCAGGATGCCCAGCAACTTGACCAGCAGCGTGAAGCGGCGCGGGAAATGGATATCGAGCCGGTGACGCGCTAGCCCCGCCACGATCGCCTCGACCGCCTGATCGACAGTGACCTGCATCGGCATCGGGAAGTCATTGCGCTCGGTCAGCGGTGTCTTGACGAAGCCGGGGTGAATCACACTGACATCGATGCCCTGGTTGTCGAGGTCCAGTCGCAGCGACTCCAGGAAGTAGCTCACGGCGGCTTTGGAGGCGCCATACGCCTCCGCGCGTGGCAACGGCAGGTAGGCCGAGGCACTGGAGACCGCTGCCAGCTGCGGCCGCTCACCGCCGTCTGCCGCTGCCATGCGCAGCAGCGGCAAGGCGCTTTCGATCACATCCACGGCGGCCTGGAAGTTGGTCGCGAACACGCGGTGGACCAGGTCTGCCTCGAATTCCCGTGCATCCAGATATTCGCAGGTGCCAGCGTTGAGCAGTGCAAGGTCGAGTCCACCAAAGCTGGCCTCTATCTGACTGGCCGCCGCGCGGATGGCCTCACGGTCGGTTAGGTCGAGCGTCACGACCATCGCTTCCCCGGGGCCTTGCTCGGCATCGGCTGCGATGGCCTCCAGCTTGTCGGCGGAGCGCGCGCTGAGGGCGACCCGGTGGCCATCCGCCAGCAGCCGGCGTGCCAGACCTTCGCCGATGCCGGAGCTGGCACCGGTCAGCCAGATGCGTTTGCGAGCCTTTGCGGTCGTCGATGTGGTGCTCGAACCATGACTGGCCATTTCCCCTCCTTGGCATGTGTGTGTCTGGCGTGCCTGACTTTCTCTGCGTGCCTGACTTTCTCTGCGTGCCTGACTTTCTCTGCGTGCCTGACTTTCTCTGCGTGCCTGACTTTCTCTGCGTGCCTGACTGTGTCTGCGTGTCTGCGCCTTGCCTGCCTGGCCTGGCGAATCTGCATGGCACTGACTCACAGAACGCCGGGCGTGTCCGTATGGATGTCGCCAGGGCTCAACCCTCTGCTGCTCAGTCCATGCGACGTTTCAGCAGGCCGATCACGTTGCGCAGTACGGGCACCTGCTCGTAGAGCAGCTCACCGGCATCGAAGAAATCACGGTGCTGGATGACCTTACCGTCTCGGAACTCGAGGCGTGAGGCACCCTGCACGCTGATGTCCTTGCCCCCGTTCAGACGGGGATGGCGATAGGTCATCGTCCAGCTGAGCCAGGCGAGTCCCTGTTCATTGCCTTCATCCGCATTGCCTTCATCCGCAGGGCCGGCGGCTTGCGCAGGCATCGGCCCCAGCGGGTGATGAAAGACGAAGTCGATGGCGGCGACATTCATGTACAACCCTGAGAAATAGGCGTTGAGTGCCGTCAGACCGCGGACTTCATGCAGGGGGTCGCGGAAGACGATATCGTCACTGTAGACTGATTTGAGCAGTTCTGTAGAGGTTTTGTCCAGCTTTTCGTAAAGACGACATACCCGAGTCAGGGCCGGGCTCATCTCGTCGGGTAGCGATTGCATGGCAATGCTCCTGAAGGGGAGGGATGCAAGAGCGGCCTGCTGAAGATCAGCAGGCCGCTTGAGGGGTCATTCGCTTTTTGACAGCGCCTTGAAGGTATCCAGCGCCCGCTGGCGGGCGGCCTTGTGGTCGACGATCGGTCGTGGGTAGCCCGTCTGTTGGCAGTCATCCGCACTGGGCTGGTGGCGCCGCTTGGCCGGCAGCTCGGCCAGTTCCGGCACCATGCACGCGATGAACTCGCCGTCCTTGTCGAAACGTTGACCCTGGGTGGTCGGATTGAAGATGCGGAAATAGGGCGCGGCATCGGTGCCGGTGGAGGCTGCCCATTGCCAGCCACCATTGTTGGCGCCCAGCTCACCATCGACGAGATGGGTCATGAAGAAGGCCTCGCCACGTCGCCAGTCGATCAGCAGATGCTTGGTGAGGAACATCGCCGTCACCATGCGCAGGCGATTGTGCATCCAGCCGGTCTGCACCAGCTGACGCATGGCGGCATCGACGATGGGGTAGCCGGTGCGGCCCTCGCACCAGGCGGCGAAGCCTGCGTCGTCATCGCGCCACTGCAGGGCCTCGGTGTGGCGCTGGAAGGGGCGGTGGCGATTGACGCGCGGGAAGCCGACCAGGATGTGCTGGTAGAACTCACGCCAGATCAGCTCGTTGACCCAGCTGGTCAGGCCGACATCGCCATCGGCGAGGCTGCCGTTCTCTGCCAGTACGGCGGCGTAGCATTGGCGGGCCGAGATCATGCCCAGCGCCAGATAGGGCGATAGCTCGCTGGTGCCACGGGTGGCGGGGATATCGCGCTGTTCGTGGTAGCGGCGCGCGCGGAAGGTCAGGAAGCGCTCCAGGCGCTCCTGCGCGGCCTCTTCGCCGGCCGGCCATAGCTCGGCGTCCAGCGCGGTCGCCGGCTCGCCCTTGAGCGTCTCGGGCGGTGGCGGGATGGCGTCGCCGTGGATCTCGCGCCCCTGGGCGTCACGGGGCGTGGCTTGCACTTCAGGTGCCTCGTTCAACGCCAGACGACGGGAATCGACTTCCTTGTGCCAGCGCTTGGAGAAGGGCGTGAAGACGCCGTAGTAATCGCCCTTGCCGGTCAGCAGCTCACCGGGCGTGAAGGCCAGCATGTCGGTGTAGCGATGCAGGCGGACGTCGCGCTCGGCAAGGCGCTCGCGCACGCGCCTGTCGCGTTCACGCTCATTGACGGCATATTCGTCGTTGAAGTGCAGGGCCTGGGCACCCAGCTCGTCGCACAGCGCGGCCAGCGCCTCGGGCACCTCAGCGAAGGTGTCGCAGTCGAGCACCTTGAGCGGGATGTGATAGCCGGCGAGTGCCTGTTGCAGGACATGCAGGCCGCGGCGCAGGAAGTCGAGCTTGTTGGCGCCGTGGCCGTGCTCGACCCACTGCGCCAGGCAGGGGGCGACGACGGCCACGACAGGGCCGCGTGCGGCGGCCTGCGAGAGAGCAGTGTTGTCGTGTACGCGCAGGTCACTGCGCAGCCAGACCAGCTGCAGGGGAGCCCCCGCTGGCGCGGAGGCGGGGGAAGAGGCGGATGGTGAGTCAGATGACATCGGGGCTCCTTGGCGATCGGTGAAACCAATGCCGAGCAGGAGCCTGCGATCAACGTGCCATCAAGGACCTCAGGCGAGCGACCGCCTGAATCGGGTCAGCCCCCAGGCCTTCAATGGGCCCGTCTACCAGCTCCTGCTGGCGAATCTGGGCGGCCGGGCCAGCGATGGCCAGCGGCACGCTCAATTGTTCTGCGACCCGCGGCAACTGACGGCGCATGACATCCGAGCGCTCGGCCTGGGTGCCGACCAGCACCACGGCCTGTGCCTGCAGGCGCTCTGCGGCCAGCGGCAGCTCCGCCAGCGGCAGTGGGCCATCCAGCAGGCTGACGTGATAGCCGGCGTCGCTGGCGACCAGCGCGAACAGCAGCAGCCAGCTCAGGCCCGGTTCTTCCGGCAGGCGCGTCAGCGTGATGTGCGGGGCGTGACGCTCCTGATTGGCAAACACCAGCCGGGCACCGATGCGCGAGCGCAGGAAGCTCTCGAAGAAGCACTGGGCCAGGCGGGTACCGAAGGTGGCGGTACCGCGCTCCTCGAGCTGCTCGAGCAGCGGACGCCACAGGCGCTCGACCACGCTGCTGACCGGGTACAGTGCCAGACTCTGGTTGTACAGCTCGGCCAGGCGCGCCTCGTCCTGGGCGTCGATGGCGGCCAGTGCCAGCTGCTGCTGGCCACTCCAGCTGCCTTCGTCCGGCATCGGCGTGCTTTCCGGCTGCGGCTGGTCGAGCAGCTCGCGTACCTGGCTGACAGGTACTCCGCGGTTGAGCCACTGCAGGATGTGTTCGATCCGCTCGATGTCCTCGCGGGCATACAGGCGATGCCCCTTGGGCGTACGGCGGGGCTCGATCAGTCCGTAGCGGCGTTCCCAGGCTCTCAGCGTGACCGAATTGACGCCGGTCAGGCGAGAGACTTCGCGGATCGGAAACAGCGGCGAACTGGCAGTTTCCGTGGCCTTGTCAGTCATGAATGGTGTTACCTCTGGCGGTGACGAGGCATCCCGGGTGAAGCACAGGTGAGGACGACACACAGGGTAAAGTTGAAGTGTCGTCACTTGGGGCGCTGTGGGATACCGGCAATGCATCTTGTGCACTAGCTGTACATGTGGGCATCAGGATGGCGCAGCCGCCAGAGCCTGACAAGAGGCAAGCTGCGTCGCATCCCCGGTGCGCATGTTTTGAAGGTGCATCACAGCGCCTTTGACGCCGAAGGTCCCGTCATGAAATCGGCCGTCTAGGCGTTGTCCTGTTGCTCCACAATCTGGATCAAGGCCTCGACAAAGGCCGGATGTGCACCCACCGGGTCAAGCAGACTGATGGGGCAGTCGGGGTGCTGGCGCTGCGAGTCTTCCAGCATGGCGGGCACGTCCTCGCGCAGATGACGGCCGGCCGCGAAGAACAGCGGCAGGATGTCGATACGCGCGGCACCGTCTGCCGCCAGGGCATCGATGGTGTCGGTCAGCAGCGGATCGCACAGTTCCATATAGGCCAGGCGCGTCGGACGCTTGAGACGGGAAGCCAATGTGGCTTCCAGTGCCTCGAAGGGCTCGCGCCAGCGCGGGTCACGTGACCCATGGGCCAATAGAATCAAGGCGTTGTCGTGATCTGTGGGCGTAGTCATGCAGCTATCCTGTGGGCGATGAGGGGTCGCGGCAGCGTATCAGCTGTCGGCGAGGGTGTTGAGCAGCTGTTCGGCTACCTCGTGCCCTGACAGCCAGGCGTCCTCGACGCGCGGGCCACGCAGGGCGTCTCCGGCCAGCCATAGCCCGGATCTCCCCTGGCCATAGCCCTTCTGGTCATAGACATTGTGGACATGGGCATTGTGGCCGGCTGCCGCTGAAGTCTGCGGCAGCGTCTGGGTCGGGTGAGCGTAGCGCCAGCGATGCGCCGTGAGGGTGACCTTGCCCTGGCTCCAGCCCGGCGCCAGCTCGCGGAGCTCCGGCAGTGCCTCGAAGGCCTGCCACAGCAAGGTCGCGATCTCCTGTGGCGACTTCTCCAGATTCGCCCGACTCCAGCCGGCGGTCGCCAGCAGGCTCAGGGTCTCTTTGCTCAGGGTCTCCTTGGCATGTGGCGGTGTCTGGCGGCCGGGACGCGAATGCTGGCGCATCACGCAGCGCAGCGGGCCATCATCGCCGCGACTGACCAACAACCCTTGCCAGTCAGCGTCGCCCCCCAGCGCGGGTAGCGGCGTCTCCAGAGTGGCCATCAGTGTCCAGGTCGGTGCCATCTCCACCTGCGCCAGCGCCTCACTCAGGGCCGGGGCCAGCGAGTCCTCGGCGAGCGCCACCCCCTGGGCGTCGGTACCGGCCGTGCTCAGCAGGGCGCGTGCCTGCGGCGCCGGTGCGCTGATCACCACGTGATCGAAGGGGCCGTGGTGATCACCGTCGCTGTCTTCGAGCCGCCAGTGCTTGCCTGGCGCTGTGCCATCGCCCGCGATCAGGCGCGTGATGCGCGTTTCGCTGTGCAGACTGGCGTGGGCCGGCAGCTGTTCACTGAGGTGGCGGCTCAGGGCGCTCATGCGCGGACTGGCCACGTAGCGGGTGGAATCATCGCGCAGCCGCTGCCATTGGCTCTCGTCAGACGCCGACTTGCCGAGGCTCAACAGTCTCTCACCCCAAGTTGCGACGACGCCTGCGGCCCGCCACTGCTCGAGCGCGGACTGGAAGCGTGGATCACGCGCCGTGAAGTATTGCGCGCCGATGTCGATGGGGCCTTCGCTCGTGCGGCGACTGGCCAGGCGTCCGCCGGGGCCGCGTGCCTTCTCGAAAATCGTCACCGCATGGCCCTGTGCGGCCAGTCGGGTGGCGGCGGACAATCCGGCGATACCGGCACCGATGATGGCGATGGACGATACTGGCATCTGGAGGCGACTCCTGCGCGGGCGGTGTTCAGGGGGGACGGGTCGTCATATGACCCGACAGCAGATACGCTAAAGTTAACTTCTTGCGCATAATTGTACAATATAAGTATAGATTTATGGCGGAAGTCGGCACACTCGATGCTTCATCGCCGAGGAGGGCAACATGCGAATATTGATAACAGGTGCAACGGGGTTCGTCGGCCAGGCGCTGTGTCAGTCACTGGCGGCGGCGGGCCACTCGCTGGCGGTCGTATCGCGCCGCCCTGAGCGTGCTGAGCGCCAGTTTGCCGACCTGGGGCTGACGGTGGTCGCGGCGGATTCGTCACTGGCCTTCAAGGATTGGCAGCCTGAGGGCATCGTCAATCTGGCGGGGGAGTCGATAGCCGGACGGCGCTGGAGCGAGGATCACAAGCGTGAGCTGCGCCGTTCGCGGCTGGAGACCACCGAGCATCTGGTGATGCTGTGTCAGCAGCTGGCCGCCGAAGGCCATCCGCCGCAGGTGATGGTGTCCGGCTCGGCGATGGGCTATTACGGCGCACAGCCCAAGGCGGGCGAGCCGGACGATGTCGAGATCGACGAGCAGGCGACGCCCCACGACGATTTCAATCATCGCCTGTGTCGCGACTGGGAAGCGGCCGCCATGCCCGTCACCGAATTCGGCGTGCGACTGGCCATCATCCGCACTGGCCTGGTGATGGAGGCCGATGGCGGCACGCTGGCCAAGCTGCTGACGCCCTTCAAGCTCGGGCTCGGGGGGCGGCTGGGTGATGGGCGCCATTACATGCCGTGGATTCACCGCCACGACATGATTCGCATCATCGAGCGTCTGATGGCGGATGACAGTCTCAGCGGTGCCTTCAATGCCAGCGCGCCGCATCCGGTCACCAACATGGGCTTCACCCACGCTCTGGCCCGCGGTCTGGGGCGTCCGGCGATTCTGCCGCTGC
>Ga0208183_1000346_pt1 | contig 24410 bp, 20 predicted proteins | sample MalvirDeepMed_51_FD_184251 | JGI IMG/M metagenome (GOLD analysis project Ga0208183, IMG submission 184251) | Marine viral communities from the Global Malaspina Expedition - Malaspina viral metaG DeepMed_51 (SPAdes) (version 2) | ecosystem: Environmental > Aquatic > Marine > Oceanic | place... | reverse complement strand
AGCTCGCCGCTTACGCCTCCGGCGACTGATAGCGGATGGCCGTGATGATGTAGGTCGTTTCGCCACCCGGCGCGGCCACGCTCACCTCGTCATCCAGCCCCTTGCCCAGCAATGCCTGAGCGAGGGGCGCATCGACGCTGATCCAGCGGCGCGGATTGTCGGTCTCATCAGGGCCGACGATGCGGATCTCCATCTCCTCTCCCTGCTCGTCCTCCAGCGTCACGAAGGCCGCGAAATAGACGCGCTCCAGATCTGCGGGCAGGCGATCGACCACCGTCAGCTCATCCAGGCGTTTCTCCAGATAGGCAATCTTGGCGATGGTCTGATTGAGCGCCTTCTTGTTGTAGGTGTAAAAGAACCCCTTTTTCTGAATACTATTTTCGAGATTGTTTGACGACTGAATGTTTTTGGTCTAGATGTGAAAACAACCCCTAAAAAAGTACTATATGATGCCCTTCGCACATAAGGTCCAAGTTCGCTACGTGGATGTGGCTAGTAGTAATGTTTACCTGTTGCCGGCTGTTTATACTGAAATGGGAGTGGTTACTTCCCACCTTAGATATTTGGCATGGTTCAGTTATAAAAGCGAGTCTTGGAAAGAAAAGTCTGTGTTTTCACTTCGGTTATTGATTGCTTATATAAATTCTATGGGTGGTGAGGTTAGAGTTATTGATTTATTAAAATCATTCACTCGATCTTTAGTTACAGGTACAATTAACTATGACAGATGTAACGATCCTACAGGGTTGTTTTGGTCCCCGCGCTCAACATTCGATGTAAATAACATTCTGTTTCATATAACGCACTATACGGATTATTTAGCCAGACAGCCTGGATACGAAGCCAACCGTATAAACCCTTTTTTAAAAGCAACCGGTTATGAAGAAAGGTTGAACTGGTGCGCATACTACAACAAGAATGCCAATGTTTTTCTTAATCATCTAAAGAAAAGAGGAGACGCTTATTTAGAAAATGGGCGAACGCGAGCCGTAGCAGGATATCGTGATCCTAAAATAGATAACGATAAAGTTGTTAAGTTTCCGGATGATGTAATGGATGTTCTTTTGCACGAAGGGTTTAGCAGCTCTGGAAAAGTGAGCTACAAATATCAATTAATGACTATGTTGATGAACTATGGAGGTTTGAGAAAAAGTGAGTTATTTCACCTTTATGTCTCTGATATTACGGTACACCCTGAGCGAATGAACGAAGCACTGGTAAGGGTATATCATCCAGAATATGGGAAGGCACCACTGCCGATTTATAAAAATAGAAGAGAATACCTCCTCGCAGAGACGCACTATAAGCCGAGAAATACTTACCCGCTAAGCGAGCGGCTTCATGCAGGATGGAAGGGTGCTCTTCTTACAAGCAGAGCTGGATTTTTTGAGGTGATTTTTAATCCACCTAGTATGGCGAAAACTTTCTTATCAGTATGGGTTAAATATCTTAAATACCAAAGAGTGGAGCTTTCAGATAACTCCCACCCATTTGCATTTACTAAAAAAGACGGCGGGCCAGAAACCTTAAAAAATTTCCAGCGTGCTCACAAAAGAGCCGTAGAAAAAATTGGCTTAGAATGCAAGAAAGAGTTAGGCACGACTGAGCATGGACATAGACACGCATATGGTTATAGAGCTAGAAAGTTCGGTTTGAGTCGGGTTGAAATACAAAAATCTATGCATCATAGGAGCCCTGAGTCTTGCTTGGTTTATATTAAGCCAACCAATGAAGATATAAGAGAAAGAATGCGAGGTATTGCTGATGAAGATGCGTAGGCTTAATATGCTTCAGGTCAATGGCGATGCTCTTGAGCTCCCTAAAGCGAATTTTTCTCTTCGTGAAATGAAGTTACTATGCAAAAAGCATGGGATTAGCAACTCTTCTGAGTACAAGAAGCGATATAAGGAAGTACCGGGATTGGTTGCTCATCCAGAAAGAATGTTTCCAGATGAGTGGGTTAGTTATAATGATTTTTTTGACATCCCAGAATTCTATACCTACGAAGATGTTGTTTATAAGATTAGAGGGAAGGGAGTAAGGTCTCAGTCGGAGTATAAAAAATATATTAAAGAACTTGGCGATCCCAGGTTTCCATTTGATCCACAAGGTGCGTATGCTGAAAGTTGGAAAAACTGGTACAGATTCTTAGGGAAAGAAGAACCATTCAGTGTTGAGTTTATTCTTTCTGAATTCAAGCAGTGGGGCGTGAAAATAGATGAGTTTATGAGACAGGCGCTAGGGGGAAGTTCGAAAAAATCTTATCTCTGTAGGTTCGTGAGAGTTTATATTGAGAAGTATGATGGTAGTAAAAGTCCTCAGGAATTTCTAACAAAGAATAAAGTCAATATAAAGCCATTTAGGGACGAGCTAAGCAAGTTTTCAACAGACAATATGAGAAGAAATGTAGTACTGTCAGTGAATGAGTTTTTTGATTATATTATCGGGTCTGATTTAACTGTAGAGGATGAGGAGACTGGAGAGGTATTCAGACTGATGGATGCCCGAAATCCATTTGAATTTATGTTGACCGACTCGTATGTATCTTCGCCTGGAAGAAGTGAGTCATCCAAGCCTTGTCTTCAGTATCATTTTGTCAGAAAGGCCCAGTCATGGATTATTCCAGATTCGGCTAGAAATTTCCGTGACCTTACACATCTCCATGAGTTCGATTCTGACTGGGTAAAAGTAGAAGAATATCTTTTAGATAAAGATGATCCAGACTGCGTTTATAAGAAAGCTGGACCTTACTGGTATATATGGGTACCGACGGACTGGATGCATACTTTTGCTTTGACAAAGGTTCCTCTTCGAGGAAGACAGATCGCATATAATGATTCGGGTGAAGCTGACGAATACATACCTATCATTAAAGAGTCGGGAGGGATAGTTTGGGTTAAAAACTTTTCCGAAATGGCAGGTATGACTAAGTCGCAATCTTTTATTAAGCGCTATCCCGGTGATCAAATTGGGATGTTTGTTACAACTAATAAGACATCGTACAATAATGGGAGTTACTCCATACCATGGATGCCGGAGGATCTTGCGTACTGGTTGATTAAGTTGAGGGGGTGGCAGGCCAAATATAATCCTGTTGATCTTCCTACTAGTTGGTCGCGGTGCAAAAGAACTAACTTGAATGAAATTCAGTTAAAGTCCAAGGGGGTCAACTGCTTTTTATTCAGGGCGTTTGAAGATGTTGAGCCAAAAAATGTTGGTACAGCTTTGACGGGTAGGTTGGCAGCTGCTATTTATTATATACAACCATCGCATCTCAGACTTTCAGAACTGAATGGATTATCTAATAACATATCTTGTTATAAGTCTCCATATACACCCCATTCAATGCGAGTGAGCTTGATTACAGCTTATGTAATGGAGATGGGGATGCCTGTTGAAGTTGTTATGAAGGTCGTAGGCCACTCCTCGATCATTATGTCGATATACTATTGCAAAATATCCCATGGAGAATTACGGCGGCGACTAGAGGAAGGCGAAAAAATTGCACTTCAAACCGAGGTTGAAGCAATACAAAAAACAATTGAGTCTAACAAAATTGAATCAGTTAAAAATCAGTTAGTATCTAGTAATGAAGACCTCCTTCTGTCGTTAATCAATAGCGTGCCTGCAGGTAATTTTGTGTTTAGAGACTATGGTATTTGTCCTTTTGCTGCCTCACGCTGCGACGATGGAGGAGATCAGGTCGGCGCTACAAGAGTACGGGCTCCGGTCCCCATGGGGTATTTGGGTATGCAAAACTGTCTTAGGTGCAGGCATTTCATCACAGGACCTGCTTTTCTGGGGGGGTTGATGTCAGTTGGAAACGAGATCTTGTTCGTTTCGAATAAGCAGTCCGAAAAATGTATGAGGCTTCAAGAAAAAATCTCCACAATCACTGAAAAATTGGAGAGGATAGATCGAGATGAATATATTGCAAATGCAAAAAGTATGGAGTTTGACCAGGCTGAGAGAGTTTCGCTTGAGGTAGAACAGAGAAAGCTGGAGTCAGAGTATGAGAGTGCAGCAAAAAAAATGGATATGTTCCTGTGCGATTTGCAGTCCTGCTATAAGCTAATCAGAATGTCCGTGTCATCTGTAAATGGTCTCTCTTTTGATGCCCAGAATAATGTTTCACTTATTAAGATGCCTGATTCCGAAATGGAAATAGAAATGGAGGAGGTCTCTTACTTTCAGCAGCTGCATGAGATTTGCGAAAATGCAACAATTTACCATTCGGCAGATGCAGCCATTGCAATAGCCCCGAGGTCTCAATTGTTGGACAGAATGTCAACTTTTAATGAGTTGCAGCCGAGCCTTTTTATGCTGACAGATGAGCAGCAGCTTAAAGTTGGCAATCAGGTAGTAAGTTTCTTGAGGTCAAGGCTGAAAACCTGGGAAAGAGTTAGTCAGGTCGTTGACTGTTCGGTGAGGCTAGACGAGTTGATGGAGGATGAGGGAATTGATAGGTCAGAACTTACTCTGATTCTAAAGTCTCAGTTATTAGAAGAGCCGGGCTGCTAATATGAAAAATGAAGATTTTTTATTAAAGCTAAAAGAAGGCGCTACGCCTAAAACTAAAAAGACGCTAGAAGCAATATATGAAGTATGCATTGAACAGATAGAGAGAGGTATTAGTGATTTCTCTATAGTAACTATATCAAAACTGGGCGCCAAAAGAGGAGTTCCGAAGCCACAAAGCATTAGAAATAAATCTGGAGAAAAATATCGTGCTCTCATAAAATCCTTTTCTGATATGGCGGGTGGCAATGCTAAGCGTAAACCACCAAGGGCTGATGACTGGGTAGAGGAGATTTCAAATGCTAAACATAAGCTTCTAGTTAGGTCTCTTATTTCCGATCTCAAAAATGCTAAAGACAAGCTTAATGAAATTATTCCTCCGGGTAGTAGAATAGACGTATACGACCATAAGTCTCAACAAGCGTGCGAGGAAGAGATGTTCTCCCATCAGGAGAGGAGAGCGCTGGAATACCTAATATCTAGTGAGTTTGTTGGTAAGTGGAATTTTCGTGCTACAGAGTTTGGGGAGGTCGTGGATGATGGTGGTCAGGTAGTGTTCAAAGCTGCTACAATCGATGCTATTAAAAAGGCTCTAAATAAATTGTAGGTCAGCCATGAAGAATCCATTTGTAACAAGAGAGGGCTATGAAAGCCTGAAAGAAGAACTTGACTATCTTTGGAGGATTGAGCGGAGAGAGGTTACAGCTAAGGTCACATGGGCGGCCGGTTTAGGCGATAGGTCGGAGAATGCAGATTATCAGTATAATAAGAAAAGACTTAGGGAAATCGATAAACGGGTCAGGTATCTCCGGAAAAGATTGGATGAGCTGAAGGTGGTTGATTATCATCCAGACCAAGCTGGTAAGATTTATTTTGGTGCCAACGTGGTGCTTGTTGATGACTCTGGCAGAGAGATGAAGTTTCGGATAGTAGGTGTTGATGAGATTTATGGAAAACAGGGGTATATTTCAATTAATTCACCTGCGTCTAGAGCCTGTTTAGGTAAAAAAGTCGATGATGAAGTGGAGATAGTAACTCCGAGTGGGCGGAAGCTATGGCGTGTTGAAAGCTTATCTTATACTGGGTAATTGTTTTTAGGTCTTTATTAACGAGCCCTTGTGAATATTAACAGCCATAACTTCCACTACAACTCCGACCTAATCTTCGGCTCTCTGATGGTTCGCGAAAGCCGCCTCGTGGCGGAGCGGCAGCTGGACGGTGTGGATGACGAGGCCTGGAAGGTGGTCATCCTTGACGAGAATCGCCTTCAGAAAGCGCGGGCGGTCAATCCCTAGAGATAGTGGTGGGCGATACTTTCGTGACCCAGACTGAGCGCCTGATCCTTACCAGCGAGACGACTTCCTGGCTGCCTGCGCTTTGCGCAATTAGTCTATTATCATCTGGACCGTCTCTTCTAGACGAAAATTGGGCTGGTGGCCTTTCTCATGCTATGCGAAGTTGGCTTAATGGGAAACGCGCGTAGCCACCAGCCACGTCCACTCATGCGGCGGCCCGAGATGGCGGTCCGACCGCTGGAGAGCTATTGTCGTTCCATCTGCAGAACTGCCTGAGAGCCTTGCCCGTGCGGTGATTCGCAAATGACACCGGGGTGGCGGTAGCGTGCCTGAGCGTTCGGGGGCGGCTATTCCCGCCTAGCTGTTTACCAAGTTACAGACCAGCTTCTTCGTGTAGCCTGTGGATGCCGTGGTGAAGGCGTTGGGGCAGAGTAACCGCAACATGTGGCCTTATTAGGAGGGAGATGCCGATTAACATGCCACATGTGGCACGAACGCTTCGCCACCAATCAGGCTGCCATGGATGCAGTGCTGGAGCTGATCGACGAGATAGACGTCGCTTTTTTCTGAAGTGATGTAGACCTCTGTGAAGGAGTAACGGTAGTTCGCATTGGCCATGGGACAACTTGAAAGCAAAATCATACGCTGGTTAGCCTCACCATTACACAATCCGAAAACCCCATTTCAGACCCGCTAGTCATGATCTTTGTCTGCCGGGCCATCGACCTCCGTGACCGCTTCCACAGCCCTTGGATAGCTTTCGCGAGGAGTTGAAATGCCTGCATCCGTTCCTAGATGGCTGCCATGAGCGGTGAGATCAACGCCACTCTAGTGCCGCCTGATGAAAATGATGGAGCGTGCATGAAGGTGCAGGTATAGCTCTAAAAAATGCTCGTGCGAATGAATCTAAATTTAATAAATAAATCAAGTTCGATCTCGGCTTGACGGCCTTCCATCGGACGCATATGTCGGGTCGACGTTTATTTTGGTGTTACAAATATGACCATTACCCTTGCTGCTTTAATGTCATTAATAACCGGCCTGATTGGTGCTGCATTTGGCCACGTTTTATCTGAGCGAAAGAGTCGAAACGATGAACTTTCGAAAATGCGTTTGGACTCATACAGCGATTTTCTTCGTGCTACATCACATTTAGTGTCCGCACGGCGCACTGGGCGCTCCCAAGATGAGCTAGCTGAATTAGGAACAATCAATGATGCAAAGGCTCGTATCTGTGTTTGTGCTGACGCACCGGTAGTCGAGGCACTTAGCCGGTTTTGGCTACAAGGGGGCACCCTTGAGAAGGAGCAGGAGATCATAGCTTTCGCACATTTATGTAGGGCTATGAGAAAAAGCCTAGGACGTGACAGTCTCCCACTAGACATTCGGCTCTCGGATATTCTTTTTAAGCTTGAACCCTCAACTTTTTCTTTCAGGTCGACGCGTGAAGATAACTAACAAGCTAGGTCAGCGGGTTGTAATACGCGCTACTGTCTTCTATCTTAATATCGTTGAAGTTTAAGCCACCGATTTGGGCTCCACTCCTCGCGCAGCCGATTGGCAATAGCGCTAGCTTATACCCAAGTGATAGCGGACACGGATCTAGAATCGTTGGGTATGGGGCAGCTGTCTGCATCCCGTGCTCTGCTTAACTTTAGTCGGTCAGCCGCCTGGGCACAGGCACTAGCACTCCCGCCTCTACCGTGTGGCCTAAAGTACTGTGGTTATTTTATGAATTCAGAATAGATTCCTATCGGAACAGAGCGGACACTGAATTTAACTCCGAATTTAGCCAGCTATAAAATCAAAGGTATTAAAAAATGCATCTAAATAGTGTTTATGTTAAAAATATAAAGATGGCTAATGAGAATGATAGACTAGCTATATTTGTTGGTGCGGGTGTATCAAAAAGCTCGGATACTGACTATGTAAGTCTCCCTTTGTGGAGTGACTTGATAGAAGAACTTAAATCAGATCTAGATATTTCTGAAGAGATAGATTATTTAAAGTTAGCTCAGCTGTATTACCTTGAGTTTGGTGAGCAAGCGTATAATCAAGCATTGAAAAAATATTTTCCTGAAGACATTGCTCCATCAACCTTACATCGTACTCTTTTAAAGCTAAATCCTCGAGTAATATTAACCACGAATTGGGACTGTATTATAGATAATGCTATAGAGCAAGAAGGATATCTTTACGATAAAATATGCACTGACAAGGACTTAGTTAGTTCAACTAGTCCAAACAAGTACATTAAAATTCATGGCGATTTCAAGAACCATAATGTAGTTTTTAAAGAAGATGATTATCTCAATTATTCAAGAAACTTTCCATTAATAGAGAACTTTATAAAATCTGTTTTTTCAACACATACAGTTCTTTTTTTAGGATATTCTTATAGTGATATAAATCTTAAGCACATACTAAAATGGGTGCAAAGTCACTCTAGTTCAGCCCCTCCGATGTATTTGGTGAGTTTCGAAAAAGTTAAGCCACAAGAAAGCTACTTGAGGAATCATGGCATCACAACATTAGTAATTAATGATGAAAACTTTTGTATTGATGGGATGCAGCATCTGGAGAGCAGATCAGCGCTAACACAGGCTTTTTTAACATCTATTATTGAAGATGATAAAGTGGTAGATGCCAACGATGATAGAGAAGTTATCAGTTTTATATATGACCGTATAAAACATTTAAAAAAGCAAAGATCGATAACCCATGATCAAATACGGAGGGCGGTAACAAACTGCGATTTTCTTTACGATGACGATGGCTTAGCTATATTACAACTATTCAAATTTCAAGGAGTTATGACTAAAGATAATAACGATACTACGAGGTTACTTCACGCAAATTTTTTGGATATCTTATCTCGATTAGAACAGCTCAGCAAATGTGATAAAGATAGTTTTTATAAAAATAATCCAAGATTTAGAGAAATTTTCTCTATTCTGGCTTTAGCCCATGTAAAAGGTGTTGTTTTACCTAATGATAAAGATAGCCCAAAAGTTACATATTTTGTTATTGAAGGAATGGATTCAGCAAAAAGCATTGAAGAAAAAGATCTACAGCACATATCTTTTTCAGAGTTTGAGTCTAAAAGCTATGATTTCATAAAATCCTTATCAACAGATTCTTATGAAAGTTACAGACGTGGGGACTATGAGCTAGCATTTAGGAAGAATTCTGAACTCATAAGTGCTTGTAAAAGACATAAGATATATTCGCTGCTATTGATAGCCCTATTTAACAAAAATGCTATTCTATGGAAGATAAAGTATTCTTTCCCTATAAAAAACAACAATGAATTTGAGAAGGAAGTAGAAGAAAATCTCCAAGATGAGTTTTTTAGATTCCCGAGGCCAGAGATAAAAGACAATCAAGCCTTATATGATTTCTTATCGTTGTACTCTGTTCATCAAAAAGCTAATGAGTGTACTAAAAAGATACTTGAGCTCACTAAAACCATCGAAATCATCAAATCTGGTGGAATGAGTTTTAATAACAATGCTAATGAACCTTCTTGCAAGCATATTAATATATTGATGTTTGCGCTGAAGAATCATATTATGATCGATCAGGATGTACCTTATAAATCGATTATGAAAGACTTTGTCAAAATTTCTATACTCCGTCAATCTCTGAAACATATAGTGAAGTTAAATCAATATGAGTTTTACTCAGCCATCCAGTTTTATTTGCCAAAAGAACTAAAAGCAGAACTTAAAGTATTTGTTAAAAATAAGGATAATGATCAGCTTCGCCTAAGCGCTAGTGATGAGTGCTCAGAATGGATGATTTCTACTATTTTGCCTAACTTAACAGGACACTTAATCAGCAAACAAAGTATATTTGAAGGGCACGAAGATAGATTTGTTAACTGTGTGCGCTTGCTTTCATTTCTTGATTTGAAAGATACTCATGTTTCAAAAGCTATGAGTGAGTTCTTCCGGTTAATTGCTAGCAGCTCAACAACTATAGGAACTTATGAGGCAATTAATGAATTTTTAGCCCATCAATACAGTTTATTTGAGCGTAAAATCGAAATTGATGTTTTGATAAGTATATTGAATACTATGATTGACAAAATCAATTATAAATCAGCGCACGCTTGGGATCATCATGCGATAGCTAATGGTACTTTAGGCAATCTATATGGCTATATCGGGGAAGTTAATGGGGAATATACTGATAAGGAGCGGGTCTATAAACTGGTTAACGAACTTAAAGAATATGAACCAAAAGAGCAACGTGAATTCTCGAAATCTCTGCTTTACAGTATCTTTAATATTTCTGATTTTGATGTTAGGGGCATCATAAAGGAGTTTATTGAGAGCGTTATTTCTCAAACCAAGATAAATGCAATAGATGATTTGGAGTTTGAGTTATGGTCGGTCGCAGTTGGGTTCAAAGATTTTGAATCTGAAGTTATTACAAAGTTAGATGAATATTTAAAGAATCTTCGTGAGAGCAAAAGCTTTTCAACACAGATATATAAGCTACAACATCTAACTCAATATTTAATAGATGAAAAGCAAATTGATGCACTCGTAAAGGTGCGTAATGAGTTAAGCGATTTAATAAGCCAGTATAGGAACCTCCAACATTTATCATCAATTTAAATGTGCGGACATAATCTATATAGGAAATTGTTTACATGGAGCTGTAATGCACATTTAGCGATAACACGTATAAATGTTATTGGAGGTGTCAGTTCTTATAATAGCACCAATTCTGTAAATTTCTGAATATGAATCTAAGTAATATGTACAGCACCCGCGGTACCTAAGGCTCCTGAATATTATTACATGACTAACTCTGCCGGAGCCCGATAGTTGAGACGTGTTCGAGGACAGACATTTAACTGCATGAATACTTCGCATAGCTTGGCATCGGTGGCCTGGCGGCAATCCGTTCCTTTGTGGAGGTACTGCCGTATCAGGCCATTGGTATTTTATTGGTCCACGCTGCCCAGGGTATTAGGGATAACAAAAGTACATCCCCGCTGTCACGCCCTTGTCGATCGCATCGTGGCCGGGGGGAGTCAAGCCATAGTCAGCATGATGTTCTGGATTAATCCTTGGCGGTATTCTATGAATCCAGGAATCCAGGAATCCAAGAGAAATATAACAACCCCAGAAATAAACCTCTGGTGAACTAAATGAGCTTGTAAGATTCATCTTATTTTATAATTAAATCTAACATATTGCGCTACGCGTAGGCACTTAAAAGTGATGGTGCGTTCTAGCGTTATACGAAAAAGGGGTTCAAATGAGTTTCGAGAAAATTCAAGATACATTTAAGTCATATAAAAGATTGCTTGAAGCAGATACTTTAGGATCCTTCGATTTTTTCACCTACACTATTTGTTTAGATAGCATTGATAGGCAGGCATTTGATGATTATATAGAAGCTAGGAGGTCTAAAGATTATCTCCATTTATCAAGAATAGCACCATTAGCTATTCATGAATTTACGCACTTTATAGATTCAACCTCTACGGTATGGGGGATGAATCATTTGCAAAAAATGAATGAAGCATATAGCTCAGATGATACTAGAGGGGGCACAGAGCATGATTTTTACAAAGCTAAATCTTTTTTAGAGCACGTAAGATCATTACGTCTCCCCGGCTATTATACCTTGGTTGATTGCAATAAAACCCCAGTCCAGCCGTGGAAGTACAGTATAACTATGGGTAAGCAGTTCGGTTTAGATGGCAAAGTATCGCATAACCCTATACTCTTCTCGAACTTTGAAAATGCTCATGGAGAATTTTTGGCTAGATCGCCAGTATCGACTGTATCACTCCTTGAGGCGTCAGCCATGTCGAACGAGATGGTCGCACGTCTAATATTAATAAATGAACTTGATAGTGATGCACAAATCGTTGAGAAACAGCTTTATATAAAAGAAGCACTGAGCTACATTTATAATCAAGATATCACAGAGTATTCAGTGTGTGTACATATTTTAGCTAATATACTACTATGTGAGGATCTATTCGTTGCTTTCCAAGTTTGTTCTATTATCACTCGTTTAGTTTTGAATTTTCCTGCCTCATTAATACAAAGAGTATTAGATTGCGCAAAAATACACAATATTTTGAATATCCCAGAAGGTCATGAGTTTGAGACTAGGATGCAACTTGGAATAAAAAATCATAATCTTGGGGTCCTGTACTATTTGATTTGTAATGCTTTGCCTAAAGACTTGCTAGAAGACAAATCGAAGTTGATTCCAGGGATAGAAAAGGCACTGAATAAGCTTGGCCTTTCCTTAGAAATTATGAGCAATGCAGCCACGGAGGAGATTGATAAAATAAGTCAAGAGTTAGATGATAGTAAGCTCACAGCTATCAATGCCTTATCACATGCTGGAGTAGATAATTTCAAGAAAATCCCTTTTGCCTCCACAAACTTAGATTTTTCCAAACTATCACTTCCGTCTGTCTATCTTGGAGATGGGGAAGAAGTCACGATTTTCAGAAATGAAGAAAATCTCTTGAATACTATTGGTATTGAGGTGATATTTAACGAACTATATAATGGCCAAAAATGGGTTGAGAGGTTCTCAGAAGCATGCACGGCATAAACGTCTTGTTAGTTAGGACACCACCAAAAGTGTGTCTATGATTCATCTACCGTGGGAGAAATATCTTAATGATTGTTTCTTAGCAATAGCTGATCTTGTTATTCTTCATGCATAATTGTAAATGCCTTGGATTGTCAGATATCTCATAGGCTTAGTTTACATAAGTCCATGATCGATTTTCTACGCCACGTACTTACCCTCTTTATATCTTAAGCTCTCCCACTTTCTACGCATATATTGTTCGACAGTTTTTAATTGAATGGTCATTATATTGTTTGACCTAATCCCGAGCTGTGTCTATATTATAGCTTTCATTATCTACTTGAGTTAATCTGATGCATAAAGATAATGCGGTTGGGTTCATTTGTTATCTCGGTAATTTATCATCTATTGAGGTAGAGGTGATAAATGACTATTGGTTAGTTATGGATAGTGGCGGTGTAAATGGTGGCTTCGCTTACTCAGTTTCTAGAGTATCAGAGATGCATGGTCTACGTGAGGGGAAGATTGGGTCTATAATAAAAGAAAGTTCAGGATTTTATATATCAGGAAATGTGGGTCTATGCAGTGATTGTCTAGATGTGGTTTTGTTCTCAAATAGGAAGAAGTATAAAGAGGCGCTTAAGGGAAAAAACCGTATTTGTAAAAAGTGCTTGCAAGAGCAAAGAGTGAAGTTTGACGAGGCATGTGAGAAAAAACTTGTTGAGTATTTGGAGTCCTCTTTGTCAGTAGAAAGCTATGAATATTCACATCTTAATTATCTAGATAAGGTTTTTCTCCTAGCAATTCTTACAATGAACTATGCAGATGATGGACCTTTGAAGTTCGGGCCTGGCGGGTTCGGCTGGACTGGATCTAATTATATGGATGCCGACGCTCTCAGCCACCTGGTTGTTAGGAAGGCCATTAAGCGCATCGGGCCAATGGGAGACGAAGCTGTAAAGGCGTATACTCGCTTAAAAGATGGTATTTCTGGGAAGAAGTCTTTGATTTCTAGTGCAGAGCTCAGGGATATACCTCAGCCAGGATTATATATTAATATTCCTGGCGATATTTCTAATGTTAGCGATTTTTTACAGGCAGTAAGTGATGATGTTGTCGAAGGGAGTATAACAATTGACGATGTCAAAGGTATTAGGCGCCTAGTGCATGATGTTCGGGTTGATAAGCTTTATGATCTAACTGAGTATCTTGAGACAACTTATAAATTGAAAATAAAGCAGAATATCAAGTTGAATGCAGTTCTTAGGTACATTGCCGAAACATACCCGCTCGATAAAGCTTACTACACTATGACTAGGATGGTAAAAGATGTTATTGAGTACATGCATGTAGAGAACGTTAATAGGTTTTCTGTTGAGCATTTGTTTACTAGTTTTCTTGAGAGCTACTTGTCTACGGTAAAAGCTAGAGGGTGGGAACTAAAGTTTTCCAAATCTTTGCCTCAAGGAATTACGAGTTCAAACTTGGAAGCTATGATCACTGCCATATTTTTAGATGGAGCTTTGAGTTGGGATGAGCTTTCGGCAACTGAAGTCGTAGAGCGGTGGGTAGCGAAGCTCGACGTTACGGACGCTGATAGTTAAATAGTATCTGTTATTAGTATTCATACTCTTTTTTTATTTATTAAAAACAATGAGTTATGATTTTTAGTATGAAGATTGGGGTTCTTTCGGTTAATCCGCATTCTCGCTGCGATCCCCCATGGCGGCGGCCTCGCCCGTCTTGCGTGAAAGCTCCGGGCGCCTCACGCGCCTCAGGTGGTCGGCCAAGCCCTTCATCTTCGCGTGGCCCTGCGGGGTAATCACGTTGCTCTTCTTTTCCTGGCGCGGGTCCGTCTTGGGGTCGCGCCAGCGTGTCATGTTGCGACCTTGCATGGTCTGCTCCGCTGGTTCTGTGGGTAAGGCTCAAGGCGTCGTGTGCGATGTTCGCTAGCGTTGAGACCTGCGACCAAGGGTGATTGGCGGCCGATTCAAACGTTCGTTACAGTCAGAGTGTGCTCGCCGGAATACTTGCGCGTCACCCATGCTGAATCTGCCAACAATAACGAAAATCAGGGAGCTGTCCATGCCCACGCTGCCATCTTCACACCCGTCTTGCCGTGTCATATCCCGTTGCTGTCGCGTATTGCTCTCCGGGGGCATGGCGCTGGGCATCACGCTGGCCGGTATGACCGGAGTCCATGCTGCCCCGGGCGATGATGACGTCTTCCCGCTCTCCAAGCGCTGGGCGCAGATCAATTATCAGGTCTCCGGTGATGCTCAGGAAAAGGGCATGGAGGCCCTGGGCAAGGAGGTGCGGGCGCTGGCGGATCAGTATCCGGACAATGCCCATGTGCTGACATGGGAAGGCATCATCCTGGCCTCCTGGGCCAAGGCGCGTGGTGGCCTGGGGGCACTGGATCTGGCCAAGGAAGCCAAGGCCACGCTCGAGAAGGCGATCACGCTTGACCCCAAGGGCGACAACGCCTCCGCCTATGTGACGCTTGGCGCGCTCTATGACAAGGCGCCCGGCTGGCCGGTGGGCTTCGGGGATGATGAGAAGGCGGGAGAAGTGCTGCGCAAGGGGCTTGAGGTCAACCCGACGGGCATGGATACCAATTATTACTACGCCGATTATCTGGCCTCCGAAGGCCGTGATGAGGAAGCGCTCAAGCATGCGCGTCTCGCCCAGGACGGGCCGCCGCGTCCCAACCGTGAGCTGGCCGATCAGGAATTGCAGAAAGAGATCGCCGCGCTGATCAAGCGCCTGCAGTGAGTCTCCGCCGCCGTATCGCTTGCATGGCTGTTGGAGGCGGAGACTGGCTGGAGCGACATCAGTGATGTCATGCAAGTGAACGGCAGCGCTGGTGTCAGACGCTGATGTAACATCCCCGAATGAATTCTTGCATGACACGGCCCGAACGGAGATCCCGTTCGGGCCGTGTCGTTTATCGCTCTGTGGATGAGAAGTCGCCTAGATGCCTTCAGATGCCGCCTTGAATGGCGCTGATGACTGACTCGGTACGGCGCGGCATGCAAGTTTGCAGGTGACGGGCTGGCCAGTCTCGCGGCAGGGCAGGATAATGCCTGCTCAGCCAAGGAGGATGCATGAGCGAGCAACAAGAGCACGTCGCAGGGCAACAGGCCTTCGCACATGATGATGTCGAACTGGTCGAGGCCAGGGTGTTGCAGGACGGCTTCTTTCGCCTCGAGCAGCGCGAATTCCGCCACCAGCGTTTCAACGGTGGCTGGAGCGATGTGATCCATCGCGAGGTGCATGTCCGTCACGATGCGGTAGGCGTATTGCCCTACGACCCGGTCAACGACCGCGTGGTCTTCGTCGAACAGATTCGTGCCGGCATGCTGGAAGATGCACGCACGCCCTGGAGCCTGGAGCCGATTGCAGGGCTGGTGGACAAGGACGAACAGGCCCATGAGGTCGCGCGCCGTGAGGCGATCGAGGAGGCGGGGTGTGAGCTGACCGACCTGATCGAACTCTACCGCTACTACCCGAGCCCTGGCGCCTGTACCGAGGAGGTCACGCTGTTCATCGGTCTGTGTGACAGCAGTGGGCTGGGCGGCGTGCATGGTCTGGCCGAGGAGAATGAAGACATCCGCGTGCATGTGCTTGATTTCCAGGCGGCCCTCACGCTGCTGGAACAAGGGCGGTTGGGCAACGCGATGGCCATCATGGCCATGCAATGGCTGCTGCGTGAGCGTGCCTCGTTGCGCGTCATGCATGCCTGAGGCAGTGAAGGCGAAGCTTGGCAATCCCCCGTGTCTCACGCAGGCTTCCTCAACCTGCGCGTCAGAGCTGCTATTCTAGAGGCTTGCTGAAAACCGGCAGCCAGCAATGATCACTGTCTGCGCCAGTGTCCGTATCAGTCTCGGTTTTCGTCTCAGCTTCAGTCCCGAGAGCTGGACTCGAGAGTCGATAACCGAGAGCTGATCGCCGACAGCCTGAGCGCTGGCGCAGCGCTTGATTTATCGCCCGTTGCCCGCATCTTGCCTCGCACGATAGCGGGCGTGCTTTGACAGACAACATGCCAATGTTCTGAGATTCGCAAGGAGATCGCCCATGCAGGTCAAGAAAGCCTATGTGGCTGACCTAAAAGCACTCCATGCCGAGTGCGGGTCCAATTATCTGCGCCTCACGCGCATCCTCGGCAAGGCCGAGGCCGGTGACAGCTTCGCCTTCCCGCTGGCGGGCAATCAGGGCCACTTCGGCACGCTGCTACTCGAGGTGGTCGAATGCGCGCCCTATACCACCATGGTCACGGTCGCCCAGACCGGCGTGCTGGACCACATCATCGATTCACCGCGCATGAGCGTGCATCTGTACCACGACGTGCGCATGGCGGAGGTCACCGACTTTCAGCGCCAGCGTCACTTCTCAGGGCGCAACCGTTACCCGAATCCGCGCATGCACCAGCCGGACGAAAAGCTTCAGCTCAATCGCTTTCTCGGCGAATGGCTGACCCATGCCCGCGCCTTCGGGCAGGCGGATGTACCGGAATTGCCGTGACGCTCAAAGCTGGCATGGCGCACAGGCGCTGACACCCGATGGATTCCCCGTCTTGATTGACAGAACCGCGATGGCCCGGCCGTCGCGGTTCTGTTCATTTCCCTGCTGCTCGAGAGACCGATGCGACTGATTCAGATAAGTGATTGCCATCTGCGCGCTGACCCTGACGCGCGTTCACGGCTGGGCTTCCCCTGGCGTCAGCTGGAGGCGGTGATGGCGCATGCCTCGCGCCTGCGCCCCGATATCCTGCTGGTGACCGGTGATGTCAGCCAGGACGAGAGCCCTGCCTCCTATCGCATGGCGGCAGAGCTGTTCGATGGCCTGGGCTGCCCCTGGTTCTGGTTCGCGGGCAACCACGATCACCCTGAATTCATGCAGGAGCTGCGTCCCTTCCATCACGAGCTGGATCTGGGCGACTGGCGACTGCTGTGTCTGAATTCGCGCGTCACCGGGCAGGCCGGGGGAGAGCTTGGCGAGGAGCAGTTGAGCGAGCTTGCGCAGTCACTGGCGCTGTCCGTCGAGCTGGACCCGCGCCCGATCCTGCTGGCCATGCATCATCATCCGCTGCCGATCGGCTCGGACTGGATGGATGCGCTGGGCCTTGCCGACCGCGATGCGCTGTGGGAAACGTTGCGTCCGTACCCGCAGGTGCGGGCCGTGCTGTGTGGGCATATCCACCAGGCCTTCACGCAACTCATGCCGTGTGGGCAGGGCAGTGTGGCCGTCTATGGCGTTCCCTCCACCTCCGATCAGTTCGCTCCGCTGAGCCATGATTTCGCCGTGGATGAGGCCGCGCGCCCCGGCCTGCGCGTGGTGGATCTCGATGGCGAGCATCTCGAGACCTGGGTGGAGCGGGTCACGCTCTAGCCAGTCTCGCAAGGAAGGGCGGGCAAGCTCGTCCCCATGCGCTGGCGCTGCCACAGCGTCAGCATGAATGATCTGGGCGTCAGCGATAATGCCCTGGGCGTCAGCATGAATGCCCTCGGTGTCATCAGTGCGGTGCAAGACCCACAGGTATCAAGTATGCCATTTCGGTCTTAAAAGATAGTTTCTGATTCTTTGACGTTATCAAGGCGGGGCGAGTACCGTGTAACCATTCGGCGTGCTCCCTCGGGGCATCCATCTGTCGCTGACAGAGCGCGCCACTGACTTCACGGGCCGCCTCTCGGGGCGTGTCCCAACGCTCACGAGGTTGCCGCACGCGATGCTTACCCCCGAACGTCAGACCCACCTCAAGCAGCTTGAGGCCGAATCCATTCACATCATCCGTGAAGTGGCAGCGGAATTTGCCAATCCGGTCATGCTGTACTCCATCGGCAAGGATTCCGCCGTCATGCTGCACCTGGCGCGCAAGGCCTTTGCGCCGGGCGTCCCGCCGTTCCCGCTGATGCACGTCAACACCACCTGGAAATTCCAGGAAATGATCAAGTTCCGCGACGAGATGGCCGCGGAAGTCGGCATGGAGTTGATCGAGCACATCAACCAGGAAGGCGTCGCGGCGGGCATCAACCCGTTCGATCACGGTAGTGCCAAGTACACCGACATCATGAAGACCGCCGGTCTCAAGCAGGCACTCGACAAGCACGGCTTCGATGCCGCCTTCGGTGGCGCACGTCGTGACGAGGAAGCCTCGCGGGCCAAGGAGCGCGTCTACTCCTTCCGTGATCAGTACCACCGCTGGGACCCCAAGAATCAGCGTCCGGAGCTGTGGAACATCTACAACTCCAAGATCAACAAGGGTGAGTCCATCCGCGTCTTCCCGCTCTCCAACTGGACCGAGCTGGACATCTGGCAGTACATCTACCTTGAGTCCATCAAGATCGTGCCGCTGTACTACTCCGCCGTGCGTCCGGTGGTGAAGCGTGACGGCCTCGACATCATGGTCGACGACGACCGTCTGCCGCTCAAGGAAGGCGAAGTGCCGGAGATGAAGTCCGTGCGTTTCCGCACCCTGGGCTGCTACCCGCTGACCGGCGCCGTGGAATCCACCGCCGCGACCCTGCCGGAAATCATCCAGGAAATGCTGCTGACGCGTACCAGTGAGCGCTCCGGGCGTGCCATCGATCACGACCAGGCAGGCTCGATGGAGAAGAAGAAGCGCGAAGGTTATTTCTAAGGTCGCCTCAGCACATTGCCTGCAGGCGCCGCCACGCGGCGCTTGATGACCTGAACGAACAATTCGCCTGATGAGTCGGCTCGCAGCCTCACGAGACACTGGTTCGCGACACTGGCTCGCCACCTCATCAGGCCCATGACAGCGGCAAGGAGAAGAGTGTGTCCCACGCGTCAGACAAGATTTCCGCGGATATCGAAGCCTACCTGCAAGAACACGAGCGCAAGGACCTGCTGCGCTTCATCACCTGCGGTAGCGTCGATGATGGCAAGTCGACCCTGATCGGTCGTCTGCTGTTCGATTCCAAGCTGATCTATGAAGATCAACTGGCCTCCATCACCCAGGCTTCCAAGACCAGCGGCACCACCGGTGACGAGGTCGATCTGGCCCTGCTGGTCGATGGCCTGCAGTCAGAGCGTGAGCAGGGCATCACCATCGATGTCGCCTATCGCTTCTTCTCGACCGACAAGCGCAAGTTCATCATCGCCGACACGCCGGGGCACGAGCAGTACACCCGCAACATGGCCACTGGCGCCTCGTCCGCGAGTCTGGCGATCATCCTGATCGACGCGCGCTACGGCGTGCAGACCCAGACCCGTCGTCACAGCTTCATCGCCGACCTGCTGGGCATCCAACACTTGGTGATCGCGGTCAACAAGATGGACCTGGTCGATTACTCCGAGACGCGCTTCAACGAGATCGTCGCCGAGTATCAGGAATTCGCCAACAAGCTGAACGCGCCGGACATCCGCTTCGTGCCGATGTCCGCGCTCAAGGGCGACAACGTCGTCAATCGCAGCCCGGCACTGGACTGGTACACCGTCGATGGCGAAGCGGGCCCGTCACTGCTGGAGGTGCTGGAAACCGTCGAGCTGACCCACGACCAGAACCTCAGCGATCTGCGCTTCCCGGTGCAGTACGTCAATCGCCCCAACCTCGATTTCCGCGGTTACTGCGGCACTCTGGCGGCCGGTGTCGTGCGCCCGGGTGACAGCGTCAAGGTGCTGCCATCCGGCAAGACCTCGACCATCGAACGCATCGTCACCTTCGATGGTGATCTCGAGATCGCCTACCCGGGTCAGGCCATTACCCTGACGCTCGACGATGAGATCGACATCTCGCGTGGCGACTGGCTGGTGGCGGCGGATGCCGAGCTGCCGCTTTCCAATGCGCTGGAAGCGGATGTCGTCTGGATGCACGAGAAGCCGCTGCAGCCGGGACGCCAGTACGATATCAAGCTGGCAACCCGTGACCTGACCGGCCAGGTCAGCGCCATCGACTACCTCTACGACGTCAACACGCTGGAGCATCACGAGGGCGACAGCCTGGCGCTGAACGCCATCGGTCGCGTCCAGCTCGAGTTGACCCAGGCGGTGCCGGTGGACGACTACCGCTCAAGCCCGGGCACCGGCAGCTTTATCGTCATCGATCGTCTGAGCAACGTGACCGTCGGCGCGGGCATGATTCGCGGCGTGGGTCGCTCCGGCACCCAGGCCACCACCCGGCAGACCGACTGGGCCGCGTTTGAAGCCGACCTCAATGCGCTGGTGCGCAAGCACTTCCCGCACTGGGAAGCGCGAGATGTGCGTGAGCTGCTCGGCCGCACCAACTGATTCCGTCCTGTAGCGACAGCAGCATGGAAGTCAGCGGAATACCAACAACAACGCTGGACACGCAATAACAACACGGCCTGCTGAAATGAAGCCGGAGAACGCAAAAGCCCCCATGGCCGCAAGGCGATGGGGGCTTTTTGCATGGCGCGGCTCACCTCTGGCGCATCAGGCGACAGCAGTGTCGATGGCGAGCGGGGCGGAGGGGCCGAAATGCTCGTGGTGACATTGGCTGAGCGGTACGCCGATACGGCTGAGGTGCTGGATCATGCTCTGCATGAAGCCATGCGGGCCGATCACGAAGGCCTGCAGCGACTCGGCGCTGGCACCGGTCGCGGCGAGCTGCTGCGCCAGCCAGTCGCGCTCGATGATGCCCAATTGCGCATGGGGCGGCAGCGTCTCGGCCTGTTCGTAGCAGACCTGATAATGCAGCTGCGTTGGATACTGCGCGACCAGCGCCTTGAGGGTGGCGTCGAAGGCATGCACCTCGGGATTGCGCGCCGCATGCAGATAGATCACCTGGCGGCCTGCTGCCAGCGCCGCCGTCAGCAGCGAAAGCATAGGCGTCTGGCCGACACCCGCCGACAGCAACAGCACCGGGGCATCGGCGCTCTGCGGGGCAGCATGCTCGAAGGTCAGCTCGCCGGCCGGTGGCAGCAGTTCGATCTCGTCACCTGCCTTCAGCGCATGCAGGTACTGACTGGACTGGCCGTGGGCCTCACGCTTGACCGAGATGCGGCAGAAGCGCTCGTCCGGCGCGTGGGACAGGCTGTAATGGCGATGGATCACGCCCTGGGGTGTCGTCAGGCGCATGCCGATGTACTGGCCCGGCAGGAAGGAGAACATCGGGCCTTCCACCGGTGCCAGGTACAGCGAGCGAATCTCGCGGCTCTCGTCCTGCGTGCGCACGATGCGGAAGCGGCGCAGCCCCTGCCAGCCGCCGCGGGTAGCGGCGAAGCTGTCGTAGCGGCCCTGCTCGGCGGCGATCAGCACAGCGGCCAGTTCCCCGTAGAGGGCGCCCCAGGCATCGGCGATCTCCGGTGTGACGGCGTCCCCCAGCACCTCACCGATGGCGGCCATCAGGCACTCGCCGACGATGGGGTAGTGTTCCGGCAGGATATTGAGCGAGACATGCTTGCTGACCACGGGCGCCAGCAGGCGGTCCACCGCCTCACGCGAGTGGCGTGCGCCGACATAGGCGAGTACGGCGGCGGCCAGCGCACGGGCCTGGCCGCCGCTGGCCTGGTGGGTCTGGTTGAACAGCGGCTTCACCTCGGGATAGCGCTCGAACATCAGCGGATAGAAGCGCGCCGTGATGGCATTGAGATGCTCGGCGACGACGGGAGCGGTGGCGGCGATCAGGTCTTCCTGGGCGTTGGTCAGCATGACGATACCTCTGATTGATGTCCCTCCCTCTATGGCAAGGGGCGTGCCAACTTTCGAGGCCAGTCGTCATGCACTCTGCAGGTCTATGATGTCAAAATGACATGGTCATATGGCGTGTTCTAATGACATCAAGCGTGTCATGATGACATCAATCTTCAGCCCTCTCACTCCCGATACCCGCAAGGATGACCGCATGCCCGATGCCCACTTGCCCCTGAACGATACGCCGGTCGCGGCCGTGAATGCCTGGCTCGCCGCCTGGTTGTCCCGCGAGGAGGGCGGTGAGCGGCGCGCACTGCCATGGACGCGTCTGCTGGCCGCGATCATGCAGCAGCTGCCCGGTGAGGCGGCGACCCTGATGCGCTACCTGCCCGAGCGTGACGAGCTGTTGCCACTGGCCACCTACGGCCTGCCTGCCGAGGTGCGCGGGCGACGCTTCGCGCTGGCGGAGCATCCGCGGCTCAAGGCGATCGCCGAGCACACGGGGGTACATCGTTTCGCGTTGGACAGCGACCTGCCGGACCCCTTCGATGGCCTGCTGGGGGACGTGCATGGGCCGGTTCTGCTGGTGCATGACTGCGCCGGTATCGCGCTGCGTGAGGGCGATACCCTGCTGGGGGTGATGACCTTCGATGCGCTGACGCCGGGGGTGCTGGCCCCGCTGGAATCGCTGTGCGCCTTTGCGAGTACGGACGAGCTGGCACTTCCGCTTCAGGAGGTGCAGGCCTGGTTGTCACTCCCCGCACACTGTCTGTCGCTGTCACTGCGACAGGAGTGGGCCGCGGGAGCCACGGTCGGCAGGTCAGGGCTTTCGGCACCGATGGTGGTGTCGCCGACAGGCATGGCGTCACAGAGCGCCATGGCCTGTCCGCAGCGTGGCCCGGCGATGGCCAGGCTCGAGGCGCAGCTGGAGGCGGTCGCCGATACCGAGATGACGGTGCTGGTGCAGGGCGAGACCGGCGTGGGCAAGGAGGGCGTGGTCCAGCGTCTGCATGACGCCTCTCGGCGGGCTGCGCGGCCGCTGGTACGCATCAACTGCGCCGCCTTGTCGCCGGACCTGGTCGAGAGTGCTCTGTTCGGGCATCGGCGTGGCGCGTTCTCGGGCGCGACCCATGATCACCGTGGCCACTTCGTGATGGCGGATGGCGGCACCCTGCTGCTGGATGAGATCGGCGAGCTGCCGCTGGCACTGCAGCCCAAGCTGCTGCGGGTGTTGCAGGAAGGCGAGCTGCAGCCGCTGGGCAGCGATCGCGTGGTCAAGGTCGATGTGCGCGTCATCGCGGCCACCAATCGCGATCTCGAGGCGGAGGTCGCCGCCGGGCATTTCCGTGAAGACCTCTATCACCGCCTGAGCGTCTATCCGCTCAGGGTGCCGCCGCTGCGTGAACGCGGGCGTGCGGATCTGCTGGCGCTGGCCGGCACCTTTCTTGAGCACAACCGCACGCGCCTAGGGCTGGGCAATCTGCGCCTGACGCCGGCGGCGGAGCGCCTGCTGTGCGACTACCCATGGCCCGGCAACGTGCGTGAGCTGGAGCACTGCCTGAGCCGCGCCGCCCTGCATGCCAGGCTCGCGCATGGTGCCCACCCGACTCGCCTGCGCGCCGATGGGCGCCAGCTGGTGGTGATCACGCCGGAGCTGCTGGGGCTGGAGGTCAATACCGAGGTGTCACTTGAACGGGCCACCGGCGTGGCGCAGGAGGTTCAGGGCGCGCAGGTGGGGCTGGTGGGTCAGGCGGGAAGAGCGAGTCAGGCAGGAGGAGCAAGTTCTGCACAGCGCACCGCCTGGCAGGACGGCGACGAGACGCTGGGACTGCGCGATGCCACCGAGGCATTCCAGCGTGAGCACATCTCGCGGGTCTGGCAGGCGAGTGATTGCAACTGGGCGGAGGCAGCGCGCAGACTCAAGGTCGATCGCGGCAACCTGTACCGGCAGGCGCAGCGTCTAGGGATTGTCTGAGGCGAGTTGCAGTGCCTGAGACGAGGGGCAGTGTCTGAGGAGAGAAAAGAAGACGGCGATGCTCATGGAGCATCGCCGTTGTTGTATCTCTGCCGCCGGCGGCCCTGGCGCGACGAGAAGTCCGTGTCTCGAACGCGCGTTCAGGCGCCCGCTCAGACGCCAGTTCAGGCGCGAGTGGCGATCAGTACCGCACGCCGCGGCGCCGGGTGGCCTTCGCGGGTCAGGTTCGGGTCAGCGGGATCGAGGAAGTCGCTCAGCGAGTGGTAGGTCATCCAGTCGGTGGCACGCTGCTCGTCCAGCGTGGTCACGGCTTCATCGACGATGCGCACGTCCTTGAAGCCGGCGCGCTCGCACCAGTGGGCCAGTGCCTGCGAGGAGGGCAGGAAGTAGACGTTGGGCATCACGGCGTAGCGCTCGCCGGGCATCAG
>Ga0208183_1000344_pt1 | contig 24455 bp, 31 predicted proteins | sample MalvirDeepMed_51_FD_184251 | JGI IMG/M metagenome (GOLD analysis project Ga0208183, IMG submission 184251) | Marine viral communities from the Global Malaspina Expedition - Malaspina viral metaG DeepMed_51 (SPAdes) (version 2) | ecosystem: Environmental > Aquatic > Marine > Oceanic | place... | reverse complement strand
GATACAGCAGCGCCAGGAAACTGGCGGAGGCATTTTCGGTCGCCCTCTCTCTCCTGGCCGTGGCCTCCTGGGTCTCCGTAAACGAGGTGGCCCACTACCCCGTGCCACCATCGACATCCCTGGTCCGATTCCTGCGTTCACCGTCCCCGCGCCTTTCCTCGGCCCTGCCGCCGGTGTCGGAGTCGCAGTTGGCGCCACCGCTGAAGGTGTTGCGGCCGCTCCCCGAGTCGCCGAGACGCTGGAACGCATCCCGTTGCTCAACCGCCTCACGTCGCCAGAGGAGGCACGGCGGGCTCGCGAGATACTCGATTCCAACCTCTCCACAGGGGAAAAACTCCGCCGTCTCAACGCCCAGTTCTCAGACCGCCCACTCTTACAGCAACTCGCTGTCGGCCTTGTGACGGACCCGCTCTTTGCTACTGGTGCTGCCAAGGCCGCCGCCCGTGCGGTAGCCCGTCCTGCCGCTCAAACCGCTGCCGCTCCTGCCCGCCGTGCATTGGCAAGGGACGTAACTCGCCCACGCCCTGTCGCAACGCCTCCAGCGAGAATCCCTGCAAGGCCTTCGCCTGTACCTCCACCTGAGCCCGTTGCCCCTGGGCCGGCGTTCCCTGGTCGTCCTGGACTCGAACCGCAACTGCCAACAGGACGCCCTGACCTCATCCCACGTCCTATACGAGATGTCCCTGTACGACCCACTACTCCTGCGCCCGTAACCCCGTCCTCAGCCAACGTCCGCCCCGGCTTCGAGCTCCAACTCCGACGCCAGGCACCCCCTGAGATCATCCCGCCGGCGCTGGCTCCCGCCTCTACCGGCACCACGATCCAGCCCGCAGCGGCCGACAACGCCCTCGATTGGTTCGGCAAGCTCATCACGGGCCGCGAACAGATAGAAGCCAACGCCCTGACCCAACAGTGGCGCAAACAGGCCCTTGCAGCCCGCGCCGAGGCTCTACAGGCCCGCGCCGCCGAACTGACCCAACAAGGTGTCCCGGCCGAGCAGGCTATCGCTCAGGCGCGCACCGAGACGCTATCTGGACAGCTACCCACCGCCCGCACCAGCCTACCCGACATAGCGACTCCCGAAATACGCGATGCTCTGTTTAACAAGGTGTACACGACGTTGGCCGACGAGCCGTTGGAGATGGCCAACACCGCCACTGCCCTCACCAACGCCCTCCTCGGCAAGCCTATCCCGCGTGCACCGGGTATCAGGGGCGGCTCTGCGTACACCCGTCTCGTGAGGGTGTTCGGCCCTGATGTCGTGACCGCCGTTGAGGGCAAGCCGCTACAAGAGGTTATTGGCTTAGGGGTCGCCCCGAGGGGCGTTAGTCAGAAGATAGCGTTCCCGACTGAACCCGCCCTGACGTTCAAACAACAACGCCTACTGCTTGATCCTCCTATCGTACCTAAGGATGTCCCACCCGATACCCGCACGGCTGCGGCAAAGCAACTCGACTTGGAGACGTTCAAGACCAGTCTTGCGGATGAGCCTCGGGGTGTTAGTCAGAAGATAGCGTTCCCGACTGAGTTGGACAGAGTTGCGTTTGAGCAGGGTGTGATGATACCGGAGCATAAGAATCGGTTACTTCAGGCCGCAAAGACAGCGGGGCTGACAACCCTTGATGTGGGTAACTTGATACGTGCCCAGAAGGCATCCTTTGACCTTTCCTGGTGGCGTCAGCAGGCTCCCCTCATATTTGGCAACCTGAAGGAGTTTATGCTGGCGAACGCTGATAGTTTCCGTTCCATATGGTCTGATGACTATGCGAAGCAGGTGAATAAGGCCATCGAGCGTGATCCTTTGTTTCCAATGTATGACGCCATAGGGGCTGACTTTTTAAGACCCCTAGAGGGCGCATCGGCCAGCGCATGGAAGCGGGCAGAGGAGTTCATGATACTGGGCGGAGAGAGGCCCATCCAGAGGTGGGCACGTAAGTTACCTTGGTTACGCATCTCGGCTCGTGCCCACATCACAGGCACTAACGTGATGAACTGGCGTATATTCAAACGCCATATGGGCAACATTTACAAGACGAATGAGAAGATAGCGAATGGGGAGATAGTACTCAGGCCTGGGGAGAAGTTTGATATACAGAAGGAAGCACTCGAAGTCTCAAAGATGTTGGCAAACTGGTCTGGCCGAGGCCCTGTTGGGCGGCTGAAAGACATTACGCCGGCTATCAATGCGGGCTTCTTCTCGTTCCGGATGATGAGTGGCAGGCTCTTTATGGCACGTAGTTTGTTCTCGTCCAGTCGATATGTGCAAAAGGAAGCGTGGAAAAACCTCGTTTCTTTCGTCGGTGGGATGAGCGGCCTTATAGTAGCCGGTAGAGAACTGGGGCTCTGGGAGGTAGAAACCAACCCATTGAAGTGGAACAACGCGGACTTCATGAAGCCCGTGACGGGCCGAACACGCCACGACCCGTGGGGCGGCACGCAACAATACACCGTCCTTATGGCTAGGCTAATAACGGGGACGGGTATTTCGTCGCAAACGCTAGAAAAGTTTGCTGCCCGTGACCGCCTAGAGACCATTACGAGTTTCATTGAGAACAAGAAACACCCCTTCATCGGCATAGTGCTTGAAACACTTGAAGGCAGGGACTTCCGGGGACGGAAGATAGACAACTCTTCTTGGGAGACGTGGGTCAATCGATCTGCCGCCATATCAATGCAGGATATGTGGGAGGCGTTTGAGGCAGAAGGCTTTGGCCCTGATGGGCTGTCGGGAGGCTTGGGCATATTCGGCGATGGTGTGCTGTCTTACGAGATCCCCACCTGGCCCGAAGTTACTCCCTACTACGCCCTAACGGAAGCTAAGGACCGCACCCGCTTCCGCAAACGCAATCCCGAACTCGACGCCAAGCTTTTCATACTGGGCCGTTTCACCACCGTACAGACTATTGCAGCGAAGTTCCGTGTTCTCGAACTCATGCGTGAGAATCGCATCAAGCCCAAGCACGTACGCGGCTTCGAGAAGCTGTTCAAACGCACCACCCTAGATGTACCCAGAGCCGTACCGGCACCTGTACCATGAAGATAGTCTCAGTACGCTGTCCAGGCTGCCGAAAACTCATTGTGGAACACCTTAATGGTGAGATACGTTTCCGTTGCCCTGGCTGCGGCCACAAGTTTCACATCGAATACACCCCGTCAGTCCGAAAGGTGGTGTCCATGGCGATGACGACTTGACAAATTTCTAGACCTTGTGTTAATTCTTTTAATGCGGTCCGTGCGCAGAAGTCGCCAGCACTTTGCTAGGCGGCTTTTCTGTTTTCTGGAGACATGATGGTTACTGAAAAGACTCCTGAAGAGGCTCCACAGCCTGAACCGACCAATGAGGTCTCGGAAGAGTTTCTGGAGGATGCGACTAACGCTAACCCTGACGAGATACAGGGCGAGCCTGAGCCGGCTCCTGAGAGCACTCCAGAGACTCCGGTAGCAGAGGCGCAGACTGAACAGGTTCAAGGCCCCGAAGCGCCTACCCCTGCCGAAACTCCCGCACTTCCTACGCCTCCCGATACACAACGGCAGGAGATCGCCCGCCTGCGCCAGGAGAATGAGCGCTACCAGCAGCTCCAGGCTGAGGCCCAAGTCGAGGCGTCCCGCACCCAGTATCAGCAGAACCTCGAATATCAAGGTCAGCTACCCGAGACGGCATCCCTCATCGCCGACAACTGGGCGCAGGCTCATAAGTCGGTCCTCCAGTACAAGCAACAGCTCGACCAGCAGCACGCCGAGTCACAGGCCAAAACTCAGGCTGCCAACATGATTGCCAAACAGTTCGGGGTCACTCCCGACGTACTCATGCCCTACGACTCCCCCGAGGCTATGCAGGCTGCGGCACGCAAGGAGAAGGAGATCGTCGATATGCGTGCTCGCCTCTCCAAACTAGAGGGTAACCAGGTGCCTGCCCAGGACTTTTCCTCACCCACGCCAACCACCACTTCCACGAGCCGCGACAAGCTGATGAGCGATGCAGCGGACGGGAAGGAACTAACCGAGACCGAATGGGCGTCGCTATTCCAGAACCCGTAGGAGGGTAGACCATGGCCGTACAGACTAGCACCACTGGCCAGCTTGAAAACGCCAGCAAGGAGATGATCGCCACAGCCCGTTACACCGTGGAGCACAACGCTCCCATGTTGCAGCTCGTGGAGCGCTTCAAGCTGGAGAAGGGCGCCGACACTCTGGTCGTCCCCAAGGTGGGCCAAATCTCGATGGATCCCCTCAACGAGGGCCAGGATATCGTCAACGAGAAGGACATCGGGATGACCACCGTATCGATCACGCCCTCCGAGGTCGGTGCGAAGGTCATCATCACCGACAAGCTCATTCGCCAGAACACTCAGAACATCTGGGGCATCGTGGGGCGTCAGCTCGGGGACGGCATGGTGAGGCGTAAGGACGAGGACCTGGTAGGCCTTTTCACGGGCCTCAACGGTGGCACAGACCTCGCGGCTACCACCCGGGTACTGTCCGCCTCCAACGCGACGGCCATCATCGGAGTAGCCAAGGCCGACCGCTACGGCTCCGACCTCCGGTGCGTGTTTCACCCGAACTCCATTCTGCGCCTGTCCCGTGACCTCAGCGTCGTCGGACTCGCCCAGACGAACCAGTACCCCATCCCGAACGGCTTCTCCGCCTCGCGCCTCCAGAAGTTCTGGACCGGCATCCGGTTGGGCGGCGTCCCGTTCTTCGAGACCGGCAACATCACGATAGACGCCAACTCGGACGGTCAGGGAGCGATCTTCGACCGAGGCGCCTTGGGCATCCTCGAGTCCGTCTCGATGTCTCGTGAGCGCCAGCGCGACGCCTCCCTCCGTGCATGGGAAATCGTCATAGTGGCGGACTACGGGGCCTTTGAGATAGACGACAGCAAGGGCGCACCCGTCCTGGTCGCGGCCGGCAACCCCGCCACCACCTAGGAATAGCTAAATGACGATGACGGCACCAGAACGTACTGAGACGCGCCAGTGGCTCAACCGGCAGGGGTTCGCCGTCGAGCTCCTCGAAAAGAGGGCTGAGCGCGTCCAGTGGTACAAGGCGGACGGCACTCCCATCGGGGGCCTGCTCCCCGCCGACCCGTACCACATGGCGAGGTACCGTGCAAAGGGGTGGAGGCTCACCAAGTACACGGACGAGCAGATAGAGACGATGCAGGCGAACGAGATTCACCTTGTCGAGGGCAGCTTGCCTAACGAGCCTGAAGCGCCTCTGTACATCGCGGATAAACCCAAGGCAGAGAAGAAACAACGACGAAAGCGAGGCCGGCCTCGTAAGACCAAGGCAGGAGCAGCATAATGGCAATCAGTACCGACACAGTTTCCCTCAGCTATGGGATGGAGAAGGCGACGACAACCAACAAGCGGCACCCGCTCGGCACCCGTGGCGTGCTCCCTGACGGGCGCATCTTCCGCTATGCCGAGAACTCCGCCACTGCTCTCGAAGCTGGCCGTCTCGTCCAGTCGGGAGCCACGTTCCAGGGCGGCGACTTCGACATGGACCTGGCTATCGAGTCCACATACCCCGACACGGACTTCAACGCGCTGGGTGACCTCGACCTCACCATTGTCACTTCCGACCTGACCCTTGGCACCGTCCTCCCCGCCGACTTCTACGCGGATGGTTGGATGTACATCAACGACGGCCCCGGTGAAGGCCATATCTACCGCATCTCGTCCCATACATCCCAAGACTCCGATGCCTCTACAGCCCTACGAGTCCACTTGGCGGGCGACGACGCGCTGGTATCCACTGCCCTTACCACAGCCTCTCTCGTGGGCCTGATTGCGAGCAAGTACTACCAGCCGGTACCGACCGATCTAGACACCACACTCACAGTCCCAGTCGGCGTAACTCCAGCCGCCATCGCGGCCTCGGTCTTCTTCTGGGTACAGACCTGGGGCCTATGCTCAGTCTGGATCACTACCGACTCCGCAGGAGCAGTCCCAGTAGTCGGCCGAACCGTCGTCCCTCAGATCACCACATCAGATGAGGCTGGCTCCGTTACTGGCGTCACCACCCTACAGACCTCCGACAACACGGTGGGCATCCCCGAACTCAACCTGCCGGTCATTGGAGTAGCGGCTGTGATCGCGGCGGTGGACTCCGACTACGGGCTCGTCGACCTCCGCATCTCTCCTTAACCACACCCTAGACAGACAAACTATCGGGAGTGTAACCTCCCTGGGAATACTCTCAGGGAGGTTTCTTTTATGAAGCGAATCGTAGCCATACTCGGCACTGCCCTCGCGTCTCGGCTGGAGGCCAACGACCAGCCCCCCGAGGTCGAACGCTGGGGCCAGTCCGGCACCTGGCGTTACATCACCCAGATGGATAGATGGTTCGAGGTGCACGACCAGACGTGGCTCATCCGACGCGCCGGCAAGGGCTTCTTTCCGTACCTGTTCTACATGCAACAGTTCAAGGGGCCCCTCTACTTGCTCAAGCCGGACCCGATTATCCCTAACGCTAGAGTGCTGCCCGTAGATACGTTGAGCAAGCAGTTCTTTGGTGACGAGCAGCCCTATTTCACCTCCTCAATCGCCTACATGACCGCCCTTGCCATCCACGAGGGGGTAGACGAAATTCGCTACTTCGGAGTGGACATGGCGCACAAGATGGAGTACATTCACCAGAGGAGCGGCTGCGAGTATTTCATTGGCTGGGCGCGGGCGGCTGGCATCAAGGTCGCCCTCCCCGACTCCAGCCCGATCCTCAAAGCGGTCCCATACGGCGTCAGGAGGGATACCAAGGTGATACAAGAGTCCATCCTCGAACGCAACGGTAATCTGGATGGCGAGGAGAAGCGTCTGGTCGAGGCCCTGATAGCCGCCCGCGCCCGCATGTTGGAGATGCGCCAAGCCAACGGCTCCTCACGCCCTACTCGCACCAAGCGCTACAAGGAGCTCAAGACCGAGGAGTCTCACCTAGAGGAAAAGCTCATCAACATCCGCGCCAAGATGAACGAGAACGAGTACTGGCTGGCGGAGGAGAAGGGGATGCACCTGACGGAGACCCTCTCCCCTGGTAGCGCCCTGGTCTATGCTCAGGGGAAAAGGCCTGAGAAGTGACCATCCAGGGCATGTGGGTCAACCTCGAGCACTACCGCGTCTACGAGATCGAAACGCAGCGTGAGGAGAACTTCCTCATACCCGGCACGGATCTCTTGGAGCCTACTGAGATGGAGGAACTCGTTATCGCCCTTAACGAGAAGGCCCAGGCCACATTCAACACTCCTCCCCCACCTACCATGACCAAAGACGAGCAACACGACCTGGGCGGGGTGCTGAAGGACATCCGTGCATCCAAGGACTACTCCAAAGCCAACAGTGGCCATGAGCGCTTCTGGAAGGGGTCAAAGGTATGACTCAAGGAACAGTGACATTTGGTACTGACGGACAGGCCATGCTGAACTCCATCTTTGGAGATGATGGCGCGGTAGGCTTTGGCTCAGGCAGCCCCGGACAGATAGTTTGGGATACCTCGGACGCCAACGCCAACCTACTGAAGATAGAGGTGCCTACGGGTGGAGCAGTGGATGTACCGGTGGTGCTTGCTGGTATCGGGCATATCGGTGTAGACCTTGGGTTATTCAACGGCGTGACCCAGCCTACATTGGGTGTGCTCGACGCCGACCGTGACTCTTGGCTGGTCATGGAGTTTTCGGGAGACGACGCTGCTCGTCTTCGGGCCAACCGTGCCTTGACCATCACGAATACCGCTGGTGCCATCACCATCACTCCAACTACTGATCTCATTCTTCATGGCGGGCTGAACTTCATTAACGATACGGCGAATCCCAACCAAACCATTGGTCTCACAATCAACATGGGCGCTAATAGCGATCATGTCTTAACGTTCAAACACGGTAACTTGACCCATGGTCTTGAAACCAATTCCGTGTGGAGAGCAGCCGAAACGGATGACTTTGCGCTCTTTTCGCCAGTTGCCGGAGCCAACGGCGGCTTACTGATTGAGGCGTTTACGGCAGATGTTGCCACTGACGATGTATTGGTGCTTTCTGCTAACGGCGGCACCGCAACTACGGCTAAGACGACATCGGGGCGAGGGCTTATACAGCTTTACGCGCAGGAGCATAACGGGGGTAATGCGAGAGCAAACATCACGGCAGACGGCAATATCCTCTCACTTACAGCTTATGTGGGAGGTGCGTTCGTCAATCGACTGCTTATAGACGAAGACGGTGATGTGTTTGTCGTAACCGTGGTCGATGTGACTGGTACGGGGAACGCCGTAACCGCGACCGCTTTTGACGAGTACGAGGATGACGCGGCGTTACTTGATACGTGGGACAACCTCCGCGCTCCAGCAACCGCTATCCGTCAAGATTGGGCCGAATGGGTGGGGTACAACGAGGACACGCTTATCGAAGCGGATATCTTGGGTGCCCCCATCGGTGATGGCGGCATGACGAATATGACTCAGTTACAGCGGGCCGAGATTGGTGCTCTCCGACAGACGGTTGAGGACTTGATGAGCGTTGTTCGCGTTCTCCCAACCGAGACTTGGAGATACCTAACCCCACGGATACAAAGACGACTTAGGGTATTGGAGGCGGCATAATGGCGACACTCACAGGCACCCGTGACTACACACCAGAGCAGATGATCAAGATACGGGCAGCGTTCTCGTTCCTTAATGAGGATAGGTCTGCTGCATCAGCAACCCAGGTTGCTAACTGGATAGACGGGCAGGTTGAGGCGAAGGTACTCCAGTCGTTCCAGCGGAGCGAGGGCGCCAAAGCTGATGCCGCCGCCGTTGCGTCTTTGAGGAACCTATGACCCAAGAAGCGCAACTCCAGATCGATATGGCCACGGTTCAGGCCGCACTCGGCGCACTGCAACTCAAGGTCATCGTGCTTGAGAGCGAGAATGCTAAACTCCGTGCAGAGCTAGCCAAGAACGGCAAAGAACAGGACCGTGCCTTGAAAGGTAAAAAGTAATGCCATCCAGCCAAGCGGCCAAACAGATGCGTCTCGACTGTAATAAAAAAGCCGCCTAGCAAAGTGCTGGCGACTCATGCACACGGACCGCAACCTAGAGTCTAGCAGGAATATAAAACTTCGTCATTATGCCACTACTACAGGCACGCACAAGGGCTCAGGTTAGACGGCATGTGGGGTTCAATTTACAGGCCGTGCGCGAAGGTGTGATGACCGGCGCCGGTGACGCGACCTCCGTGATAGATACCTCGCTCCCAGGTGACGCCGATGACCACAACGGTAAGTGGATTATCTTCACTTCAGGCACCAACGATGGCCGCATCCGCCGCGTATCCGATGACAATGGCGCGGGCGATCTCACCATCGCCGCCACCAACACTCCTCTTGCCAACACTGCCCAAGGCGACACCTACGAGCTCTGGAACCAGGACTTCAACCCTACTAACATCCACAACCTCATCAACATGGCCCTCCTCGCAGCCACGCCTCGCGTATTCGACCCCCGCGATGATATCTCTCTATATGCGGACAACAAGACCCGCCGCTTCGATATCCCCTCAGACTTCATGATCATAAACAGCATCCAGTACCGCAAGTCAGTCCCCACCGAGATCATCCACCAGTGCGAACGCCTATTTGACGAGACTACCGACGCCAACTTCACCCAGTCCCTCGACGACGATGTAGTCAAGGAGGGCACCAACTCCCTCAAGATAGTCGTGGCAGCAGGAGCGGCCGCCGGGGACGTTATCACTGACTCGTTCACCGCTGTAGACATCTCCGAAATGACTCATCTGGAAGGCTGGATACGCTGCTCGGTAACTGCCGCCGCCGCTGACCTCATCATTCACCTGAACGACACCGCAGTACTGGCAGACAGTAACGACCAGGAATCTCTAAACATGCCCGCCCTCGTCGCCGACACCTGGACCTACTTCCATGTCGCTCTCACCAACTGGTCTAACCTAACGGCGATCGCCTCCGTGGGCCTCGAATACAACACTGACCTCGGCGCATCCACCATCTGGCTCGACGACCTGAAAGCCGTCCAACACGATGAGGCCAACTGGGAAGACCTGCACCGCCACCACTGGAGCATTGACGGCGAGTCCCGTGACCTCATCCTCCGTGACTCAGGCCGTGGCATAGCCGGATACCACATGCTCAAGCTCCGTGGCGGCAACGTCCCCAGCCTCGTATCCACTGCCGAAAGCTCTGCCGGTGAGGGCACCACATTCGAGGTACCCGAGGAGTTCGTCGTCACCCGCGCCACAGGCCTTGCTCTCTCCTCCGCCGCTGAAGCAGGTGGCCCTCGTGCGGATGGCCGTAACAGGCTGGCAGGCTTCTGGATACGCGAGAGCAACCGTGCCCTCCGTGCCTTCCCGCTCATCACCAACGGTCGCGCTGTCCCCACCGCCTAACTCATGGTCACCTCCCGCGTCGTATCCCGCAACGAGGTACAGCTTAACGATGTCCGTTTCCCTATCCTGGGCCCCGTCCGCGCCACCGTCGCTTCCCAGTACCCCGCCAAGATAGTCATCGGCGACATCACCAAGGACTCCCACCCTCGCGTCTCGACGATTGCGTGGAATAGTTTCGAGCGGGGCTTTGGTCTTGAACGCACAGGCGGACAGAAGGCTGAAGACCTGGAGAAGGTCTTTTTTGCGGAGGGTATTACCTTATTCCCGGGCCACTTAGTCCTTCCGTTCGAGCAGACTAGCACCGGGAGCCCTGCCGGCAGCGGTAACGTCTCTACCGTCGGAGAACGCGGCGCCGTCATCTACGGGACGCGCGGGACCGATGTATCCACCTGGAGCGGCTCTAGTTGGTCCGTCTCGGCGCATACCCTCGGCGCCGCCGCTACCGACGTGGAGCACTTCTTCCTGGCCGGCACTGAGTACATCGCGTGGGCCACCACCTCCGGCTACACCTACTACAATGGCTCGTCTTATACCAACGACACCACGGATGCCGTATACCTTGCCTACTGGGACGATCGGCTATGGGGCATCGACACCGGCGGGCAGCTTTGGTACTCGTCCACAATAGGCACCGAAGTCAACGACGCTATCCTCCAGCTCCCATCCGGCTACGTCACCGCCTTGTTCGTAGGCCCTGACGCCTCCGGTAACGATATCCTCTATGCTGCCACCCAGGCCGGCCTCTACGCCCACGATGCCGCCAACGCTCGATTTGTCCGAACGCACGTCACGTGGCCAAAGAACGCCAACGGGGGGCTTGGGGCAACTACCTGGAGGGGGCGCATCTACGTATCTACGGGCAGTACGGGCATACTGGAATACGACCCACAGTCGGGGTTCGTACGAGCCATGGGGCCAGACCAGGATAGCGGCCTACCGTCCAGCTACCGAGACGGCAACATCAACTTCATGGTCGGCTCGCACCTGTGGCTCCTCATAGGGATGGCTTCCGCTACGAACCGGCACGTCTATGCCTGGAATACCACTGGTTGGAGCGTCATCAGCACCAAGGATACGTCGAACGACCTTGGCCCTCTACTCGTATCGGACGCGGTGTCTTCTTACAGGCTCTATTTCGTAGCCGGCACTGTAGTGAAGCGGATGGAACTACCGGACTCCACCGTCTCCCCTGACGAGAACTCTGCTTTGCGCTGGGAGACCAGTGCTGTACAGGAAGATACATCCTTGCCGTATTTCGATGCGGGGCAGGCGAATGTGGACAAACTGGCCATCCGGCTGCACGTAGAGGTTACGGGGGCCAGCTCGACCTCCACGGTTGTTGCAGGGTACGTCCTTAACTACGTAGGCTCCCATACTAACTTCGCCACCATTATCGCGGACGGGACCACAACGTTCGACTTCCAGACCAACTCGGAGAACAGTGGAGTGGCCTTCCGCGCAATACGGATACGCCTACGGCTCGCCAACGACACCTCAACCGATACGCCCGACATTCGCTCTGTGACGCTGGAGTTCCGTAAGAAGCTGCCCACCACCTACGGTTTTCAGTTCGACGTAGACCTGAGCAAGCCGTACAAAGAGAACGAGTCCGTATCCCAAATGCGTGCCAACCTGATATCTACTCTTGAGTCCAACATCATGACCGAGTTCACTTACCGCGATAATGACGGTGGGACTCAGAATTATTTTGTAGATGTTGTAAATATAGAGTCTTTGGAGGAAACTGGTCTCGATGAAACCGGAACTATGCGGGTTACTGTTGCTGAGCTTTAGTTGCTCTATATCGGCGAGCGTTAAGTTTGCCACAGGTGCGGCATTTGCGTTTGTTGTCGTGGGTTATGTAAGTATTCATTAGGTCGAAGGGATGACCATGGGTGCAGTGAGTTTTCTCGGAGTTGGTTCGAGCAAACGTTTCTCCTCGAAGGACGTTGATTCCACGAGGAACAGCCTCAAGATGTTCAGGACGTACACATCCATGGACTCGGCAAAGGTGATCGAGGGTGTAGTTGGTTGGAATGGGGCCTACAAGCGCCGTCAGCTATACCGTTGGCCCCGCTGGTTAGGCCGCCCTAGGTAATGTCCCACACCAGTGTCGCCACCACGGATGTCCCTACCGCAACAAACGCAGTCCAGCTCTCCAGTGGCCGACGCCGTGTCCGCCGTATCTACTTCAAGGCCCACGAGGGCAACACAGGGGATGTATACCTTGGCGACTCCACCGTCTCCTCCACCAACGGCATCTCCCTCGACCAGGCCCGTCCTGGCACCGACTGGCACACGATCGACTACACACCATCCTCTGAGTCCGAGGACTACTTCTACGTGGATGCGGCAACTAACGGCGACGACCTAGACTGGTTAATGGTGTTCGTGGAGAGCGGCACAAAGGAGTAGATGTGCCCAAGCCCACCCTGGACGAAATCAAAGCCCGCGCCAACTACTGCACCTGGCACACTGCCCACGGCAAGGACGATATCCCGACCCTGATAGCCGTCATAGAGAAGGCGCAGAAGGGCCAGGAGGGCGCCAAGCGGGACGCCAAACGGAACGCAGAGCGGATGGAGCAGGCTGTGGCCGAGCATACTGCGGTGGTCCGGCAGAAGGCGGTGTTGGTCAAAGAGGTCGAGGGACTTCAGGCTAAGCTCGACATCCTCAACGGTGCCCAAGCTGAAGTAGGCAGGCTCCGTGACGTACTAGACCATATCAAGGAGACAGCAGACTACCCAAGATGAATGCTCTAGTAAAGATTCTCAACGCACTCACCCCGTTCACCACCCCCAAGCTCAAAGCCTACATCGCCCTGCCCGAAGCCTTCATCTCCCTGTACCAAGGCTGGAATAACGTGTACAAGGAAACAGTAGAGGTAGCCATGCCTGGTAGTCCTCTCCGTAAGGCTATGGACTCCTATGCCGACGATATGGAGAAGACCTGGCACCTCATCCGAGGCCTGTTTAACCTTGAGTACCCCACCGATAGCCCCAAAGCCAAGTAGATGTTGAGGGTACGGCTACGCAGCAAAATACTAGGGGCTTGGCACTGGCTGTGTGCAAAGGGTCGACTCCTGCGTAAATCGCCGATGGGGTTCTATCGCGGGATGGGAGGCAGGCGAGATTGGGCTCTGGCGAAAGCTGCCTACTTGCAGGAGGAATCAGGCAAGTGGCGGGCGCTAGTCAAGACGGCCAAGGCCCCCTATTCAGCCCTGCGAGGGATGGGGTTCTCGCCACAGATGGCTATAGGGTTGTTGACTATCGGTAGCACCGCTGGCGGTGCGGCAGTAGTGAACACAACCCTCCTGTCAGAGAAGTCTTTCAATCGTGGCGACCATGGGGTCTACTCCGCTCCAGCTGACGTGCCAGTTTTCTACAGCGACACCGATAACACCCTGAGAGTAGACTTGGCCGACGCCGTGGGCGAAATCACCATCGAGAACGTGACCGTCGGGCAGGCCTTTGCTGGCTCCACTTTACCAGCAGGCCAGACCAACGTGGTGCAAGTAGGCGGCTCACCGGCCGCTGTGGGGTTCACTCCCACATTCCTTGTAGTTGGACACTTAATCATAGACCGCTGGCGGTGCGACACCTTTGAGATGTCGGATGTTGAAGCATTCCAGTTGAATATCCGTTACAACACCTCGGACGGGCAGTCCATATCCCCTGTCCCGTCCTCACTACCTAGGGCCAGGGGTATAGGGGGAGGAAACCGCGCGGACTCAATGGTCACAAGTGGCGGTACGTATGACCAGATTCGCATCGGTGCACCAACCTCTGCTGTTGATGGGAAGGTAGACGTACTGCGGCTGTCGAACCTGCTGACAAAGGGCGGTAAGTGCTTGTTGTCCCGCATCAAAGCTGGCGTCATCGACGTGGAGTTCCTGGAGGTGGGTTTGGGGAACGGGTTCGCCTCAAAGGAGTTCGTGGTAAAGAGCACGGTCGTGTACAAGAATGCCACCATCACTGCCAACGTGGAGGAGAGCATCAGTCCACCATGAAGGACTTCATCGGCAAGCTGCGGCCACAGATTTTCCTCGCCCTATGCATCCTGGGTATCATTGCCTACATGGGCATACAGAACGGACTGAACGAGGTCGCCGTTGGATGCATAGCGGGGATAATTGCCCTCGCGAAAGATGTGCTTCAGAGTGACGCTTAGATGGATAGCTTAATTGCCAGCATCCCCAGCGATATGAGTGCCCATATCCCCGCGCTGTTATCAGCCCCGTTGTCCACAAAGTCCTCCCACTGTGCCCCTGCCTTGTGCGGCTTCGGGTGAAACTTCAGCCCGCTTTTGATGTGACCCCATGCCCAGTACTTCAGCGGCCCTCTAAGCCACGCCGTCTGCGGAGACTGCTCTGACCGCTTCTGGGTCCACGCCCCAGGTATCCCCAGGTGGTCGCACAACTCCCTGATGGCGTACTTCCCGTAGCCATTGCGCACCTTTTGTTCATCGGAAGCTGCTAAACCCATCTCCATCACTCGGTGGTCTAGGAAGGGGTTACGTACCTCGATGCTGTGAGCCATGCTGGCGTGGTCGTTGTACTTCAGGGCGCGTGGGAGCTTACGGTGTTGAATGTCGGCTAATTGCTCCTTAACTAGTCCATTTTTTAGTGGCGCATCTTGATACCACGGGTAACCCGCCCATCCCTCGTCTAGCCCCTGGCCGTCCACCAGCACCGGCACCCCTAGTTCCCTAGCCTTTTGGTACACCAGACCCATACCGAGGGTAGGAACGCCACCGTAGGGGCCATCCTGGTGGTGGTGCATCTCCTCGGCTAGACGAGGCACGTCCTGCCACTCCAGCTTCATGGTGTGCCAGTCCTGCGGTGCAATTTTTTCTGCAAAAGGGCGTTCATCCAGCCCGTCCGCATAGAAGGTAAAGGCGTGCAGGTTGGGGTGGCCGGCATCTCGTAGCAGCCACATGAGCAGTGACGAGTCCAACCCGCCTGACAACGCTACTCCCACGGGTACATCCGCGCGCAGGTGTATCCGGACGGCGTCTTGGAGAAGGGGTAGGAGGGCGGAGCGTTGGTAGCTAGACGGGTGTGGGGTGTACCAAGTCTTTAGCAACTAATATTTTATTTTCTGAATGAAGTGTATGCCGATATTAGGCAGTGGGTAAATGTATAGATGCCGGTTACCATGGCGGTTTCTCCAAGCGATTCCCCATCCGCCATGGACGATGTATCCAGCACCACCTCTATACCGTGGCTTGACTCGTTTCCAACCCTTTAGTTGTATTAGGTGTCTCTTTTTCATGTCTTCCCCTTAGCAAAAAGTCTGCGAATGCTAAATCCATCTCCGTATCTATACTCACGCTGCGCTCTTCGGGGATGATATACGGCCTCACCAGCGTACCCGTCATGGACCCGCCCTCGATGATGTCCCTGCGCGTGAGGTAGATGCCCCCGTCACGGATGTACGCCTTGGGTCTGAGGTCTTGGCGCCGGCCTTCCCATTGGTCAGTAGGCACGGTGTAGAAGGGATACAGCCATCGCTCCTCAGAGATTCGCTTGATTAACTTGGGATGGTGCGCGGGTATCTCGTGGACGCTCACCACTGAGTCTACAGATGTACTGGCAAGGGAGATGGCAGCCTTGATGTCCTCCGCGGTACGCAGGGGGTTGGTGGGCTGGAGGAGGAGTATCCACTTCTGATTACCTCTTAACTCACCCAAAAAGTGCTGGACAACCGGCAATGTAGGAGTGTCGTCCTGTGCCAACTCAGGCGGACGGTGTATCACCGGTACTGCCCCTTCATCGACCAACTCGGCTATTTCGAGGTCTTCTGTAGAGACGTAAGGGCTTAATCCCGCTTCATAGGCGGCTTCGGTAGTCCAGTCAATGAGTGGCTTGCCTCCACACATGCGGATATTTTTATTCCTGACGCCCTTGGAACCACCCCTTGCCGGCACCAGTGTCAGAATCTCGTTTAGTTCAACCACGCTGCGACCCTCTCTGCGATGCGTGTTCCCGCATCGCCCCGCCCGTACAGGTCGCTGCTCTCGTAAGGCCCGTGTGCTACCTGCTTATCGATGGCGTGCCGTATCTCGTCAATGTCGTATCCCACCTCCATCACGTTCTCTGCCCTCTCCCTGCCCTGCTGCCTCTGCCCGATGTTCACCACGGGGGTTCCGAAGTATGACGCTTCCCGGATGCCAGCACTCGAGTTTCCCACCAAGCACTGTGTCCCCGCCAGCCGGGCCAAGAACTGGTCTGGCTCGTCGTTCCAGTGTCCGACAGCCTGGGTGATCTCATCGTTCCCAGGGTCGATGTTAGGCCCGTACCATCGCGTCACGTCCCCCCTGAGCTTCCTCACTACCGCTAAGGCCTCTCGGTTCACAGTCCCATTCACGTTCGTGTCGGGGTGGTATAGGGCCATAATGGGGAGTTCGGCGGAAGGGGTGGTGCGTTGACACAGGTCTATGGAAGGGCAGCCCGTAACGTACACAGGAGCGTGGTGGCTACGGAGCATCGTCTTGACACGCTGTGCCGATCTCTCGGTAGCCACTAGGTGCAGGTCTGCTAGCTGAGTAATCGCGTTCCGTACATAGTGGTCGGTGTTCCCGCTCACCTCACCACCCTGGATATGGCATAGTGGCACATTGTTGTACCGGGTCGCAATGGCGGTGGCGAGTGTCTCCATACGATCTGCCACAGTCACCACTGCATCGTATTCTTTCACCTTTGCGTCCAGGTAGACCAACTGCTCTGATACGCGCCAGCTTGGGCTCATGCTCCGATCAGGGTAAATCGGCACCTTTATGGTCTGGACAGGCAGCGGTTCCCGTATCTCCCCGTACTTCGGCATGGTGGCGGACTGCATCACGAGCGCTGTCACGTCCAGGTCGGGGTGCTTCTCCATAGCCTCCAATGCAGTCTTGATACGCGCGTAACTGCTTCTCGCCGTCACTACCACCGCGACAGACTTCATTCCTGCCCCTCAATCCAGCGCTTTAGTTTGGACGCAACGAATATCTCACACTTCTCCATACTCTCGTGAGTGGCCCCTGCGATATGTGGGGTGATTATCAAATTCGTTTCTTGGCGGGCGTACTCTAGCAAGCTTTGGTTCCGCTTCCCTCTCTCGTCCGTCATCACGTCCAATGCGGCTCCTCCCAACTGGCCCGACTTGAGGGCTTCGAGCAGCGCGTCCTCGTCCACGATCTCGCCCCGGCTGGTGTTGATGAGGTAGTTTGTGCGGGCTATTTGCTCTACGCCTACCATTCCTCTTGTCTCTTTGCTGAGAGGAACATGGAGGGTCAGAATGTCACAGGGATGGACATCTGTATAGCCTATCTTCGTGTCGCGTGCGAATACTGTCATACCAAATACCTTGGCGTATCGACCGACTTGTGCTCCTACTCGCCCTGCTGCGCCCACAATGCAAATAGTCTTCCCCTTCAACTCCGTCCCCCGCCACGAGTCTCTGTTCCACCTACCTGCCTTCACATCGTCAAACGCCCACGGCACCCGTCTAACCAGCGCCATCAATAAGGTCCACGTGTGCTCTGCCGTCGCAGGGATAGTGCTGAGAAAATCTGCCTCTCCTTGTAAGCTGAGTACATCAACCCCCCGAGCCTTAGCAGCATCAAGGTCAATGTGATCGAGGCCAGTAGTCGCGGTGACAATAGCTTTGAGGTTAGGCGCACTATCTATGAACTCCCTATTGACCTGATATCCAAGCCGGGTGATGATGACCTCGGCACTATCTAGTCCATCCCGCTCCCAGAGGATGTGTTCGGCTACGTCACGCAGGATGGCCTTGGCCTTGGGCGAGTACCCGCCTGGCTCAAGGTTGAGTATCTTCACCTCAACATCGTTTCCTGTAAGAACGCTCGCCCCGGAACATCCTGCGCCAACACCCTGCCGAGATACTTTCCATAGTCAGCAGCCGGGATACCCGTCCCCGGCTTGCGGTAAGCAAAGTGCCGCTCTTCCAAGATAGTGCCGGCCTTGAGCTGCTCCGCGAACGTTATCGACTTGGTGAACAGGTCGCGCATGGGCTGCATCTCCTGAGCCATCTCGTCTTTGTCCACGGGATTAGTGATGATGCGCTCTATCCACCGTACGCCCTCGACCAGTTGCCTGAGCTCGTCGATGGTGATGGATGACGATACGTCCGGTCCGAACTCCTGCTTGCTGAAACAGACGTGGACTTCGAGCATCTCTGCGCCTAGAGCGGCGGCTGCGAGGCCGGTGTAGATAGAGCCAGAGTGGTCGGAGAGGCCATGCAGTGAGTTAAGTAGGTTAAGGCCTATTTCTTCAGGAGGGCAAGGGTACTTTGATGTGCATTGCAACGTATGAATCCAAGGTACACTGCCGAGACTGCTAACAGCCTGCGCTAGTTCTACTCGATCACTCATCCCGCTACTAAGCACCACAGGCTTGCCCGTCTTCGCTATCGCCTTGAGCAGCGGCGTGTTGCCCACCTCTCCGCTCGCCACCTTCCACCTGTCTACCAGACCATCCAGCATCTCCACGGCCTCGATGGAGAACGGCGAGACGATGAACTCTAGGTCTTGCATGTGAGCGTGTGCTGCCAACTCAATCCATTGCCTTGGGGTAAACTCCATGCGTTCCCAGTATTCATACCGGCTGATATTTTCTCGCGTAAACTTCACCCGCCAAGGTTCCGAAAGCGTGCTCTCGGCAGCAGCTATATGACACTGGAATTTGACGGCATCGGCACCAGCTTTAGCAACGGCGTCGATGTAGGTGTGTGCCACGTCGATGGAGCCGTTATGCTGGTTACCTATCTCAGCCACGATTTTCATTCTTTTCCTCTCCCTCAAGGTACTTTCTAGGTATTCCTCAAGGGCACGCCTCGACACCAAGTATTTCCGTGGAGTAAGCTTCCTCTGGCCGGGAAAACTCCCTTCCCTGAACATCTTGTAGGCCAGGCTTCTTCCTATGCCGAGCCTCTTGGCCGCCTCCATGACGGTCATCGTCTCTCGGTCTGTGCCTGTGGTGGACATTTGGCAGCCTCCAACGGCATTATAGCAGCCCTATCGGCATTTGACAACCCCTAAGCGGCCCTGTATACTATCCCCACGCCTACGGACATGCGGCCTTAAGCAAGTCGCGTGACCCAAACGACTGGAGTGTTACCCCCTACAAATGTTTCCGTGGGCGAGGCGAGGGTTTTTTGGCCACCTACCTTTTGGCTCTCGCCGTCCTCATAGCCGGGGCCGGGATTCAGGCCCCCCGCCCCGGCACACCATCATGACTGACCACAACGCAGAACATGACCGCTTAGAGGCTCTTACCCAGGGCAAGGAGTGTGTGCGCTGCGAGCAGAAGCCCAATGTTTCATGGCAGGGAAAGTATGGCGTAGACGCCTATATTCTTAGATGTGGTTGCTGGCCCACACCGCCCAAGCTGGTCAAGCAGCCACACCGCGTTACGAGGCGGCTGGGCCGCATGGTGCGGGACCGGGCGTTATCGACAGGCGAAGGCGGAGTGGAGGACTTGTTTCCTGGCTAGATACAAGGCTGAAATACACGTCAAGATCATCTTTGACGAGCACCAAGGTATAACCAGTGGCGTTAGGTCTAGCAATGCACGCCGGTTAGCACAGGATTATGTCAAGGATATCGCTGCCTTAGAACCTGTCTTAGGCGACGCTCCTCGGTGCCAGAGTCTTCGGGTTTCTCTAGTGCATGTAAGCGAGATAGCAGAACTCAAAGGAGGAAATTCATGACGCTCGACACGATACCGGCAGAAGAAACCGCATTGGACGTAGCGCCCGTCTCTGGCGCCCCCATCTCGATAGCGCAGTTCAAGCAGCGCCAGGAGTTGGTGAAGTACGTCGTCAGTGAGATGGAGGACAAGGTCCACTACGGGCTCATCCCTGGAACCAAAGGGGGGAAGTCGCTGTGGGAACCGGGTGCTGAGTACTTGCGGTACGCCTTCTCCATCCGGTGGGACTACGAAGTTGTCCAGGAGCATGAGGACTTCGAGAAGCACGAGTACCGCTATCGCATCCGCGCTTTCGCCTTCACACCTGACAATACGGTGGGCGCGAGTTGGGTCGCGTCGGCTTCGTCCAAAGAGGCCAAGTTCAACAACATGCAGAAAGATGACCTACAAAACAACGTGTTCGACCGAGCGTTGAAGCGCGCGTTCGTCAACCTGATTCGCAACGTGACGGGCACATCGGGCTACTTCAAAGGTGCGCTCGATACGGGTCCGGGCGAAGACGGGGTCGAGAGCGTAGAGCATGACTGGTTCACCCACTGCCCTGACCCCGACCACGACGAGGCCGAGTGGTTCCAGACCGAGAAGATGCGGAGCCCAGCGCACAGGTACGGCAACAACAAGTGGTGCAACCAAGACCGTGCGATTGCCAAGGCGGCCGGCCTTCAGGTCACCGAAGGGGCTGAAACGCTTGAGTGGGACAAAGACCGGCTGACCCAGTGGCTCAAAGACGAGTACAAGGGCACGTGGGCGAACCTCAAGACCAACGACCACCTGAGCGCCATGGCTGCCATCAGTGCGCTGGTCACGGCCGAGCTGAACAAAGACGAGGTTGTCGAGGAAGAGCCGGAACCCGCACAGCCCGAGCAGCCCGAGCTCCCCGTCGAGGAGGAGCTTTAGGCCTAGCGAGACACCCCCTAGAATAGCCCTAGACGCCACGCAGACGGCTTTCAGTGCCGCCGGGGTAGCAAACCACCAGTCCGTGGCGTCGACGCGGCTTGCGGGAGGACGTAATGGATGAGATCAAGTTTAATCCTGTTAACTCTGAGGATTTCACCACTAGCGAAGTTGGGTTATCCATCGCTCCTGATCCTATGCGTTCTTGGCGTTGCAAGTCGGGGCATAAATGGGAAGCACGAGGCACATTGGAAATGACGTTTATGCTGCATGATGGTCCGTCACTGACAACTGAGCGTCTGTGTCCTTATTGCTTTGTGGAGAAGGTAAACGAGTTGTTTGGTGGCGTATCTGAGGATGGGAGAGATACCGTATCTCTCCCAGGATTTCGGCATCGATGCGTCTCCTTACTGTCGTCATAATGCCCTCGTATGTCGTCCCAAATAACTTGACTTGGTCGTATCGTAGCTTACTATAGAAGAGAAATCAAGCGGCCCAAGTCGTAGAAAAGAGGAGGGAGCACTATGACGGAGTGCGAGATAGAGCGTGGCACGCTCACTCTAATGCAGGGGGCAAGGCATCTCGGGATTTCAAGAAGCCTGGCTTACCAGCTCGCTGCGACCGGCAAGTTTCCTGGTGTCAGGCGGCTCGGCAGGCGCTACGTTGTCAGCAGAAAAGCCCTGCAGGCCTACCTGGAGGGTCCCCAGAGTGAGGACCGTCTCGATGCAGACCGCAACGGCTCAGTCGACTAGCGCTACCGATTTGCTGGCCAGTCGGTAACGCCTGAAGGACACTTTCCGTTGGGTCTTTCCGGCCATGGTGGGCAGGTGCGGCTACTACAGCGTGAATCTAATGGCTGGCGATGCGTTGGCGATGTTGCAGGAGGGGTAAAGCATGTGCCAAATCTGTGAGAATATTGATTATCCTACGTCCGGATGGCCCTGGGTGCCGTGCGCTCCCCGACCACCCGGGCCTCGAGATGACCGGCTCGACCGGCTGCTGGAGAAGGCCGAGAGTCTGCTAGACCGCATCGAGGGGCAAGGGGGTTGGTACTTGAAACCACCGCAAGAACTAAAAGCCAGGAGCCACCGCCCGCCACAGGACGAAGCCTTGGGTGAGCACCTCGAACGATGAAGGTAACACTCCGTGGAGATAATGTAGTTGCCCATAGCGACCAAGCAGAACAGATACGCTTTGAGGCATCTAACGTCCGGCCTGACCGCACAGGCATCCACGCCAGGGTTACCATTTTCGACCGCCAAATTCTTCTCGCCTTTGATGTTTTCAATGTTGAACGCCATGGAGACCGAGTCAAACTCGCCAACGCAGCGTTCAAAATGTTGGGCACACAAGAGGTCATTGCCCAAAATGTACTCAAGCATGAATTCGACCTATTCTGCGAACAGATATGGTCGAAGTACATGGCGTTGCATGAGCCAACCCAGCTTGAAGGGAACCCAGTAGAGTCGTTGCCAGAGTTCCTAGCCAAACCACACGTTATCAAAGGCGGCGGGGCCTTACTCTTCGGTCCTCCAGGACGCGGTAAGTCCTACACCGCTCTGTTCATGGGCGTTTGTATTGATGCTGGCTTGAATGGTTTTTGGGACACTGAACAAGCCAAGGTGATGTACGTGAACCTTGAGCGTCCCGCTAACTCCATAGTGCGCAGGCTCGGTGTTGTGAACAGCGCGTTGGGTCTTGATCCGGGTAGGCCATTGTGGGTCTACAACGCACGTGGGCACAGCTTTAACGACGTGAAGGACATCATCCGAGACTACGTCCAGAAAGAGGGCGTGGAGTTGGTGATCCTAGACTCTATCTCACGAGCTGGAATGGGAGACCTGAAAGAAAACCGACCTATCAACGCGATAGCCGATGCATTGAATAAAGTGGCTCCAACCTGGATGGCTCTCGCCCATACTCCACGTGGTGATAACTCACATATTTACGGCTCCATCTTCCAAGAAGCTGCCGCAGATATTATGATCCGGCTCACTGCGGCACAGACGCCCAGTGAACTTGCTATCGCCTTAGATGTAACCAAGTGCAACGATATCCAGGTACCGCCTAGCCTATGCCTTGCGTACAAGTTTGACGAATACGGCGTAACGGATGTCAGGCGAGCTAACGTCAGTGATTTTCCTGACCTACAAGCACAGAAGGAACGATCCTTCCGAGACCAAATCTATGAATACCTTCTTGAAGTGGGCAAGGCCAACGTCGTGTCCATCAGCAACGCCATTGGTAAGAGCCGCCAGTTCGTCTCCCCCCTCGTCAATAGCGATGAACGCCTTGGAACACAGAAGGACGGCAGGGGTATTTATTACTACGTCAAGACTACCGAGGAACCAGAGTAAAAATGCGTCCACAGGGTACTTGACGGGTTATCCGTCCACGACATGCCGACGGATGGTGGGCGGATGCGCGGGAGCGCCTATATATAGGGCTTAACCCGTCGGACGCATTCCAGTAAAAAAGCGTCAAGTAATTAAGCTTTACTGGTAATGGACGGATTGACGGATTAGGGGATAAGAAAAGAAAAAGAAGATGGGGTTAATAAGCCTGACTCAGAGAATGAGAATCTTCGTGCGGGACCGCTTCACATGCCAATATTGTGGAGCTCGATCTCCGACAGGGCGAAGGGAGGGTAGCGTGACCACCACCATCACCGAGACGGACCTGCGAGAGGAGATACGGGTGCTGGCGTCGCTGTATGGATGGACTTTCAACTTTACCCATAACTCCAAGCACTCGCCGGCAGGAGACCTCGACCTCCGCTTAGTAAAACCTCCGCGTTACATCGTGGCCGAATTAAAAAGCGAAAAAGGGAAGATGACGCCAACCCAGCGTGAGATGTTCGCGCTACTCGAACAATGCCCTGGCGTCGAAGTGTACATTTGGAGACCGAGCCAACTCCAGCAGATCGCTGACCTACTGGCGCAATAACGGGAGGAACCATGCCCGCCAAGACCCCACAGAGCGCTCTTGAGAGCCTCCAGAGCCCCTCCGAGGGCGTGGGAGGTAGCAAACCACTGCCCTGGGTGCTCGGAGGGGCTTAAATGCCAATGAACGACTCTGCCGTGAGGATCGCCTGCTACCGCCGTGGCCTTGCTTACGGCCCGATAGACCCCGCACGTCCATGCGGCTCGTGCTACCAGACGCGGTGGTTCATGTTGTGGCCCAGGGCGAGGAGCGCGAAGGCGAGACCGAAGGCGGGCTACACGGGGCTGCTCTGCGCGGTCTGCGTGCCGATGTGAAAGAGATTAGGATCGCCGATTTGTACTCAGGCAGTGGAGGAGCAGCCTTTGGTCTTCATCTCGCGGCTGAGTCGCTAGACGTGCCGCACAAGATAGTCGGCTTCGACATTGAGCCAATGCCCCGCTATCCCGCCTTCCATGATGCTGAATATGCCCAGCACTTCGAGTTCCACCAGGCCGACGCGCTAGAGGTGGATCTG
>Ga0208183_1000334_pt1 | contig 24816 bp, 24 predicted proteins | sample MalvirDeepMed_51_FD_184251 | JGI IMG/M metagenome (GOLD analysis project Ga0208183, IMG submission 184251) | Marine viral communities from the Global Malaspina Expedition - Malaspina viral metaG DeepMed_51 (SPAdes) (version 2) | ecosystem: Environmental > Aquatic > Marine > Oceanic | place... | reverse complement strand
TTGGCCTGACGGCCAATGCGCCTTGGACCGGGCTTGCTATATGAGGGCCGCACGCTCCAAGGCGCTCGCCCCAAACTGGCCGACTTTTGCTCCGCCACAATGGCCGAATTTTACTCCGCCGTTGACACCTGCGCCGTCGCGCTGTCAAAACCTTTAGTAGTGTCCGCAATTCGTGTTGGTAGCCATCGTTTTGCCAATAATGGCCAATATAGCCCTTCGCTTATGATGCGGAAGACCTTATGAAGCCACACGATTTTCGAAAACTGATCAAGCGCTTGGGAGATCTTAACCCGGCACAGGTCCAGGATGCGGAGGCCCGGATCACGGAGCTGCGCCGTAGAACCGAGGCTATTACCGAAATTGAGAGCCGTGGCCGGGCCAGTGGTCGGTGTCCGCACTGCCAATGCAGCGACCGAGAGAAATGGGGCCGCACAAGAACTAACATCCAGAGATACAGGTGTCTTGGGTGCAGGCGCACCTTTACCGGCCGCACTGGGTCAGATATCCAAAATCTTTATCGCCCTGATCTTTTCCTGGAAGTGGTCAAAGATATGCTGGGAGACAGGCCGCCGTCTTCTATTCGTCAGTTATCTCGGCTTCTGGGCCTGAACAAATACACCGTTTGGCGATGGCGAATGATCATTCTGCGGGCGCTTTCTGGGGCATCTTCGAGCGCATTTGATGGAATCGTCGAGGCCGACGAAACATTCCAGCGAGAGTCGCGTAAGGGGTCCCGTGAATGGGTGAGATACCAACAAAACAAGGGAAGTCATCCTAAGCCTCCTCGGCGGCGCTGGTATGAGTATGGTAAGAAGGGCATCCCAATGATGCGAGGTCTCTCGCGCTGGCAGTTGCCCATACTCACGGTGGCTGATCGCAGTGGTGCCCGTCGCTTCCAACTCGTGTCAGGCCGTTCTAACGGCACGATACATATGGCTCTTGCGCCAATTTTGGCACCGGATTCCGTGCTCTGCACTGATGGAATGAAAGCCTACGCAGCGTTCGCACAGGCGAGCAGTATCGAGCACTTCGTCATCAAAACCAAGTCGGGACTGAAGACCGCATCTGCCACTCATCACATCCAGAACATTAACAACCTTCATTCGCGTTATGAGACCTTCATCAAGCCATTCAGGGGACCAGCATTAAAGTATCTCGAAGGGTATTTGCAGTGGTTCATCGCCCGTATCGGGAAGGTGCCGCCAGGCGATGTCTTACGCGCTGTCTAAACTTACCAACACGAAATGCGGACACTACTAAACCTTTTGGACGGCCCCGTCGCGCCGACCCGATGATTGCCCTATCATCGTCGTGTGAAATCAATTTTTTATCCATGCAGCTGCAGTCGATACCGCCTGGTCGAATTACCGCTTCTAGAACTGCATAGCGATGACCCGTTTCGACCGCTTAACCCAGACGGTCGGTAAGGCAGGCGCAACCGAGGTCAGCTTTGTTCGCGGTTCGGTCACTGCTCCTAAGGGTTTTGCTGCGCGGCGTGCGAATGACCGAACCCACAGCTGCGATGCAGCATGAAGACTTGCGGCTTCACAGAGAATATTCCGCTGCTAGCGCGGGCAGCAAGAATCTGACGCTTCTGCAACCGGCTCATACCTGACCTCCGCCGCGCAAATTGTGAACGGCGGGTTAGGGCCGGTCGCTACAGGAGTTTCTATATGGAAACGGGGAAGGCAGCTTAACACTTTCTTGGTTCGGCCAGAACAGCGTGGTGTGAAACCGTATTACCAATTGTACTACCAATAGTGTAAAATTGACCCGGACTTTCCACATTTCAGCCCAGGAACTGGGCGAGGCGTTTTCCGTCTTTCGCTGCGCAGTGCAGGAAGGTTCACCGAGCGGACAAAGCGCTAATTCGCTGCAGTTACTCTGACGACCGCTTCACGGTGAATCTAAATTCGTTCGGCAAAGCGCCTGATGCGTTGCACCAGGCGCCTCTTGTTCCTGTCACATCGCGTTACTTGATGGCGAGGATGTCGAAGTTGTGGACGTTAGCGACCACACCGTCGTCCCATCCGCCAGCGACCAACTCCGCTGCCCGTTCGTTCAGCAGCCCGGCGACTTGACCGGCAAAGTGTGCTTCACGGCCAGCATTGTTGGTGAAGATGTCGAAGATTGCGAAAGATGTTTCGTCAATCTGCAGCGCCGCCCAGAACAATGTGCCGGGTTCGGTTTCTCCGACGATGGGACCAGCTGCGGTCAGCAAGGCTGCCAATTCCGGCGCTCTGCCGGGTGCTGCTTCGAGCTTGATGTACGTGGCTGTCGTGGCCGAGTAGAGGTCAACCCGTTCCCTCACCGACAGGACATCGGAATTGTTGATATTCGCGACAACACCATCGTCCCAGCCCCCGGCGACCAGCGCGTCGGCATTTTGGTTCAAAGCCGCGGCCACAGCGCCGGAGAAATGCGCATTGCGCGCTTCTTCATCCACGAAGATATCAAAGATCGCGAGCGTATCGTCGTCTTGTAAGGCAAACCAAAGCACGGTGCCTGGTTCGGTGTCCGCGACAATCGGGGCGGCTCCGGCCAGAAATTCGGCGAATGCTTCGGTCTGGCCTTCAGCGGCGGGCATGGCGATGTAGCTGGCAGTGTGATTTTCCATTGGGGTTTCCTGTGCGGGTGCAGATGTCGTGATCAAGGCCAAAGCGGCGAGTGTCTTGAGAATTTGGGCTTTCATGGTCGGTATTATCACATTAACGCGCTTTGTCCGCAATTTAGTGCAGCGTTCGTACATCAAGCAACGTTTGCCGCATCTTTACCTGCCTCGAATGCTTCGAGCCGATGGTAGCGGATTGTGAGGGCGGCGCGGCGGCGGGCTGGGACAGAGAAGGAATAGCGTGTTACGGAATGAATGGAGACGAAGCGCTGCAATCCATCCGGCGATCGGAAACCCTGCATCACCCGCTCTCGTTTTCGAAAGGGCAGATGGCTATTTTCAGCGCGGTTGTTGAGGCCCTTGTGGGACCAATGTTCAAGGCCGGGCGCGACCTCGCGTTTAGCTGCCCCGTAGGAGCGCAGCTTATCTGTAATGATCCTTTTGGGCACGAAGCCCCATCGTTTCATCACCTTGACCAAAAGTCGTTTTGCCGCGCGCTTGTCTCGCTTGGACTGCAGAATTTCTTCAAGAACGACGCCGTGTTGATCGACAGCCCGCCACAGCCAGAATGACCGGCCCGCGATTTTCACGACGACTTCGTCCAGATGCCAGACATAGCCGAAGCGCGGCTCCCGACGCCGTAAGGTGTGAGCAATCAGTGGAACAAACTTCACCGTCCAGCGCCGGATCGTCTCGTACGAAACGTCAACGCCACGTTCCAGCATCAGCTCTTCAACCTCGCGCAGGCTCAAGTTGAACCGGGCGTAGAGCCCGACGACATGAACGATGATCTGGGACGGAAAACGATGGCGATTGTAGCTGATCTTTTGTGTCTGCATCGACATCGACTACGCCGAGATTGATGAACCAGCAACGTCCGAACCTTTAATGTGACAACACCCCGCGCTCAAGTCAGCCTATGCCGAACGCTTTGCCGACTTCCGTGCGGCTTGGGAGCAGCGGCTGACGCGGTAGGCATCAAGCGCAAGACCGGCAAAGTAAGGGGCGGCCATCACGCCGCGCCCTCTCATCACATCCCGGCAATCACCTTATCCAAAGTGGCAGGATAATCGCGCACCCGGACCCCGGTGGCGTTGTAGATCGCATTGGTGATCGCCGCGGCTGCGCCGCAGATGCCCAACTCACCGATCCCTTTCGCCTGCAGCGGGTTCGCCCAATCGTCCCGCTCTTCCAGCAGATCGACGGTCAGCTGCGGTACGTCTGCGTTCACCGGGATGTGGTATTCCGCGAGGTTGTGGTTGGCCACATGGCCGTCGCGCGGGTCAAAGGCGAGCTCCTCAGTAAGCGCGATGCCGATGCCAAAGGTCATGCCCCCCACACATTGCGAGCGCGCCGTCTTGGCATTCAGGATCCGCCCGGCGGCAAAGGTGCCATGCATCCGCCGCACGCGGGTCTCGCCCGAGGCGGCATGTACCGCGACCTCGGCGAAATAGGCCCCGAAGGTCGCCTGCCGCACCGCCTCGGAAGTATCGCCGGGCTGAACGTGACCCACTTTGGCAATCTCATCCCCGTTCAGGCTATCGGTCAGGCTGCGGGTCTGGTTGTCGAAAGTCGCCATGCCATCTTTGAGCGTAAGGTCGCCTTCCTCTACCTCCAGCCGCGCGGCGAGCTGTTTGCGGATCGCCTCACAGGCCAGATAGACCGAGGTGCCGCTCGACGACGCGCCCCATGACCCGCCCGAGCCCGAAGCCGGGGGCAGGGAGGTGTCGCCCAAGACCACATCAACCGAATCGCGCGGCAGACCCATCATATCGCCCGCGATTTGGCCCAAGATCGCATAGGTACCGGTGCCGATATCGGTCATATCCGTTTCGACCCGCAGGCGGCCATCGGGCATCAGCGTCACGCGGGCTTGGCTCTCCATCAACACGTTCACCCGCGCGGCAGAGGCCATGCCATAGCCGATTAGCCATTCCCCCTCGCGCCGCTCCTTGATTCCCGGGCGGTCGGCCCAGCCGAATGTCTCGGCCCCGCTGTCGAGCGCCTCCCGGAAACGGCGGGATGAGAACTCCTTGCCGCTTTCGGGGTCTTTCTCGGGGATGTTGCGGCGGCGCAATTCGACCGGGTCCATCCCGATCTTGTCGGCCAGCTCATCCATCGCGCCTTCGAAAACGGTGACGCCCACCGCCTCGCCCGGCGCGCGGACGGAGCCTGCGCAAAGCCGGTGCACCCGTGCCAAGTCCATCGACATCTTGCGGTTCGCCCCGGCATAGAGGAAATGCGAGGCTTGCAAGACCGGCTCGGCAAAGCTCTCTCCGGGCAGGTTGGATACCCGCGCGTCATGGCCCAACCCGGTCAGGCGACCTTCGGCATCGGCGGCAAGGCGCACCCGCTGCGTGGTCTCGGACCGGCGCATCGTCGCCTCATAGACCTGCTGGCGGTGTAGCGCGACAGAGACCGGGCGGCCCACCTCTTTCGCGGCAATCGCCGCCGCGACCGCCTCGGGCGCGATGCCGAGTTTCGAACCAAAGCCGCCGCCGACATAGGGCGACAGAATGCGCAGCCGGTCGGGGTGAATGCCAAGCGCGTCCGACAGCTCATTCCGGTTGTATTTCAACATCTGATAGCTGCCACGCAGGGTCAGGTCATCGCCTTGCCATGACGCAATAGAGGCATGCGGCTCCATGGGGGAGCTGGAATGCGACGGCGTGGTATAAGTCACATCGACCGAGAATGCCGCGTCTTTCATAGCGCCATCCAGATCGCCTTGATCCAGCGTTTTCGCCTCTTGAGGCTCCACCGCTGCGGTGGCGGGGTCGACTGGCATGACCTCGCCGTTTTTTAGCTGCACCTGCAAGGACTGTGCTGCGTGTCGGGCCTGCTCAAAGCCTTCGGCAACCACGACCGCGATCAACTGCCCAAGATAGGCGGCCTGCTCCGGCCCTTGAATCGGCGCTTGGTTTGCGGTGCCTTGCGCGGGGTTGCGCAGCAGGCGCGGGTCTTGGATCACGGCCAACACCCCCGGCATTTGCGCCACTGCATCGCGGTTGGCCAAGACCACGCGGCCGCTATTGCCCGGCGTACGGACCATCACGCCATGGACCATGCCCTCGACCTGCCATTCATTGGCATAGGTCGCCGTGCCGCTCACCTTCAACGGCCCTTCGGGGCGGTCCAGCGGCGCGCCGACAAGCCCCTGCGCCATATCGTCCAGCCTGCGGACGGTGGCAGGCGCGTCCATCTTGAATTGCTCGGTCATTGCGGGGCCTCCACGGTAAGTTCGTTCAGCACCGACACCAGCGTGCGACGGGCGAGGGGGATTTTGAAATCATTCGCCCCATAGCCTTGGGCGTCGGCAAGCAGCAGATCGGCGGCTCTATTGAAAAGGTCTTCCGAGGGCGCGTTGCCGGTCAGCAGATCCTCCACCTCGTCATTGCGCCAAGGTTTTGGCGCCAGCCCGCCAAAGGCCAGATCGGCACGGGTGATCCGACCGTCTTCCATCTCGACGATCCCGGCGACCGAGACGAGGGCAAAGGCATAAGAAGCCCGGTCCCGCACCTTGCGGTAGGTCTGTTTGCCCGTCACCGGTGCGGGCAGCACCACGGCGGTGATCAATTCGCCCGGTTTAAGTACGGTCTCTTGATCTGGTCGGTCGTCCGGCAGCAGATAGAGGTCATCAAGCGTAAGGCGGCGCGTACTGCCGTCTTCTTTTAACGTTTCCACTTCGGCCCCAACCGCACGCATGGCCACGGCCATGTCACTGGGATGGGTCGCAATACAATGTTCCGACGTGCCGAGCACCGCCAGAATGCGGTTGAACCCGTCTTTCGCCGAACAGCCCGTGCCCGGCTCGCGTTTGTTGCAGGGCATGGCACGGTCATAAAAATACAGGCACCGCGTGCGTTGCAGCAAATTGCCGCCCGTCGTCGCCTTGTTGCGCAACTGTCCGCTGGCCCCGGCCAGCAGCGCACGGCTCAGCACCGGCCAACCCTTGCGCAGGCGGGCGTCATTGGCCAGATCGCTGTTGGTCACCAATGCGCCGATGCGCAGCCCGCCGTCTTCGGTCTCTTCGATCTCGCCAAGGTCGAGCCGGTTGATGTCGATCAGTGCTTCAGGGGTCATGACCTCCAGCTTCATCAGATCGAGAAGGTTGGTGCCCCCGGCGATGAAGGTGCCACCGCTGGCCGCTTGCCGCGCGGCGTCTTCGGTATTTTCGGCGCGGGTATAGTCGAATGGTCTCATGCGTTGCCTCCCGCCGCTTTACGGATCGCCTTGACGATGTTGGGATAGGCCGCACAGCGGCAGAGGTTGCCGCTCATCCGTTCCGAGATTTCTTCCGTAGTCAGCGCAGGCTTGCTGCTGAGGTCATTGGTCACATGGCTGGGCCAGCCCTCTGCGATCTCTTTCAGCATCGCGGTGGCCGAGCAGATTTGCCCCGGCGTGCAATAGCCGCATTGGAACCCGTCTTCGCTGACAAAGGCTTCTTGCAGCGGGCTGAGGTTGCCGAGCGCTCCGATGCCTTCGATGGTGGTCACCTCATCGCCGTCATGCATGCAGGCCAATGTCAGGCAGGCGTTGATCCGGCGGCCATTCACCATGACTGTGCATGCGCCGCATTGCCCGTGATCGCAGCCCTTCTTGCTGCCGGTCAGTCCAAGATGGTGGCGCAGCGCATCCAGCAACGTCGTGCGGGGATCAAGGTCCAGCCGCTGCTTCGTGCCATTGATTGTTAGATTCGTTTCCACGGCAATTTCCTTTGGCTAAATGGGGGCGGAGGAGCGGACCCCTCCGGCTATCGGCTGCCTCAGGACGTAGGGCGGCGCGGATGAGCGGCAAGCGGGAGTGGCTGGTGGGGTTCGGGCAGAGCGCTTTTGGAACATAATCATAATTATCAGTTACAATTTTCGCCCATGACGCGCGCTACCCTCAAGTGCGACTCATGTTAGAAAACAGTAGTTTATCTACTGAGAGGAAACGGTATGGGAGCCGTTCACGACCAACTGACTATCACAGAACGATGCAAGATAGGACGCTGGAGCCACGCGAAGGTCCCGGTTGACGAGATGGCGCGCGTTCTGAAGCGCGGCAGATCAACGATATTCCGCGAGCTAAAGCGCAACCATTTCTCGGACGAGAGCATGCCGGGATGCGATGGCTATTTCGGTGCTGCTGCCCACCTGTTGCAATCGGAACGTCGTGTTCGAGAGCGTAACCTGATCAAACATCCTGAGCTGTGCAGACGCGTGATTGAACGCATCAAGAACGGCTGGACGCCTGAGCAGATCAGTAACCGCATGATCCACGAGGATGCCCCACTCAAGGTCTGCCAAGAAACCATCTATCGCTACATCTATTCCAAGGAAGGTCAGCGCGAAGACCTGTGGTGGTATCTACCGATCCACCGTGTCGCCCACAGACCGCGTCGTACCAGAAGGCGTAGAGAACCCAAATTCCACTGCGAAGTCGGTATCCTATTCCGCCCCGATGATGTCGCGCATCGTCGGCAATTTGGTCACTGGGAGGCCGATATGATGCTGTTCAAACATAAGCTTGGCCAGAACAACGTCACCTCACTGGTTGAGCGCGTCAGCCGTTTCACTGTGATCCTGAAAAACCCGAACAAGTGCACCAAGCCGGTCATGGGCAAGATCATGAGTGCCATTAAAGACCTCCCCCTTGCCGCCCGCCGGTCCATCACTTTTCAACGCGGAACCGAGTTTGTCAGTTGGCCGCATCTCCAAGCCGAGATTGGAACTCAGACGTGGTTTTGCGACCCCTCCAGCCCCTCTCGGGACTTCGCTACGCGATACCCTGCTGGGCAAGGCATGGCGAAAAGGCTCGGTCAAGAATACAAATAGGGGCCTCCGAAGGTGGCTGCCCCGCAAGCGCGACATCCGGCAATGCACAGATCACGATATGAAGATAATCTGTGATCGCCTCAACAATACGCCGCGCAAATGCCTTAGATGGAAGACGCCAGCCGAGGTCTTTCGCGATAAGATATTGGAGGAAATGCGATGACACCCCGCTAAGACAGGCTGGGCAGCCAAAGTATCACCTGCGGGAAAGCTACCATGATCGTCACTACCGCCGCATCGGCCACCAAAAACCAGATGACCCCGCGAAAGATCACGCCTAGTGATATGGAGCGATCAACGACCCCCTTGATGACAAAAACATTCAAACCCACTGGCGGTGTGATCATACCAATTTCTAGAAATTTGGCGACGAAGACACCAAACCAGATCAGTGAGATCCCTGCCTCGTCTACAACCGGCAATAGCACTGGCAATGTAAGCAGCATCGCACCGATTGGATCAAGAAACATACCCAAAATGATGTAGACAAGTGCAATACCCAAAACCAAGGCCAATTCAGAAGCGCCAAAGGCCAAGATCGTTTGAGTAATCAATTCACCAGATCCGGAGAGCGCCAAAAACCGCGTCAGCAGATTTGCACCTATGGCGATCAGGAACAATGCGGCTGTAGTAACGATCGTTTCGTTCACCGATTGGCGCAAAGTCGCCATTGTTAGGCCGCCACCAGCCCATGCAATAACGCAAGCGGCCAGCGCGCCCACGGCACCAGCTTCAGTCGCCGTAAACAGCCCTACGAACATGCCTCCGATCACTACAACAAATAGTAGGATTACTGGCCAAGTACTCCTTAGATGAGCAAAACGTTCTGCCCATCCGGCAGGATCTTCACGTACAGGTGCTAGTGCGGGATTGATCCGCACCCGAATATAAATCATCGCGGCATAAATCACAGCTGTCAGGACGCCTGCACCGACGCCGCCAAGGAATAGCTGACCTATCGGCACCTGAGCGAAAATTCCAAATAGAATCAGAAGAATAGATGGTGGTATCAACGCCCCTAGCGTGCCGGCTGCGGCGATTGAACCAGTTGCCAACCCTGGATCGTAACCTGCCCTCGTCATCTCTGGAACGGCAATGCGGCCCATGGCAGCAGCGCAAGCTACGGAAGATCCGGTAACCGCAGCAAACCCTCCCGCCCCAAACACCGATGCGATTGCCAATCCGCCCGGCAAAGCCCCTAACCACGCGCGAGCTGCTGCGAATAAAGTGCGCGTCATGCCGCCGTGATAGCAAACATACCCCATCAGCAAGAACATGGGTACAGACGACAATGTCCATTTCGCCGCAAACTGGTATGGAACGCTTGTTAGGATTCCCCACGCGGGGCGAGGCCCAAGCAAGATGTAAATGCCGGTAAAGCTAACCAAAATCAGCGAAAGGCCGACCGGCATCCTCAATAACAGCAGTATCGCAAGAACAGCCAGCCCCACCAATCCTATTATTTCTGGCGTCATTGTCCTGCCTCCGATACTGGCTCAGCGATATCTTGAATTAGGGGCATTCGCGCTTGTTTGGCGTTCGCAAGTCCTAAGACGATCCGTAACAAATACGTCATCGCCAGCAGAGAAAACCCCGCGGGCAGCAGGAAGTACCCCTGCCAAATAGTCATAGACACGCCGTCTTCGACCGCTACCGAGCCACTAGTATAGCGGCGCATTGCCTCGTCCCACATCGTGAAAGTGAGCCCGCAGCACGTCAGGAAAGCCAAGACATGCACGATCAACCCAACCAAACGCTGGGCGACAGTGCCGAGGTTGCTATAAATTAGGTCCACTGAGATATTGCGATCCTGAGCCTCAGCCATCGCTAGAGGTAGAAATGCAATTGCGACCATAAAGTAGTTCGCTACGATTACCGATACAAAGGGAATACGACTGTTGAACAACTGCCGCGAAAACGCGTCAGCGGCGACAGTCAACATCATTGCAATAACGGCGATAGCTGCGATCAGAGCGGCGATGCGAGTCAACAGCAGGTCGAAACGGATTAAATGTTCCATCAGGATTGCTTTCGTTTGAACTAGGTTTGGTCAAGACAAGACGCGTCTGTCTCGCCGAGCCAACGGCAGCAGCGAGACAAACTTGGTCAACCTAGTGATGCTGGATCAATTTTAGAAAAGATCTCACGTAGATAGAGATCGCCGACGGCCTCGGGATCACTAGTATCAATACCTTCGACCAGTTTATTCCATTTGCCTACCAGCTCTTGGAAGCGCGTCACCTGCTCCTCGGCGTCCGAAATGCCGTATTCATCACGGTTGAGTGCTACGACTGCTTCCATATCTGAAGTACGGAACTCTTCGGACTTTTCCTGCACGTCAGTCGCAGGTTCGAGCAACTCGACCCCATGAGATTGAGGGTCAGCCAAGATGCGTTCCGCCTGATTGACGCTATCGATAGTCGCAATTGCGTGTCCTATAGCAGCACCGTCAATCATCGCACGTTTGGTTTGATCCGAAAGCCCTGCCCATGTCATTGAGCTTACGTTGAACATCGTATTGCCAATGAAAACTGCAATTGGCTGGTTCAGTGCATAGTCGGCTACTTCACCAGTCGAGAGCGTATCGAGGGTTTCTAGTGTGTGGACGTTGCCGTCGATATGACCCTGACTCATACTTTCGTATATATCGGTCGCGCCCAAACTAACGGTCGAAGCACCCATTGCATCCAACCATCTAGCAAAAGGCCCAAAGCCGCGCACCTTAATACCTTCAAAATCAGCGAGCGCTTTCACCGGTTTCTGATTGTACATGTAGTACGGCCCAGTCACGGTATTGCCGAGGAAAACCTGGCCTGCATTATTGAACTCGGCAAGACAGGGCGTACAAGTGAACATAAACTCATTCGCCGCTCCGGCCATTGCGATCGGGTCAACACCTGAAGTGCCCATATCGCTGAGCAAATTAGCGTAGGGCAATTCGGCCCGGTGATAGGCCGGGACTACAAACCCGCTGTCAGCTATGCCATCGCGCAGGCCGGTAAACGTTTCGGTAAAATTCAATAATGATCCGGCAAAGATTTTAATCTCTGTTTCGCCGTTGGTTTGTTCTTTAATGTAGTTCGCCCAAGCTTCTGTACCGTCAATTAGGCCACTGACCCCGCCAGAGCCAACTGCATGGCGCAATGTATCAGCGCTTGCGATCGGTGCCATCGTGATCGTGGCAATGGCTGCAAGCGTCAGAATTTTCTTGTGTTTCATGTTATCCTCCCGATTTACATGTCGTAAATGCCACCGCGGACACCTCCCCGTGTCCCGGTGACTACTTTTGAACGCGCTACTAGAGCAACGCCTTCAATTCGTCTTTTTTAACTTTGCCGGTAGCCGTCATTGGCAAAGACACAACCAATCTGATTTCAGGCACTTTGAATGACGCCATCTGTTCCCGACACCATGCGCGCAAGCTATCGGCATCGAGACCTTCGGACTGGTCTGGATCGAGATGAATAAACGCGACCGGTACTTCGCCTTTGGCTTCGTCTTTACGCCCTATCACCCCCGATCCAAGCACCGCTGGATGGCGCCCCAAAAGCATCTCGATTTCGGCAGGAAAAACCGGCATCCCATTGACCTTCAGCATTTCCTTGCGACGGCCCAAATAATGGACAAGCCCCCGCTCGTTCACCATGCCGATGTCACCTGTATGTAGCCAGCCGTTGCGAATGGCGTGCTTAGTTTCGTCGGGCTTGTTCCAATAGGATTTTAAAACCGATGGTGAGCGCACACAAATCTCGCCTGTATCGCCGATGCCTTTGAGTTCACCGGTATCAAAATCCCTAATAATGATGTCAGTTTCAGGCACGGGAAGCCCGACGAACACGGGCTGCTGCTGCAGATCATAATCGTCATGCTGTAGCCCCACTGTAAAGGTATCGCAGGTATTGGTTTCCGTCATGCCATAAGCTGCTTCAACCATTGTGCTGCCGGTTAAGTCACGCCATTCTTCCCGAAAAGCTGAGCTAAGCTTTTTGACAAACGAGCATACAGAAGAGCTTTGCAACGATGTCAGATCGTAGTTTTTGACGTCTGGGTGGCGCATAACTTCAACAGCATTGTCTACCAACAAGGTAACAACCGAGGCCCGGTGCTCTGTGACGGCCGCCATCCAGCCAAGGGCATCCCACCGGTGAAGAAGACATACTGCGGCCCCAGAATATACCGGAGCAAGCAGCCCTAAATCTTCGCCAGCGATCCAGAACATCGGGAAAAAGTTTACTACAACGTCCTGAGAGTTTGCATTCGACATCGCACAGCCACAGTAAGCCGCCACTGTATAAAGCATGTCGCCGTGCGTATGAACGCAACCTTTGGGCATACCTGTCGTGCCGCCGGTGTAGTTCAGTGCAGCCACTGCATCCAAATCCGTGCAGTCAGATCCTTTGAAGGGCGCAGCGGCGTCTAGTGCCTCGAGTAGCCGCTCAATTCCGCTGGCATTCGGGGCATCGCCTAGTCCAGCCGGGCGCGGGACGGCCCCGCCAACACCCGCCATTTCGGCAGCCCCGGTAGCCAGCAACAGTTGAAGAGGAGTATCAGGTACCACCGATGCAACTAGTGGTGCCAAGTCATCCTGAAACACGAGGGCGACTGCGCCGCTGTCGTTCAGTTGGTAAGTGAGCTCAATTGCTTTGAACATCGGGTTCACAGGTACCAAAACTGCTCCCAGTTTCATTATACCCCAAAAGCAAATCAGAAATTGCGGGCAATTCCCCATCATGAGGGCGACCCTATCACCCGCTGCGATACCGCGGGACTGCAATAGTCCTGCAAAGCGATCTGAAGCATCATCAATTTCGCGCCACGTCAGTGTTCGTCCGTAGTAATGCACCATAGCATCATCGGGCCGCGCTTCGGCTTCAGCGCGCACGTACTGGCTTAGCGGACGTCTACCTAGCCGATAGCTAATCTCGCGTGAAATCCCTTCGGGCCAGCTTTTGCCCTGACGCTGGCGTAAATCTTGTACGTGCTCTTCGATCTGTTGGTTTTGGGTCATCCCGTCATCCTTTTCGAAAATCTGTCAGTTGCTTGATCTACTTGCGCGCTGCCATACGCATCCCTTTTGCAATCCAGCTCCGCGTTTCTGCTGGATCAATCACTGCGTCGATTTCATGAGTAGAGGCGACATTTATAGCACTGCCCCGATCATACAGATTGTCGACCAACCGGTCGTATAAGGCGTTACGCTTTTCCAGATCGGTTTCGGCCTCAAGTTCTTTGCGATAGCCTAGCTGAACGGCGCCTTCCAAACCCATCGGGCCGAACTCTGCGGTCGGCCAAGCTATTGAAAATGCAGGCTCACCCAAACTTCCCGCAGCCATCGCCTGTGCACCGATCCCATAGCCTTTACGCAGACAGACAAAGAACATCGGGCTGCACAGATTTGCCCCCGCTGAAATTAGTTCACATGCCGCAGACACCGCGCCTTGTGTTTCACTTTCGGGCCCAACCATAAAGCCTGGCGTATCGCACAACGACAGTACAGGTAGGTTGAACCGGTTACACAAATTGATAAAGCGGGCACCTTTGGCCGACGCCCCCGCATCTAATGCGCCACCTAAATGCTGCGGGTTATTAGCAATTACCCCAATAGGTCGACCTTCAACCCGCAAGAAGCCTGTAACCATGCCCTTCGCGTGTTCTGCGCCGAGCTCAAGAAAACTATCCGTGTCTGCTAGACCTTCGATCACCGGACGTATCAAGTACGACCGCTTACGACCTTCGGGGATCATGTGACGCAACAAGCGCTGATCTGGCGCATCCCAATCAGCCAGCGGCCCCTGGAAATATGACAATACGTCTCGCGTTCTATTGATTGCCGTGTCGTCATCCTCAGCCAAAATATCGACCAGCCCGTTTTCAGCGTGCATCGGCGCGGGGCCAATCTCTTTGGGGCTGAAAGACCCAATCCCACCCGCTTCGATCATCGCAGGGCCCGCCAGACCAATCCAACTATTTCGCGTTGCGATGCGAATGTCGCCAGCCCCGAAAAGAGCCGCGTTACCCGCAAAGCAAAATCCGGAACTGACCGTGATCTTTGGTCCCCAACCTTGTAGTCGCGCATATTCCGCAAAGGTTGTAACCTTTAGTCCGGACAGTACGGTCTCAGCAAAGTCGTCATCATTAGGACGGCCACCGCCACCCTCAGTGAAAAATACTGAAGCCAACCCGCGATCTTTTGCGACTTCGATCATCCTGTCTGTCTTTAAGTGTCCAAAGTACCCTTGGGTGCCCGCCATGACGGTTGAATCGTAGGCGAGCAATGCGACTTGACAAAACTCCTCAGCAAACCGACCGGCATTTATTGATCCAACACCAGTCACAATTCCGTCCGCAGGGGAGATATCGACAAGCGCATCGATCCCTAGTTTCCGTCGCTGACCTGCCAACACCAATTGGCCGTATTCATGAAAGTCCCCGCCGCAACACAAAGCCGATACGATCTCGCGCGTGGTCCGTTGTTGACGGTTTCGGCGGCGCTCGACGGCTTTGGGGCGGTTTTCATCAAGCGTTCGAGCTAGGCGAGCGTTCAGCGTCGCTAGATCACGGCGGATATAATTTGGGTCTACAACAACATCGTCGGAAGCGATCTCAGCCAACGTGTCATCATGCTCATAGGCAAGAATAGGCATGTCTAACGAGATTGCCTCGCCGGCCTTGGTATAGACCTTAACGACCACACCGCCAGCATCTGCCAATACTGTATGCTGCATCTTCATTGCTTCGATTACAGCAACAACTTGGCCTTTGGCAATTTGATCACCAATAGAAACCTGAATATCTTGCACCATCGCTTGCATCGGTGCACGAAGTACATCAGCGCCGGTCGGGACTTCGCAAGTAGCGGTCTCGGTAGCGGTGTCGCTTTCGAAGTACCGCGCTTTAACCGTATCATTTGCAGAAATATCAAAGGACTGGCTATCTAATGTACGCACATCGACGCGCCAGTCGCTAATCGCGGGCACTTTCAACAGTGACCGCAGAAATCCAATGTTCGTACCAATGCCATCAATCTGAAATTCAGACAAAGCGCGCTCGGTTTTGGCAAAAAGCCGACTTAGATCGTCCGACTTCTCATGCACCACCAGCTTAGCCAACAGATTGTCGAAACTCGGATTCGTACTGTATCCGGTATACGCGTAACCATCAATTCGGACGCCGGGACCCGATGGCACCGCATATAAACCTAGTTGCCCTCCGGTAGGTATAAAACCACCCTGCCCATCCGGGGTCTCCGCGTTGATCCGTGTCTGTACTGCAAACCCATTTGGGAGCTTAGGCGTCTCGCCAAGCCCTACATCGCCCAATGCCTGCCCCGAAGCGAGCTTCAGCTGGATTTCGACCAGGTCGAAGCCGGTGATTTCCTCAGTAATAGTATGCTCAACCTGAATCCGCGGATTAGTTTCGATAAAGTAAAAACTTCCGCTCTCCTCCACCAGAAACTCCACTGTGCCTAGACCGCGATAATCGCAGGCCCGGCCAATGGCGACCGCAGCGTCAAGCAAGCCCTGACGAGTGACTTCAGACAGGTTCGGTGCTGGGGCAAGCTCGATCACCTTTTGATGTCGCCGCTGCACCGAACAATCCCGCTCCCAGAGATGGGTTACACTTTGTCCATCGCCGATGATCTGCACTTCTATATGTCGCACTGATTCCAAAAAACGTTCAGCATACAGTTTGTCGTCTCCGAACGCTGACAGTGCTTCAGCTCGAGCTTCCGAAAAGGCGATATCGATCTCGTCAGCCCTACGGACGATACGCATGCCGCGCCCACCACCGCCATTGACCGCCTTGATTATAATCGGCGCGGCTTCATGAGCATCAAAAAACGCTTGAAGGTCGGCTTCCCCTGCCAATAGACCAGAACCCTTCAAAACGGGAACCCCGGCTTGTTCAGCAAGCGCCCGGGCCGACATTTTATCGCCTTGGAGCTCTAAGGTTTTGGCATCAGGTCCTACAAATATAAGGTTCGCATTCGCACAGGCCGCCGCAAAATCGGCGCGCTCGCTTAGCAAGCCATACCCCGGGTGCACTGCATCGCAATCGGTATCACGTGCAATTGAGATAAGGGCATCTGCGTCCAGGTACCCAACCACTCCTGCCTTCGGCAAACGGCGGGCATTGTCGGCATGTTTGATATGCAGAGATGTTTCGTCGTCCCCTGTGTAAACTGCAACCGTTTCAATCCCTAGAGCCGCCGCAGAACGTGCCACACGAATCGCAATCTCTCCGCGATTTGCTATCAACAATCTTCTGACCATCGGCGACCCTCCCTGCTGCCACGTTTAATATCAGTGGGATAGCAACCTCCGCACAATACCCACCGACACTTAACTAACCGTTAGTTAGTATAATTTCTTTGAGTTAAGATTGCATCTATTGTAAAGTCAACTTGATATTCATCGCTCTATTGACGTGGTTCAATCTCGAGGGGATAACCTCTGAATGAAATCGATTAGCCCCTTCCCGACCAAGCAAGAAATGCGTGACCATAAGCGGCGAGAAATCGTGCGTTGCGCTTCTGAAAAGTTCGGAGCGGAAGGTTATGAAAACGTTCCGCTTGAAGCGATTGCCTCGGAACTCGGCGTAACAAAGGCAGCACTTTATACTTATGTCAGCAGTAAAAATGACCTACTCATGCAATGTTATGAGGTTGGAATGGTCAGACTTATCGGTGCCGTTGAAGAAGCTCTAGACACCCCCGGGAAAGCAGCCGATCGGCTTCGGATTGGGTTGGTAACCTACGTAGAAACAATGACGCGCAAGGACATGCAGTATCTTTGGAACTACATTCGGCCACTGCTATCCCCTGGCGATAAGCGTAGCGTGCAGACCAGCCGCGATCAAATCGACAGCCTGTTTCGCGCCATTCTGCAAGAAGGCGTTAACGACGGTTCCTTACGTTCGGATCTTGACCCAAAGCTTGCAAGCCTCGTGATCCTAGGCGCTATCAATTGGGTAGGTATTTGGTTTCGAACCTCAGGCGCGCAGAATTCTAAAGAGGTCGCCCGAGATGTCGTTAGCGATGCACTACGTGGATACCTTGCATAAACGCAGTCGTAGACTACCAACGAGCAGGCAGAGGACCCGATAGGCTTTTCGGTGCTTGTATGTAAGCATGCTCCAAACTCGTATGCTGCCGGCGTAGAACGTGGAAAATCTTCATTACTAGAGCGAAGAACTGATGGTGTGGCCTCGATCGTGTTTTCAAAGGGTATTGGAGTTCACTGCGAGGGATCGTGGTATGGCGCGTCAAATGCAGGTTTTGTCCTGAATACTCTTGGGCAACCCATTCATCAACGCAGGCCTTCGCAGGATCAGTTGGTGCATCAATCTGATCGCGGCTCGTCAACTGATATGCGCAACGCAGTCGACTTAGCGCCCGACTGCCGTTTTCAATGAGGCGACAAAGGTGAGGGTGATCGACTTGGAACCCCTTCCGAATTACTAAAATGGAAAGCGATCTGGGTTCGGTTGCTGACGCCCAGTTTTTGTCGAATGGCAGCAGCATGCGCATTTACGGTGTTCGGTGAGATCCCTAGGCGTCGTGCGATCTCCTTGTTGGATCTGCCTCGGGAAATTTCGTGGGAAACTTCTCGTTCTCGCCTGGTAAGTAGGTCCATTACGGCGGTGGATGGTGCAGGTTTACCCTTCGCGCCCAGCTTAGACGCAGATAAGCTATTGTCCGTGAGTACGCGGTGACCGGCCAATGCCAGTTGTAGAGACGAATGAACTAGTAGAGATGAGTGGTTGGCATCGATTGTGGCCATTACGTTAGTGGGTAAACTGATAGGCAGAGAAGATTCTTGCTGGCGTCTCAAAAGCAGTGCAATGGACATGTCGGGGTGCTTTTCGAACAGCTCCAAAAGAGTTCCACATTTGATCTCTCGCTCACCAATAACGGCCAATATCATTGATGGGGTTTTATCAGGAGGGCATATTGGCCAGTTATCATCTAGCCGACCAGTTTTGCTTACGCTCCATCCAAAGCTATTGATTAAGTGGGTAAGCGCAGCGCTTTCCCAGTTACACGGTGTCATGATCCAAAAAACAGGATCCCCACCGTCATTGATGACAGGATCATTCATTGCAGGGCCAATATTTGATTATTTGCCTATAATTAACATTTAAAGGGCAGCAGAAAATTTGAAATAAGGCAAAAAAGTGCAGAAATTATATTTGGATAAATTAGCACAAAACTAACTCCAGGTCAATTTGAGCTAGGGGTCTGTTAAGTTTCGTAAGTTTATGGAAGATCTATTTTAGGTTGAAATCAGCAGTAGACTTCGAGTTACGGCGATTCGCTTCTTATGCGAACGCCATCACGCACACTTGGAAGCCGGCCATCGGTGGACGAATTTTGACCAAAATCTAGGATGACATCTCGTCGTTGTGAGGGCTCAGATGCTGAGGCGCTGCGTTGCTGGGCGGCTACTTGCTGTGCGGTAACTCGAGCTCTTTGTTGAGCGACAGCCCGAGCCCTCTGCTGTCGAGCGGCGTCAATCTGTTGCTGCGTAGGCCCAAAGGATCGCCGCGTCTGAGAGGGTGCTTGGGTAACGTATGCAGACAGCGTTCTGGGAGCTGCTTGTATTACATAGGCTGCATCAGCATGAGCAACACCGCTATATGATGCCAAAGATGCAGCTAATAGAATTACCGCTTTAAGGTCACTAAGTGCGTTCCGCATGGGCAGCCCCTTCGCCTAATTTGATTTCTATATCAACTCAGCATGCTAAGCGACCTGCTCATTCGAGCCAAGTCTGAACTTCAGACCGGCAAAGCAAGCCATGAACCCATACTATCTATAGCTAATAGTAACTAGACCGAATGCGCTAGGGCAAGCTGTGGTTCTAGTCATTCATGGTGATACCGGGACGCTGATGGGCGGGATTAAGCTGTTCGTAGACCGGTGGAAACCTGCCGGCATAACTAGGAGGAATTTCCCATGAAAAAGTTTTTGATTTCCACGTCAAGTGTTGCTGTCATGATTGCATTCTCAGGCATGGCTAGTGCGCAACAAGCAGATGCCACGGGCCAGGTTGCTCAGTCCGATAACTCGGGTGCTGGTCAGACCGAGAATGCACGAGCGCAGGTCACGAATGAGAGCGCGCTCGCTATTCTCGATTCCGGCGTTGGCGGCAACCTGCGGGAATATGCACGTGCCGAGGTTGGTGACGGCGTGAATGCGTCATCGGATGGCGATGAAGTCGGCTTCCCCAATGTTGGTCACGCTGGGGCCACTGCAAATGGTGCCAACTCCTCTGCTCAGTTCCAGGTTGGTAACAACAACTCCTCGATCAACATGCAGGAAGGCTTCAATCAAGAGTCGGCCATGCTCCAAATCGGTGACGAAAACGCGGCTTTGATCAGTCAGAGAACTGAGGCAAACGAGGCCGCCATCACGCAAGTTGGGTTCGACAACAATTCAGCGCTTGTTCAGGATGGATGGGACAACGCTGGAGTTGTGGCCGTTCATGGCGATCATAACAGCGCTGTTGGCTACCAAACGGAGGGAGACGACAACATCCTTGCTATCGCACAAAAAGGCGACAGAAACAGCCAGGCTACCTTCCAAGAGGGTAGCAAGAATACTGCGGCTTCGCTGCAAAGCGGTGATGACAACGCGTCATTCATCTCGCAAGGTGGCGGGACATCCTTTATCGCAACCGCAATTAATATGGATACGTTTGCTGGAGGCGTGCCAGTACATGCAACCATTGGCGGCAGTGGCATTGGGTCACTCGGTGCAACCAGTAACTCTGCAGCAAACCTTCAGTTGGGCAATGGAAACTCCAGTGCCATCCTGCAGACAGGTGGCTCCAACGAAGCAATTAACTACCAGAACAGCATGTAATTTTGCTGTTCATGAAGCTAAAGTTGGAGGCGTTCGCGCCTCCAACGCGTGTTTTTGCGTTGTGATCTGAGGACTGTATGGTGTTACCTATTCTTCATAGCATCACGGTTGTGGCTGGATTGACTGGCTCGGCCCAAGCTGGCCCGGTACTGAGCTGCGAGATCTCTGTCTTATCAGGCACACCTCTATATGAGGTTGTCGGTATCGCTGAAGGCACCCCGGGGATAACGGGTCGCTACACTCTGTCAGTGCGTAAAACTGTAGGCGGTAATATCTCGGTGTCTCAGCAAGGTGGGCGCTTCACTATTGAAAGCACCGGCAGAGTTGTTGTTTCACGATCATTTGTAAGTGCCAACGAGAGGGGCGATATTCAAGCTTCTCTAGTCCTCACCGGAATGCCAAGCGCATCGGATGGGGAAAAATCTTTTGACTGCTTTGCCGAAGGGTGAAATGCATCATTATCAGTATGGAGAGGTAAAATACTTATGTCTTATCTTCATCGCATTGCTCGGAGCGTGTTCGGTCGTCTTCTGGTAACAGCATCTTTTCTAGTAGCGACAAACCAATCTTTGGCTCAGGACATTGATTTTCAGGTAAACAATCTGGTCTCTCTCGAGCAAGTTGTTACCGTGCAAGAGCGGCTCCAAGCCGAAACGCTTTCCCCAATGCACGAGAACCGGATCGACAGATTTGAAGGTAGCAGCTCCGTCATTATCCAAGATGGCATTAGGAACTTCGGAGAAACATATATCTCGTCTAGCTCGGGAGCCTTGGCTGCAATTGCCCAAATTGGTGTGTCAAATTCGGCAACAGGTGTCATCATTGATAGCCCTGGAAGTAGCGTTGCTCAATTTCAAGCCGGCCGTGATAACTCATCTCTCGTTGGGATTATCGGGAGTGCAAACAGTCACGTCTCGACGTTGCAAATCGGCAACAACTTGGATGTTGCTGTTGGATTGGTAGATTCAAACGACACTCAAGTAGTATACGGACAAATGGGATCCGACTATAACGGGGGCATCGTCATAAAGAACGCCCCTCCGGGAACGGTCGTAAGATTAAACTAAGGAACAGATGACGCCATGAGCAATTTAAGAGCTGCAACGGTTGGAGCGATTGCGCTCTGTTTTTCTTGCCAGACGCTGAACGCTGGTGAGCTTATTTACCGCCCCACAAACCCCGGGTTCGGAGGAAATCCAAATAATATCGATTACCTCCTGAATCTTGCCCAGATACAGAACCAGCACCTTCCCGATAGCGGGACTGGTGGCGGTAGCAGCGCTCCACCAACCATTAATTTCCCTCCAATTACCATAGATTTAGGTGGTGTCGCCGGAGGTGGAGGCACCACATCAGACCCGAATCCTGCAGCAGCAGCGTTGAGCGGCGATGCGACGATGCAGGTTGGAAATGGTTCGCTGACATCGCCCGTTTCCAGCCGCTAATTTAGTAATAAGGCAGTGTGGCCTCAAAAAAATTAAAAAATGCGAGCAGAGCAAATGATATATAGACCGAAGCCTGCGAGGCTTATGAGATATAGTTTTTTAGCGGCGATTACCTTTTTGGCTGCTTGCAGCGAAGTTGGCAGCATGAGGGATCCAGACGTTATACAGCCTGAGCTCACTCCTGCTACGCGCCTAGGGAAAACGCTTGCGGAACTACCCCCTCCAAGTCAAAAAATCGACATCGCTGTCTATTCATATGAAGATAAGACCGGCCAGCAAAAACCAGCAGATGGTTTTTCGAGCTTTTCCAAAGCGGTAAGCCAAGGTAGCGATGCGATCCTTATTGATGTTCTCAAAGATGTTTCGAATGAACGCTGGTTCAATGTGGTAGAGCGGGCAAGCTTGCAGAACGTTCTTAACGAACGAAATTTAATTGATCAGACCAATCAAACGTACAACAACGCCACTCGAACCACCCTTCCCCCACTCCGCTTTGCTGGAATTATTCTAGAGGGCGGCGTGATAAACTACGATTCCAATGTTTCGACAAGTGGGATCGGGTCACGACTCCTAGGGATCGGCACTGCGTCTGAGTATCGGCGGGATGAGGTAACAGTTGCACTCCGGGCTGTCAGCGTAAAAACTGGCGAGGTATTGATTTCATCAACTGCTGAAAAGGTTATCTATTCGGCACTGCTACGCAGCAATGTCTTTAAGTACGTTGCAACAGATGAGATCCTTGAGCTTGAGGTGGGCTACTCTAGGAACGAGCCTGTAGGGCTCGCTGTTCGGCAAGCAATTGAACTGGCGGTCCTATCTCTTATCGTCGATGGGGCTGAAAAAGGCCTATGGAATTTCGCCAACGAAGCAGACAAGAGCCGCGTCATTCAGTTATACAATGCGCGCTATGTTGTTCCGCGGCTTCAAGAAGCAGCAGAGCCTGCATAGGCATAAGGCTGTTCCATGAAAGGATATGAAGCCGTGATGGGTTGGTTACAAAAACTTTCTGCTTCATTACTAGTGCTAGGAGCTGGTCTCCAAATGGCTACGGCACAGGAAGCCCACACCCCTCCGGCTTCGAGAGTTGCTTATGATGACTGGCTTGTAGAGTGCTTTGAGCGCAACGAGTTTGGTCAAGAGTGCCAGATTTATCAACGTGTTATAATGAACAACGGTAGTGCTATTGCTTTGGTCGCAACCTTAGCTTTTGTGCCGCCGGATAATTACTTGGGAATTCAGGTAGCACTACCTTTGGGAATAGACCTCAAGGAAGGCGCAACAATCACTATCGACGATGATGCCTCGCTTGATGTAGGCATTAGCCGATGTACGCAGCAAGGGTGCCTGTTTGAAGGGACTGTGACGGATGCTTTAGAGGTGGCTTTGCGTGAAGGAAAGTCCGCTTCTGTAACCGTGATTGTGCCCTCAGAAGGTGATTTTACTATTCCACTATCACTAAATGGTTTTGGTGCCGCTCTTGATGAGATTACACCGATCCAACCACCCGTTGAAGAACTGTCAGAGGCCCCTCCGGCACCCATAGAAGTTCCTTCCCAAGAGGAAACAGTAGACAACACTTTACGCCCAGTGACCGGCACAGAATGATCCTATGCAAAGCACTCTGAGCTGAGCCCCTGAAACTCCTCCAAATTTGCGTAGAGGAGCCTACGCGTTCGCTGATCCCCCCCTCGGGAGATGTGGCCATTAAGATCCACCTCTCCCGATTGCTATCGGCGTGTGGTGAGGCCAAGCTAGGCGGGACTGTCCTGAATTTTGTGCTCTGGCGTGGTAACTTCTCTATAAGGAGACCCACGTATGAGCATCGACAAAGAACTATTAGACCAACTGATGGAAGGCCGGTCGTCTGGCGACCTATTCGGCAAGGATGGCATTCTTGCTGAGTTGACCAAAGCATTGGCAGAACGCGCTTTAACGGCTGAGATGGAGGAACATCTTGGGGGAGAGCGCGCAGAAGGTGTCGCGGAGGGCAAGAACCATCCGCCCAATCGTCGTAATGGCAGCAGCCAGAAGACTGTGACCACCGACAGTGGGAAGGTCATCCTGGACATTCCGCGCGACCGCAACGGCACCTTTGATCCGCTGTTGATCGCCAAGTATCAGCGTCGTTTTCCCGAGTTCGACCGCAAGATCGTCAGCATGTATGCACGCGGAATGACGACCCGTGAGATCCAAGGGCACATTGAAGAGATTTACGGCTTTGAGGCATCACCCAGCTTGATATCGGCGATCACCGAAGCCGTGATGGACGAGGTTACCGCCTGGCAGAGCCGGCCACTGGAACCCTGCTATCCGGTGGTGTTCATGGACGCGATCCGCGTCAACATCCGCAGTGATGGAGCGGTCTCGAACAAGGCGGTCTTCGTAGCCTTGGCGATCCGCCCAGACGGCACCCGAGACGTTCTGGGGCTGTGGTTCCAGGCCAACGAGGGTGCCAAATTCTGGGCAAAGGTTCTGAATGATCTACGCCACAGGGGCGTTCAGGACATCTTGATTGCCGTGGTCGACGGCCTCAAAGGCTTCCCCCAGGCCATTGAGGCGGCTTTCCCGGAAACCCAAGTTCAGACGTGCATCGTTCATTTGCTGCGCCACTCTATGAGCTTTGCCAGCTACAAGGACCGTAAGGCCGTGGCGACAGCCCTGAAGGCGGTCTACACCGCCTTGGACGTCGAAGCCGCAGAGGCTGCGCTGGCCGAGTTCGAGGAGAGTGATATGGCCAAGCGCTATCCGGCCATTGCACCGAGCTGGCGCCGAGCCTGGAACGAGGTGATCCCGTTTCTCGGCTACCCGCCCGAAGTGCGCCGACTGATTTACACCACAAATGCCATAGAAGCCCTGAACTCGAAAATTCGGCGTGCGGTGCGAACCCGCGGCCACTTCCCGAGCGATGAAGCTGCGGCAAAGTTGATCTACTTGGCGCTCAATGCTACTTCAGCCGAGTGGAAGCGATCTGTGCGTGAGTGGCACCGCGTCAAAAGCCAACTCGCCATCATGTTCGAAGAACGCTTTCCCATGGCGTAACTAAAGGCGTCAGGGCACAAAATTTCGCACACTCCC
>Ga0208183_1000331_pt1 | contig 24885 bp, 19 predicted proteins | sample MalvirDeepMed_51_FD_184251 | JGI IMG/M metagenome (GOLD analysis project Ga0208183, IMG submission 184251) | Marine viral communities from the Global Malaspina Expedition - Malaspina viral metaG DeepMed_51 (SPAdes) (version 2) | ecosystem: Environmental > Aquatic > Marine > Oceanic | place... | reverse complement strand
ACCCAGATATGCCACGCCGCCAAACCGACCATGCAATCACTCCCTGAAGTCCTGACTCCCGCCCTGCGCGGCCGAGAGATTGGAAGAATACGCTGCCACCAACGCAACGAGCGCAGCCTGAGTAAACCTCAGACTGCGCTCGTGTACCAGCCAGCTCTCGTGGCTCAGCCAGCGCTCAATGGCCCAGCTGCGGGCTCATGAGTGTGTCAGCAGGGCGGCGCCCTGCGGGGCGACCAGACGCAGAGCGCCGGGAATCAGCTGGAATTCGCTGTTCTCGATCAGGTAGCTCTCGCCATCGAGATTCACCGGCAGCGACTCACCACGATAGTGCAGCGAGTCAGTGCGCACATACCGCACGAAATGGCCGTTGTCGGGGAGCGACTCCAGCTCCTCGATCACCTCACCCACCCGCGCGATGGGGAAGTCGCGGATCACCAGCACATCGAAGCAGCCATCATCGAGCAGCGCCCGAGGTGCCAGCTCCTGACCGCCGCCCGCCTGACGGCCATTACCGATCGCCAGCACGAACAACGCCAGCTCCTCCTCCACCCCGTTGAGGGTCACGCTGCCACGATAGGGACGGAAGTCCCACGCCTTGAGCACGCCCATCAGCGAATAGGCCCCGCCGCCGAACAGCTTCTTGAGGCCACCGGGCGTCGAGCGCGTCACCTCGGCACCGAAGCCCGCCGAGGCCATGTTGAGGAAGTAGGCATCATCCAGCTGCACCACATCGACGGCTCGCGCCGCCCCTTCGCAGGCCAGCGCCAGCGATTCCGTCACCGGCTCGGGGACGCCGAGCGAGGTCGCCAGGTCATTGGCGGTGCCCAACGGCAGGATCGCGACTTCCGGACGCTTCGCGAGTGGGTGCTGCATCAATGCATTGGCGATCAGATTGAGGGTGCCGTCACCGCCGCCAACGACCAGCCGCGTGACGCCTTCATCGATCGCCTCGCGCACAAGTCTCGCGACATCATCACCCTCGAAGGTCAACCGCACTTCTAGCTCTGCCATACGCTCACGCTGAGCGAAGATGGCCTCACGCAGCTCCGGCTGCTGAGCCTTGTCCCCGTTGAGTATCACGCGCACACGCGCCGCTGATTCCATGGTGCCTCCTTGGCGACATGCGGATCGAGCGACAAGCATACTCTGGTCTGGGGCATTCAATGAACCATCTCTGTCCTGCGGCCCGCCTCTGGCGCCAGCCAGAGAATCCTCCATGCCCGTCCAGTCCCATCGGCCAGTCGCACCGGCTAGACGCCCGGCTGACGCCGCGCGCCCAACAGCAGCAACGGCAGCACCATCACCACGCTGATGAGCAGCAGACCCTGCTGAGGGGCGAGCGGCGTATTGAGCAGCGCCGTCGCCACCACTGCCGAGCCGCCGAGCTGGATGCTGCCGAGCAGCGCCGCCGCGGTGCCGGCACGCTCAGCGAAAGCCTCCAGCGCCAGGCTTGACGCCGCCCCGAGCGCCAGCGAGAAGCCGACCGACAGCACTGCCACCGGCACCATGAAGGCAGCGGCCGACAGTGGCAGCCAGGCGAAGGCGGCGCCCTGCATCAGGCCGGAGAGCAGGATGATCGCCAGCCCCAGGCGCACGGTGGGCTGACGGCCAAGGCGCGTGATCACGCGCGGTGCGAAGAAGAAGGTGATGATATTGATCACGGCATTGCCGCCGAACAGGGCACTGAAGACCAGCTCGGAGTGACCGAGGCGCTCGACCAGCAGTTCGGAGGACGACGACACATACAGCAGGATGGCGCTCATCGCGGCCATCGCGACCAGCGCCTGATACAGGAAGCGCCAGCTGGTCAGTACGGGGCGGTAGCGCGCCCAGTTGTACAGCGGACGCTCCACGACCGTCGTGGCCGGACGCGTCTCGCCAAAGCTCTTCCACGCCATCAGGCCGACGCACAGCGCGAAGGCGGCCATGAACAGGAAGTTGGAGCGCCAGCCGAACTGCACCGCCAGCAGGCCGCCCAGCACCGGCGCCAGCGCCGGGATGATGCACAGCGCACCATTCAGATAGCTGTACATCCTGGCGCCCTGCTCCGGCGTGTAACAGTCACGCACGGCCGCGAAGGCCACCGTCACCGTGGCGCACGCTCCCAGCCCCTGCAGGATACGCCCGAGATACAGCATGCTGATGTCCTGTGCCAGCACGGCGACCATCGCGCCGACGAGATAGACCGTCGCGCCACCCAACAGCGCCGGACGTCGTCCGTAGAGGTCCGTCAACGGGCCGACCAGAATCTGCCCGACACCCACAGCGCCCAGAAACAGCGTCACCGTCATCTGCATCACATCGGTGGGCTGGGCGAATTCACGCGCCATCGCCGGTAGTGAGGGCAGATAGATATCGATCGCCAGCGGCGAGAACATCACGCAGCCGACCAGCAGCAACAGCAATAGTCGTGCGTTGGGCAAGGGCCTTGCGGCAGCAGAGGAAGACACGGACATGGATAATCTCGAGAGTCAGAAGCCAAGGGCGGCCCGACAGAGGGGCCATCAAGAATCCGCAGAGCCTAGCGCCTGCGACTTATGAAGCAAAATGATATTATTTCAGGCCTGATATTCCACTGGAGAAACTCATGAGCGCGTCAGCCCCGCAGACACCCGCAAGGCCGGTTGGTGCCCAGTCTCCAGCCGCGTCTTCACTGCCTGCGTCTTCGGGCTCAGCGCCAGCGGCCACGCCCTTCAACACGCGCATCGACCTCAATCTGCTGCAGGTGCTGCAGGTGCTGCTGGAGGAATGCAGTGTGACGCGCGCAGCGGGGCGTCTGCACCTCTCGCAGTCTGCCGTCAGCAAGAGTCTGGCACGCCTGCGCGTGATGTTTGATGACGCCCTTTTCATTCGCGAACGCCATGGTCTGCGTCCCACGGCGCGGGCCCTGTCATTGCGTGGTGAGCTGGCCGAGCTGCTCTCGCGCCTCGAGAATCTGAGCGCCCCTGCCACCTTCACCCCCGCCACCAGCCAGCGGCGCTTTCAACTGGCAGTGCTGGAAAGCGCCTGGGCGACCCTGATGCCGTCCTGCACGCGCGCACTGACCGATGCGCTGCCGCATGGCAGCCTCGAGATCAGCCGCTGGCAGGCCGATTGCCTGAGCCTGATGGAAAAGGGCCAGCTGGATATCGGACTTGCCGGACACGATCACAGCGCCGAGACCCCGGGCGAGCCGCCTGCCCTCCCCGCTGGCTTCCAGTCGCGCCTGCTGTGGCGCGACGACCATGTGATTCTGGTGCGGCATGATCATCCGCTCACGCGGCGCCAGACACCGATGACGCTGAGCGAATTCGCGGCCTTGAGTCATGTGCAGGCCACCTGCGAGGGGCGCTCACGCTGGTCGCTGGATGAGCGGCTGGAGCAGCACGGCGCACCACGCCGCATCAGCGTGCTGGTGCCGGACTTCCGCGATGCCCTGAGCATCGTCGCGCACAGCGAGCTGGTGTTCTGCGCCCCCAGAAGCTTTGCCCAGGCCAGCAGCGAGCTGCATGGACTGGCGATCCTTGAGCTACCGATGCGCCTGCCCGCGCTCAGCTACCGCTTGATCTGGCATGCCAGCCACGAGCAGGACCCCGGGCACCGCTGGTTGCGACAGTCCCTGTTGACGCATATCCGCAACGCGCATGGGGAAGACGCCGAGGCCGCTGGGCTCTAGAATGGCCCCATTGTGAATTCGCCACCCGCCCTGCGGCACTGGCGCCGATACCCGCACGTCCCATGAGGTTCTGCCATGCGCTCCATCATCCGCCTGTTCTTCCGCACCCTGCGTCTGGTGCTGGCTCCCTTCATGCTGCTCAGCGAGAAGCTGACCCGCGGCAGCGCGCTCGAGCGCAGCCCCGCCCAGCAGGCCGAGGTGGACGCCGAGACAGCCAAGCTGGCGCTGTATCAGTTCTCGACCTGCCCGTTCTGCATCAAGGTGCGCAAGCGCATGCATCAGCTGAACCTGAACGTCGAGCAGCGCGACACCCAGCACAACGCCACTCACCGCCAGGCCCTCGAACAGGGTGGCGGTCGCGTCAAGGTGCCGTGCCTGCTGATCACCCACGACGATGGGCGCGAAGAGTGGATGTACGAATCCGACACCATCAATGCCTACCTGCAGGAGCGCTTCGGCAGCGCCGCCTGACAGGGTACCGGCTGATACGACGCAGACCGTAAGAGGCCGCTCTCATGAGCGGCCTCTTACGGTCTGGTGAGCGCGATCACGCGCGCTTGGGTGTCTCTCTTCTGCTTACCGTCTTGCCCACCTTCTGCCTCTCATCAGGCCAGCGCCTGCGAGACGGATGCCCGCTTGCGGCGAGCCGCCTGGCGCATCTGATCCATCGCCCACACCATCGCCAGCGTCAGTGCGACGGCCCCCAGGGTATGCGCCAGCGCCAGATCCAGCGGCAACCACCACAGCACATTGGCGATTCCCAAGCCTGCCTGCACCAGCCAACACCCCAGCGCCCAGCGCCAGGGGTTGTCAGGCGCCGTCGTCCGCGCCGGCAAGTGGCGGCACTGGCGCCAATACAGCGCCAACAGCACCGCCCCCAGCAGCACGGCCCCGCCACGGTGCGCCATGTGGATGGCCGTGCGCGCCTCACCATGCAGCTGCCCGTGCAGGTAGCTGGGGCCGACATCCTGGGTCAGGTGGAAGCCCTCCCCCCAGTCCATCGCCGGCCATGCGGCCCCATTGCAGGCCGGGAAACCCTCACAGGCAAGCCCGGCATAATTGCTCGAGGTCCAGCCCCCCAGGGCCAGCTGCCCCAGCAGCAGAGCCGCGGCCAGAGTGGCCAGCCAGGGCTGACTCCGGATGTGCGCTCCATCAGCGCCCGCCTTGTGTTGCTCATCTGTCACCTTGAGGTGCGCCGCCCGCCGTCTGAGTGATAGCCACAGCAACAGCAGCAGGCTCAATACGCTCAGACCGCCCAGCAGATGCAGCGTCACCACCTGCGGCCACAACTTCAGCGTCACGGTAAAGGCCCCGAACGCGCCCTGGACCAACAGCATGCCCAACAACAGCCAGCAGCCGGCCAGGGGAAAACGAGTGCGCGCCTCCGCGCCCCAGTGATCAGTCACCTTTGCCTCGCCGCTGCCACCCTCGAAGGCCTGCGAGTGATGAGCCTCCCGACGGCGTATCCGCCAGCCCAGCGCGAGCAATGCGATTGCCGCAAGCCCGAGCAGACTCGCCGCATAGCGATGGATCATCTCCGCCCACGCCTTGTAGCCTTCAAGCGGATGATGCGGGCTATGCAGACTCGCGGTCTGGGCATCCGGCACGACAAGAGCGCCATAACAGCCTGGCCAGTCGGGGCACCCCAGCCCGGCGTCTACCAGCCGCGTCCAGGCTCCCAGCCCGATCACCAGAATGACCAATCCCAGCATGCTGGCGACCAGTTGCTGACTGCTGCGCCACAGGCGTGCCGTCACCCGCCGGCTCGCCGCCTGCCGGGCGGCAGGGCCATGCACCAGATCAGACGTCAGCTCAGGCGTCGCCATCGAGAAGGCCTGCGCGGCGGCAGCTTCATCAGTGGTGGCGTGACGCAGAAATGGCGGCCGAGGCAGCAACGCCGCCCCTCGTTGGCGAGCTCGCGAGACGGCGCAGGCCCGCGGTGGATAGCGCTTCTGTATGGCGAGGCGAGACATGGCATATCTCCCTGGTGAAGCGAAAGAAGATCACGCGCGGCCTGGCGAGGCTTGGTCTGGAGAGGTCCGGCCTGGCGAGGCGCTAACTATCGAGGCGCTAACTATCGAGGCGCGACCTGGCGAGGCCCGGCCTAGCGAGGCGCGACCTGGCGAGGCCCGGCCTAGCGAGGCGCGACCGGATTACGCTTGAGCAGCCGGCGCACATCCTTCATCACGGCCTGCGGCGTGATCTCGGGCCCGTAGGCGACCACTACCTGTCCGTGAGGGTCGATCAGGCGTAACTGGTGCGGCGCGGAAGTGGTGTCGTTGGGCGCCGGCCAGCGCCCGAGCGCCCGTTGCTCGCCCGGCACCTGAAGATGCACAAAGGCCCTTTCAGCCACCACCAGACGGCCCAGGCGTGGCGCCTCCTTGCCAAGTGCGCGATGCAGGCGCCACCAGCGCTCGGCCTGCGCCGCGGCCAGCTGCGGCTGGTTCGGCTCCGGCCAGCTGAGCCAGAAACGCTGCTCATCCGCGCCTCGGGCGGCCAGCGGGGGCATGCCGGGGGCCTCCTTCGCGCCAACAGCGCTGTCAGTCGCGTTTCCTGTGGCGTTTTCGGTGGCGCTTTCTGTCACGAGGTAGTCGAGCGACCAGTCCGTGAGCGGCTTGACCTTTGGCAACAGGGCACCGTTTGCCACCCGTCCCTCGGGAATCCCGACCTGTGCGCTCAGCATGGCCCACGCCAAGGGCAGCGGTGCGGACAACAGCCCCAGCAAGGCCACGAGTTTCAGACGCTGTCGCATCACGTGTGTCATCGCTCTCCTCCTGACGATAGCTTCCCTGCTTGCCCGGGCGTGCGGACAACAGACTCAAGACACAAGCACCGGGCGCTAAGCCTGGCGCTGACGTAGCGCGGACTGGCGTTGACGGCGCGCGCCCAGAACCATGACCACCGCCGCCCCCAGGCTGAGTCCCAGCCACTGCAACGCATAGGCGTAATGGCGCTCGGGCGTCATGTTGCTCGGCTGCCACCAGGGCAGGAATCGCCCCTCCCCGCTCGTCTGGTGCAGAACACCCGCAAAGGCCGGCGTGCCCAGCGCCTGCCAGGCGCTCAGATCGACCTGCTGCAGGCGCTGCCCCTCGCGATTGGGGCCGAACAGTGGGCCACCGCTGTTGCCCTGACCGTTCAACCACTGCCAGCGACCACTGATTACCCCGGAGCCTGTCGGGGTCGTGAACTCCGGGTCACTGCGCGGGGCCGGCGATGCCACGAAGCCGCGCTCCACCAGCCACCAGCGGCCATCCAGCGTTCGAAAGGGCGTGAGCACCGCCACGCCATGGCGCTTGTCCAGCGTGCGGTTGTCCAGCAGCAGGCTGTGCTCCGCGAGCCACTCGCCGCGCAGCTCGATCAGGCTGGCACTGGCGGGTGGCGCCGTCGGCATCACCAGTTCCGGCGCGCTGGCGGTATCCTCCAGATGCTGGGCACGCGCCTGGCCACGCATCACCTGCCAGCTACACAGACACAGGCCGAGCACGATCAGGCATCCCCATAACAGCCACCAGCCGCGTCCGACCTGGCGCTCCTGCGTCGCCGCCGTTGAAGACGCCTGCGCCGCTGTGGATGACACCTGCGCCGCTGGCGCTGACTTGCGCTTGTCTGCCGGATGAGCTCGACTGTCACAAGCGAGTGCCGCGCTGTGCTCACCCGCCACTGTCTGCGCCCCGGGAGGTGACATGCTGCTCAAATCGCTGATCGCACTGGTCTTTATCGGCATGCTGGCAAGCCTGGTCGCCGGTGCCGGTTTTCTGCTGCGCGATGGCAGCCGCAGTCGACGCCTGCTGACCTCTCTCAAATGGCGGGTTGGCCTGGCAGTGTGTCTGGTGATTCTGCTGGTCATTGGCTTCTCCACCGGAATGCTGGACTGACATCACGCCGCGTGGTGTCAGAACACATAGACGAACAGGAACAGACCGATCCACACCGCATCGACGAAGTGCCAGTACCAGGCAGCCGCTTCGAAGGCGAAGTGACGTTCACTCGAGAAGTGGCCGCGTATCACGCGTACCAGCATCACGATCAGAATCAGGGTACCGATGGTGACGTGCAGACCATGAAAACCGGTCAGCAGGAAGAAGGTGCCGCCATAGACCCCCGCCTGCAGCGTCAGCCCCAGGTGGTGCCAGGCCTCGTAGTATTCGATGCCCTGCAGGGTCAGAAAGCACAGCCCCAGTACCACGGTGCCCGCCAGCCAGTTGCGCGCCGTGCGCCGAAATTCCATCTTCAGCGCTTCATGCGCCACCGTCAGGGTGACACTGGAACTGACCAGCAACAGCGTGTTGGCCAGCGGCAGCTGCCAAGGCGACAGCAGCTCTCTGGGTCCGGCGATGCTGGTATCCGGCGGCGTCATCAGGGGCCAGCTGGCGGTGAAGTCCGGCCACAGCAGCGCCGTCACCCCCTTGGCGCCCTCGCCATCGAGCCAGGGCAGCGCGAAGGTTCGCAGATAGAACAGCGCCCCGAAGAAGGCCGCGAAGAACATCAATTCCGAGAAGATGAACCAGGCCATGCCCCAGCGGAACGAGCGGTCCATCTGGTCATCGTAGAGGCCGCCCATCGACTCGCGCACCACATCCCGAAACCAGCCCGCCATCACCAGCACCACGGCCAGCAGGCCGATGCCTGACAACCAGGCGGCGCTGCCGTGCACCATCCAGATTCCGGTGCCGATCATCATGCCGCCCACCGCCAGCACGCCGAAGATGGGCCAGGCACTGTGCGCCGGGACGTAATAGCTGCCACTGCTCATGTTTCACCTCCTGCAGAATGCTCTGCACCATCGTCCCCCGCGGATAACGGCGTCGTGACCGGATAGAGCGTGTACGCCAGGGTCAGATCACGAATGCCCTCCGGAAGGTCAGGGTCGACCTGAAAGACCAGCGGCAGCTCGCGCCGCTCGCCTGCTGCCAGCGTCTGCTCCTGGAAGCAGAAGCACATGATCTTGCGCAGATGCAGTGAGCCCTCGGCAGGACTGACACTGGGGACCGCGCGGCCACGCACCGGGTAATCGGCGTGATTGGTGAACACGAAGCGCGCGCTGTACTGGCCACCGGGGTGGATGCGGAACTGCTCATCCAGCGCCTCGAGTGTCCACGGCAAGCCCTGCCCCTGCTGGGTGATGAAGCGCACCGAGACCCAGCGGCTCTCGTCGATCTCCATGGCCACCGCGGCCCTGGCCTGACTGGCCGCCTTGCCATTCAGGCCGGTGAGATTGCAGAAGACGTCATAGAGCGGCACCAGCGCGAAGGCGAAGCCCAGCATCGCGACCAGCGCCAGCAGCGTGCGCCGCACGGTGCGTGCCACTGCCTGTTGCTGTGCTGCGTGATCGCGTGAGGGCATGTCACTCTCCTGGCCGCTGTCCATCGCTCAGCGGATGATCTGGCCATCGCGGGTCTGCGGAGGAATCTCGAAGGTATGCAGCGGCGCCGGGCTCGGCACGCTCCACTCCAGGTCCACCGCCCCCTCCCAGGCACACGCCGGCGCCCTGACACCGCCGCGCGCGCACTTGACGATCACGACCAGGAACAGCAGCTGCGAGATACCGAACAGGAAGGCGCCGATGCTGGACAGCATGTTGAAGTCGGCGAATTGCAGCGCGTAATCCGGAATGCGGCGCGGCATGCCGGCCAGCCCCGAGAAGTGCATCGGGAAGAAGGTCAGGTTGACGCCGATGACCGACAGCCAGAAATGCCACTTCGAGAGCCCCTCGTGGGGATAGAAGCCGGTCCACTTGGGCAGCCAGTAGTAGGCTCCGGCGAGAATCGCGAACAGCGCGCCGGGCACCAGCACATAGTGGAAATGCGCCACCACGAAGTAGGTGTCGTGGTACTGGAAATCCGCCGGGGCGATGGCCAGCATCAGGCCCGAGAAGCCGCCGATGGTGAACTGGACGATGAAGGCGATCGCAAACAGCATCGGGGGCTCGAAACTGATGGAGCCGCGGAACATGGTGGCGATCCAGTTGAAGACCTTCACGCCGGTCGGCACCGCGATCAGCATCGTCGTGTACATGAAGAACAGTTCCGCCACCAGTGGCAGGCCGACGGCGAACATGTGATGCGCCCAGACCAGGAAGGACATGATCGCGATGGAGCCGGTGGCATAGACCATCGAGGCGTAACCGAACAGTCGCTTGCGCGAGAAGGTCGGCACGATGGCGGACACGATACCGAAGGCCGGCAGGATCATGATGTAGACCTCGGGATGCCCGAAGAACCAGAACAGATGCTGGAACAGCACCGGGTCGCCGCCACCGGCGGCATTGAAGTAGCTGGTGCCGAAGTTGATGTCGAACAGCATCATGGTGATGGCACCCGCCAGCACCGGCATCACCGCGATCAGCAGGAAGGCGGTGATCAGCCAGGTCCAGACGAACAGCGGCATGTCCATCAGGCGCATGCCCGGGGCACGCAGATTGAGGATGGTGGCGATGATGTTGATGGCGCCGAGAATCGAGCTGATGCCGGCGATGTGCAGCGAGAAGATGAAGAAGCTGGTCGAAGGCGGCGCATAGGTGGTGGACAGCGGCGCGTAGAAGGTCCAGCCGAAGTTGGGGCCACCGCCCTCCATCAGCAAGGTGGAAAGCAGCAACAGGAAGGCGACCGGCAACAGCCAGAAGCTGAAGTTGTTGAGGCGCGGCAGCGCCATGTCGGGCGCGCCGATCTGCAGCGGAATCATCCAGTTGGCCAGCCCGGTGAAGGCCGGCATGATGGCGCCGAACACCATGATCAGCCCGTGCATGGTGGTCATCTGGTTGAAGAACTCCGGCTGCACCATCTGCAGGCCGGGCTGGAACAGCTCGGTGCGGATCACCAGCGCCATGATGCCGCCGATGAACAGCATGCTCAGCGAGAAGATCAGATAGAGGGTGCCGATATCCTTGTGATTGGTGGTCAGCAGCCAGCGCAGCATGCCGCGCGGCGCGCTGCCGTGGCCCTCGCCCACATGAGCGCCGCCGGCGGTGGCCCCCTCGCTCTCGCTGGCCTGAAGTACCGCCTTGCGTGGCTGTTCACTGGCCATGACACGCCTCCTGAATGCGTCGCTTGCACGCTATTGAGACAGCTGTTCCTTGATGACGGCTGGCTGCACCAGCTCGCCGGTATCGTTGCCCCAGGCGTTGCGCTCATAGGTGATGACAGCCGCCAGCTCGACCGGGCTCAGCACATCGGCGAAGGCCGCCATGGGCGTGCCCGCCTTGCCGTTGACCACGATATCGATGTGCGCCTGCATGTCCTGGGTGACGATGGCGCTGCCCACCAGCGAGGGGAACGCCGGCGGCATGCCCTGGCCATCCGGCTGATGACAGGAGGCGCAGATGGTGGCGTAGGTCTTCTCGCCCTTCTCCATCAGCTCCTCGAGGCTCCAGTCACGACCGGCATCGTTGAGCGCGGCCTCGGCTTCGGCCTTGCGCGCGATCAGCCACTCATCGAACTCGGCCTCCGGCAACGCCTCGACCACCACCGGCATGAAGCCGTGGTCCTTGCCGCACAGCTCGGTGCACTGGCCACGATAGGTGCCGGGGGTCTCGATACGCGTCCAGGCCTCATTGATGAAGCCGGGAATGGCGTCCTTCTTGACGCCGAAGTCCGGCACCCACCAGGAGTGGATGACGTCGGCGGAGGTGGTCAGGAAACGCACCTTGCGATTGATGGGCAACACCAGCGGGTTGTCGACTTCCAGCAGGTAATGCTCGCCCTTGGCGGCGGTGTTGTTGATCTGCTCGCGCGGGGTCGCGAGGCTTGAAGTGAAGGCGACATCCTCGCCCAGATACTCGTACTGCCAGCGCCATTGATGGCCGGTGATCTTCACGTCCAGCGCCGATTCGGAGGCGTCGTACATGTCCTTGAGCGTGGCGGTGGCAGGCACCGCCATCACCACCAGGATCAGCAACGGGATGGCGGTCCACAGAATCTCGATACGGGTATTTTCATGGAAGCTTGCCGATACCGCACCGCGTGACTTGCGGTGCTTGATCATCGCGTAGCCCATCACACCGAACACCACGATGCCGATGACCACACAGATCCAGAAGATGATCATGTGCAGCGAGTGGATCTCGCGGCTGACCGCGGTGACCCCGACCGGCATGTTGTATTCGACTGCCAGCACCGAAGGGGAAAGGACGGCCAGTGACAGGGTCGTCAGTGACAGGGTCGTCAGTGACAGGGGCGTCACTGTGCGTCGCAAGCGCAGACGCATTGGCCTGGTGACACGGGAAAGGCTTTCCGCGATCCATGACATCGGCGCCTCCTTGTCATTGTTATCGAGAGCCTCACCCAGATGACGGCGCTGAGCGGCTCCCCTGCTCCGACTTGCTTCGAGTATAGAAGAGCTTGGCGGAACACAAGGTCGCGTGGATCAACCCACTGATACTCCTTGGTCGCAAGGCAGAGCGAGGCAAAAACGGCTACCCCGCGCGTGATGCCGCCTGAGCACAAGGCAGTGGCGCGCTTCTGCGTTCAGTCCACGCAGAGAGGCGGCGATTGAGTCATTGCCAAGAAGTCGGCTGGCGACATGCCGGCGCGCATCGGGGCGACCAATGGCGAAGTTATATGCGCATTTATCGATGTTAGCGTCACGCCGATCTGCACCAGTGTGTTGAAAGTCTTGCTTGAAAGCCCTGACGGAAGGTCTTGCTCGGCGGGCGCTCGACAGCGGCAGGCCGACCTGACAACCAGCACACGCCAGCACGCCCTACTCAATCCATCACCACGCCTCTCGGAATCTGCCATGAACGCCATCTGGCTTGCCCTGTTCGGCTGCGTTGCCTTCGCCATCGGCTATCGCTTCTATTCCCGCTTTCTGGCCGAACGCATCTTCCGCCTCGACCCGAATTTCGTGACGCCAGCCCACGCGCTGCGCGATGACACCGACTACCTGCCGACCAATCGTTGGGTGCTGTGGGGTCACCATTTCACCTCGGTGGCGGGCGCAGCCCCCATCGTCGGTCCGGCGATCGCCGTCTACTGGGGCTGGCTGCCGGCCGTGCTGTGGGTCGTGCTGGGCAGTCTGTTCGCGGCAGGCGTGCATGATTTCGGCACCTTGACGCTGTCAGCGCGCCATCGCGGCCAGTCGGTGGGCACCCTGGCGGACAAGCTGATCGGCAAGCGTGCCAAGCTGCTGTTTCTGTTCATCATCCTGATTCTGGTCTTGATGCTGAATGCGGTGTTCGCCTGGGTGATCGCCAATCTGTTCATCAACTTCCCGGCCAGCGTGCTGTCGGTGCTGATCCAGATTCCGCTGGCGGTATGGATCGGCCATCGCGTCTATCGTCGCGGCGGCAAGATGTTGATTCCCTCGCTGCTCGCGCTGATGGTGATGTATGCCGCCGCCCTGCTGGCGGGCCAGTTCGAGTTCCTGCAGATCGATCTGGCCGGTGCCTTCACCGCCATGGCCGGTGGCGAGGATGCCACCCTGCTGTTCGGCCTTTCGCCCATCTCCAGCGCCTTCCTGGTATGGATCATCGCGCTGATGAGCTATGTCTACATCGCCTCGGTATTGCCGGTCTGGAAGCTGCTGCAGCCACGCGACACCATCAACTCTCACCAGCTGGTGGTCGGGCTGGTACTGCTGTATCTGGGACTGGCCGTAGGTGGCCCGCAGCTGACGGCGCCGGCCTTCAACGCCGATGCCGAGATGTCCTTCTACCCGCTGCTGTTCATCACCATCGCCTGCGGCGCCATCTCGGGCTTCCACGGTCTGGTCGCCTCCGGCACCACCTCCAAGCAGCTGTCCCATGAACCGGATGCGCGCATGATCGGTTACTCCGGCGCGCTGGGCGAAGGCATGCTGGCGCTGATTTCCATCATCGCGGTGGCGACCCTGTTCGCAACCCAGGCCGACTTCACCGCAACCTATTCAAGCTTCGCCGCCGCCGGGGCCAATGGACTCTCGAGCTTCGTTCAGGGGTCCGGCCAGCTGATCTCGCACCTCGGCCTGCCAGCCAATGTCGGCAGTACGCTGGTCGCGGTCATCGTGGTCAGCTTCGCGGCGACGACGCTGGACTCCGCCGTGCGCCTGATGCGCTACATCATCGCGGAACTGGGCAGCGAATACGGCATGCCGGCGCTCAGCCACAAGCATGTCGCCACCAGCATCGCCGTCATCGCCAGTGCCGCACTGGTCATCCTGCCGCAGGGACCCAAGGGTTTCGGTTCCGGCGGCTACCTGCTGTGGCCGTTGTTCGGCACCAGCAATCAGCTGCTGGCGGGCATCTCGCTGATGCTGGTGTCGGTGTGGCTCAAGCGTCAGGGCCGCCCTGTCATCTATACCCTGGCCCCGATGGTCTTCTTGATGATCATGACGCTGTGGGCGATGGTGCAGCAGGTGGTGCTGGATTGGTCGGGCATGGGCAGCAACGACCCGCAATGGCTGCTGTTCACCTTCGGCAGCCTGATCATGGTGTTTGCGCTGTGGATCCTGCTCGAAGCCAGCCGCAGCCTGAAGTCTCCCGCCCGGGTGAGCGCTCATGAGAGCTGATGACGATACCCGGTTGGCGTCATCACCCCGCCAGCCGGGTCTGACACGGCGCCTGCTGACAGGCGCCATTCAGCTGCGGGATGGCTGGGAGGCCATGCTGCGCGTCAACCAGCAGCGCGATCTGGCGCAGCTTGCCCGTGAGGAGGAGGACATCTTCATGATGATGAGCTTCGCGGAGCTGATGGGCATCCCCAATCCGGCGCCGGCCGTCTCGCTGGAGATGCTGCCGCTGATGCTGGAACGCATGCATGACTGGCACCTGCGTCAGGGGCTTGAGCATTCACCGCTGGAGGGCATCAAGTGCTGTTGAGCAGGCTCTGGAAACGCGCGGCATCCCGCACGGCGAAAGATACGGCTGTCTGGGCAGGCACTCAGCCGTCAGCGGCTCACGAGACTTACGAGACTCACAAGGCTCACACTCACCAGTCTGGCCAAGCACTGGGGCAAGCCGGGAAATCGGAGCCTCCCGAGATCTGGTTCTTCGGTGGCAAGGGCGGTGTCGGCAAGACCAGCTGCGCGGCGGCCCAGGCGCTGGCACTCGCGGAGAAAGGCGAAGCGACCCTGCTGGTGTCGACAGACCCCGCGCACAATCTCGGCGACCTGTTCGGTGCGATCGGTGGCAAGCCCTGCAACATCGCGCCGCGCCTCGACGTGATGGAACTGGACCCCGAGCGGGAATGCGACCGCTACCTGGAGACGGTCCGCCAGCGGATCGCCCCCCTGGTAAGTGGCGAGCGCAGTGCCACCGTGATGCGCCAGCTCGAGCTGTCACGCCACGCCCCCGGCACCAGTGAAGCGGCACTCTTCGATGCGCTGGTGGAGATCATCCTGACTCCGCCAGCCCCGCTGGAAAATGAAGATTCACACTATCGCCACATTCTGTTCGATACGGCCCCCAGCGGGCACACCATTCGACTGCTGAGCCTGCCTGAAGTGCTGGGCGGCTGGCTGGAGGGCATGCTGGGTCAACGCAGGCGCGCCGTCGCCGAACGCAGCCTGTGGCTGGACAGTCAGCAGGCATCAGAGACGCCAGGAGAAGAAGCGCCGGAAGACCCGATCAGCGAGGCGCTGGAGCAACGCCGCACTCGCTACACAGCATTGCGTCAGCGCTTGAGCGATACCCGCCGGGCGCGCGTGATTCTGGTCAGCACGCCGGAGAAGCTGCCGTGTCTGGAGACGACCCGAACACGAGAGGCGCTGGAAGCCCATGGTCTGGCCGTCGGCGGCTTGATCATCAATCAGTGCCTGCCGGAGCCCGCCTCGCAAGGGGCTGGCAGCCCCCCCTCAACGCCCCACGAGCCGCAGGCTGACTGGGTCGCGACCTGGCGAGAACAGCAACGACACTGGGCCGCCAGACTGGAGGAGGCCTTCGCTGATCGCCCGCGCCTGCGTCTGCTGCGCCAACCACAGCTGCCGGAGGACCGCGCAAGCCTTGCCCCGCTGGTGGCGCAATTCACGGCGTACCGCCCCTGGTCACCCACCCCTGCCGCGTCCTCTTGCGGTTGCGCTGCTCCCGCCAGATGACTCGAGAGGTTGCCCTGCTCTTAAGCTCTTAAGTTCCCCAGCACTTCAGCCCCTCAGCACTTCCGTTCTCCCGCTCTCCCGCTTATCCGCTTACCCGCTCTCCCGACCTCACGCTGATCCCTGATCCGCCCTGTGCTGACGACATGCATTTGCGCACGGGGTCGGGGAGTTCATCATTCAGACACTTCGATCTGATAACTTATTCAGAATTTGCGCATATTGGTGCACCATCACTGCCCTGGCCTCACCTGACTTGTGCACGCACCTTGCGTGAGGCGAGGCATGTGCACGCCTGCGGGCATGGCAAGCGAATTGCATTGTCTTGCATCCCCTCCATGAGGTTCAGAATGCTGCTCACATGGCAACAATCTGTTGCAACAGGGTGCGCAATAACTGCACAAAACAACCATACAGTCGCCTCGCCATTCCGATAGAATAGCGGGCTAAATATCTTCCTCATCATGACATCGTTGCTTTGACCTGCCGCGCCTGCGGTGAGTCACAATGTGGCGATAGTGACGCACTTCAGCCCCTGAATTTCGTAAAGGACGCTCCATGGCCCCGACTTCCCCCAGTCAATCCCGCTTGCAGAGACACCCATTGGCTTTCAATGCCCGCCGCCTCGGCCTGCTTCCGGCAAGCCTGCTGCTGGTCGGTGCCCTGCTGGCCGGCTGTAGCGGCGACAAGGAGGAGGCTGGCCAAAGCCCCGCCGCAGGCGCCAGCCAGGCCGCTCAGGTCGATGTCGTCACCGTCACTGCCCAGGATGTACCGCTCACCACCGAACTTCCGGGCCGCACGCGTGCCTATCAGATCGCGGAAGTGCGTCCGCAGGTCGGCGGCATCATCGAATCGCGCGACTTCACCGAAGGCAGTGACGTCGAGGAAGGTCAGGTGCTCTATCACATCGATTCGCGCACCTATCGCGCCGATGTCGAGAGCGCCAAGGCGAGCCTGGCGCGTGCCGAGGCGAGCCTCAACACGTCGAGCCTCAAGGCCAAGCGCTACAAGAATCTCGTCGCGCGCAAGATGGTCAGCCAGCAGGATTATGACGATGCCGTGGCCACCGTCGGCGAAGACCGTGCCGATGTCGCCTCGGCCAAGGCCGCGGTATCCAGCGCGCAGATCAACCTGGATTACACCAAGGTCACCTCACCGATCAGTGGTCGTATCGGCAAGTCCAGCGTCACCAAGGGCGCACTGGTCACGGCCAGTCAGGAAACCAGCCTGGCCACCGTCCAGCAGCTGGACCCCATCTATGTCGACCTGACCCAGTCCGCCACCGAGGTGCTGCGCCTCAAGCGTGAGCTGGGCGAGAATCGCGATGCCGCCACCGCCCCGGTCCAGACGGAAGTCGAGCTGGTGATGGAAGACGGCAGCGTCTATGGCGCCAAGGGCAAGCTGCAGTTCGCGGATGTCACTGTCGACCAGGGGACCGGCATGGTCACGCTGCGCGCACTGTTCCCCAACGAAGATGAGCTGCTGCTGCCGGGCATGTTCGTGCGTGCCCGTCTGACCGAAGCCGTCGCCAAGGATGCCATCCTGATTCCGCAGAAGGCCGTGAGCCGTGACAGCACGGGCCAGGCCAGCGTGATGACGGTCAATGCCGAGAACAAGGTCGAGGCCAAGCAGGTCGTGATCGGTCAGGCCATCGACAATCAGTGGCTGGTGACCAGCGGCCTCGACAGCAATGACAAGGTCATCGTCAGCGGTCTGCAGAAGATCAAGCCGGGTGCCACGGTCGAGATCGCCTCGGACGAGACAGGCACTGACCAGAACGCCGCATCTCAGTCGCGGACTGCTGCCAGCAGCGACTCCTCGGAAAGTGAACAGGCCAAGACCGGCGATAGCCAGTAAGCCTGCCCCCGCTTTTCGCGCCACTGTCGCCAGTCAGACGAGAGACGCTTCTCGTGTGATTGGCGACCGTCCCGAACGACGTTCCAGGAGCCTCAAACGTCATGGCCAGATTTTTCATCGATCGCCCTATCTTTGCCTGGGTGCTCGCCATCATCGTGATGCTGGGGGGTATCTTCAGTATCCTCAAGCTACCGATCGAGCAGTACCCCTCGCTGGCCCCTACCAGCATCACCATTCAGGCCACCTACTCCGGTGCCTCCGCCCAGACGGTGGAAGACACGGTGACCCAGGTCATCGAGCAGCAGATGAACGGCATCGACAATCTGCTGTACATGAGCTCGACCTCGGACTCCCAGGGCAACGCCAGCATCGAGCTGAGCTTTGACACCGGCACCGATCCCGACATCGCCCAGGTTCAGGTACAGAACAAGCTGCAGCTGGCCACTCCGCGCCTGCCGCAATCCGTACAGAACCAGGGTGTCTCGGTCACCAAGTCCTCCGGCAGCTTCCTGATGGTCGCGGCCTTCGTCTCTGACGATGGCAGCATGACCAAGCAGCAATTGACCGACTATGTCGCCTCCGACATCCAGGATGAGGTCGCGCGTGTCCAGGGCGTCGGCGAGACCCAGCTGTTCGGCGCGCCGGGGGCCATGCGTGTCTGGCTCGACCCGCAGAAGCTCAACAACTTCAAGCTGACCACCAGCGACGTCACCACGGCCATCAGCACGCAGAACAACCAGATCGCCTCGGGCCAGCTGGGCAATCTGCCGGCGGAAGAAGGCCAGCAGCTCAACGCCACCATCGTGGCGCAGACCCTGTTTGAAACGCCGGAGCAGTTCGGCAACATCCTGCTCAAGACCCAGGAAGATGGCTCTCAGGTCTATCTGCGTGACGTCGGTCGCGCCGAGAAAGGCGCCGAGACCTACAGCACCGTCAGCCGCTACAACGGCAAGCCTGCTGCAGGCCTGGGGATCAAGCTGGCCTCGGGCGCCAACGCGCTGGACACCGTCCAGGCCGTCAAGGACCGCCTCGATGAGCTGTCCGCCTACTTCCCGCCGGGCATGAGCTTCAAGGTCCCATACGACACCTCACCCTTCGTCAAGATCTCCATCGAAGAAGTGGTGATGACACTGCTGGAAGCCGTGGCACTGGTCTTCCTGGTGATGCTGCTGTTCCTGCAGAATTTCCGCGCCACCCTGATTCCGACCATCGCGGTGCCGGTCGTGCTGCTGGGCACCTTCGGGGTGCTGGAAGTGCTGGGCTTCTCCATCAATACCCTGACGATGTTCGCCATGGTGCTCGCCATCGGGCTATTGGTCGACGATGCGATCGTGGTGGTCGAAAACGTCGAACGCGTCATGCACGAAGAGAAGCTCTCGCCACTGGAAGCGACTCGCAAGTCGATGGGCCAGATCACCGGCGCACTGGTGGGTATCGGCCTGGTGCTGTCATCCGTGTTCATTCCGATGGCCTTCTTCCCCGGCACCACCGGCGCGATCTTCCGTCAGTTCTCGGTGACCATCGTCTCGGCGATGACGCTGTCCGTACTGGTGGCGTTGATCCTGACGCCGGCCCTGTGCGCCACCCTGCTCAAGCCGACCAAGGAGAAGACCACCGGCTTCTTCGGCCTCTTCAACCGGGTCTTCGATCGCTCCAACGCGCGTTACCAGAAAGGCGTTGGCGGCATGCTCAAGCGCACCGGTCGCTCGATGCTGGTCTATGCATTGATCGTCGTCGGCTGTGGCGTGGTGTTCACACGCATCTCGACCGGCTTCCTGCCGGATGAGGATCAGGGCTATCTGTTCAACCAGGTCATCCTGCCGGTGGGCTCCACTCAGGAGCAGACCCTCGAGACGCTGGAAAAGGTCGAGCATCACTTCCTGGTCGATCAGGAAGATGCGGTTCAGGAAATGTTCGACGTCGCCGGCTTCAGCTTCGCCGGTCGTGGTCAGAACATGGGCCTGGCCTTCATCAACCTGAAGCCGTGGGATGAGCGCGAGCGCGATTCCTTCAGCGTGGTCAGTGAAGCACAGAGCTACTTCAGCACCTTGAAGGAAGCCCTGGTCTTCGCCATCAACCCGCCGCCGATCATGGAACTGGGCAACGCCAGCGGCTTCGACATGATGCTGGTCGACCGTGGCGGCATCGGCCACAAGGCACTGACCGACGCGCGCAACCAGCTGCTGGGCATGGCGGGCCAGAATCCGGCCGTGACCGGCCTGCGCCCCAATGGTCTGGAAGACAGCCCGCAGTTCACGCTCAATATCGATGAACTCAAGGCGACGGCGATGGGTGTCTCGCTGTCAGAGGTCTACTCGACGCTTTCCACGGCGTGGGGCTCGACCTACGTCAATGACTTCCTCGACAACGGTCGTACCAAGAAGGTCTATGTGCAGGCGGAAGCCAGTGCCCGCATGCAGCCGGAAGACCTCAAGAAGTGGTACGTACGCAACACCTCCGGCGAGATGGTGCCGCTGAGTGCCTTCATCAACGGCGAGTGGACCTACGGGTCGCCGCAGCTGGAACGCTACAACGGCGTCTCCTCGATGGAACTGCTGGGACAGGCGGCACCGGGTTACTCCACCGGTGAGGCCATGCAGGCCATGGAAGAGATGGTCAGCCAGCTCAACAATGGCGTCGCGCTGGAATGGACCGGCATCTCGCTGCAGGAATCCCAGAGTGGCGGCATGGCACCGTATCTGTATGCCATCTCGCTGGTCTTCGTCTTCCTGTGTCTGGCCGCGCTGTATGAGAGCTGGAGCATTCCGTTCTCCGTCATGCTGGTGGTACCGCTGGGGGTGCTGGGTGCCCTGCTCGCCACCTGGATGCGCGGACTCGACAATGACGTCTACTTCCAGGTCGGCCTGGTGACGACCATCGGGCTCTCGGCCAAGAACGCGATCCTGATCGTCGAGTTCGCCAAGGACCTTGAAGTGCAAGGTCGCTCGCTGATCGATGCCACCATGGAAGCCGTGCGCATGCGTCTGCGCCCGATCCTGATGACCTCGCTGGCCTTCACCCTGGGTGCCGTGCCACTGGCCATCTCGACGGGTGCGGGTGCCGCCAGCCGTCACGCCATCGGTAACGGCGTGATCGGCGGGATGATCTCGGCCACGGTGCTGGCGATCTTCCTGGTGCCGGTCTGCTATGTGGTCGTGCGCCGCCTCTTCGGTGAGCCGAAGGACCTCAAGCGAGCCCACGAAGCGGCCCGCCAGGAGGATGACCTTGTCTGATCTCTGATCACGACAGAAGCCTCATTGCTGTCACATTGCGTGACGGCCCTGCACGCCGCCCTCTCCGGGCGGCGTGCCTGTTTGCAGGCTGGCAAAAAAAGGCGCGCTCACGCGGCAAGCATTGAGTGCCATCAGCCTTTTGCGGCATCATGCTACTATCGAACACTGTTTGCCTGCGCAGGCCTGGTGCTCCTACAGCTTCTATACCTTCGCAGGGCCGCGTGTGCATGGGGCCAGGCCACTGACGGCGCATCCCCGAGAGCGCTTCCCCAAGAGCGCAACCACAGGCGTGGTCAAGCCGCGACTGACAACGCCTCTGCGCATGCCCCGAACACGCGCGGCACGGCGATACACCACCCGATCCCGCTGGAGCGACATGCCTCGTCCCCTTGCTGCCCTGCGCCGCTACACCCGGCGTACCTTTGAAACCCGTGATCCGCCGCAGGTGTTCGCGCCTGTCACGTCAGGCGTGTCACGGCGGCGGATGCGTGCCTGCGAGTGCTGCGACCTCGTGGTGGCACTGCCGGCGCTCAAGGCTGGCGAGCGCGCCCGCTGCCCGCGCTGCGATCATCTGTTCGCCCAGCGCCACGCCCATGCCGTGCAACGCACCCTGGCACTGGCGATGGCGTGCCTGGTGATGCTGGTGCTGACGCTGCCCTTCGAGTTCATCGCCTTTGCCACCAGTGGCATCTCGGCAAGCCTCAGTCTGATCGATACGCCAGCCGCCCTGACGGCCGAGTCCTATCCTTCCCTGGCCGTGCTGCTGATCCTGACCATCGTGATGCTGCCGGCGCTCTACCTGCTGGGCGTCATCTATACGCATGCGGCCATCGGGCTGAAACTGCCCTTGCCGGGCATTCGCGGCATTGCGCGCACCCTGAGCCACCTGCGCCCGTGGATGATGGCGGATGTGTTTCTGGTCGGCGTGATGGTGAGCCTGGTCAAGATCGCCGGCATGGCCGATATCAGCTTCGGTCCTTCCTTCTGGGCGTTCTGCGCCTTCGCCCTGCTGATGACCAAGACGCTGGCCAGCATCGATGGGGATCGCATGTGGTTCGCGCTGGCGGGCGAGCCAGCTGCCCCCAGCGGTACGTTGCCGGGCATCGGCGCCGCCTTGCAGGGATTGGCCAGTTGCCATAGCTGCGGCCTGATCAACGCCTGCGGCGAACGGGAGGCGCACACCCACTGCCGCCGCTGTGGCGACCCTGTCCATCAGCGCAAGACGCAGAGCCTGCAGCGCACCTGGGCGTGGCTGATCGCGGCGGCGATTCTGTACATCCCCGCCAATCTCTTCCCGATCATGACCACGGTCAGCCTCGGGGAGAATGACCCGCAGACGATTGCCGGTGGCATCGTGGTGCTCTGGTCACATGGCGACTGGCCCATCGCGATGGTCATCTTCATCGCCAGCATCCTGGTGCCGGCCTCGAAGATGATCGCCATCGCCTGGCTGTGCATCAGCGCCCAGCGCCCCGAGGTGCAGCATGCGCGGGCGCGGGTGACCCTGTACCGCATCACCGAATATGTCGGGCGATGGTCGATGGTCGATGTCTTCGTGGTGGCGCTGCTGGCCGCGTTGATCCAGCTGGGCGCGCTGATGTCGGTCCACCCGGGGCCCGCGGCGCTGTCCTTTGCCTGCGTGGTGGTGCTGACGATGCTGTCGGCGTTGAGCTTCGACCCACGCCTTGTCTGGGACACCGAGACGGAGAAGACGATGATGGCGAACACGCTGTTCGGTGATCTGCCGCTGACGCCGCTGACGGGCTCCGCGTCTCTTGCCGCGTCCTCGCAGGCCGCGCCTCCGTTCACGACGCCATTCACGACCCTGAATGCTTCCCGCAATCCCCCTTCCGCTGCCGCCTCACAGGATGACTTATGAGTGATGATTCTCGCGCACGTCGTGAAAGTCGACGCCGCCTTTCGCCGATCTGGATAGTCCCGATCGTGGCCCTGCTGATCGGCGCCTGGATGGTGTGGCACAACTACGCCAGCCGTGGCCCGCTGATCACGATCGAAATGGAGACGGCGGAAGGCATCGAGGCGGGCAAGACACTGATCAAGACCCGTAACGTCGAGGTCGGCAAGGTCGAATCCGTGCGTCTGTCAGACAATCTCGACAAGACCATCGTCACCGCTCGCATGTCCAAGGACAGCGAGCGCATGCTCAATGCCGACTCGCGACTCTGGGTCGTGAAGCCGCGCATCGGTCGTGAGGGCATCAGTGGCCTCAACACCGTGCTGTCGGGGGCCTATATCCAGCTTCAGCCCGGCGACAGCCGCGATGAGGAGGATCACTTCGTGGCGCTGGAGCAACCGCCTGTGACGACGCAGGACGCCAAGGGACTGCGCATCGACCTCACCAGCAACGATGGCAGCGTGCTCTCCGACGGCGACCCCGTCACCTACGAAGGCTTCGTGGTCGGGCGCGTGGAATCCAGCGAGTTCCGCCCCAGCGAGAAGGAAATGCACTACACCCTGTATATCGACTCGCCCTACCATGAGCTGGTGACCTCCACCACGCGCTTCTGGTCCACCAGCGGGGTCAGCCTGCGCCTGGATTCCCAGGGCCTGCAGGTCGATGTCGGGTCACTGGAAAGCGTACTGAGCGGAGGGGTGGCCTTCGGCATTCCCGAAGACCTGCCGCGTGGTCGCCCGGTGGTCGAGAACACCTCCTTCACGCTTTACTCCGACCAGGAAGAGGCCCGTGAAGGCAGCTTCCACCAGGCCATCGACTACGTGATCATGGTCGACGATACCGTGCGTGGCCTGTCGCGCGGCGCGCCGGTGGAATTCCGCGGCGTCCGTCTCGGCACCGTGGTCAGCGTGCCCTATCGCCTGACCCACCAGCGCGTGCGGACGCTGTCGAGCTTCGAGATTCCGGTGCTGATTCGCATCGAGCCTGAACGCCTCGAGGGACAAGTGGATGATGAAGGCGTGGCCCAGTGGAAGAAGCGCCTCGAGCGCCTCTTCAAGCGCGGCATGCGCGCGACGCTGAAATCCGGCAACCTGCTGACCGGCGCCCTGTTCGTCGATCTCGACTTCTATGACAGTCCGCCGCCCTACAAGGCCGATACCTTCGATGATATCGAGGTCATGCCCAGCGTCTCGGGAGGCCTGGCGCAAATGGAAGCCAAGCTCAATGCCCTGCTCGACAAGCTCAATGCACTCGATGTCGAGCCGGTACTGAGCAACCTGAACAAGACGCTGTCGGCCTCCGAGAGTCTGGTCAAGCGCCTCGACAAGACGGCCGGTCATGTCGATAGCCTGTTGGGTTCCGAGGCGGTACAGAAGCTGCCGGGCGATATCAGCACCAGCATCGACAACCTCAATCGCACCCTGGATGGTCTGACACCGGATTCTTCCGCCTACCGCAAGCTGGAAGGCGATCTCGAACGACTGGACCGCGTGCTCAAGAAGGCGGAACCGCTGCTCGACACGCTGGAGAAGAACCCCTCCAGCCTGATCTTCGACAAGCCGACCACTCGCGATCCGATCCCAAGGGCCCAATGATGACGACAGCCATGAGTCTCTCGACCCGCACAGCCACCATGCCGCAAGCGTGCAGCACGCCTGCCTCACCGCGCACTTCAACGTCGCGCCAGGGCCGCTTCGGCGGCCTGCTGGCAAGCTTGCTGATGCTCGGCACACTGGCGGGCTGCACGACTGCCGCCACCGGTGGCGCCTACCTGCTGCCGCAAACGACACAGGCTGGCGCCGCCCAGCGCAGCGTTGCCGCAGATGCCCCTCTGCTGGAAGTGATGCCGGTGCAACTGGCCAGCTACCTGGAAGGCGGCAGTCTGGTCTATCAGACGGACGACATCACGCTGGTACAGGCCAGTCAGAACCTGTGGGCCGATGACCTGCAGGACATGCTGACCCGCCAGCTGCTGACGCAGCTCAAGGCCAGCCCCGCCCAGCCTCTGAGCCAGTACCGTATCGCGGATACCAGCCTGAGCGGCCTCAAGGGCGCACGCCTGAGCGTAAGCCTGGATCGCTTCATCGGCCGCCACGATGGCCAGTCCGTCATCACCGGTCGCTGGCGCCTGCGCGGCGTGGATGGCAGCGTGCTGGAGGAAGGCGACATCCAGACACTGACTCCCCTGACGGATGACGGCTATCCGGCGCTGGTCAATAGCT
>Ga0208183_1000330_pt1 | contig 24972 bp, 23 predicted proteins | sample MalvirDeepMed_51_FD_184251 | JGI IMG/M metagenome (GOLD analysis project Ga0208183, IMG submission 184251) | Marine viral communities from the Global Malaspina Expedition - Malaspina viral metaG DeepMed_51 (SPAdes) (version 2) | ecosystem: Environmental > Aquatic > Marine > Oceanic | place... | reverse complement strand
ACAAGTCCACGGTGTATATCCCCAAGCCCTCCCGAAATCCGAAAGGGCAAAAGTGGACGACTTTTACGCCGCCCGCGACAACACTATGCCGTCGCTACCGTGGCCGAGTATTGCTCCGCCGTTCACAGGCGTTCGCGGGGTATCAAAAGCCTGCCATCGTAAGGCACCTGTTAAAACACCAAGCACGTCCCGTTTTGCCGCATGCGAGATTTGCGACGTCGTATCATGTTGCGATCGGGAAATAGAATTATCCGGTTCGCCGTGCAGCGTCGGGATCGGACGACCCGCCTTGCGGCACCAAAGAGCGTACCAGATCCGCCATTTCCAAGGTGCCAACTTGCTGGCCTTCTTTCATTACACGATAGCGGTTGGTCGTGTCGCCGCCGGACTTCTCGATAAGCGATTCTAGGTTGTCGTTGTGATCGACTTCGCCGCTAATATCTCCCGTTGTTTCTGTGGTCTTACGCATGACGGACCGGACGCGCAAAACGCGCGCGCGGTTGATGTCGCTGACAAAATCTTCGATGTACGGGTCGCAGGGGTTCAAAAGAATATGCTGGGGCTCACCTTGTTGGACGACAAAACCGTCTTTCAGAATAACCAGATGGTCCGCGAGCTTGAGGGATTCATCTAGATCGTGAGTGATGAAGACGATGGTCTTTTGTAACTCGTCTTGCAGTTCAATCAGTAGGTTTTGCATATCGGTACGGATCAGTGGATCCAGTGCTGAAAATGCCTCGTCCATCAGCATGATGTCAGAATTGCTAGTCAATGCGCGGGCGATGCCGACACGTTGCTGCATCCCGCCGGACAGCTGATGCGGATATTGATCGCCCTGCCCCTCAAGGCCAACACGGGCGAGCCATTTTTGTGCTTCGCTTTCGTACTTCTTCAGGCTTTGCCCTTCGATTGACGGCGCGAGGCCAGTATTCTCCAGAACAGTCCGGTGGGGGAACAGCGCGAATTTCTGGAACACCATCGACATTCGATGTTGCCGCAAGTCACGCAGCTGTTTGTCATTATAAGACAAGATATCCTCGCCATCGACCAACACCTCGCCAGCGGTCGGGTCGATCAGCCGGTTCAGGTGTCGGATCAGGGTCGACTTCCCCGATCCCGATAGCCCCATGATCACCGTGGTCTTGCCGGCGGGTATATCAACGTTGATGTCGTTAAGACCCAGCACGTGGTTATGCTCGGCCAGCAGCTCCGTCTTTCCCATGCCATTCTTTACATGCTCTAGCGCTGCTTTCGGGTCATCGCCGAAAATTTTATACAGGTTCCGGATTTTGATTTTAATATCGTCTGACATGTCCGTTTCCTTATTCTGCCTGGCCGGCATTGATGCGTGCAAGTGCTGCTTTAGTCACCCGATCAAGAATGATTGCAAGCAGTACGATCCCCAAACCCGAGAGCAGACCGACGCCCAGTTCCAGGCTGCGAATACCGCGCAGAACCAGCACCCCAAGCCCCGGTGCGGACACCAGCGAAGCGATTACGACCATTGCGAGGCTCATCATAATTGTCTGGTTCACGCCGGCCATAATGTTGGGCAACGCCAGCGGTATTTGCACCCCGAATAGTTTTTGGCGGCTTGTCATGCCGAAGGCGTCGGCTGCCTCTATCACATCCTTATCGACAAGGCGGATGCCCAGGTCGGTCAGTCGGACGACGGGCACGATGGCATAGAGAATAATCGCGATCCCATACAGCTTTGGCTCTGTGACCGAAAAGAGGAAGATAAGCGGGATCAGATACACAAAAGGCGGCAGGGTTTGCAGCATGTCGAGGATCGGGATCATAATCCGTTGGGTGCGGTCACTGCGTGACATCGCAATCCCTATCGGCACGCCAAGAAGCACGCATATGAAGGCGCAGACGAAAATGATCGCGAGCGTTTGCATTGTGTAATCGTAGTAATCGACAAACGCGAGAAACCCGAAACAAAGCGCTACAAGTCCGACCAGCTTGAGCGACCGTCCGACCACAAAGGTGATCAGCATCAACAGTGGGATCATGATCCACCACGGCACCGCCTGCATCACCCAGAGCATTTCGTTCAGCGCCCAGCTAAGAGGTTGTGTGAGGGGGTCGACGACGACTTTCAGACTGTCCTTGATGTTCAAGAACCCGCTTTCAAGACCAGTGGTCAGGTCGCGCGACTGCGGGATTGCGTCGCAGGCATCGTGCAGATTGTCGAGCGATGGAAACGGTGTGTCCCATGCCGAAACCTCGTCTGCAGTGCCGGTTGTTTTGCCCAGCAGTTCAGCCATCGACATCGGGGTGCCATCGCCGCCAACTCTGCCGCCGCACCAATCGCGCAAGCCGAGTTTGTCGAAGATAAAATCGTATGTTGCCATGCATCCCCCGTGAGGGCGATTGCATCTGCCCTTCGTTCTTTAAAGTCGATTACCTAGAAAAGGCGGCCCGGTGCTTGATGCACCGGACCGCCCCAAAGTGTCGTTTCAGATCAATCGCCAAGAAGCGCGGACAGCTTTGCGCGCGCGTCGTCGTTGATCCAGTCTTTCCAGATTTCGGTGTTGTTTGTCAGGAAGTAGACAGCGGCTTCTTCACTGCTGGCGTTGTTCTCGTCCATCCATGCCAACAGGCTGCTCATCTGGTCCGTTTCGAACTGTACCTTGGACATCAGCTCGGTAACCTCTGGGTGGGAGGTTTGGAAATCCTTGGTAACAACTGTCAAGACGGGTGCCGTGGCAAATTCGGTAACGGCCGCGTCCGCGGAATCAGCATTCGCGTTAGCTTTTTGTGCTGCCTCGATCTCTTCGCCAAGGCTGACCTTGGTCATGTCGAACTTGCCCAGTGGTGTGGTGGGTCCCCAATAGTAGCCAAACCAAGGCTCTTCGCTTTGCACGGCCGATGCCATCGACGTGGCCAGCGTTTCGCCCGAACCGTGGTTGAAGACTTCGATGCCCGAGCCTTCCAGATCCATCGCGCGGATCAGGTTGTCGTTCACAATCCGGCAGCCCCAGCCATCGGGACAGTTATTGAACATGCCGCCGACCAACTCGGGGTTCGCCATCACACCTTCGATGGTTTTCAGCTCGGGGTGCGCTTCGGCCAGATACGTCGGGATCCACCAGCCTTCGACACCGCCGGGTTCAAGAACGCTGGTCAATTCAACGATCTTACCGTCAGCCTTGATTTTTTCATAGGCGTCACCGGCCGAGTTTGGCCAAAGCTCCGGCACGATATCGGGCTCATTGTTCTCGGAAAGCGAGGTCACGGCGGGCGTGGTGTCGGACGGGACGATTGTGACATCACAGCCATACCCTTGCTCGAGCAGGAAGTTGGACACAGCCACAACAACACCGGCAGAGGCCCAGTTCATCTCGGCGATGGTGATCTCGCCGCAGTCTTCATTCGCCAATGCGGCACCTGGGATGGTGACAGCGGCCAGCGCAGCGCTAAGGATGTAGCGGTTCATAGTAGAAACTCCTATTCGTTCATTCAATTTAGCGGCCGCGACTTTATCGCGCGGGCCGGCAAAGCGTCGTCACGGGCATATGCACCGGTCCGACCTTAGAAACAGGTACAAGATCCAGTGCCCCATACAGCTTTCAACGGGATGATATGTCGCGTCAATTTGTGCTTCAGCGGGATCCTACTACGGTGGTCTCGGTTTGCAACCCGATCATCAGGGGAGTTCTGCCAGATTGCCAGTTTTCAATGCAAAACGCTGCGAACGTTAGAAAATTGCAGGACAAACGAAAAAACCGCCCTATAGCCACGGTTAAATGAACTGTGACACTGCGCTTTGACTATTGGTTTCTGACCGGTCGTTCAAAAAAAATGAAACACCCATTTGACATCTTCTTAAACTAAGCTCTTAGTGAGCGTTGCTGGGAATTGACCTTGGGAGGGGAGCAATGACTATAGCGCTACAAGCGAAGGGCTTGACCAAAGAGTTCAAGGGTTTCATCGCTGTCAATAATGTCGATCTTTCGGTCAAGAAAGGCACGATTCATGCGCTGATTGGCCCCAATGGTGCGGGCAAAACCACGTGCTTTAATCTGCTGACAAAATTCCTGCAGCCTACCCGTGGTCAGATAACCTACGAGGGGCGCGACATCACCCGGATGATGCCGTCAGAGATTGCGCGTCTCGGCATGGTGCGGTCCTTCCAAATCTCGGCGATCTTTCCCGATCTTACGGTTTTGCAGAATGTCCGTGTAGCGTTGCAGCGAGCCCGCGGGGAAAGCTATGATTTCTGGCGGTCTGACCGTATTTTGTCAAAGTTCGACGACCAAGCCCGCGACTACATCGCCGAGGTTGGACTGAGCGATCTTACAGACGAACGTGCCGCATCATTGCCTTATGGCCGAAAGCGCGCGCTAGAGATTGCGACCACGCTGGCGCTTAGCCCAGACATGTTGCTTTTGGATGAACCTATGGCCGGTATGGGCCGCGAAGACGTCGAGCGGATCTCGCAGTTGATCCGCCGAATTGCTGAGAACCGCACCGTGCTGATGGTCGAACACAATCTGTCGGTTGTGGCTGAACTTTCAGATCATATCACTGTCCTCGCGCGCGGCGAAATTCTGGCTGAGGGGACATACGAACAGATATCTAAAGCGCCCGAAGTGATCGAAGCCTACATCGGAGCCAACCATGACTGAACCCCTGTCCAATGTATTGTTAAAAGTCCAAGATCTGCGGGGCTGGTACGACGAAAGCCACGTGCTGCACGGTATCGACTTTGAGGTACGCCAGGGCGAAGTCGTGACGTTGCTTGGCCGCAATGGCGCTGGCAAGACATCTACCCTTTTGGCCATCATGGGTATCTTGGCCAAACGCGCCGGATCAATCACCTTTAACGGCACAGAGATGATCAGCCTGCAGCCCCGACAGATTGCGCGGCTTGGCATGGCTCTGTGCCCCGAAGAACGCGGCATATTCTCGTCTTTGAGCGTCGAAGAGAACCTCATGTTGCCGCCGCGCATTGCCGACGGCGGACTGAGCGTCGAGCGGATTTATGATCTGTTTCCGAATTTGTACGAGCGTCGCAAAAGCAGTCAGGGCACCAAGCTATCAGGTGGCGAACAGCAAATGCTGGCGATCGCGCGGATCTTGCGCACAGGGGCCAAGTTCCTGCTGCTTGACGAGCCGACGGAAGGGTTGGCACCGGTGATCGTCCAGCAGATCGGGCACACCATCAAAGCGCTTAAAGACGAAGGTTTCACAATCGTGCTGGTAGAACAGAACTTCCGTTTTGCGGCCTCCGTCGCAGACCGGCATTACGTTGTGGATCAGGGGAAGGTCGTTGACATGATCCCCAACGACCAACTGGAGGAAAACGCCCAGAAGCTTCACGACTATCTGGGCGTGTAGGGAAAACAGGACGCTTAGGCGTCGTAATCAGGAGGGTAATTTATGACCAAGAATCTTGTTATCAGCACCGCGGTATTCGCCGCGATGACTGCAGCACCCGCACTGGCGCAAGACATCAGCGTCAAGCTCGGCGTGCTCAATGACCGGTCCGGCGTATATGCCGATTTGTCCGGCGAAGGCTCGGTTGTGGCGGCACGCATGGCGGTCGAAGATTTCAAAGCTGCCGAAAATGGGATGAACGTCGAAATCATCTCTGCTGACCACCAGAACAAGCCCGACATCGGTTCGAACATCACGCGCCAATGGTATGATGTAGATGGTGTAAACGCGATCCTCGACGTGCCGACATCCTCGGTTGCGCTGGCTGTGGCCGACATCACCGCTGAAAACAACGGCGTATTCTTGATTTCGGGTGCCGGTTCAACGGCTTTGACCCGCGAACAATGTCGCCCGACGTCCGTGCACTGGACATATGACACAGCGTCCCTTGCCAATGGCACCGGTGCGGCGTTGACCAATGCAGGTGGTAAAAAGTGGTTCTTCATGACCGCAGACTACGCCTTTGGTCACTCGCTTGAAGAAAACACCTCGGCGGTTGTTGAGGCCAACGGTGGCGAGGTTGTGGGCCAGGTCAATGTGCCGTTCCCGAACCAGGATTTCTCGTCTTTCTTGCTGCAAGCACAAGGCAGTGGCGCTGATGTGATCGGCCTGGCAAACGCCGGCGGCGATACCGTGAACTCCATCAAGCAAGCATCTGAATTTGGGATCACGCAAGCCGGTCAAAAGCTAGCTGCTTTGCTTATGTTCACCAACGATGTCCATGCTTTGGGTGTGCAAACAGCCCAAGGCCTGTCGCTGACGGAAGCGTTCTATTGGGACCAGAACGATGAAACACGCGCATGGTCGGACCGCTTTATGGAAGCGCATGGTTCCATGCCCAACATGGTACAGGCCGGTGTTTATTCTTCTACAATGGCATATCTTGCGGCCGTGAAAGAACTGGGTAGTGCCGAAGATGGCAAAGCGATCGTCGACAAGATGAAAGCAATGGACATCGAAGACCCACTGTTCGGCAAAGTGACAGTGCGTGCCGACGGTCGTGCGCTGCACGATATGTACCTTTTCGAAGTCAAAACACCTGATGAGTCGACCGGCGAATGGGATCTTTACAAAGAGATTTCCTCCATCAGTGGCGAAGAGGCATTCTTGCCCATGCTTGAAGAGTGCGACTTCTCCAAGAAGTAACGCATCGCGTATTTTCCATCCCACCGTGCTGGTGGGATGGATGTTTCTTTCCACACCACTATAGGGCCAGGATATGTTTGAGTTATTGGGAGTGCCGCCGCAGGTTCTTTTAGGACAGCTTTTGCTTGGCCTGATCAACGGGTCGTTTTACGCGGTTCTATCGCTGGGCCTTGCGGTTATCTTTGGCCTTCTGAACATCATCAACTTTGCCCATGGCGCGTTGTACATGGCAGGTGCCTTTGTCGCGTGGATGCTATTGAATTATCTGGGCATTGGCTATTGGCCCGCTTTGTTCGTGGCACCGCTGATCGTGGGTGTCTTTGGTGTCGTCATCGAACGCACCATGTTGTCGCGCCTATACCATCTGGATCACCTCTATGGCCTGCTGCTGACATTTGGGTTGGCGTTGATCATTCAGGGCCTGTTCCGCAACTATTACGGCATCTCGGGATTACCCTATCAAATCCCTGCTGTGCTTTCGGGTGGGCAGAACCTTGGGTTTATGTTCCTGCCGAACTATCGCGCATGGGTCGTTGTCGCGTCTGTTCTTGTGTGCTTTGCCACCTGGTTCGCCATCGAGAAGACGCGTTTGGGTGCCTATCTACGCGCTGCGACCGAAAATCCGACGCTTGTAGGCGCATTTGGCGTGAACGTTCCGCTGATGGTGATGCTGACTTACGGGTTTGGTGTCGCGCTGGCTGGATTTGCTGGCGTCTTGGCTGCCCCGATCTATTCCGTGAACCCGACAATGGGCGAACAACTTATTATCGTGGTTTTTGCCGTCGTTGTGATCGGTGGGATGGGCTCCATCATGGGGGCCATCGTCACGGGCTATATGCTTGGTATCGTCGAAGGATTGACGCGGGTGTTTTACCCCGAGGGCTCAGCCGTCGTTATTTTCGTCATCATGGCAATCGTTTTGATGATCAAACCTGAAGGTCTGTTCGGGAGGACCGCATAATGGCAATGGCTGACAAAACCAAAGGCGAAGCTACAGGCATGCCAACACTTCATAAGATCATCTTTGGGGTGCTTCTGGCCGCGCTGATCGTGCTGCCATTTTTCGTCTACCCCGTGTTTGCAATGAAGGTGATGTGTTTCGCTCTCTTCGCCGCGGCCTTTAACCTTTTGCTGGGCTTCGGCGGATTGTTGTCGTTCGGACATGCCGCGTATTTTGGGGGTGCCAGCTATGTTGCGGCGCACGCGGCCAAGGTCTGGGGTCTGACACCAGAGCTGGCCGTTCTTTGCGGTGCAGCGGCGGCAGGCGGTTTGGGTTTTGTCATCGGGTCACTGGCGATCCGCAGGCAAGGCATATATTTTGCGATGGTAACGCTGGCCTTTGCACAAATGGTCTATTTTACCGCGCTTCAGACAGACTTTACCGGCGGCGAAGACGGCATTCAGGGCGTTCCGCGCGGTGCCCTGTTCGGGCTTTTCGACCTGTCCGACAACCTAGCGCTCTATTTCTTCGTTCTCGCCGTCACCTTTGGCGGGATATTGTTTTTGTACCGCATTGTGCATTCCCCCTTCGGCCAAGTGCTCAAGGCGATCCGCGAAAACGAACCCCGTGCAATTTCTTTGGGCTACAACGTCAACCGGTACAAACTTATCGTTTTCACTTTGTCCGCGACGATGGCGGGGGTCGCGGGGGCCACGAAATCGCAGGTATTCCAGTTGGCTTCTCTAACGGACGTGCATTGGTCCATGTCAGGAGAGGTCGTTCTGATGACTCTGCTGGGCGGCATGGGTACGATCTTTGGGCCCCTTGTAGGCGCAGGGCTTATCGTCACCATGCAGAACTATCTGGCAACTTTCGGCGCATGGGTCACGATCATCCAAGGTGTGATTTTCGTCATCGGCGTTTTGATGTTCCGGGAGGGCATCGTTGGGGTCTTGGCTCGTTGGTTTAAAAAGCCTTTGTAATCGCGGCTTAGGACGTTTTTGGCCTTCCCAACTTCAAAAGCGAAGGAACTATTACCCCTCCTCGCTTTTGAGAATTTCTGCTTTGCCATGTCATAGCTACGAATTTTATACGCTAGGTCGACTGGGCTGCAGCAGGCTCAATTCTTTTTGGCACCGGCACGTTGAACATCTCCGAACGGCCGAAGGCCCGACCTGAAGATGCGCACTGCATTTGCAACCTACCGGCCCGTGCGGTCTAGATGACGGCTGAAATTAGCCATATTTACCGCCGTTGCCGAGCGGTTAATACACTTCGCTTCACGTAGCCCGGCATAATAAGCGAAGCCGGAAATTGTGGAGTTCGTTGTGTGAAATTCTAAGAGATCCGCGAAATCGCAGAGTCGACGGGGTATGACTTCATCAGCCTTAGATATCGCAACTGTCTGTTAATGCTAATTAATTACCTGCTCAGAGATGCAAATCATAAAATACTGGACAAATGACCAGTTCGTCTGTTCAGATGCCCGGTAGTATCAAGGGTCGCCAGTGGAGGGGCAGTCCTTGATGAAAATGACTTGGGAGGAGTCGATCATGAACAGCGAAAAGAACCAGACAAGATACGCAGCCGTTGCACAGGAATTTGACGCAGGCCGTATTTCGCGGCGTGACTTTATGCGCAAAAGCGCAGCACTCGGGGTGGCCGCTGCGGCACCTCTTGCACTAGGGGCCAGCCATGCCAAGGCGCAAGCAGCCGAAAAATATGATTACATCATTATCGGTGCCGGCTCTGCGGGTTGTGCCCTTGCGGCGCGCCTGTCGGAGGACCCGGACAAGAACGTGCTCGTGCTTGAAGCAGGGCCTGCGGATGAAAACCAGTTTATCCACATTCCTGCTGCCTTTCCAAATCTATTTCAGACCCCGCTAGACTGGGCTTACCGCAGCACGCCCCAAAAGCATTCCGCCGATATTCAACTGTATATGCCCCGAGGAAAAGTTTTTGGTGGGTCAAGCTCGATCAATGCGATGATCTACAAGCGGGGCAATCCGATCTGTTATGATGCTTGGGGGGCAGAAAACCCCGGCTGGAGCCACGCAGATGTCCTGCCTCTATTCAAGCGGTCGGAAAATAACGAACGCGGTGCCGGTGATCATCACGGCACAGGTGGCCCGCTGAACGTAGCGGACCTGCGCGACCCTAACCCTGTGACGCTCGCGATGGTCGATGCCGCTGTAGAGGCGGGCTATCCAGCGCAGCCCGATTTCAATGCGGGCACAGAGCAGGAAGGGTTCGGCCTGTATCAGGTCACGCAAAAAGACGGGATGCGAAATTCGACGGCCGTCGCTTTCTTGCACCCTGCCCTAACGCGCGACAATCTCGCGATTCAGGCCGAATCCCATGTGCACAAGCTCCTTGTCGAAAATGGCCGCTGCGTCGGTGTGCGGTTTAAAGCAGGCGACGAGATGCATGAGGTCATGGCGGAGGCTGAAGTCATCCTGTCGGCAGGATCGATCGGCTCACCCCAGATTTTGATGCTGTCGGGCATTGGATCACGCAGCGCCCTGACAGAGCTGGGGATCGAGGTGGTTCATGACCTCCCCGGTGTTGGTCAGAACCTTCAGGAACACCTGATGGCACCGGTTGCCCATGTCTGCACGCAACCCGTAACCCTCGCCCATGCGACTGAGCCTGAGCAGGCGGAACTGCTCGCCAAGGGCATGGGAATGCTCACGTCGAATATTGGCGAAGCAGGCGGATATCTGACGGTTATGCCGGACGCCCCTGCCCCTGATCTTCAGTTTCATTTTGCCCCTACCTGGTTCATCTCGGACGGTGCTGGCAATCCAACGGACAGCGAAGGCTTTACCATCATGCCGAGCCTCGTTGGGACGAAGTCAGTTGGTGAAATCACGCTCGCGTCAGCCAACCCAGAGGATGCGCCGCTGATCAACCCGAATGCTCTTGCCGAAGCTCAAGATCTGGAAATTCTGGTCGAGGGGGTCAAGATCGCGCGTAAGATCATGAGCTCCCCTGCGCTGGATGATTTCCGTGGCGAAGAGCGCTTTCCGGGGGTGGATGTTCAAACCGATGACGAAATTCGAGCCTATTTGCGGGCAAATATCCAGACGATCTATCACCCTGTGGGCACCTGTAAAATGGGGTCCGATGACATGGCTGTGGTCGGCGCCGATCTAAAGGTTCATGGGATCGACGCGCTGCGCGTCGCGGATGCGTCTATCATGCCGACGATCGTCAATGGCAACACCAATGCTGCCGCCATCATGATTGGCGAAAAGTGCTCTGATCTAATCCGGGCCTAACTTGACTTACCCCTCGCGACCTCGGGCGACCGAGGTCGCGAGCCCCCATATCGTCTCAAAATTACGGAGCCACTCTATGCTTGGCAAAATGATGGACCAGCAGTTGCTGATCTCTTCCCTTATCGATCACGCAGCCCGCTGCCACGGGCGCACCGAAATTGTCTCGGTTGAAACTTCAGGCGCAGTAGACGTCACAAACTGGCAAGAGGTTGCCAAGAATGCGCGGCGCTTGGGTTCGGTACTGACCAAACTGGGCCTGCCGGAGGAAACCCGGTGCGGCACCATCGCATGGAATAACCGGCGGCACCTCGAGATTTACTTTGGCAGTTCGGGTGCAGGCTTCATCTGCCATACCCTCAATCCGCGTCTGCATCCCGACCAGATGGTCTATATCGCCAATGACGCGCAAGATCGGGTGATGTTCTTTGACCGAACCTTCCTGCCCGCTGTGGCAAACTTGAAGGACCGGTTTGATACGGTCGAGCACTACGTTCTGCTGGGACCACGGGACGACGAGGCGGCCCAGATGCTTGACGGGCTGCAGTTCTATGATGAATTGATCGCTGACGGAGACCCGGATTTTGTCTGGCCCGAACTCGATGAACGCCAGCCCTCTTCGCTTTGCTACACATCCGGAACCACGGGAAACCCGAAAGGCGTGCTTTATTCCCATCGGTCGACCTTGCTTCATGCGCTCGTGGGCAACCAGCCCGACGGGCTTGCGATCTCGGCCTGTGATACGGTGATGCCGGTTGTGCCAATGTTCCACGTCAATGCGTGGGGCGTGCCCTATACTGCGGCGTCGGCTGGTGCAAAACTGGTGCTGCCGGGTCCGGGGCTGGATGGGGACAGCCTGGCCAACCTGATCGACACACAACAGGTGACTGCTGCCTTTGGCGTGCCCACAATTTGGATGGGGCTATTGGCGGCGCTGGAGAAATCCGGCTCTAAACTGCCAAGCCTGACCCGCACTATTGTCGGTGGCGCACCGATGCCACCGTCGATGTATACGGCGTTCCGTGACAAATATGATGTCGAATTGATTCAAGCGTGGGGCATGACAGAGACCAGCCCCCTCGCGACGGTCAACCGTCTGCTGCAGCGCCACGAGGGTCTGTCGACCGAAGCGCAAACCGACATTCGCGTGGGCCAGGGCCGCTCTGTTTACGGGGTAGAAATCCGGCTGGTAGATGAGTCCGGGAATGTACTGCCCGAAGACGGGGCAACACAGGGCGACCTGCAGGTGCGCGGTCCTTGGGTGGTTCACAGCTACTTTAACAAAGAAGACTCGGCGCTGACCCCCGATGGCTGGTTCGACACTGGCGATGTCGCCACGATTGACGCGGATGGTTTCATGGTGATCCGAGACCGTTCAAAGGACATCATCAAATCCGGCGGCGAATGGATCTCTACGGTCGAGCTTGAAAACATCGCAATCGGTCATCCGGCGATCGCAAATGCCGCCGCCATCGCTGCCCATCACCCTAAATGGGACGAGCGTCCGATCCTGATCGCGGTCAAATCCGGTGACGTCTCCGAAGCGGAGCTTCTGAAAACCTACGACGGCAAAGTCGCCAGCTGGCAGGTGCCGGATCGGGTGATCTTTGTCGATGAACTGCCCCTAGGTGCCACGGGCAAAGTGGTGAAACTCAAACTACGCGAGACCTACGCGAACGTCCTTCTGGAGGGAGCCGCATGAAACATCAAAGTAACTTCACCCCCGATCTGCAAGCAGCCTATGACGTCGAACTAAAAGCCCTCGACGCGGCGAAGGACCGTTGGGCGCGAACCTCGCTGGACGAACGCATCGCGGTATTGCAGGCAGTCAAAGACAATCTGATGCGCGTCGCCGAGGAATGGGTCGATGCGGCGGGTAAGGCCAAGGGCATCCCGCAAGGCTCCCCTCTCTTGGGGGAGGAATGGACATCGGGGCCCTATGCCGTCATGTCCTGCTGCAACGGTCTGATCGATACGTTGTCGCAGATGGAAGGCAAAACCTTTCTGGACGGGCTAAAGAAACGCAGCCTGCCAAGCGGCCAAACCGCCGTGCGCGTTGTGCCACATTCAATCTGGGACCGGCTGTTGATTTCGGGCGTGCATGCGGATGTCTGGATGCAAAAAGGCGTGACCCCCGCCAACCTCAAGAACAACGCTGCATCAGCCTATGATATTCCGGCAGACCAACGGCGTGGCAAGGTCGCGCTGGTTCTGGGCGCCGGCAATATCGCCGCGATCACGCCGCTGGATGCTTTCCAGAAGCTCTTTCTGGAAAACCAGGTGGTCTTGCTTAAAATGAACCCCGTCAACGACTACCTGACCGAGCCTTTGCAGGCCGCCCTGAAGCCGCTGATCGACCGCGACGCACTACGTATCCATCGTGGCGATGGTCCAGCGGGGGCCTATCTTACGACGCATCCGCTGGTCGAGGAAATCCACATCACCGGTGCGCGCGCCACCCATGATCTGATCGTCTGGGGTCCAGGCGAGGAAGGCGAGAAGAACAAGGCCGCCAACACGCCGAAAAACACCCGACACATGACATCCGAGCTTGGTGCCGTTTGCCCCACCATCGTCGTACCAGGCCCGTGGACCAAGGCGGACTTGCGCTTTCAGGCGGAAAACATCGCCACCATGAAACTGCATAACGGTGGCTTTAACTGTGTCGCGGTGCAGAGCCTTATTTTGCCGAAAGGCTGGGATAAGACAGCCGAGCTGATGGGGAACGTCGCCGATGTGATGGCCAAACACACCAAACGGGCCGCTTATTATCCCGGTGCCGAAGATCGCCAACAGGCTTTTGTCGATCATGCCGAAAACCCGCAAAAGCTGGATCGTGGGGCGGATGTGGCTCCGCTTTATCTTGCCGATATGGCCGAGGGTGATAGCGATTGGCTGGCCCAGACCGAAGTCTTCACATCTGCGCTTGGTGTCATGCATATCGAGGCACAAGATGCCGAAACCTATCTGATCGAAGCGATTAAATGGGCGAATGACACGCTCTATGGCACATTGGGCGGCAATATCATCATCCACCCTGCCACGATCCGCGCCATGGGCCGTAAACGGTTCGAAGAGATCACCGCCGAATTCCGCTATGGCGCGATTGCGATCAATGCGTGGTCCGGCCTTGCCTTTCTGGTGACTGCCTGTCCCTGGGGCGGCTTTGCTGGCGCAACCTTGCAACACGTCCAGTCTGGTGTGGGCACCGTCCACAATACCTTCATGCTTGAAAACGTTGAACGCACGGTGATCGAGGCCCCGTTCCGCCCCTTCCCGCGCAATCTGTTATCCGGCGGGATGAGCCTGCTGCCCCGGCCGCCCTGGTTTGTGTCCAACAAGCGTCAGCATCATATCGGTCGCTTGCTGACCCGGTTTCAGTACAAACCCAGCTGGTTCAAGCTGCCGCGTATTTTCTTTCACGCCCTTTTGGGCTAGGTCGGCAGGGACAAATGTGAGTGCCCGATGAACGACATGACCCAAACAGGTAAGCTTGCGGACCGAAAAGCGAATAAGGCCCGCAAGCGTGAGAACCGCAAACGCGAGATTGCGCAAAGTGCGATCAGCGCGCTTAAGCTTTATGGTTATGCCCGTACGACCCTGCGTGATATTGCGTCGCAATCAGAAATGTCGCTTGGCAGTCTGCACTACTATTTTGAGGATAAGGACGAGCTTCTGATCTACTGTGTGCGACAGTACAAAAGCGAGTTTGCCAAAATAATTTCTGCATCTGTCAGTGGTATTTCCAACCCAGATCGCATCAAGACAGCGTTCTGTACTGCTTTGGCAGAAACGATCAGTACCGAAGCCGAGCTTCATCGGCTTTGGTACGACATTCGAAACCAAGCGCTATTTGACCAAGCTTTCGTTCCCGTCGTTGACGAGATTGAAGAACAGCTGATCGAGATGATGAATCCGATAGCCTCTGAGCGCAAAGCCAAGGAACTTCTTTATCTGCGTTTCGACGGCGCTTTTCGATATCTGCTGCAGTTGAGCGTTTCTGGTCGCCCGCGTGAGTTGGAGGAAATGACCGAGGTGCTCAAAGCCGCTGCCGGGTAACCCCACCTGCGTCTGCATCATATGCTGCAAACAGTCTTCTGATCATTTGCGCGCTTTCGAATGACAGTCTACATTGCTGGTAGCGTTTGGATCAAAACGCTATGAGGTCGCAGGGCGGTAGGAACCCCGAGGCGCCGTGGCAGCGCCTCGGGACTGTACATAATATATGTGGGTTAGTTCATACCGTAGTTTGCCCGGTCCAACTTGTCGTAGATCTCTGCTTTGGCCAATGCTGCCAATGCATAGGTATCGCCGTGGTCCACATCCGCCAGCAGGGCAGCCCAGCGATCAACGATGCGCTTGTAGTCTGCCAGCAGCGCTTCGGGGTTCTCAATACCGCGGCTCTTGGCGTTCTCGATCAGCACGGCCTCGTCGGCGGTTACAAATTCCGCCAGCGCTTCCGTCAGAGCCTGATCAGGTTCGAAAATCTTCATGCCGCCTTCTTTGGCGGCGGAAACCGCTTTATCAACATCCTTGTCGAACTCGACCCGGTGCTGCGCAAGATAGTATGCCATCTGGTCAAACAATACGTCGCGCGACTCTTCCGACAGGCCTTGCCAGAACGCTGGGTTATAGCCCCATTCGAAACCGGCATAGTAGTTACCGACGGCCAACGTGTTCATGTGCGTGACCACATCCGAAAGCGAAAAGGAATCCAACGCATCCGCAGCCGCAACCGCACAATCAAGCGATCCTGTGTCGAGGCCAGTGTACATCTCGCTTGACGGGATCGACACGGGTACCGCGCCCACATGTTCGGCAAAGCGTGACCAGGCACCGCCCGCCATGCGCAGACGCTTGCCCTGAATGTCCTCGTAGGTCGCGACAGGTGTGTTGCACATCATGTAATATTGCGACGTCGAATAGCCGCCGCCGAAAACGACGCCATTCTCTTTCCACTCGGCCAGTGCGGCCTCGTTGGTAAGGCCGAATTCAGTCGACGCAAAGGCCATGACCATCGGATCGGTGTTATAAAAAGCAAAGTTGCCGATCAGGTTGGCGACAGGCAGTTCGGACGGGGTGTAGGTCCCGGCGTGATAGGTCACTTGAGCAACGCCATCCCGCACGCCTTGTAGGGATGCGGCCGGCGGCAGAAGCGACCCACCGGCGAAAACGGTAAAGTTCACGTCCCCGTTGGTTTCCTCGGCCACGCGTTTGGCGAACTCGACGTAGGGGCCGCGCACCATCGAATGGCGTTCGGCAAAGAAGTGGTTGGCGTTTTGCGCGATGGCGGCAGTGCCAAGGCCACAGGCCGCGAGGGCCAAAAGGGATGTCTTCAGTTTCATTGTGTCGTCTCCTCCGGTTGAAAAGTTTTCACTGCGCCATGAGCGAGGGCAGGAACAGGCTGATCGCGGGAAAGGCGCTCAGGATGAACAGGGTCAAAATATCCATGGCAATGAACCACGTGGTGCCCGAGATGATGTCGCGCAGCTTGACCTCGCCCGATAGCGCGCTGTGTAGGACGTAAAGGTTCAATCCGACAGGCGGCGTCACAAGGCCGATCTCAAGCAATTTGATGCAAATGATGCCGAACCAGATCAGGTTGATGTCGGCGGCTTCTAGCACGGGCAGCAGGATAGGCAGTGTGAGCAGGATCAAGCCGATCGAGTCGATTACCATGCCCAGGATGACGAACAGCACAGCGATCATAAGGATGATTACGAACTGGTTGTCAGAGACCGATAGCATCATATCCGTCAGTGCCCGTGGCACACCGGATAGCCCCATAAACCGGGTGAACATCACCGCGCCGATGGACAGAAAGAAGATCGAAGACGTCGCCAGCGTCGTCTGGCGGATTGCCTCGGCCAACGCCTTGCGCGTGAGCGAGCGGCGTAGCAGCGCGACGGTTGCAGCCAGAAACGCCCCGACGGCCCCCGCCTCGGTCGGGGTGAAAAATCCACCGAAGATGCCGCCAAGGACGCCCAGAACCAGCACAGGAAAGGGCCAGACCGACCAGAGCAGACCCAGCAGTTTTTTACGATCAACCCGTTCAATGACAGCGGGTGCAAGCGCGGGCGTCACCGTGGCACGCACGGTAATCATTGCCATATAGACAAACGCCGATAGCACGCCGGGAATGACACCTGCGATAAACAGCTGGCCGATCGATTGCTCGGTGAAGATGCCGTAAAGTACCATCAGGATCGATGGCGGAATAAGCGAGCCAAGCGTGCCCGACGCCGCGACAACACCTGTGGCCAGCGACGGATGGTACTTTGCTTTCAGCATCTCGGGCACGGCAATCTTTGACATCGCTGCGGTTGTCGCGATCGACGAACCCGAGGCCGCGGCGAAAAGGCCACAGGCACCAACGCTCGCGGAAGCGAGCCCGCCCGGCACTCGCGCCAACAAAACGCGCAACAGATCAAACGCGCCCGCAGTCAGGCCGGTATTGGCCGCAATAAAGCCCATAAACAGAAACATCGGGATCGCCGTCAGCGACCAATCCCCGATCAAGTTGAACGGCATCGCACTCACGATCCCAAGTGCTGCTTGCAGGTTGAACATCACAGTAATGCCGACAAAGGACACCGCCATAAGCGCCGTGCCAATGGACATCCGGAAGGCCAACAAACCAAACAAGGCTCCTACGCCGATCCAACCGATCAAAAGGTTACTCATGACATGTTTCCATCTAGCTGCGATTGCGTCACAGGCTGTCCGCGCACCACAAGGACGGCGCGTATAAAAGCAGCGAGACTGGCAAGGCCAAAACCGAGCGGCAAAACCATCCGTGACGGCCAGACGATGACCTCGCGTCCGCCCATGACCACTTCGCCCACACGCAGCGCCCGCACCGCATCAAGACCTGTTCGCCACGCCATAACAACAAGGATCGCCGCGGCGGCTATGCAGCTTAGGAACAAGGCCAGCTTCTGAAGCCAGTTCGGAAAGTGATTGAACAATAGATCAACCGATATCTGCTGGTCCTGCATCTCGACAAACGCCATCGGCAGCATGACCAGCGCAACCATATAATAGTAGGAAGACATTTCGACCGTGCCTTGGATCGGCGCATTCCACACCAGCTTTGCGATGACATCAGCTACGATGTTCAGCATCATCGCAATGACGCCGAAACCACCTACGAACATCAGCCAAGAGCACAGTCTGTTGAAAAACTTTAGCATCGGGCCTCCTCCCCATACCAAGACGGGATGTGTACCCGTACTTCCGATTTAACCTCCTCTCTCGAGGTTCAGTTGACAAATAGCGATGGCTGATCGAGTGATAGCGAAACGCGATCACCATGGAGCATGTGAATGCACGACAGCAGGAAACCCACCCGCTTAGACCTTCGTCATCTGCGATACGCCTTGGCCGTGGCAGATGCGCAAGGGTTCAGAGCGGCGGCTGAACTGCTCAATATCGCGCAACCAGCCATTTCGAAAGCGGTGAAAGACACCGAGGTTGATCTTGGTTTCCGGATTTTCGATCGAAGTGGGCCGCGTGTGGTGCCTACGCCCGAGGGGGTAGTCTTTCTTGATGACGCGCGCCAGACGGTGGCGCAGTTCGAGCGGACGATCCGGGCATCAAGACAAAATGCAGCGGGTGCGCGCGGGCATATCATCGTCGGATATTCCGCGCTCGCAGCTTCACGCCAAATTTCCGAAGCACTCGACGCTTTTCATCGTAGTATCCCCGGGGTGCAGGTCGAGATGCATGTGATGTCTACCGATAACATGCTGAAAAACTTGAAGTCTGGCGTGATCGACCTTGGATTTCTGCTGTCCCATCCTACGGTAGGTGCTCCTGGGATTGACCAGATGCCGGTCTGGAGCTCGTCCATCGGTATCGTTACCCCTGCTGGAGAGGCACCTGCAGGGGTCAAGGACTTGGACGGCGTGCCTTTTGTTATGGGCCTGCGCGAGAACTGGCGTTCTTGGCGCGCGCTTCTCGACAGCGCTTGTGATCGGGCCAACCTTAGCACGGTGGTTGTCGATGAGGCTTGGGACGTTCAGGTGATATTGCAACGCGTGGCCGAGCGCCGCGGGGTTACGTTTTTCCCTATGAGCATGGCCGACAGTCTTCCTGCCGCACTGGAACTTGCACTGATTGACGGTCTGGACGCAGAAGCAACGATCTCTATGGCCTGGAGCACCAAAGCCGATACCAGCCTTCTGCGCCAGTTTCGCAACCACTTTCCTCAACTCGCTTGATCACGTCCAGTTATCGGACGATACCGCAAGTCTATTTGCTTAGCGGGGTGATAGCGCGAATGTATGCAAATATGAAACAAGCCCCAATGAATCGCTTCGATGCGCCCGAGGCGCAGCCCTTCCTTCTCGAAGGCAGCGATGTAGGCTTTCTCTTTTTTCACGGCTTTACAAGCACCCCCCAAAGCGTACGCGACGTAGCGCAGCACGTACATTCGCTGAGCGGTGTTACTGTGCATTGTCCGCTGCTGGTCGGCCATGGCAAGACCCCTAGCGCCCTGGCTCAGACGGGCCATCGCGATTGGGTGGCATCCGCAGAAGCGGCGTTGGAAACCCTGTCGTCCCGATGTGATCGTATCATTGTGGGTGGGCTTTCTTTGGGTGCCACTTTATCGCTCAACCTCGCTGCGCGGATGCCAAGCAAAATACATGGCGTTGTCAGCATCAATGGATCGACCGGCCTCTATCGGCCCGAGGTCGTAGCACCGCTTTATGACACCGACGGGCAGGAGTTCGTTGCGGGGATAGGATCGGATATCGCCGAGCCGGGTATGTCTGAAATATGCTATGATCAAATTCCGAGAGACACGCTGAAAGAGCGTTTTCTGCTAACGAACACAACCGGCGCTTTGCTGCCGCTTATCCAACAGCCAGTGCTCATCCTGCAATCGCGACGGGACAATGTCGTGGATCCTGATAACGGTCATCGCATTGCGACTTTGGTGGGATCGGCCGATATTCAACTTCGCTGGTTGGAACGCTCATATCATGTCGCAACATTGGATTATGATCGTATGCTGATCGCCACGAGGATCGCTGATTTCCTGACCTTTTCATCAAGGTAGATCGTGCAATAACTGTCGGCTTCCGCAGTGTGGCAACTACGATTGGATGTTGATGCCGAGCCTTATAGGTCGTTGATATTTGGTGAAATCCGTCAAGTTTTTGGTGTATATTAGTAAAATACTGCGACTTTTCTTTGGAAACGACTTCTTAGTAGGGCAGTTCGACCAGCGCAGCGACGCTTAAGGTGATGCGTCGGGTTGATGACCCGCACATGGAATTACCCCTTCCTGCAGGCGGATGCTCAGGCATATCACACATCACAATCAATCTCCGCCGCGGCGTAGCCGAGGGGAAACCCGCTTAAAATGTAGCTCAAAACCGTGCAAACAAGCCGCCACCTCTTCCTTTGGTCCCCATGATTTGCGGGAGTGTTTCACCGTTGACAACAAAGCTTCCCTTATCCTAAGTGATCTTCTGCTCGCGATGGCGTCGCGATGCGTCCTCTTGTTCCATTCCTGAACGCCCGGATCTTTAGAGGCAGCGTAAACTGCGTCGAAGGAGTTCGTGATGTCTGCAATTACTCAGATTACCCTGCATAAACCGTCCACCTCGATTGTGGGCATGATGGCCATGTCGCTGGCAATGCTTCTTCTACCTATGGGAGATGCGGTTACCAAATCTTTGACGAGCACCTTGGCCCCGGCTCAGATCGCATTTTTCCGCGCAATAATTCAGGCAGGATTACTCGCAAGCGCATTTTTGGTGATGCGCCGCCGCTTGAGCGGACGGGCATTTTCCATATGGTCTTTCATGTCTGGGCAATGTGTTGCGGTGGTCAGTCTCGGTTTGATTGCAGCTTTCAAAACTATGCCAATAGCCACAGCCATTGCGATCTTTTTTGTTGAACCTTTACTACTCACCCTTCTTGCGGGCTTTATGCTGGGGGAAAAACCTGGCCCGCATCGATATGTCGCCATCGCAGTCGGTATGCTTGGGGTTCTCTTAATTCTAAGGCCGAACTTTGCCACCTTCGGGCCATCAGTTTTCCTCCCCGTGGTCGCAGCCGTAGCCTATGCCTTGAACATGATCGTCACGCGCCGTGCGACGAGGGTGGCGTCTGCACTTAGTTTTCAGCTGGGTTCAGCTGTTTTCGCCAGCATCACATTGTCGATCATCATGCTGACAACAACAGACCTTTTCGCGATGATCGAGGTGATTACGCTGCAAATTGCGCTCGGCTTGTCCGGCGCTGGTGTGCTAGCCGCAGCGACGTTCTTGCTAATTGCCTATGCCTTTAGTCAAGCTGAAGCGAGCGTATTGGCTCCATTCCAGTATCTTGAAATTCTCGGCGCAACATTGATTGGCTTTCTAGCGTTTGGTGACGTCCCCGATGAAATCACTATTTTGGGTACGTTCGTCATTCTTGGCTCCGGCATGTACGTCTTTCATCGGGAACGTCGCGCAAACATGCCTGTGCGACGCACTCAGACGCGGCGCGATCGCTAGCCTGAACCGATATGCCGACCTCTGATCCGTAGATAATCCGGTCGGTTATCCTAACGTCTGACGGATTTGGCTACACGCCGACCCTACGTCAAGATAAGCTCGCCCGGAACGGTCGTGTTATGCAAAGGTATATCAAACGGAAGCGGCGCTCTATATCTGGCACCCGTTTAGGGTCAGTGCCCGTTTTTGTGCAAACTGCCGGTTGATCCTGCGACGAAGTACTGAGACGTTACGCATAGTCCGTCGGAGGCGATAAATTGCATTTAGTTAAGTCACTGGCCCCTGCCGTCGCACGGGTTTCAAGCGTTGAAGCCTTTCGCGCGGGGTTTGGCGCTTTTGTAGGACTGGGGTTGGTAGGACTTTTTCTGCTGTCCCCCCAGATCGACACCGAACTTGGGCTATATCTCGTGGCACCTTTCGGGGCCTCTTCGGTACTTTTATTCGCGGTACCGAATAGTCCGCTAGCGCAACCTTGGTCTGCCATTGTTGGCAACATGGTCGCCGCACTTGTGGGTGTCGCTGTCTGCCTTTCAGTTGGTGACCCCGCATTACGGGTCGCTTTGGCTGTAGGGCTGGCAATTACGGCAACCATTCTGTGTCGCGCGGTTCACCCTCCGGCTGGTGCGGTTGCTATGACCGCGGCCATGTCCCCCGACGCAATTGCGGATATGGGCTTTTGTTTTGCTCTGGCACCGGTAGGGCTTGGTACGGTTGCGCTTGTCATGCTGGCGGCGATCTACGCACGGCTAACCGGTCGTCATTACCCATTTAGGCAGTTTGAAGACCCAAGCGCACATGGGACCGCAGATCTCAATCCGACAGAGCGACTGGGTCTTTCCGAAGACGCTTTGGAAGATATTCTCGAACGTTACAGCCAATCCTTTAACTTGGGTGTGGAAGACCTGGCCAGATTGATCGGCGCAGCCGAACTTCAAGCGGCAGCCCAGACCTCGGGTGTGTCAACGGCCCAAGAAATAATGTCGCGCAACCTCGTTACCGTCGGCCCGAAAACAGCGATGAAAGATATCGCCGACCTATTTCGAAAGCACCGTTTCACCGCCCTTCCCGTAGTCAAAGGGGATGGAACCTTCATTGGTGTAATTTTTCAAATGCACCTCATCAACCAAGTTCGCGCTTTTGCAATGCGCCACAACCGTAGCTATGTCGAAGCCCTACGAAGGCTGCTAGATCGAGAACGAGACAAACCGATAACAGCGGAATACATCATGAGCGTGGCAGGGCCACGGGCAACGACAAGCACGCCGATTGGAGCCTTGATTCCCATGATGGCTGATGGTGACACAGATGCAGTGCCCATCATCGAGTACGGTAAAATCGTTGGTATTGTCACCCGCACAGATTTGATCGCTGCCTTGGCACGTAGCGCGGCGCGCGGCACTGCATCGGCCGCCAATGACTAGGTGTCTGAACGCTGAAAACCGGCGACCCCGTGACGCGTAGCAAATTTGCACTAGGTCAAGACCAGCAACACGTTTGGGACATGGTCCTGCATCTACTTTTACACACTAAGCCGAAGGATGGCCAAAATGACAGTCAAACTCGCAATCGTCTATTATTCCAGTTATGGCACTAACCATCAGATGGCGACCATCGCCGCCGAAGCTGCAAAATCCGCCGGGGCCGAGGTGCGTCTGCTTAAGGCACGCGAGACGGCTCCAGACGAGGCAATCAACAGCCAGGACGCATGGAAAGCGCATCACGAAGCCACAGCAGATGTTCCGGAGGCAACCGCAGACGATATGGAATGGGCAAACGCCTACCTGATCTCCGCCGGCACCCGCTTTGGCGTCATGGCCAGTCAGATGCGCGCTTTTATCGACACACTTGGCGGTCTCTGGGCCAAAGGTGGGCTCGCCGACAAACCGATCTCGGCGATGACATCCGCGCAGAATGCCCATGGCGGTCAGGAAACGACCCTCAGCTCACTTTACACGACCGCCATGCACTGGGGCGGGTTTGTTGTGGCACCGGGTTACACCAATGAGGTCCTGTTCAAGACAGGGGGCAACCCTTACGGCTATAGTCACACGCAGGGTGCAGAGTTCACTGACGACGTGAAATCCGCTATCAGTCATCAGACCCGCCGCCTCGTGGAAGTTGCAGAAAAACTGGCCTGACGGTTCAGCAAAAGTCTCGGCCTCCCTTTCGACCCAAGCGAGCTGGCCGAGCGGGCACCGGCCTTGATGGGTTCAGCGGAATTTGGCAATCGACCGAGGTGTCAGCCTGAGGCTCTTTTAAACTCTTAGCTTCTACTGCGTATGGGTGCAGTCACGACGTGCATTTTTACTCAGGCTGATCCGCGTCCGTTCTCAACGGAGCGTTGATCAGTTGTATCCGTCTATACGGTGCAATGCTTCCGGCATCACGCAAGGCTTCGTCAATGAGACTGAAAACCTCGTCACGACAGTCAACCGCCAGTTCAAACTTTGGCACCCAGTAGCGCACGGTGTAGCAAATACCGTTTTCCTCGTAAGACTGCACACGAATGTCAGGCTTGGGTTCTTGCTGGATCAATTTTGCATTACTCAGCGCTGACAACATGATGTCGCGTGCTTTTCCAATCGGAAGAACGTGGTCCAAAGTAATGCTCACTTGCAAGCGGAAATCACGTTTTGGGGCCGAATAATTTGTGATGCGCTGGCGTGAAATCTGACTGTTGGGCAGGATCATATAGGTTGCATCGGGCGTCTGCAGCCGAGTTGTGCGCCAGCCGATCTCGATGACTTTAGCCTGCGCCAGCGTGTCAATATCCACCCAGTCGCCAATCCGAAACGGAGCCTCCATCGCCAAAGCTATGCCGGACAGCGTATCCGCCACGACGTGGCGGATGGCTGTTGATTGTCACCGAGAACTGACCCGGCGGGGGTGCGGACGAAAAGTTGGACTATCTTGGAGATAGTCCATGTACAGCTACGAAGAACGACTGCGCGCGGTTAAGCTTTATATCAAGCTCGGCAAGCGCGTGCAGGCCACCATCCGTGAGTTGGGGTATCCAACGAAGAACGCCCTGAAAGGGTGGCATCGAGAATACCAGCGTCTGCAGGACTTGCCTGTAAAATCGGCACCGCGCCCGCCTAAGTTTTCGACTACACACAAGCAGGTGGCGTTAGAACATTATGCAACCCATGGCCGCTGCATCTCATGAACGCTGCGTGCTTTAGGCTATCCAGGCCGAGCCGCAATGACGGATTGGGTACACGAGGCCTTTCCTGACATGAAGCCGGCCCCCCAACGCGGCATATGGCCCTGGCAACCACTCTGACGCCGTGAAGCAGGCTGCTGTGGTCGGGCTATATAGCCGTCAAGAAAGTGCCCGGGCCCTAGCTGAAAAGTTCGGAGTTAGTCGGCCGACGCTCTATGCTTGGAAAACACAGATCCTTGGCCCGGAGGCTCCTGACATGATGAAACGCAATAAGAGTGCCCTTCCCCCAGAGCTTGAAGAGTTGGAGCGTGAGCGTGAAGCCCTGCAGCGCGACATCCGCGAGCTTCAGATTGAGCATGTGTGAACGGCGGAGCAATACTCGGCCACGGTAGCGACGGCATAGTGTTGTCGCGGGCGGCGTAAAAGTCGTCCACTTTTGCCCTTTCGGATTTCGGGAGGGCTTGGGGATATACACCGTGGACTTGT